>Ga0182015_10008189_pt1 | contig 10015 bp, 9 predicted proteins | sample 712P3MmetaG_FD_120478 | JGI IMG/M metagenome (GOLD analysis project Ga0182015, IMG submission 120478) | Permafrost microbial communities from Stordalen Mire, Sweden - 712P3M metaG | ecosystem: Environmental > Terrestrial > Soil > Wetlands > Permafrost | place: Sweden: Stordalen | collected... | reverse complement strand
CGACGGCGCCGGCATTCTCGCCGGCGGAAGCGGCGACTGCCTCGCGCAGGCCCGCGGCCTCCTCCGGGGTGACTGGCTGCTCGGTGTCGATCTGGTCGGCCTGTTCCTTCGACGGATGCGCCTCGACGTAAAGACCGATCGCCATCCATGCCGCGGCGGCGGGCTGCTCGATGGCGCGCACCGGTGTGCCGACCGCGACCGCCTTAAACAGCCGCTCGATGTCCTCGGGGTAAAGATGGATGCAGCCGTGGCTCACGTTGCGGCCGACGCCGTCGGGTTTGTTGGTGCCGTGGAGCAGATAGTTGGGCCAACCGAGCCGCAAGGCGAAGGCGCCCAAGGGATTGTCCGGGCCGGGCCCGATCGCGGCCGGCAGATCGGGATTTTCGGCATGGATCGAGGGCGGCGGGACCCAGGTCGGGTTGGGCTCCTTGCGCACGACGCGGGTGGTGCTGAGCGGCGTGGTGAAGCCGATCGCGCCGATGCCGATCGGGTAGGTCTGCACCGATTTGCCGCCGGGCGGAAAGTAATAGAGCCGCCGCTCGGCCAGGTTGAGGACGATGCCGACGCGCGGGGCATCGGGCAGGATATAGAGGGACGGAATCGTCAACTGCCGCCCGGCGGGCGACCACGGGTCGATGCCTGGGTTCGCCGCCATCATCTCGGTGTAGCCGACATCGAAATGGCGGGCGATGTCGGCGAGGTTGTCGCCGGGCTGCGCGGTGTAGTCGGCGAGGGTGCCGACGACCTTGTCGCCGGGCGCAAGCGGAAACTCCGCCGCGCCAGCCGGCGCGGCGGCCAGCAGCGTCGCGGCGAGGATGCCTGCCGGAATGCGAAGGTCTCGCGGGCTCAGGTTGAAACCCAGCACTCAGCCCCCTTTGCCGCGCTTGATCCGGCCATCCGTCAAACGATGAGCCTCAACCCGAACCAAACGCGCGACGCCTGCTATTTGTGCAGACTGCGGTTGTACATCGAGCTGGCCGCGGTGCGCGCCGCCTGGGCGTCGGCCTCGGCCTGCTGCGCCACCTGCAGCGCCTGGTCGGCGGTGGCCTGCGCCCGCGCCGCGGCCGCACAGGCATCGCATGGCGGCGGAGCCGCAGCCGGTGCCGCACAGGCGGCAAGTAGCAGTGCGGAGCCTCCGAACAGCGCCAATTTCGCCGCGGTCGCGGCCGAGAAGTGCATCGTCATGATGGTTACCCCTTTTCGCCAATTGTGTTGTTCGTAACCGGAATGAGGCGAAAAGGTTCCACCAAGCTTTTGTCAGAAGTTGGGCAGGACTGTAAAAAAATCCGTCGCTTAGCGTCAGGCATAGGCGGCGAACACCTCCGCGACCGCCTGCATCTGGTTGCCCGCGGCCGAGGACGGCACGATCACCGGTGTGGTGACTCCGGCTTCACGCCACGATTCGATGCCGTCGCGAACTTTTGCCGCAGGGCCGAACAGCGTCGCGTCGGCGAGCCACTTATCGCTCATCAGGCTCGGAATCTCCGCTTGGCGGCCTTCGGCGACCGCGGTCTCGATCGCGGTCATTTCGTCGCCGTAGCCGGCTTCCTTCCAGTAATTGCGGTAGTTGGGCAGCATCGTGTAGCGCGTCAGCGTGCGGCGGTTGACGGCCTTCGCCGCCTCGACATCGTCCGAGATGCAGGTCGGGATCATGTTGGCGACGAGGAAATCTGGGTCGGCGCGCTTGACCGGCGGCAACACCGACAGCGACGCCTGCATATGCGAGCGGCTGGCGTTGGCGAAAATCAGCCCGTCGGCGATCTCGCCGGCGAGCGCGACCATGCGCATTCTGAGCGCGGCGAGGATGATCGGCGGCGGCGCGCCGATGCCCTCGAAAGCGTGCATCCTTTCGACAAAGGCGCGGATGTCGCCCAAGGGTTTCCCCGGCGTGACGCCCATGCGGACATGGCTCGGCCCGTGCGCCACGCCGATGCCGAACGCGAAGCGGCCGCCCGATATCTCGTGAATATAAGCGGTGGCCTGCGCGAAATCCTCGGTGACGCGGCCATAGATCGGGGTGATCGCGGTGGCGAAGCGGATACGGCTCGTCGCCACCGCCAGCGCAACGCATTGCGCCATGTTGCTGAAGATGCTCGGCACGTAGATGCCGGCGAAGCCGCGCCGCTCGATCTCGCGCGCCAGCTCCAAGGTCGCCTGCCGGCGGCCGGGCACGGCAACAAGGCTGAGGGCAGGGAGGAGGTCAGCCATGGCGCATCGTCACCGGAGGTTCATCGCGGCGGCGAACACGAAGATCGCCAGGACCGCGATCGCGAACAGCATCACCGACAGCACGCCGAGCCAGTACATGATCGGGTGGGTCGCCCGGCTGACGGTGAAGTCGAAGCCCATGGTGTCGGCCAGCCAGAACAGCGGGTCGATCTTGATCGTGCCGCGGTTGAGGGCGCGCGCGATGCGCCAGATCAAGAATAGCTCGACGACCAACGTGACGCCGATGCCGAGGAGCCAACCCTTTGCCGCCCCCATGAGACTCGCCTACTCTGCCGCGACCGGCCGCAACTGCACCGAATTCGGGCCGTAGCGGTCGCGGAACGGGTCGGTGTCGATCTCCTCGAGTTCGATCTCGCCGGCCAGTACCTTGTTCTTCCATGCCTCCTGCTCGGGAATGTTGGCGTGGAATTCGGGCATCACCTCGCGGGCGAAGAGTTCGAGGCTTTCGCAGATATGCGCGTGCGTGTTCTTGCCGGCCTGGTTGAGGAGGATGACCTGGTCGATATGCGAGGTCTCAAAGCGGCGCAGCTTGCGCCGGATGGTTTCAGGGCTCCCGATGAGGCCGCCGGATAGTGCGCGGGCGAGACCCTCAGGGTTCTCGCGCTTCCACTCCTCATATTTGTCCCAAAGGTTGACGGTGCCGGGCAGCGGCCGCTCGCGGGTGGCGCTCTGGCCGTAGAAGCGCAGCGCGAACTGGAAGAACGGGATGCCGTCGGCGCGGCGCCGCGCTTCCTCGTCGGTTTCGGCGCACATGAAATAGCTGGTCAATGCGATGTTCGGGTTGACCCGATAGTCGGCGAGCTTGTCCTGCCGCTTGACGAACGAATTGTAATAGGCGTGGACCCAGGCGTGCGCGGCGTCGGCCGAGAGGAACTGGAACGCCAGCGCGCCGAGGCCACGACGCCCGGCCATCTCGATCGTCTCCAGCGCCGAGCAAGCGACCCATAGCGGCGGGTGCGGCTTCTGGATCGGCTTTGGCAGCACGTTGCGCAGCGGCATGTCGAAGAAATGCCCGTGATGCTCGCAGCCGCCATCCTTGAACATCGGGATGATCGCCCGGATCGCCTCTTCCCACTTGGCGCGCTTTTCGCCATAGGCGACGCCGAATGGTTCCAGCTCGGTCGAGCTGGCGCTCTCGCCGGTGCCGAATTCGACCCGGCCGCGGCTGACGAGGTCGAGCGCGCCGATGCGCTCGGCGCAGCGCGCCGGGTGCGTCGTCGTCAACTGCATGATGCCGTGAGCGAGGCGGATGTTCTTGGTCCGCTGGCTCGCGGCGGCGAGGAACACCTCGGGCGCCGGCGAGTGCGAATACTCTTCAAGGAAATGGTGCTCGACCTCCCAGGCAAAGTCATAGCCAAGCCGGTCGGCCAGTTCGACCTGGTCGAGCGCATTTTGATAGAGGGTCAATTCGCCGTCGGCCACCCAGGGGCGCGGCAATTGCAACTCGTAGAAAATCCCGAACTTCATCGTGCATCCCTTCTTGGCGCGCCGACGCGATCATGCCGGGAGGAGCCGCAATGCTCAAGCAGAGCCGGTTGCGTTCGAGTAGACTAGCAACCCTGTGGTGCCGCGTTTCAGCCGCGAGCAATAATTCGCCGGAGACGGGCCGTGGATCAGCAGCAGGTTTTGCCGATGCTCCGTCAGCCAGTCAGACGCCGACATCTCATCGCTATGCTCGCGAGCGCGGTGGTACTCCGGCCGCTTGCCGCTTTCGCACAGCAAAAGCCGATGCCGATGGTCGGCATCCTCGATGTCGGCGACCCCGCTTCGCTGTTGAAATCGTTCCGCGAAGGCTTGCGCGACAAGGGCTATATCGAGGGGCAAAACATCCGCCTCGAAGTCCGCTCGCCGGCCGGCAGCTCGAAATCCCTGGCGGAGCTCGCCAGGGAATTGGTGGAGATCAAAGTCGACGTGATTGTGGCGAAGTTCACCCCGGCCGTCCGCGCGGCGATGGAGGCGACCAAGACGATCCCGATCGTCATGGCGCCGGCTGGCGCCCCGGTTGAAACCGGGCTGGTCGCCAGTCTCTCGCGTCCCGGCGGAAACGTCACCGGCATGTCGGCCACCGCCGCTGAATTGGGCGGCAAGCGGATCGAGCTCATCCGCCAATTCCTGCCGCAAGCGAGCCGCATCGGCGTGCTGGCCAACTCAGCCGATCCGTTCACCAAGCCCTTTCTCGGCGAGATGCAAACTGCGGCGGGTACGTTGGGGGTGCAGGTCGAGCCCGTCATGGTCAGCGGCCCCGGCGAGTTCGAGACGGCGTTCTCAACCCTGCAGAAAGCTAGCGCGGACTGCGTCATCATTCAGCCCAGCCTTCCGGAGAAAGCCGCCATCGACATGGCGCTGAAAGTACGGCTGCCGCCTTTCGGCCTCTTCCGCTCCACAGTCGAGAAAGGTGCGTTGATGTCATATGCCCCGCGGGCCGAGGACGGGTATCGCGGCGCTGCCGTGTATGTCGATAAAATACTCAAGGGCGCCAAGCCCGCCGACCTTCCGGTCGAGCAGCCGACGATTTTCGAGCTCGTGATCAATTCCAGAACCGCGAAAGCGCTTGGCCTCACGGTCCCACCATCGCTCCTTGCCCGCGCCGACGATGTGATCGAGTGAGGCGGCGGCTCATCGGCCGATAAATTGCAACTCAGCAGCGCGGCGACCAGCCGTGGTTTCGATCAAGCGGCTAAAGTGAAAACGGTAATCGATTACATCCGGATGAGGTGAATGGCCGAACTGGGGGCCGGCGAGGACGAAGCAGCGGGAGCCGAGGAAATCGGCGCCGCCGCGCATTGGCAGCAGACGCTGTGGGCGATGGTCGGCATCCAGTTCGTGATGACGATGGCGTTTTCGATGCTAACGCCGATCATGCCACTGTTCCTGCCCGAGCTCGGCGTGCATTCGGTGGCGGCGATCGACATCTGGGCCGGGATCCTGTCCGGCGTCACCTCGTTCATCGCCGCCTTCGCCTCGCCGCTCTGGGGCCGGGTCGCCGACACCCACGGCCGCAAGCTGATGCTGATCCGTTCCAGCGTCGCGATCGGGTTTTTCGCCGCGCTGATGGGGCTGTCTGGCAATGTCTGGGAGTTTTTCGGCGCCCGCGCGCTGATGGGCATTTTCGCCGGGTTTTCGAGCGCCGCCATCGCCCTCGTCGCGAGCCAGGTACCGGAAGGGCGGCTCGGCTATTCCCTGGGCTGGTTGTCGACCGGGCAGCTCGTCGGCTCGCTCGTCGGCCCGATCGTCGGTGGCGGGCTCGCCGATCTGACTGGCAGCTTTCGGATCCCGTTCTACCTGACCTCGGCGACGATCTTCGCCGCGCTCGGGCTCGTGTGGTACGGCGTCCACGAGGAGTTTGTGCGGCCGCAAAAGGGCAGCGCCGGTCGCTCGGTCGTCGCCGGCCTCGTCGCCCTCGTCCGCTCGCCCACCCTGATGGCTCTCTTCTTCGTGCTGCTGATGGCGCAGTTTGGCGTACGCACCGTGCAGCCGATCGTGACCCTCTACGTCAAGGAGATGGTCGGCGACCTGCCCAATGTCGCGACGCTCGCCGGCATCGCGTTCTCGATCACCGGGGTTGGCAATGTGATCTCGGCGCCGTTTCTCGGCAACCGCAGCGACGTGATCGGCTACCGCAGGGTGCTGCTGATCGCGCTGCTGGGCGCGACCTTGACGACGCTGCCGCAGGCCTTCACCCACAATTACTGGGTCTTCACCGCCGAGCGGTTCGCGGTGGGCCTCTTCATCGGCGGCCTCCTGCCGACCGCCAACGCGCTGGTCGGCCGGCTGGTGCCGCGTTCCGACCGCGGCACGATCTACGGCATGACCTCGTCGGCGATGTTCATGGGCAATTCGCTGGGGCCGCTCTTGGGCGGCTTCCTCGCCGCCGGGCTCGGGCTATCCTGGGTGTTCCTGATGACCGGCGCGGTGTTGGCGCTCAATCTGGTCTGGGTCTATTACCGGGTCCCCGAATACCAAGCGGCGGCGAGTTGAGCCGATGACCAGCCCCTTTCCGCAACCGCCGAAAATCGTCGTCTTTAGCGGGCCGGGCCTGTCGCGCGAGGCGGGGTTCGCGCCGTTCGACCCGGCGACGATGCCCTCCGGCGTCGGGATCGAGGATGTGGTGACGCGCGAGGGGTTCGCGCGCGATCCGGCTCTGGTACAGGATTTCTACAATCAACGGCGTCGCGAGCTGCGTGCGGCGAGCCCAAGCCTCGCGCATGAGGGGCTCGCCTTGCTCGATCTGACCCGGCCGGGCGAGGTGCTGGTCGTCACCCGCAACATCGACGATCTGCACGAGCGCGCCGGCAGCCAAGCGGTGATCCACACCCATGGCGAGCTGCTGAAGGCACGCTGCACGATCTGCATGAAGGTGAGCGACTGGTTCGATGATCTGAGCGCCGCCGCCGATTGCCCCATTTGCGGCAATCACGGGCATCTGCGCCCGCATATCGTCTGGGTCGGTGAGGAGCCACTGCGCATCGACACGGTGTATTTGGCGCTGGCGAATTGCCTTGTGTTCGTGTCGATCGGCAATGCCGGAAGCGGAGAGCCGGCGCGGTCGTTCCTTGCCGAAGCCAAGCGCGCCGGCGCCCGCACCATCGAATTCGCCCGCGAGCCGACCCCGGCCTCGGCGGAATTCGACGACTGCCGCTACGGTCCACTGGTTGAAACCGTGTCGGAATGGGTCAAGCGGATAATCGCCGATCGCTGAGTTCGCCGACCGCGACGCCCGTGTTTCGGTGGTTAGACCGTTGATCGCGCGCTGAACCCGGCGCTGCCGTCATCTTCGGCGTCCTCGATCGCGACATCGGCAACCGCGGCGGCGCGCGGGCCTTGGCGGCAGGCCGCGATGAACGCCGCGACCGCGGCTTCCTCGCCCGTCGCCAGCAATTCGACGCTGCCGTCGGCGCGGTTGCGTACCCAGCCGCTTATCCCCATCGCCGCTGCCGTCCGCTCCGCCCAGAAGCGGTAGCCGACGCCTTGCACCCGGCCGCTGACGGTCAGCCGCACGGAGCGAGTCACGCGAACTCGAGGATGACCTGGTCGACCGCGAGGCTGTCGCCCGGGCTGGCGCGGAGCTTGGCGATCGTGCCGTCGCGCTCGGCGCGCAGTACATTCTCCATCTTCATCGCCTCGACGACGGCGAGCGCCTCGCCGGCCTTGACCTCCTGGCCCTCGGCGACGACCAGCGCCGACAGTAGCCCCGGCATCGGCGACAGCACCAGCCGCGAGGTGTCGGCGGCGACTTTCGCCGGCATCATCTGCAAGAGCTTGGCGGCGCGCCGATGCAGCACCTGGGCGCGGCGGATCACCCCGGCGTGGACGAGCCGGAACGCGCGGCCGGGCAAGCGCTCGATCTGTACCGTCGCGACCCGGTCTTCGATGCGCAGATGCAGGAGCTTGTCGGCCGGCCGCCAATCGCTCGCCGCGAAGCAGGTTTCGCCGCCACACTCGACGGCATAACCGCCGGGCTCCGGGCGCAGGGTCAAATCGTGCGCCCTGCCGTCGAGCAGCACGCTGAGCTCGGCCCCGGCGGGGCCGCCCTCGCTGTCGGCCAGACGACGCTCGGCGAGCGCGGCGGCGATGAGAATGACACGGTCGGCCGCGGTGAATTCGGCCGGCGGGGCGAAGCCGTCGGGGAATTCCTGCGCGATGAAATCGGTCGACAGCGCGCCGTCGACAAAGCGCCGCCGCTCGGCGATGGCCGCGAGGAAGGCGATGTTGTGGCGCAGCCCGGCGACATAGAACGCGTCGAGCGCCCCGCGCAGACGCTCGATCGCCTGCAAGCGGTCGGCGCCGTGGGCACAGAGCTTGGCGATCATCGGGTCGTAATAGACCGAAATCTCCGCGCCCTCGGTGACGCCGCTGTCGATGCGGATGCCGTCCCCCCCATGCTTATCGTCAGGCGGCGGGATATAGCGCGTCAGCCGGCCGATCGACGGCAGGAAGTTGCGCGTCGGGTCCTCGGCGTAGACCCGCGCCTCGATCGCCCAGCCGGTCTGCTTAATGTCCTCCTGGGCGAAGGGCAGCGCGTCGCCGGCGGCGACGCGGATCATCAGCTCGACGAGGTCTAACCCGGTGACCAGCTCGGTGACCGGGTGCTCGACTTGCAGCCGCGTGTTCATTTCAAGGAAAAAGAAGTTCTTGTTGCGATCGACGATGAACTCGACCGTGCCGGCCGAGCGGTAGCCGACCGCCTTCGCCAGCGTCACCGCCTGCGCGCCCATTGCGGCGCGCGTCGCCGGGTCGAGGAACGGGCTCGGGCTTTCCTCGATGACCTTCTGGTGGCGGCGCTGGATCGAGCATTCGCGCTCGCCCAGGTGCACGACATTGCCGTGCGCGTCGCCCAGCACCTGGATTTCGATGTGGCGCGGCTCCTCGATGTATTTTTCGAGGAACACGCGGTCGTCGCCGAAACTCGCTTTCGCCTCGTGCTGGGCGCTCGAAAAGCCGTCGCGCAGCTCGGCGGCGTCATGGGCGATGCGCATTCCCTTGCCGCCGCCGCCGGCCGAGGCCTTGATCATAACCGGATAGCCGATGCCGGCGGCGACCTTGGCCGCCTCGCCGGCGTCCGCGATGACGCCGAGAAAGCCGGGCACGGTCGACACCCCGGCCGCCGCGGCGAGCTTCTTCGATTCGATCTTGTCGCCCATCGCCGCAATCGCTTCCGGCGTCGGGCCGATAAAGGCGATGCCTTCCTCAGCGAGCGCCGCGGCGAAGGCCGGACGCTCCGACAGAAACCCGTAGCCGGGATGCACCGCTTGCGCGCCCGTTTCCTTGCATGCGGCGACGATGCGATCGATCTTTAGATAGCTTTCGGCCGCCGACGGCGGGCCGATCGCCACCGCCTCGTCGGCCATGCGCACATGCAGCGCCTCGGCATCGGCCTCGGAATAGACCGCGACCGTGGCGATCCCCATGCGCTTAGCGGTGCGGATCACCCGGCAGGCGATCTCGCCGCGATTGGCGATCAGGATTTTGGCGAACACGCGGCCTACAGATACAAAACGCACCTTGGCCGGGCTTGACCGGGCCATCCACGTCTTGCTTCGGCTTGGTTCGTGCGTTGAGAAGACGTGGATGCCCGGATCAAGCCCGGGCAAGGCGACTTGGCCATGACCAGGGCAAGCCAGGCCATGGTGGCGAGAAGGAAATCCAGGAGCATCCTCACAGCGGGATGTTATCGTGCTTCTTCCACGGGTTGGCGAGTTGCTTGTCGCGCAGCATGTGGAGGGCGCGGCAGAGGCGGCGTCGGGTGGTCGCCGGCTGGATCACGTCGTCGATAAAGCCGCGGCTGGCGGCGACGAACGGGTTGGCGAATTTCTCGCGGTATTCCTGCGCGCGGGCGTCGATCGCCGCCTGGTCCTTCAGATCGGCGCGAAAGATGATCTCGACCGCGCCTTTCGGCCCCATCACCGCGATCTCGGCCGAGGGCCAGGCGAAATTGACGTCGCCGCGCAAATGCTTCGAGCTCATCACGTCATAGGCCCCGCCATAGGCCTTGCGGGTGATGAGCGTCACCTTGGGCACGGTGGCCTCGGCGAAGGCGAATAACAGCTTCGCGCCGTGCTTGATGATCGCGCCGAATTCCTGCGCGGTGCCGGGGAGGAACCCCGGCACGTCGACAAAGGTCACGATGGGCACGTTGAAGCAATCGCAGAACCGCACAAAGCGCGCCGCCTTGCGCGCACTGTCGATGTCGAGGCAACCGGCGAGCACCATCGGCTGGTTGGCGACGATGCCGATCGTCGCGCCTTCCATGCGCGCGAAGCCGACGATGATGTTGCCGGCGTAATTG
>Ga0182015_10008188_pt1 | contig 10015 bp, 8 predicted proteins | sample 712P3MmetaG_FD_120478 | JGI IMG/M metagenome (GOLD analysis project Ga0182015, IMG submission 120478) | Permafrost microbial communities from Stordalen Mire, Sweden - 712P3M metaG | ecosystem: Environmental > Terrestrial > Soil > Wetlands > Permafrost | place: Sweden: Stordalen | collected... | reverse complement strand
GCCAGGGCAACTGCCTCACCGGCCGTCTCGGAGCCGTCCGTGCCTACCACGATGACCGAGAACACCAGATTCATCCCCCTGTGATCCACGCCGGAATTCGAATGGTAGCCGAGGCCCGATCATCTTTCCCAGTGGGCGGCGAGCCGACGGACGGCGACCGGGGCCGCCGCCATGCGGACTCAGGCCGGTGGTGACCAGCCGGTTCCACCGGGTGAGGAATCGGTGATCTCCCGCCACTCGATCGCCCCTTCACGCAGGCACCGGATCCCCGATTCCCGGCACTCGACCACGGTGGAGGGGACGCCGCGGCAAACCCCGCCGTCGACGATGACCGACACCGACACGGGCCCGGGGAACGCCCGGCCCACCTGGTCTGCCGTGGTGGCCGGGGAGGACCCGTGGCGATTGGCACTGGTCACGGCCAGGGGCCCGTGCTCCCGGCACAGCTGTTGGACCACCGGATGGTCCGGCCATCGCACCCCGACCGTCCCCCGGGCGGACGGCGGACCACCCAGATCGACGGTGAACCCGTCCGCTCGGGGCACCACCATGGTCAGAGGCCCCGGCCAGTAGCGGTCGGCCAGGATGGCCGCCGCACCGGCCAGACGACCGGCAACCACCGCCACCTGATCCCGGGTTCCCACCAGGATGGGCAGCGATACCTCCCGCGGCCTCTGCTTGAGGGCGAACAACCGCTCGACCGCGCCCGCACGCCACGGGTCGACGGCGAGGCCGTAGACGGTGTCCGTCGGGATGGCCACCACCGAACCCTTACCCAACGCCCGGGCCGCCAGCGCCACCGCCTCGGGGTCCGCCACGCCAAGGAAGGACGTCACGGTGACCGCCGGGCGACGAGCGCTCGGAGCCTTCCACTCAGGTCGCGCTCGACACCGACCTGACCGAAACCGGCTCGGCGGGCGGCGGCCATCGACGCCTCGGCCTGGGTCGGGGCGATCTCGACCACCATGGCCCCCGAGCGGCTCAACCACGGGATGGCACCTTCGATGATCGCCTCGATGGCGGCCAAGCCGCCGACACCGCCGGCACCGTTCGCCGCCACCAGTGCCACCCTCGGCTCCCATGCACGCACCGACGGGTCGAGGCCGGGAAACTCGGACTCGGCCACGTAGGGCGGATTGGACACCACCAGGTCCACCCGACCAAGGATCTCGCCGGGAAGTGCGTCGAACCACGACCCCCGTGCCACCCGTACCCGGGCCGCCGCACCGGCATCGATACCGGCCAGCCCCTCCCGGTTCTCCCGGGCCACCGCCAGCGCGTCGTCCGAGACATCGGTGGCCCACACGGCCAGGCCGGGACACCGCCGGCCACCCTCGACGGCGACGGACAGGGCGATGGCACCCGACCCGGTTCCGAGGTCCACACCGATGGGCCCGGCGTTCGCTTCCAACCCGTCGGCCACCGCCGCGGCACGCCGCTGGTGGTCGGAGCAGGCCAGCTCTCGGAGCGCCACCTCGACCACCTGTTCGGTCTCGGGACGGGGAACGAGGACCCGGGGGTCGACCTTCAGGTCCAGGGACCGGAACGGCCACCGGCCGAGCACGTACTGGAGGGGCTCACCGGCCGACCTCCGGTCGGCCAACGCCTGCGCCTGCTCGGGGCCCGCATGGTCGACGATCCACGACGCCTCGCGCCGGGAGCCCAACTGTCCGGCGAGGGCATTGACCAATCGCCTCCGGTCGTCGGCCTCGTTGCCCGGGGCTTCGGGCGCGTCAGCCGACACCGGGCTCGCCCGCGGCACGGTCACTCCTCACCCAGCTGGCGATAGCGCTTGTCGGCCATGAGGGCGTCGGTCAGCTCGTCGAGGTCTCCCATCAGCACCCGATCGAGCTTGTGCAGGGTCAGCTTGATCCGGTGGTCGGTCACCCGGTTGTCCTTGTAGTTGTAAGTCCGGATCTTCTCCGAGCGACCGCCGCCGCCAACCTGGCTGCGCCGTTGTTGCGAGATCTCGGCCGACTGGCGGTCCTGCTCGGCCTTGAGCAACCTCGATCGGAGCACGATCATCGCCTTGGCCCGGTTCTGGATCTGGCTCTTCTCGTCCTGCATGGCCACCACGATGCCGGAGGGCACGTGGGTGATGCGCACGGCCGAGTCGGTGGTGTTGACTGACTGGCCCCCGGGCCCGGTGGACCGGTACACGTCGATCTTGAGATCACCGGGGTCGATGGCCACGTCCACCTCCTCGGCCTCGGGCAGCACCGCCACCGCCGCCGACGAGGTGTGGATGCGACCGAGTGACTCGGTCACCGGTACCCGCTGGACCCGGTGGGGCCCACCCTCGTGCTCGAGCCGCTGCCAGGCGTCCTCCCCCTTTACCACGAAGGTGATCTCGTTGAGGCCGTCACGCTCGGACGGGCTGGAGGAGAGGACCTCGATCGTCCAGCCTCGGGCGGCGGCGTAGCGGGAGTACATCTCGCAGAGGTCCTTGGCGAAGATGTTTGCCTCCTCGCCTCCTTCGGCCCCTCGGATCTCCATGATCACGTTGCGACCGGCATTGGGGTCGCGGGGGACAAGGAGATGGCGCAGCTCCTCCCCCAGCCGGGCGATCTCCTGCTCGGCGTGGACGACTTCGGTCTGGGCGAGCTCCCGTTGCTCCCCGGCGGAGTCGGTGAACATCTCGCGGGCAACCTCGAGGTCGGACTCAACCGACTGCAGGGCGCGCCAGGTATCGATCACTTCCTTCAGCTCACGGTGGCGCTGGGAGACCTCTCGGAGCCGACGCGGATCCGACGAGAGGTTCGGGTCGTTGAGCTCTGCGTCGACCGAGTCGAACTCCCGCTCGAGCTCGGTCAGGCGCTCCTTGAAACGGTCGTGGAACACGGGTCAAGGGTAGCGCCCTCGACCCGCTCGACTTCAGCTTCACCGCGTCCGGCCGCGAGGCGACGCCGAGTGAGCTGGTGTCCGATCAGGATGCAGGTGGGGCGGGGCGCTTCTTGCGCGACCCGGTCTTCGCGTAGCGACGCTGGAAGCGCTCCACACGGCCACCGGAGTCCACCAGCTTCTGCTTGCCGGTGAAGAACGGGTGGCACTCGTTGCACAGCTCGAGGTGGATGTCCGACTTGGTCGACCGGGTGGTGAAGGAATTGCCGCAGGAGCAACGCACCGTGGTTTCGACGTAGGAGGGATGGATGTCTGTCTTCATTGGGTTCTCCCGTGTTGGCACGTTCTCCGAGCGGGTCGCCTCCCGGAGCGCAGCCTCCTGAGTGTACCGGAGGGGACGGGGCTCCCGATCGGCAGCGCCGTCGGCGTCAGGTGGCCGGTCCCTTGGCGATCTCGGCCAGGAACTCGTCGTTGCTCTTGGTGGTGCGGATCTTGTCCATGAGCAGCTCGAGGCCGGCAGCCGCGCTCCCCTCGTTGGCGAGGGCATTGAGCACTCGGCGTAGCTTCCACACCTGCTGGAGCTGGGACCGGTCGAAGAGAAGCTCCTCGTGACGGGTGGAGCTCGCATTGACGTCGATCGAGGGATAGAGCCTGCGCTCGGCGAGGCGCCGGTCGAGGCGGAGCTCCATGTTGCCGGTCCCCTTGAACTCCTCGAAGATCACCTCGTCCATCTTCGAGCCGGTCTCCACCAGGGCGGTGGCCAGGATGGTGAGCGAACCGCCCTCCTCGATGTTGCGGGCCGCGCCGAAGAACTTCTTCGGTGGATATAGGGCGCCCGAGTCGACGCCACCCGACATGATCCGCCCGGTGGCCGGCTGTCCCAGGTTGTAGGCCCGAGCGAGCCGGGTGATCCCGTCGAGGATGATGACCACGTCCCGACCGGATTCGACCAGGCGCTTGGCCCGTTCGATGGCCAGTTCGGCCACGGCGGTGTGCTCCTCGGCCGGCCGGTCGAACGTCGAGGCGACGACCTCACCCTTCACCGAGCGCCGCATGTCGGTGACCTCTTCGGGGCGCTCGTCGACGAGCAGCACCATCAGATGGACATCGGGGTTGTTGGCTTCGATCGAGTGTGCGATGTGCTTCATCACCGTCGTCTTGCCGGCTTTCGGCGGCGAGACGATGAGCCCGCGCTGGCCCTTCCCGATGGGGGACAACAGATCGACGATGCGCGTCGTCATGTTCTCCTTCTCGCCAGGCATCTCCAGGTTCAACTTCTCGTCGGGGAAGAGGGGGGTCAGGTCCTCGAACCGCGGGCGGTTGCGGGCCGCCTCCGGGTCGAGCGACGAGACGGTGTCGATCTGCAGCAGGGCGGGGTACTTCTCGGTGCTTCCCGCCGGGCGGCAGAACCCCTCGACGCTGTCCCCCTTGCGCAGGGCGAACCGTCGAGCCTGACTGATCGAGACGTACACGTCCTTGGTCGATGGCAGATAGCCCTCGCACCGGAGGAACCCGTATCCCTCGTCACGCAGGTCGAGGAGCCCGCGCACGGGGATGAGCTCCCCTTGGTACTGCTGGTCCTGATTGCCGCCGGAGCCTTGGAGATCCCCCTCGGCTCCTCCCCCTTGACGGTCACGACCGCGCCGCCGTCGATTGCTGCGGCGATTGCCGACGTCGTCGTTCCCGCCACCCTGGCTGTTGCGGTTGCGGTTCTGGTTGTTCTGATTGCGGTTGTTCTGATTGCGGTTGTTCTGATTGTTCCGGTTGCCACCCTGGCCGCCGCCCACCTGACCGCCCTGACGTCCGCCATCCGCCGTCTTCTGGCCGCCGAAGCCACCCTGTTGCCCCGCACCCTCCTCGGCGGAGTCGCCCACCTCACGTTGGTCTGCAGAGCGGTCCTCACCGGTGTTACTCCCGCCCGCGTCGACCTCGCCGAACTCGTCGTCCAGATCCACCCGGGCCGTGGAGTCGGCCACATCGTCACCAGGCCCGAACGAGTGCACCGCCGAGGCTCGACCGCCGGACCGTTGACCAGATGAGGTGGACGTCCCCGCGCTGTCGGCGGCAGCGCCGTTCGGCGTGACATCCACCTCGGCCGTACCCACCGACCGACTAGCGGTGGAGCGCCGGCGTCCGTTGCCCGACGGGGCCCCGTTCTCCGACGCCGGGGTGGCGGTCCCGTTGCTGGATCCGGCCGCTCCGGGCATGCCGTCATCCACAGACACACCGGTGGCCTTGAGAATGCCATCGATCATGTCCGCCTTCTTCGTTCTGGTATTGGTCTTCACAGACAGAGCCTGCGCGATGGCATGGAGCTCGTCTCGCTCCTTGCCCTCCAACACCGAGCGCTCGAGCTGCTGTTCGGCAGTCATCGGCTTCCTCGTTTCGAATGTCCTCGTTGGCGGGTGGATTGACTCCATCTGCCAGGGAATCAGGGGTGGGGAGTCACGAGCCTCGAGATCGACTCTCGCCTGCTTCTCCCCCCTCCGCTGCATTCGGGCTGGTCGACTCCAAAGAAGCGAACCAGAAGGTCCCGCCCACAAGCCCGAGCGGGCATGTCGTGGAAGCGAAGGTGTACCCATAGTACAGGGGAAGGGACCCTCCGGCAACAACTCACCCTTCTGCGCACCGTTGGTCACCTCTGCTCACCGGCCATCGGCCCTGGTTGACGCGTCGGTCCGCCCGCTGAGCACACGCTTTCTACAGCGACAACTCCTCGAGCACCGCACCGAGGTCGGCATCGACCACGGTGGGCACGGAGATCTGGCTGATGGCGATGTCGGGGTCCTTCAACCCATGGCCGGTGAGCACGCACACCACGGTGGCTCCGGCGCCGACGCCGTCGGGGAGTCCGCCCTTGAGCAGCCCGGCCACCGAGGCCGCTGACGCCGGCTCACAGAACACCGACTCCTCGGCGGCGAGGAACCGGTAGGCGGCGAGGATCTCCTCGTCGGTGACCGCAGTGATGCCTCCCCCCGATTCCGATGCCGCCGATGTCGCCCCGTACCAACTCGCCGGGTTCCCGATTCGGATGGCCGTGGCCACCGTCTCGGGGTGTTCGATCGGGTGCCCATCCACGATGGGCGCGGCACCGGCCGCCTGAAATCCGAGCATGCGCGGCAGCCGCGTCGACCGACCCGCTTCCTTGAATTCGAGATAGCCCTTCCAATAGGCGGTGATGTTCCCGGCGTTGCCGACGGGGATGCAGTGCACCTCGGGAGCGTCGCCCAGCGCGTCCACGATTTCGAACGCCCCCGACTTCTGGCCCTCGATGCGATACGGGTTGACCGAGTTGACCACGGTCACCGGCGCCCGCTCGGCGAGCCCCCGCACGATGCTCAGGGACTGGTCGAAATTGCCCCTGACCTGGAGCACGCGCGCCCCGTGGATCAGTGCCTGGGCGAGCTTGCCCAGGGCGATGTGTCCTTCGGGGATCAGCACGGCACAGGTCAGCCCGGCCCGGGCGGCGAAGGCGGCAGCCGAGGCCGAGGTGTTGCCGGTCGACGCGCACACCACCGCCTTGGCCCCTTCTTCGGCCGCCTTGGAGATGGCCACCGTCATGCCACGGTCCTTGAACGATCCGGTGGGGTTGGCCCCTTCCACCTTCAGCATCACTCGGGCACCGATCCGCGCCGAGAGCCGCGGCGCGTGCAGCAAGGGGGTGCCGCCCTCGAGGAGAGTGACCACCGGGGTGGCCTCCGAGACGGGGAGGAACGAGCGGTACTCCTCGATGACCCCTCGCCAGGCGCCCGACTCGCTCACGATCCGCCGTCCTCCACGATCCGCATCACGCCGGCGATGCGGCCGACGGAGCCGAGCTGCTCGAGTGCCGCCAAGGTGGAACGGACATCGCCCTCGCGGGCCAGATGGGTCACGAAGGTCAACCGGGCGTCGTCGAGACCGTCCTCTTGTTCCATCGAGCGGATCGAGACGTTGTTGTCGCCGAACACCGATGCCACTGAGGCCAGCACCCCGGGACGGTCGATCACTTGGAGGCTGATGTAGTAGCGGGCGTAGAGCTCCGACTCGGGGAGCAGTCGGGCCGGCCGGCGGTCGGGCGAGGGGGCGGTGGTGCCGGCCAGCAGGTTGCGGACCACATCGATGAGGTCGCCGACCACCGCGCTGGCCGTCGGCAGTCCACCGGCCCCCTGGCCGTAGAGCATCAGCTCTCCGGCCGCCTGCCCCTCGATGAAGACGGCGTTGAACGCGTTCCGCACCCCGGCCAGGGGGTGCGACGTGGGCACCATGGCCGGATGCACCCGCACCGAGATGGCGTCGTCACCGGTCCGTTCCACCACGGCCAGGAGCTTCACCGCGTACCCGAAGCGCTCGGCGAACTCCACGTCGACCGCCCGGATTCCGGAGATCCCCTCGCGCATGACGTCGTCGCCGGCGACGTCGTACCCGAACGCCACCCCGGCCAGAATGGCGGCCTTGGCCGCAGCGTCGAATCCTTCGACGTCGGCAGTCGGATCGCGCTCGGCCAGACCGAGGGACTGCGCTTCGGCCAGGGCATCGGCGTAGTCGGCGCCCTGCTCACTCATCTTGGTGAGGATGAAGTTGGTCGTCCCGTTGACGATGCCCATCACCCGTTCGATACGCTCGCCGGTCAGTGACTCCCGCAGGGCCCGGACCAGGGGGATGGCACCGGCTACGGCGGCCTCGTAGAGCAGGTCGACCCCCTGCTTTTTGGCCAGGGCCCGGAGGGTGACACCCTCCGGGGAGGCCAGGAGCGCCTTGTTGGCAGTGACCACCGGCTTGCCCCCTTCCAGCGCCGATCGCACCAAGGCCACGGTGGCCTCCACCCCCCCGATGAGCTCGACGACCACGTCGATGGAGGGGTCGACCACCAGTTCGGCCGCCCCGGTGGTCACCAACTCGGCCGGAATGTGGGCCGCCCGCTGGCGCGTGGGGTTCTGCACGGCGATACCGCCGACCTCGAGCCGGGCCCCGCTCTGTACGGCGAGGTCCTCGGCCCGGTCCTGGAGGATCCCCACCAGCGCCGACCCGACCGTCCCACAGCCGAGGACGGCGATGCGCACGACACGATCGGACGAGGGCGCCAAGGTCACCCGGTCACGCTACCGCCTCGCCGACCGGGGACCGGAAGTCAGAGATCGAGACGTACCAGGTCGTCAAAGGTCTCGCGCCGGACCACGACCCGTGCCTCGCCATCGGCCACGAACACGACCGCCGGGCGCGGCACCTTGTTGTAATTAGAGGCCATCGAATGCCCGTAGGCACCGGTGACCGGGGTAGCCAGGATGTCGCCGACAACCACGTCCTCGGGGAGGAACCCCTCGGACACCACCACATCGCCGGACTCGCAGTGCTTGCCCACCACCCGGACCGGCTTGGGTCGGGGTGCCAAGGTCTCGCGAGGCAGAAAGGCCTCGTAGCCGCTCCCGTAGAGGACCGGTCGCGGGTTGTCACTCATCCCTCCGTCCACCGACACATAGGTCCTGTAACCTGGGACGTCTTTGACGGTGCCCACCCGGTACAGCGTGATGGCCGCCGAGGCCACGATCGACCTCCCCGGCTCGGCGGTCACTCGCACCGAGTCCGGAATCCCGGCCCTACGGCAGGCTTGGCGCACCGAGGCGGCCCACTGGGCCATGGGTGGTGCCTCCTCCCCGTTGACGTAGGCAACGCCGAGCCCGCCCCCCACCACCAGCTCGGGAAGACCGAGCGGGGCGACGAACCCGGCCAACAAATCGACGGCCCGGACGAAGGGAGCCAGCGCGAAGACCTGGCTGCCCAGGTGGGCGTGGATCCCCACGAACTCGACGAGGCGTCGGGCGTGCAGCCCCGAGAGACAATCGACCCCCTCCGCGGCCGCCCCCGAGGTCATCCCGAACCCGAACTTGGAGTCGTCCTGTCCGGTCTGGACGAACCGGTGGGTGTGCACCTCGACGCCAGGGGTGATGCGGGCCAGCACCTTGGGACGGATTGGTTTCTCCCCGGAAGCCCCACGCTCGGTGAGCAGCCGCTCGAGGCGCTCGATCTCGTCGAACGAGTCGATGACGATGCGGCCCACCCCCGCGTCCAGCCCCGAGGCCAGCTCCTGGTCGGACTTGTTGTTTCCGTGGAGCACCAGACGCTCGGCGGGGACGGCGGCGGAGAGGGCCACGTGGAGCTCACCCCCGGTGGACACGTCGAGGCCCATGCCCTCCTCGTAGGCCAGCCGGGCCATCGCCTTGCACAGGAACGCCTTGGTGGCATAGTGCACGCCGTCCCCCCACGCCTCGACCGCCTCGCGGCACCGGGATCGCAGGTGCGCCTCGTCGTAGACGAACAGCGGCGTACCCATCTCCTCGGCGAGATCGACGAGGTCGACTCCACCGACGCGCAGCCGCCCGGATGGATCAGTGGCGGCCGTCATGGGCAGCAACCCAGGTGCCACCGGGGCGGCCGGGTCAGCTGGGTTGAGAGAGGCACCGGCGCGCTGGTCCGAGGTGGTCACAGTGCCTCCGGTGCCGACACCCCGAGCAGGCCGAGGCCGATGGACAGCCCGATGCGGGTCCCCTCGACCAGCCACAGCCGGGCTTGGGTGAGGGCCGGATCCACGCCGTCGGTGAGGATCGGGCAGTCGTGATAGAAGCCGTGGAAACAGGAGGCGAGACGCCGGACCCAGGCGGTGACCTTGGTCGGCGCCCGGTCGAGGGCGGCGTCGGCCACCACTTCGGGGAGCTCCTCGAGGCAGCGGATGAGCTCGAGCTCCCGCTCGTGGGTGAGAAGGGTGAGGTCGACGTCGCCGAGCGGCGACCTGGTCACCCCGCGCTCGTGGGCCTTGCGCCCCACCCCGCCAATTCGGGCACTGGCCATCTGTACGTAGAAGACCGGGTTCTCCACCGACTGCTCCCTCACCACAGCCAGGTCGAAGGTGGTGGACTGGTCGAGCGATGTCATCAGGCTCAGGATGCGGGTGGCGTCGGGGCCGATGTCGGAGACCAGCGAGTCGAGCGGGATGGCGTTGCCGGCTCGCTTCCCCATCTTCACCGCCGCGTCCCCGTCCACCAGCGACACCATCTGTCCGAGCTTGACCTCGAGCCGGCCGGGGTCGATGCCGAGCGCCTCGACACCAGCTATCAGACTGGCCACCTGCCCGTGATGGTCGGCGCCGAACACGTCGATCACCCGGTCGAAGCCACGGATGAGGAACTTGTCACGGTGG
>Ga0182015_10008186_pt1 | contig 10016 bp, 11 predicted proteins | sample 712P3MmetaG_FD_120478 | JGI IMG/M metagenome (GOLD analysis project Ga0182015, IMG submission 120478) | Permafrost microbial communities from Stordalen Mire, Sweden - 712P3M metaG | ecosystem: Environmental > Terrestrial > Soil > Wetlands > Permafrost | place: Sweden: Stordalen | collected... | reverse complement strand
GTGTCTCCACGTAGCTGATGGCATTTTTGTAGTCCTCGATCTGACTCCATGGATCGATGTGCTGGCGGGGTTCGCCGTCACTCGTCCCGAAATTTCGATAGTCGAAGACAAGCGCCGCGACGCCGGCCCGGGCAAAGACTCTGGCGTAGTCCGGCTGAACCAACTCCTTTACGTAACACCATCCCCCGGCCATGACCACCACCGGATGGGGCCCCGGACCGTCTGGCAAATAGAGGTGGGCTCGAACCGTCTGCCCATCACTTTGGAATTCGACGTCTTCAACCATTTGACTGCTCCTTACCAATCTCGCCAGTGGCGCGCTTGTCCGATGATGCTCTCTGCGCGCCTTGATCAACGCACGTGCAGTCAGAGGTCCGTCTTTGTCGCGATGCGATACTCATGTTCGGCCTTTCGTTGTCACATGTGGTGCCACGTGCATTACTCACGCCTACCTCAGGATGCTTCGGTGAGACTTTTGATGCTCTCAAGTCCCGACCGATACAGCCCCGCGAACGCTTCCGCAATCGAATCGGCCTGGTCGGGATCCCCGGCTTCGAACTCACTTGACCAGGTGACCCGAGAGCCACTGTCGACGTCCACAACTTCGAGGCGCGATACGTAGTCGTGCACGTCGAAGCCGCCTTTGATGATGGTGTAGATGTAGAAGTGGTCCGCGTCAGAGTGCTCGAGGACCCGTTCGTCCACTTCAACGCCTCCACCTAGTTCGCAACGTCGCACCCCATCGCTGTAGGGCGACGAGAGTATCGCCGGAAGCCATTCTGAGATCCCTCCCGGGTCCCCCATGACGGCCCACACGGCAGCCGACCCCTTTGTGACATCGATACTTTCTTTGACAGTTGTCATTTCATCTCCTTGTTTGATTTCATGTCATCGACGCATGCGGCACGCCGTAACGCGACGCATACCTACTTTTGGACCGGAGGAATCGGCCGCTCTGCTCCGACCGCAACCATGCAAACGCGACACGGGGTCGGCCCCTGCTTCCAAATATGAGCGACGCCGTTCTGTACGAGAACGTCACCCTTTCTCAGCGTGACCTCCGCGCCCCCCTCAAGTTGGAGACCAATCTCCCCGTCCATCACGACCATGATGTCGACGCTGTTCGTGCAGTGCATCGCACCGATGCGATCACCGTCTGGCCCGCTGTTCGTCCGATAGAGTTCCGTGCCGCGCCCAGGCGCAATTCCGCGCGGCGTGAGGGCGCTCTGTCCGGTACCCGGGAATTCGCACATCTGTATTCGGTAGCCGCCCGGAGGCGAGAAGGCGGTGTCGGCGTAGACATCGGTCGCATCATTGGGTAGTTGTGGGATGGTGTCGGAGCCAAAGATTCTCCAAATCTGTTGGCCGAACTCATGTTTCGTCCCGTCAGAGATGTACGACTCCACCTGCTCGTCTATCGCGAAAACATTTTTACCTTCTTTTGTCTGCGCGGTGATAACTCGTCGAACCAAATCGTTTGATGCCATGTAACCATCTCCTATCTCGATGTATTCAGCGAACTTCTGATTTCTTAGTGGAGCGCACGGCCGTCCCGTCGTTTCGAACGTCGGTGCCGAAGATCTCCGAGCGACGTCCCACGACCCCCAGCACGGCGCTTCCCTCTGACGAGTCGGTGCGAAGAAACTTCGGCATGCCACCCAGCGATCGGGCCACCTGTTTTGTTCTGCTTTCAAGCGGAATCACGGACACGGTTGGCGATTGGCCAGTCTCGAGATTGACCATCGTGATGCTGCTCATGCGACCTTCGTGGTGCGTCCGAGCCGGGTCCTCATCGATCGCCATCCGTGACTTCGTTTCGCGCTCTGCACGAACTTCGAGTAGTCGGCCAGCCTCGTCGTCGTAGCCCAGTCCAAACCGAGCCAGCATCTCCAAGGGCAGTTGCTTTACCTGGTCCAGGTGTTGGATCCACGTACCTTGTCCGTACACGGCCACGCCGGAGCCGACGAACTCGATCCCACCAACACGTCCCGCGCCGTGCGCGACGAAGACGTCCGCCCCCGCCTCGAGAACCGCGCGTCCCAGCGAGACGGTGTGGTCGGACGCCTCTTCGCTTGAACGTGCCGCTCCGTGTTGGTGGAACGACGCAATGACCCAGTCGGCGTGACGGCGTGCCTCGATCACGCTCTTGACGATTCGATCCACGTCCCCGGCGTAGGCAACCGTTCGAAAGGAATACTCCTCGCCCTCAGAAAATTTTCTGCCCATGAAGTAAAAGGAGCCATCGGCATCCTCTTCGACGTTGCCGGGCGAGGCACCCGTCATTGGTTCAGCCCGACCTCCTCCACCGGTTCTCATTTGCTTGGCGTCTTCCCATCCCATTTGCGTGCTGATGTCGCGCAACGAATCCATCGCCGGAGATGTCACGGTGAACTCACAGTCGAAACGAAGAAGACTCATTCCCGGTCGACCCTGAAAGTATCGATCGGCATCTGCCGCCATTGCACCGAGAGGCGCCGGAAAGGTCAGGTCGCCCAAACCTCGCGGCCCCCAATCAGCGGCGGCCACGAACGCGACAACGCCCGCACCGGTCTCGAGATACGTCGGTGCAGTTGCTTCGGCCAACGTCGAACCGGTCCCAGCGAGACGCAACGTCGGCCACCTCCCAAGATGTGCTCTGGTGGTGAGAAATCCTCCTTCACCAAAGTCGGCGGCGTGGTTGTTGGCGAGGCTGAGCAACTGGAGACCCATCCAGTCCAGATCGTCGCCCACGTTGGTCGGTGTTCGAATGTACGTTGCACCCCTGCCGTTGCCCGCCACGAACGCATGCCAATCCTCGCCCGACTGCACACAACCTTCCAGATTCGTCACGCCGACGTCGGCGGAACGAACCACGCGTACCGCATCCAAGAAATCGTCGTCCGCGCAGGCAGCGACGCGACGTTGCAGAATCGTGTCACCCGTAAGTGCCACAGTGAGCACGCTCACGTCAAGCCTTGGACGATTCGGATATCTAGCATCTACGAAATGGCCACTCGCATCGAAAGAGCATTGTGCAACCTGATTAGCGGGCGGGTTCTCATTCCTCGGGAACCCTCGCGTGCTGGTAGTAATTTGTATCAGGTAGATCGCTGGTGCCACTCGTCTTCACGAAGGTCGCTCGAAGAGGAGGCACGGCGTCCGCGAATATGACGAGCGCCGTAGAGCCCTCCGGTCCCGCTTCCATCGGTCCAGTGACATCGCCGGCCTTCACCACACGCGCATCACCGGCGTGGTACCACCTGTCCCCCACTTTTTGGCTCCCCTGCATGTAGACCATGACAAAATCCGTGGGGTAGGAGTGGGCATCCCACAAGATTCCGGGCGGATCCTGTGCCCAGTGCAAATCCGCGGCACTGGGGTCGCTGGCCTCACCGATAATGACGCGCAGTCGCTTCAGTCCCGGACGAGGCGAGTGCGCGTCCGACTCGTAGGTCAAATCAACTGACCCGTCGTTGCTCGCGTAGATCGCTGGTTCATTTTGTTCGTTCGTCATATGTTCTCACTTTTCTCGTTTTCATTTCCGTCATGTCGTTCTGCTCCCAACGCGATCATGCAAATGCGACAAGGCACTGATCGCTTCTTCCAAGCGTGCGCCGCACCGTTTTGCACGAGGACGTCTCCGGCCCGCAAGGTGACTTCGATCCCGTCATCCTGTTCAAGGCCGATTTCACCTTCGAGCACGATCATGAGATCGACGCTGTCGGTGTAATGCATGCCAGGTTCCACACGCGTAACCGGCGTGCCGGTGGTGGGCCACGCACCCCGCGGCTCGCGAGGCTCAGCGCCCTCTGCGGGAAACTCGCACACCTGTACGCGATAGCCGCCAAGTGGTGCGAAATTGGTATCGAGCCAACCCTCCTGCGCATCGCTCGGCAGTTGTGGAATTCCGTCCGCCCCCCACAGCTGCCAGAGCTGGTGACCGGAGTGGCTTCCCTTCCCGTCAATACCAATGGGACCAATCACGATCGGTTCGACCTCTTCATCGAAGGCAAAAATTCCCCGACCGTCCTCGGCCTGCGCGGTGATCACGCGTCGCACGGTGTCGCTCACGCTGTCGTCTCCTTCACGATTCCAGAACTACTTCGGTGTCCATTGAGAGTGCCCACTTCTAGCGCTGATACCAGGCGGAGATGACCCCTCGCGCAAGCGTGTGTGGCGTCAACATGCAGCCGCTGAGCCCGGGGGTCGCGTCCTTGTCGATGCCGACCGTCGCAGTGTCAAGTGCGTGGACGACGAAGATGTAGCGATGCGGTTCGGATCCGGGCGGTGGAGCGGCGCCGAGGAATCGACTGAGCCGCGCATCGTTTGGCAGTTGATAGGCGCCGGACGGTAGACCGGTTCCCTTCTCATCACCGACACCGGCTGGCACCTCAGTAATGGCTGCTGGGATGTCGACCACCAACCAGTGCCAAAAGCCGGTGGGCGACGGAGCGTCGGGATCGAGGGTGGTGATCGCGAAGCTTTGGGTTTCCGCCGGAAATCCAGTCCACGTCAGATGGGGCGATGTGTCCTCACCCCCCGCCCCGAAGATCCCACTCACCTGGGGATTTTTGAACTTCTCTCCATCCGCAAAATCCTTGCTGGTCACCTTGAATGAAGGCACCTCGGGCAAGTTGTCATAGGGATTCCATGTCATGGCCCTCCTCCTTACTGTCGTACTGCGCGGTCTTGGTGGTTACGAAAAGCTCTTCGGAACGCGTCGCGGACGCCGATTCTGAGGGAGCGCTGAAATGACAGGCGGCCAGGTGTATCCGTTCATGCGCGATCGCCTGGGGATCCACTTCTTGGCAAATAGTGCGATCAGGAAAATGAAGTGGACCCATCGGACAACGGGTGTGAAAGCGACAGCCTGAGGGTGGATCACGTGGGTCGGGCAGATCCCCCGTGAGCGGGGCCTTCTGACGTACGGCACCGAGTTTCGGAATGCTCTTCATCAGGGCCTTGGTGTAGGGGTGTTGCGGTCGTTCGAACAGGTCGAGCGCGTTCGCGTACTCGACCACCTCTCCCAGGTACATCACCGCCACCTGATCACTCATGTAGCGAACGACCGACAGGTCGTGGGAGATGACGATGAGCGAAACTCCGGTGTCCTTTTCCAGACCCTTCAGCAAGTTGAGAATTGTGGCCTGAACGGACACGTCGAGGGCCGACGTGATCTCATCGGCGATGATGACTTCGGGTTGCACGGCCAGAGCTCGCGCAATGGCAATGCGCTGTCGTTGGCCCCCCGAGAACTGATGCGGGTAGCGCGCTAGGACGACTTCGTCCAGACCGACCAACTCCAAGGCGTGCAGCACGGCTGCCCTTCGCTCTTTCCGGCCGACGACCCCTCGGAGTGCAGCCGCTTGGCTGATCGCGCTGCCGACGTTCATTCGGGGATTGAGCGACGCGTAGGGATCTTGAAACACCATCTGCACTCGGCGCCGGAACTCGCGCGAGTTTCGAGACGTCGCGGTCGTGAAGTCCACTCCGTCGAGAAGGATTTCACCCGACACGATGGGAACCAAACCCATGATCGCTCTCGCCAGCGTCGACTTTCCACAACCGGACTCACCGACAACACCAAGCGCCCCGCCTTGGGGTACGACCAAATTCACCTTGTCAACAGCGGTGAGGGCATGCCGACCGGTGCCGTAGCGGACCACGAGGTCCTTGACCTCAAGCCGATTCATTGTCCGCATCCTTATTGGCAACCCAGCACGCGACGGCGCCTCCGCGGCGAGGAAGCAGCGGAGGAACCTCCGTCGTACAGCGTTCAACTGCCATCGGACAGCGTGGATGGAACGCGCAGCCCGAGGGCCTGTTCGAAATGTCTGGCACCTGTCCGCCGATTGAAACGAGCGGCTGGTCCGGTGACTCTGAGATATCAGGAAGCGCTCCGAGGAGCGCCTGCGTGTAGGGATGGAGAGGCTGACTCAGCGCTTCGCGACTTAACTCCTCCACGATGCGACCGGCGTACATGACCAGGATGCGATCACAGTTCTGACCCACGAGGTCCAAATTGTGCGAAATCAGCACAATTGCCATTTTGTGCTGCTGGTTAATCTCTTTGAGCACATCCATAATCTGCGCCTGGATTGTCACGTCCAACGCAGTGGTCGGTTCATCGGCGATCAACAACGCGGGCCGCGTCATGAGACCCATGGCCATCATCACTCTTTGCCGCATTCCTCCGGAGAGTTCATGGGGATAGCGGCGCATCTGGCCTTCCGCCGCTGGCAGATTGACTTCCTTCAGATTGGCGATGGCCATTTCTCGAGCCTGTCGGCGTCCAATGTGTTGGTGGACTTCTGCTCTTTCAGTCAACTGGATGTCCAGACGAAGTGCAGGATTCAGCGAGGACATCGGATCCTGGAACACGGTCGCGACATTCGTGCCAAGGAGTTGATTGAATTCATCTTTTGTGAGCGTCGAGATGTCTCGTCCAGAGATTTTCACCGTCCCGTTCATCTTGGCCGGGTACGGCAGTAGTTGGGAGATGGCGTTCGCCACCGTCGTCTTACCGGACCCCGACTCCCCAACGACACCCAGCATCTCGCCTTGCGCGACGACAAATGAGATATCGGTCACGATGTCAATCGGCGACGGTTTGTTTGGTATCTGTACCGAGAGGTTCGAAACTTCGAGCGCGGGTTCCTTTTCGTCTGACGGGGTGGGGATGCGCTGCGACAGTATTTTGCTTGCGCGAGTGCCGAGCATCGCCCCCGGCCCCTTGATAGAGCGCATAGCGGTCCACAGTTGCGGATTGAGTGACTTTGCCACGGCTTCGCCGGCGAAGCCGAAGGCGAGTGCGCTGATGGCGATGGCAATGGCCGGCGCGAGCGCTGAAAGGGGTGCCTGGTAAAACTGTTGGACACCCTCGGTTAGCAACTGCCCCCAGTCAAACTGAGGTGACTGCACACCCAAACCGAGAAAACTCATGGCCGCGAGAAACACGATCGAATTCGCGATGCCGAGCGCCACGACGATGACCAGCACGTCGGCAACGTTGGGAAGGATATTGCGGAGCAGCAAACGCATGCGCCGCACGCCCAGAATTCGAGCCGCCAAGATGTAGTCGCGACTCGCCGATGAGAGCACGAGTGCACTCATCACCCTGGCTATGTAGAACGAGCCCGCTACGCCAACACCTATCGTTGCGCCTTTTCCACCGGCTCCGATGATTGCGCCAACGAATATCGCAACAATGAGTGCCGGAAACGCGATCAACGTGTCGATGAAGCGAAGTCCGATCGGTCGAATGCGAGCGGGCAGGAGTGCGACACCCCCGCCGAGCAGCAGCCCAAGGACTGCCGAAATGAGTGTTGCAAGAAACGCCAGTCCAAGTGAAAGTCGGGTCGCCACCAACAGTCGGGCCAACAAATCTCGACCGAGAGCATCGGTGCCAAGCCAATGCATGGCGTTGGGACCCTCCGACGTAGCGCTGAAATTGAGACCGGTTGCGTCCTTATTCAGCACAATCGGTGCCACGATCATCGTGCCCACCAGCACCGCAATCACGATGAGCGCAAAGATCGTGCCAGGAGCTTTTAGGATCGCCCGAATCATCGCGCGGCACCACTGTTCGGGCGATTGAGTGAACGTGGATCCAGGAAGCCAACAGCCAGGTCAACCACGACATTGACCGCAACGACGATAAGTCCGAGAACCAGAATGATTCCCTGAATGACGGGATAGTTGTTTTGCTGGACCGCACCGATCAGTCCGGTTCCGAGGCCGGGCCGATTGAACACGTTCTCAATGATCACCGCTCCGGCGATGATGTACGCAAAGATGACCCCTCCGAGCGTCAGCGCTGCAGTCAGTACGTTCGGGAGGACGTGGCGTAAGTAGATAATCCGCGTCGGCAATCGTTTGCCACGAGCGGTCCGAATATAGTCCTGGGTCAGAACATTGAGCGTCTCGATCCTCACCAAGCGCGACAGTATTGCCACGGGGGCGAGCGCAATTGATACGGCGGGCAAAATGATGCTTGAGACCGGTGGACTGAATCCGGCGACTGGCAAAATCTTCAACCAAATCGCGAAGATGAAGGCTAGAAAAGTGGCGAGAAGAAACTGTGGAATGGAACCGAACAGGCTGGTAGCCCCGGTGAAGATCATGTCGATTCGAGGATGCCGTCCTTCCTGGGTCAGTGCGGCAACGACCAGGCCGAGGGGAATCGCGACAATCAGTACGAGCGCGAGGGACACGCCCGCTAGCACCAGCGAGGAGCCGATCTCTTGGGAGATCTGCTGCGAGACAGGCTGGCCGTCCGCAAACGAGGTACCGAGGTTCCAGTGAAGGAGGTTATTCACGTAGTGGCCAAACTGTACGAAGTAGGGGTGGTTCAGCCCCATCTCCTTGGTTAGCGCAATTCGTTCAGCTCGCGTGGAGGTGAGGCCAGCAACAGCAAGCACCGGATTTCCCGGAATCAAACGAACCATCGAGAACGTAACGACTACCAGCCCGAGGACTGTCGCAACCAAAGCCATCAACCTTCCGGCCGCAAAACGAAGCCAACCGTGCAAGTTCACTGCAGAATCCGTCCTGATAGTTTTGCCCGCGGCGTGAAGATCGACATCGACGACCTAGTTGCGTTCGGCGCCTAGAGCGACCATGCAGATTCTGCACGGCTTGCCGCTCAGTCTCCAAGAATGTGGCGCACCGTTGATGATCATGACATCCCCGGCTTTCACGGTAACGTCGCCGTCACTCAGACGTACGCTCACCTCTCCCTCCAAGACAATTATCAGGTCCACACTGTCGGTGTAATGAACTACGTCACCGTCGACGTCGCCAACCTCAGTGCCTACCTCACCTGTATCGAGACGCCCAATATTCGTACCAAGCGGAGGCCACTCGCCACGAGGCGTGAGTTTGTTCCCTTCTCCAGGAAACTCGCAAATTTGTACTCGGTAGCCGCCCGGCGGCGCAAAGATCGAATTCTTGAACTTCGCGATCCCATCGTCAGGTAGTTGGGGAATCCCGTCATAGCCCCATAGTGGCCACAGCTGCTGACCAGGGTTGCGCGAGGCTGCGATTATCGGCTCCACGCGATCATCGAGAGCGACGACGCCCTCGCCACGCTCGTTCTGAGCCGTAATCACCCGCCTGATTGTCGAGTATTCAGCCATTGGACTCCTTTGACGTCGTGCGACGTGAGTTCAATTCCACACTGACGCCGCTCTCACCGAGGAGTCGCTGAGCGAAATCGAAATCGTTCAATCCGAACGGATTCGCGACCGGCGTGAAGATCGACATCAACGACCTAGTTGCGTTCAGCGCCTAGAGCGACCATGCAAATTCGGCATGGTTTTCCGCTCAGTTTCCACGCATGTGGTGAACCGTTGATGATCATGACATCGCCGGCCTTCACGGTGACGTCGCCGTCGCTCAAACGTAAGGTCACCTCTCCTTCAAGGACGATCATCAAGTCCACACTGTCGGTGTAGTGGACGATGTCGTCATTGACATCACCAATTTGATCGCTGACTTCACCCGTGTCAAGACGACCCAGAGCGGTACCAAGTGGAGGCCACTGGCCACGAGGTGTAAGCGTGTTGCCCTCTCCTGGAAACTCGCAAATATGAACCCGGTATCCGCCAGGCGGCGCGAAGATCGAACTCGTAAACCGTGCGACTCCGTCATCAGGAAGTTGGGGAATGCCGTCATAACCCCAGAGCTGCCAGAGCTGCTGCCCGCGATTGGAGTTACGCCCTTCGGCGATAATTGGCTCTACGCGGTCATCGAGGGCGACAATGCCCTCCCCCTTTTCGTTCTGGGCCGTTATCACACGCCTCATTGTCGAATATTCAGCCATCGCACTCCCTCATGAAACGATCACTTCAACACATGCCCTTGGTCGACAAACTCTGTCCTCATTTGTTCGCAGAGAATCCGTACTCCTCATCGTCACGGACCAGTCATTGCTCATTCGTGTGGGCGTGTCGAAAGTAGGGACTTTCTTTCTCGTCGGGTGCGTCATCGGCAAAGATCGGCTTGGCATTCGCCTGGGCGAAGACCAAGATCGCGGT
>Ga0182015_10008184_pt1 | contig 10018 bp, 17 predicted proteins | sample 712P3MmetaG_FD_120478 | JGI IMG/M metagenome (GOLD analysis project Ga0182015, IMG submission 120478) | Permafrost microbial communities from Stordalen Mire, Sweden - 712P3M metaG | ecosystem: Environmental > Terrestrial > Soil > Wetlands > Permafrost | place: Sweden: Stordalen | collected... | reverse complement strand
GAAGATAAAGAAGATAACCTTTCCGACTCGGCGGTATCATCAGCCACACCGGTCACCGAGAAGAATGATCTGTCGATCGATGAAGAGGAGAAGGCGGAGGAATTGGAACGGGTACAATCGAAGGCTTCTCTGGCGGTAATGATGGCGAATTTTCCTGATGGCGGAAGACGAGCATGGTTAACCCTTGTCGGAGCCACGTTAATGGCCTTCGCGACGTTCGGTATTCCTTCCTCCCCTGAGACCTACTTGCCCAGACTAATGTGGTGCAGGAATGACAAATTCGTTTGGTGTCTATGAGACTTATTACGCAACGCATCAATTATCGAATAAAACTGCCTCGGATATTGCGTGGATTGGGTCGTTCCAGTTATTCTGTATGTTTAGTGGTGGGATCATTGCGGGCAGGATATTCGATACGTATGGACCAAAGTGGCTATTGAGAGTCGGATCAACGGCATATTTTGTGGCATTCATGTTACTGCCAGAATGCAAAGAGTACTGGCAATTCTTTCTGTGTCAAGGTGTATTATTTGGAATTGCAATCGCTACTGTGTATTTTCTCCCTTCCATGCTGGAAGCTGAATGGTAGATTCTTCCCGACGATGGGATGCGTGAATCACTACTTTTTGAAGAAGAGGGCAATGGCGATTGGAATTATGGTCGGAGGATCATCTCTTGGAGGACTGGTATGCTTCCCCCAAATTCAATGTTATAATGCTGATGGTAAGATATGGCCAATCGTTATATCTCAGATCATAAATAACCCCTCCCTCGGATTCGCATGGTCCGCTCGAATCGTCGCATTCATTTCACTCCCCATCCTCATCTTTTGTAATCTGGTCCTCAAATCTCGTCTCCCTCGTCGCCTTCCCGGTCCCCTCATCGACTTGAAATACTTTAAAGATCCAGCTTTCTCATTCTTCTCATTTGGCTTCTTCTTCATCCTTCTTGGTATCTCTCTCCCCATCCCGCAAACTAATCTCGGTTAGGAATGTTCACTCCGTTGTGGTATATCCAGGAATTTGCTGCACAGGTCGGTATCCCGAAAGCCAACGCATTCTGGCTGTTGGCGATCATCAATGCCGGGTCATTACCCGGAAGAGTGTTACCTGGATTTTACGCCGATAGGGTTGGTGCATTCAACGTCATGGTCCCGTGTGCGTGTATGACCGGTATCCTCTTGTTCATGTGGTATGTCATCACCACTCCCACTGGGATATACATCTTTGCCGCCATGTATGGATTCTTTCAAGGCGCAATGATCTCATTACAAGCTGCGTCAACAGCGAGTATTTGTAAAGATCTCCGCGAAATAGGCACCATGATTGGAATGTCCAGTGCCGTCTGTTCAATTGCGTATACCCCCTCCTCTGACTTGAGATGGCAAAGTTGATGAGATAGTGGGTTGACGGGGATGCCAATTGCGGGGGCGTTGTTGAGTGCGGATAATGGAAGTTTTGCGGGGGTGATGGGGTTTAGTGCTGGGAGTATTATGTTGGGGACGGGCTTGGCTTTGGTGGCGAGGATGTGGGTTAGTAAATGGAAGATTTGGGCAAGGGTATAGTATACATTTTGGGAGATGGAAATTTGCATGGCATGCATAGAATATAGAGTAGTACATATATATAAACGACTTTTCAAAGATTGTGCTGTTTTTCCCGCTATGAAATACCCGAATCGTTGATCTCAACAGGACCCGATCCCGAATGATGATATGCCCCCAAAAGCCAAACTCTTTAGTCTACTTGCCCTACTCTGTCAGAAACGCAAGTTAATGAAGTACCTTCAAAAGGATCGGTCTGTCCTTGTGTGGTGGGTGTGCCCTCCCCTTCTTTGTACCAGACTTTATTTGGACTCTTCTGTCTGCTGGTGCCGCTCCCCCTTGAGCCGTCGATCTCACCCGCACTCAAGCTCCGACTATGCCGACTACTCATACTCATATGCTCCTTGAATCGGCTTCCCTTCTTCTTTTGCGTCGACGGTGCTGGTTCCTCCCCCGATCCACCCATTTCCAGCTGCTGTCCTCCTCCCACAGTGGAAACTTGTTGAGTATACACAACTTCAAAAGGTAGCCCCGTCCCCGGTCTCCTCACCTCCGCCACAAGTGCGTTTTCAGGCCGATTCGGCGCAAGGGATAAACTGAACGGCGTGGGTGGTCGAGGAGGCAAAAGATTGACATAAATAACTTCCCGATCTTTAAGAAGTGGGAGAGATGAACTCAAGGGAATTATTCCGAAAGCGAATAACTCGAATTCGAGACGATTATAAACGTCCACCTCGTCCATCAATGAAAATAACTCGATCGCACGACGTTTCATTCCCTTCGATCAGCACTTTTGCAGAGGCGGGTGTACCTCCAAATCAATGGGTAGGGGAATGAAATATGTTTTCATACTGCGTTCAGGCATTTTGAGAACAATGGCTTTCCCCGGGATCGTCTCGTCTTCGAAGAAATCTGGCGCAGACGCCGTGGCGCCATTTCTGGGCCCAAGGACATTAATCAAGTCCTCCCTCCTGATCTTCCCACGGTTCGTGTTCCCTCTTCGTTGTAATTTCGGTTGCGGGTATCGTTTCGCTCTCTCTTGTTCAAATTCGGGCGCCGGAATCGTCCAAAGTCGGGTTTCTTCTGGATTCGAATCGGGTGAAATGATCGTATTATATCGCGCTATCCTAGTCAGACTCGTCGTCAGGGACACGGTACCTGAATCCGTTGGTTTCTTGCGCAAGAAGAAGGACCAGAATTTGGGAGCCATTTGGACAACGTGTGATGCGTGAGAAACGTTTCAGGACGGGAAAGAGAAGTGGTGCAGAACCGGATTATTGAAACTCTAATTCTGCTAATTAAAGAACGAGCCGGCGTCCCGCCCCTGACTCTGCCGCTCGTAAATTAATTTCCCACGCCACCGGCGCTCACGAAATACACCACACTTTTGGACTGATATTATTCTTGAGACTACTTGATCTCTGGCTTTACAAGTAGCATCTTGACCTTTTGCTTCCCGGTACTTTCCTCCCTGACTGCCTCCACAGAGACAACCACTCGATCGAATACCGCAATTTTAACTCCCTCCTTGCCAATTTTAATGGTATACTCCTCGGGCAGAAATTCCGTCTGTACTTCCCCCCTCCCCAAATCCTTCACATTCACCAATCCCTCCAATCCAAATCTAAAATTAACCACACTAAAACGCGGAAAGGTACCTCGGCACAAATACCACAAACCCATTCTTGAGAACTCTCATCACATACGCCTCCTCCTCACTCCGTTTCCCCTTCAAACTCTGCCCAACAAAATACTCTACACTTGCCCTCCCCGCAAACTGTCCCATCCGATGTCTATAATTAATATTCCGACACACATCCTCCAACCCCTTCCGATCCCGTAACGAAGCGTGTAACTCCTCATACGCGATTGCCGCGGCGAGTTGACGATGGACTACAACGTCTGCGTATCGACGGATGGGGGAGGTAAAGTGTGTGTAGATATCTGTTGCTAGGCCGTAGTGTCGGTATTCGGGGGGTGAAAAAGTGCCGGAGGGGAAGTATTCTGCGGAGAGCATGCAGCGGGTGGCGAGGATGCGGATTAGCGTGTTGAAGAAGGGGTCGTTTTCAACGGTGCAGGAGTCGAGGGATGTGGCGAGGGCTTTTGAAGAGGAGACGTCTAAGGATAATCCTCGTCGGGTTTTCAACATGTCTTGTAACGTCTCGAAATTGGAGGCCGGAGGTGCAGCATGTCGTCTACCTTGTCAACAGTCTGCCCTTGAAAAAGGAGGGTTGGGGGGCACCTTAGCATTGCAGTGTCATTAAACTTTTCCCATATTTTCTTGGCGACGGAGATGTTCGCAAGTAACATAAACTCCTCAACAAGACTATTCGTCTCCAACAATTCCTTGGTTTGTACGTCGACAGGGTCGGAAGTTTCACTGTCAGTTTGGATTTTGACTTCCGGACTAGCGAGATTTAGCGCCCCCGCCTCCATTCTTCGTGCACGCAACTTCTTGGAAAGATGGAGGAGAGTGCGCATTCCCTTGGTGAGCGGGTCGGTATGAGTCGCATCGGAAATCCGTGTTTGCGCTTCAGCGTAGGAAAACGAATGCCGAGACTGTATTACAGATTTCGTAAACTCCGCCGAAACAATCTCTGCACCGGCCGTCATCTCCTACACACACACACATTAACTTCTGACGTTGTGGTCGTTGGGGGGGGAAGGTACCCAAACCACAGACACAGCATATCGATCTCGTCCCCCAACAAGGGAACATAAATCCGTACCCAACATCATAGGTAACATATCAATCCTCTTGTCAACAAGATAAACCGTCGTCCCCCGTCCCTTTGCCTCCTCGTCCATCGGTGTCGCCGGCTTGACAAAATGCGTCACATCCGCGATATGTACACCTACCTCCCAATTCCCATTCCCCAACTCCCGCGCATGCAACGCATCATCAATATCCTGACATCCTAAAAACTCAGCTCCCGTCTCCTTTTGGGGTGGTTACCAAGAGGATCAATACTACAAACCAGTCTGTCTCGAAAATCTTTCCGTCCAACAGGTAGCTCGTCGGGAACCCTCCACGCATGTCCCTCCTCGGGTAAACACTTTAATACGCTCTCACTGAACCCTCGATAAACAACATCCCATTCAATTAGTAGTGCCTCGGTCTCCGCCTCCCTCGTCTCTAGTCCACCTAACGCACGGACGAAATGTCCCTCGGGGTACCGTGAGGAGGCTGCCCAGACGTCGATGGTCACGAGGACACGTTGGTTTAGAAGGAGGTGTGGACGACGTGTGCGGATGCGGATTTTGGGGATTTGTTTTGAGAGGGGGAGGACGAAGACTGTTGTGGGGGTGCGAGAGGTGGAAGGGGTGGGGGGGACGGAAGACGGGTCGATGTGGCCGACATAGCTAATTGTTAACCTTGTGTAGGGTGGGTGGGGTTTTACGTTCGCCAGTTGCGTTTTACCATGCCGACTACTTTGGCGGTTACTTGGACGCCTTTGTTGGATACTTTTTTCTCCGGTTTGAGGAGTCGTTTTTCACGGGCGTCGATGTCATTTTCAACTTCCTGGTCCTCATCGTCGGCATTTTCTTCTTTCGTAATATCCCCTTCCTCGACAATCGTGTCACTTGTCCCTCTCCATTCTTCCTCCGGTAATACCTCTATGGCCACAACATCGCCATGTACAGCCCGATTTATATTCTCTCTTCCCACGACAAGAAATGGTTTTCCCTGGGGATTGGAGACTGTCGCTTCGAGGAAATTGTACGGCGAGATGGTAAGGACGCCAGAGTGAAGATGTCCAGATTGTATGAGAGATTGGATATGTGTTGAAGAGAAGTGTTCCGGGTATATATTTGACGGACGTTTCCCTGTGATCTCAGTCGACGTGAGCAAGGAGATCATGTCCATAAGCATATCTCCGTCGGGGAGATCTTTGATATACTCCTCCACTACAATCAACTTTGTCTCCGCAAATGGGGATACTTGAACACGCCGTTATACCCCCCTGTTTGGCCTTTACCGAATTCATCTGATCATTCGTCAACAACACAATCTCAGGGACCTGATATCCCCTCAAACTCGCCGTCAAATGCCGTTTATACCACCCCGCCGCCTCCCGAATCGCTACCGTTACCAAACACATTGCATTAGGTCCATACCTCGATCATTCCGATCATTCATCGTCTCCCCGGGATTCCGTGTAACATACGTCTCGGCTCGAAAATCGTTATGGAAAATGTAAATGTGTTTACTCTCCGTATGAAGCATCGATCGAAGACGATTGTAAAGCGGTAGTGATCGATTGCGTAACTCGTCTAGAACGGTTTGGAGAACTATTATCGCGGAGAAACTTGTCGTTTCAAGAACGTCCATCTACCACACTGTTAGGAAGATTGGTACGAGGGCGGTACGCAGTGGAGTAATATGTTTGTGTCGGGGATGAGGTAGTGGCCTTTGGGGAAAAGTGGATGTGAGGGAGCTGTGCCAGGCAGTAAAACCAAAGAATCTAACTACTCAGCACCAGATGTTGAATAGAGCGGTAACCTGTGTTTCCGAATTGAGTTTGAGACATGAGAGCGGTGCATTCCCCGCACAACTCGGAGCCACAGGGGATATCCGTACGAAGATAATGTTCTCGAACGACCTTCGTTTAGCGATGGCAAGCATAGGGAAGGATACTTTTGTTGCTCTACCGCGAGAGGAACGGACAAAGATCTTTTGATGCAGCATTTGAGTCTCCATTTGAGGCCGCTTGGACGTTATTGCGGTCGCCATTGCGATCGCGGGGATACTGTGGATGGGTTCAAGGTGACGATGTCTGTTTTCGCAAAGTTGAAAATAATGCCGGCAGACCCTGAACTTTAAGGAGGCCCGAGGGTTGAGCTCAAAACCCTATATCTTGTCGAGAGCGTCATCAGGCGATGGCATGAGCGTCCGACATACCGGACTTCAGAAGGTATTCTTCTCTAAGTGAGTGTTGCTGATTGAAAAGGATATTCTAGCGTTGTACAGAACGAGCTTGAGAGCAATCCGAGCAAAACCTGAGGTATTTAATCAATCGTTCGCTCTGAACCCCAGGAACATCACGGCAACTGGCTACTGTTCGTAAGACGAGAGTTCCGACGTTATGAGGATGTCTCAAAGAAGGATTTTGCAACTATAGAATACCTTCTGCGCAAAGGCCGGAAGACGTTGGAAACATATTCTCAACCAGGAATAAAGGATATTCAAATCTAAAGAGATTGCATTTCATACTCCCATCATAACGTTCCCTGAGACCACTTCTTTCCCTTACTGCCCAATTCAACGGCCGCACTGCCCCAATCCACGGCATGATTATGCATTTGTCCATCTATCATTCCGGCTCTAGCCATTGCTTGCTTCTCCTCCAGTACAGTCAATAATCCAAAGATTACCGGTACACCCGTATCCAGACCAACTCTCATCAGTCCTTTCGACACGGAATCGGAAATATATTCAAAGTGCATCGTCTCGCCTTTTATAAGCACTCCAATTGCAATCACGGCATCAAATGGCGATGTCAGAGCTGATTCGCCCGGTTGAGGTGTCGACATGGAAACGTCTCCGGAGCCGAGGAGGTCAGAGGAGCCTACTGTCGATTGAACTTGCGAGCCAGCTATCAATCTAGAATTAGACGACTCGGCAAGACATAAAACCGTGATACGCTTATGGGGAGTTCCCAACTTCCGGGAACGCTTTCGATATGTATATTCTGCTCTTGAACGTGGTGTTTCTGGATCATTGTCTCCGTTGCGCCTTTGACCAGTGAGTTGACTATTTCCGAGTTCCATCTACTCGTCAGGGGTGGCTCGGCATGGGCATCGGTACCTTGCATGAACAATCAATATTCGTAGATTGGAGCCTGATTGATATGTCAGCAAAGTTGGAGGGCGCAGCAAACCGTCAAGATTAGCGGGAACTTGTCCAGGAGCCTTCATTGTCGCCATGATATGTCCAGGTTGACTTTGGCGATCGTCGTGCAACAAATCAAGAAGTGCCCCAAGGGTTGCACCCTCGAAACGTTGAGCATGGTTTACAGAACAATAAATATCTCAATCAATATTATAAGTCTAAAGGAAACTACAAAGCTTCAACAAAACCTGTGTACAGCATGCTTCTGCGAACCCTATTGCATACTCCATTAAAATCACAGGGAACGTTTCTCTATAACGCGAACAAAAGAAAAGAAACTCGAATCTCAAACTTTTAAAACATCTAATAGCGAACAATCCCATCAAGATCTCGAACATTTGAACACCTACTCCAGAAACTCCGCAATGCATGCCTCGCTAGTGACATAGAAGACTTCACTAGCACGGAAACCGTTGAAACAAGTCGCTGCGCAGATGGTGTACGCTCCCATGTCTTCAAAGTATAGCCAGTCGCCAACTTCGAGGACAACAGGGAGTTGGAATGACGGAGCAATGCAATCGAGACCGTCGCATGTTGGTCCCCAGATGGAACATTTGTACGCGTTGGTCGACGTCGCGTGACTATCGGGAGAGTCGTAGTGGAATCGCCCTTCGTGGGAGAGGAGTTTCGGTATAGGGTTTTGATGATCGTATAAAATGCAATTGAAACTGCCGTAGACTCCGTCGCTCAGATAATCTATTGTAAGCGGTGGGTAATAAGAGGGTCGTACACATGTATGAGTTCTCTGGATTGGATTCGGTTGGGTATCCCACCCGTCGAGCAATGACGTTGGTCGCCAGTGTGAATGCGCTGGCCACAAAGTATCTTCCTGGTTCGGCAATAATCCTCACACCCATCTCTTCGGGAAATTGTTCATCAATTTTCTGTCCCAACACTCTCGCAACACGTTCAAAGTCATCGTGACAAAATCCTCCACCGACATCCAAAATGTTAAACTCAAATCCCAAATCATGACCAATGTCAAATGCCCGTCTCGCCATGTCCACCGAAGAGACAAAAGCATCGGGGTCGTGACTGCCAGATCCAACATGAAACGATACCCCAATGACATTCAACGACAGGATTTTAGCGAGTTTAAGAAGAGGACGAATAGATTCCTCGGATGCGCCGAATTTGCGACTCAATTGACATTGTGACTTGGAATCGTCGGTCCAAATACGAAGTAATAGTTGCGCATTCGGATGATGTTGTTTACATTTATATAACTCGTCGGCGTTATCAAACGTCATCATCTTGACATCGACTTGTTGTGCGTATCGGATTTGTGGATTGGCTTTGCATGGATTGGCAAAGACGATGTTTCGACGAGGTACGGCAGGTGTTAAAGCGAGGACTTTGGCGATTTCGTCTTTCGATGCACAGTCGAATCCTGCCCCTAGTGATGCAAGGAGTCGAAGGACAAGGGGATCTGGGTTACATTTGACTGCGTAAAAGGGTTCGACACGTGGTAAATTTCTTTTCCAGCGAACGAATTGACGATAGACTTCGCCGAGATCTGCGATGAAAAAGCTGTATTCGATGTCAGGTTCGACGTCGGCGGTATCGAGGGATGTGAGTTGTTGTTTGAATAATTGGAGTCGGTGTTTGAGTTCACATCCGACTGTTTCACGCCCAGGACGTTGAAGGCCGTTGATTTTCAACGTCGGCGCCGAACATAATTCGATGGGGATTGTCATGGCAGTAGAGGGTGGATGAACGAGTGCTTTGGGATTGAGGCTTTGTTCGGGTGAGGAGGGTAGAGCAAGGACCATATCGGCGTTTGTCATTGAAATATTGTGAAAATGCAGGTGAAAATGAGGATGGGTGTGAATTGCCGCTGTTATGGACGAGAGTTTTATACTTGACTGCTAGCGGGGGGTTGTGACTGCGTTTGGGGATATTAGGGAGGTTGGGTTGACTCTCTAACTCGTCGCTTTGTCGCTTCCTTAGGACATGGGACGTCTGTTGTAAACTCAGAGGAGGAGAAGAGTGCGTAAGAGTTGCGTGGTCCCTGGTGAAAACGAGGCAAGATATAGTTTTTATTGCCGTCCAATAAAGACACCTCTAAGAGAGATAGAGTTGCGGCTGGTTGGGGCCGACCAACCCTACCGACAAGGTGGACCAAGCGGGTATTGGTGTGCGTGCACGGAAATTGGGCGAGGCTTGTTTGAAGGAGAAAACAAAAGTCGACGGGAATTACCGCCGAGCTCGAGGACGCGACGGCCGGAGAAACGAGAATAATCTTGGTCCGTGCAAAGACCGACGAGTGGACCGACACGGGCCTGTTTCCGTTAACCCATTTTGTTTCAATTACATGGGGAAAAATTTAAGACAAACAATCCAGAAAAAAGGCAATCGGACCGATAAACCTTCGGTCGAAAGCGGGTCGCGATGAGGGGAGAGGAGAGTTTACCTTTGACCGCAACAAACTCAAATTGATGAGATGAAGGGATTGCCGAGTCAGAGACTCTTAGAGACAAGGAGAGCTGCCAAGGAAGCTCAAGGGGTAAAAGGCGAGATCCGTGATGAAATGCTGCACGGGGGGTGTGATGTCGAGTCACAGGTGACGGCACGGACTTTTT
>Ga0182015_10008183_pt1 | contig 10020 bp, 7 predicted proteins | sample 712P3MmetaG_FD_120478 | JGI IMG/M metagenome (GOLD analysis project Ga0182015, IMG submission 120478) | Permafrost microbial communities from Stordalen Mire, Sweden - 712P3M metaG | ecosystem: Environmental > Terrestrial > Soil > Wetlands > Permafrost | place: Sweden: Stordalen | collected... | reverse complement strand
GTCTTGGCTCAGCCTGAAATGGAGAAGCGATCTTCTCCGTCCTGAGCATCGTTGCCCCGGCAGCAAGTGAAACCATCGGTCGGAAATGGAATGAGGAGAAATACAAATGCAAATGCAAATGCAAATGAATGATCCGAGTCGGATCCCGAAGATTCTAGCCATTGCGTTGATCGTGTTCTCCACGGCACATTCTGCTATCGGGCAGGGTATTTCAAACGCGAACGCGCATGACGGCGGGCAAACTGGCGGGGCGGACAAAACGCCGCAAACGACTCTGGATGAGAAGGTTCCTCAAGTCCAACAACGCGGTTGGCGTTACACCATACATCCGAGCGACACACTAGAACTGAGTTTCATGCTGACGCCGGAATTTAATCAGACTGTGACCGTCCAACCGGACGGCTACATTACCTTACGCAATGTCGGAGATCTGCCGGCAGCAGGCCGCACTCTTCCGGAACTCACTGAGTCCATTAAGACGGCCTACTCCAAGATCCTTCATGACCCTGTGATTTCTGTTGATCCTAAGGATTTCGAGAAGCCGTACTTCGTTGTGGGGGGTCAGGTTGGAAGACCCGGAAAGTATGACTGGCGCGGTGACGTCACCCTCACACAGGCGATTGCCCTGGCCGGCGGCTTCACAGACGCGGCCAAACACTCTCAAGTGCTTCTATTCCGGCGCATATCGGATCAGTGGACCGAAGCCAGGATTATTAACATGAAAAAAATGCTGAATTCGCGAAATCTGCAAGAGGATCCAGTGTTGCACCCCGGAGATATGCTAGTCGTTCCCAAGAACGCGCTCTCAAAAATCAAGCCCTTCCTGCCGACTACCGCAGCAGGGGCCTACTATAACCCGGCAGCCTACTAGAGATTTAAGCAAAAAAGGAATGGTTGACATGGACGAACAAGACTTTCAATCAAATGCATTCAGACCTGAGCGATTGCACACGCTAAGGGATATCGTGACGCCGCTCTTCCGTCACCGCAAACTCGTGCTCTTGACTTTCCTGTGCCTTGTGTTGGGGACCATCCTCGGGATCATTTTCCTTTCGAATGATTACCAGGCCAAAATGACAATCCTAGTCAAGCGCGAGCGCGTGGATGCGGCGGTTTCGCCCGCGCGAGACGCAGCGCTTGCGAACGCCGGAGATGTCACAGAAGAGGAGCTAAACTCCGAGGTAGAACTGCTAAAAAGCCGCGACCTCCTCGAGAAAGTGGTTCTCGCCTGCAATCTTGACGAATCTCAGCCCAGCCCCCTTTGGAGGCGACTTTTTCCCACGGCCTCAGCTCACGGGCCGGATGACGGACGGCACCAGGCGAAACATGTCTCCCAAGCTGTGTCAGTCCTTGAAAATAAACTGCAGATTGAACCGCTGAAAAAGACAGATTTAATCCAGGTGAAATATGACTCGTCGGATCCGCAGCTGGCTGCGCGCGTCCTTGATGCGCTCGGCAATCTCTATTTGGAAAAGACGGTCGCGGTTCATAGTTCCCCTGGCGCATTTAAGTTCTTCCAGACGGAATCTCAGCAATACGATCAGGACCTCCGCACTGCCGAAACTCGTCTGACGGAATTCGACCGCGACAAGGGCGTCGCAGATCCAGAACTCGAGAAAAAGATCGCGCTGCAAAAACTTGCCGATTTTGAGGCGAACTTTAGCGCGACTCAGGTAGCAATCAAAGAAGCGGAGAAACGGGCCCAGACGGTGGAGAATCAACTCGCATCCACGCCACAACAAACGATGTTTCAGGTTCGCACCTCAGACAACCCGTATCTCATGGAGCAGCTCAAGACCACCTTGCTGAATCTTGAATTGAAGCGCACCGAGCTTTTGGAAAAGTTCGAACCCGATTATCGGCCCGTGCAGGAAGTGCAACAACAGATCCAGCAAACCCTCGACGCAATCGCCAAAGCCGAAAAATCACCGGTCCGGGAGGAAACGACAGACCGGAACCCATCGTACGATTGGCTCCGATCGGAATTGACAAAATCTAGCGCAGAGCTCGCAAGTTTGCATGCACGGGCCACTGAAACACTAAGCGTAATGCATCAGTATCGGACTCGGCTTGGCATGATCGATGTGAACGGGGCAACGCAGCAAGATCTTCTTCGCGAGGTCAAGGAAGCCGAGGGAAACTATCTACTCTACGTACAGAAGCGAGAAGAGGCACGGATCGGCGACGCACTGGACCGCCAGAGGATTGTGAACGTGGCAATCGCGGAGGCGGCCACGGTGCCTGCTCTCCCAGCTCATCCGCACTGGGCACTGACTCTGCTCCTCGGAACATTGCTTGCCGGTCTGGCCAGCCCAGGACTTGCGTTGGCCGTGGACTATTTTGATCCGTCACTGCGAACCCCAGAGGAGCTTCGGGAAACTCTTCGAATCCCGGTGCTAGCAACCCTGCCCAAGGGGGAAATGTAGGCCCTATGTTTCTTGATTTTTACCGGATGCGGGAACAGCCCTTCGGCGTCACGCCGGACCCTCGCTTTCTTTATTTTGGCCAGAGCCACCGCGAGGCGTTGGCGTCGCTTTTCTGCGCCATCGAGGCCGATTGCAGTTTTGCGGCCTTGATTGCACATCCGGGCCTCGGTAAGACGACGCTGACCTTTCAGCTCCTCGAAAAACTCCAGCGAACCTCCCGCACCGTGTTCCTGTTTCAGACGCAGTGCAACTCGCGGGAGCTATTTCACTACGTGCTGAACGATCTGGGAGTCGATGCCTCAGGCATGAATATGATTTCCATGCACAACAAATTGACTGAGATTCTTTCCCGAGAACGGCTGGCCGGTCGCCGCTTCGTTCTGGCCATCGATGAAGCTCAGAATCTCGATGCCCGAGTACTCGAGACGATTCGACTGCTGTCAAATTTTGAAACGATTTGCAACAAGCTGCTTCAGATCGTGCTGATCGGACAGCCGCAACTCGCCCGCAAACTGGCCAACCCCGCTCTAGTGCAACTGCAACAGCGAATCTCAGTGTTTGCACGATTGGGGCCGTTCGGTTCCAAGGAGGCGGCTCGCTATATTGCGCACCGTTTGCAGGTCGCTGGCTATGGCGAAGGCCCGCTGTTCACGCCGGGGGCACTGCAGATCATCCAGGATCAATCGCTAGGAATCCCGCGCAACATCAATCGGTTGTGCTTCAACGCGCTTTCGCTGGGTTGCGCGATGGGTCGCAAACGAATTGATGTTGAGATCATGCGGGAAGTTGTTGCCGATCTAGACTTGGAAGGCTTACACAAACCAGTGCTCGCACACCGCGCCACTCGTGCGGCTGTGACCGCAGGTTCCGCCCTGTCCTATTCGACGAAATCTAAGCACCGGCTCCGACGGTGGGCACTGGGTGCCACGAGCGTCGCCGCGTCGATAGTGGTTGCTATATGGTTGTCTTTTCTCCCGGAGATGATCGACCGGTTCTGGCCAGTGAAAACCGGGACCCCAGTTTACAATTCTTCCGCATCCACTGAAGGTTCCTCGGAGGCTGCATCCGTTTCCAGGCCGATTCCCCGTCTGAGCGCAAACGCTGGCGAAACTCCGGCTTTTACTCCATTTCAGTCCTCTTTGCCGAGCAACGACTCTGAGACCATAAAGGTTGTGGTGCAATCAGGAGAGACCCTGCGCCAGATTGCTTTCCGCACCCTGGGACACGATAGCGGCAAACTCGTCGAACAAATTCGACGGCTCAACCCAACCTTGACCGATCCGGACCACATCGTAGTCGGCCAGGAGATTCGACTGCCGCGACTCTCCAAGCCAGTTGATTTTCCGGAGGCCGGCGGGGCAAGCGCCATGGCTGGAAAGAACTGAGGGGTGAGAGGTCACAAATGAGCAAGAACTTTGAACTTCTGCATCGGATCACGCTCGACGAATTGTTTACCCCGGCAGGCATGCCGGGGCCCCACCGGCAGGCCATGCCGGGGCCCCACCAGCAGGCCACGCCTTCTCCCGCTCCTACAAGACGGCTCGCCAATGAAGAGATCACGAAACTTGTCCAGCGCTTGTTCTTGCATGGCGGCCAAGCTGCCGGGCCCAGAGTAGTCTCTTTCTCCGGGATTGCGCGCGATGACCGGAGCAGTTTGATTTGCGCGCGCGCCGGAGAATCTCTAGCCTCTCAAGCAGACACCTCGGTGTGTGTGGTAGACGCAAACTTTTGGTCACCGCGATTGCATACTTATTTCGGCGTCGGCAACGGGACTGGGCTGTTGGATGCGTTGACTACTGAAGGTTCGGTCCGAAGCTTTGCAACACCCCTCTCCAGCGAGAGTCTTTGGCTCATGCCCTCAGGCTCGGCGAAAGGGGATCCCTACACGCACGTGGAACGCTGTCGAGCGCGCTTCGCTGAACTGCGCGAGGAATTCGATTACATCCTCATTAGCGCACCTCCGCTCACCCGTGAAACTGAGGCAACCTTGATGGGGCAACTGACCGATGGAATCATCCTGATCGTCGAAGCGAATCAGGCCAGGCGCGAATCCGTCCGGCAAGCAAAAGAACACCTAGAAACTGCTCAAGTACAACTTCTCGGCGCAGTGCTCGACCAGCGTACATTCCCAATTCCCGAGTTCTTGTATCGAATTCTGTAATGATTTCTGAGTTAGAGCGGCAGCGCTTGCTATGACCAAGCGATTTGCGCCAACTTTCCCAAGATCATTTCTCAGGTTTTGGCTGCTCGATAAATTGCTTGGACGTCGTTCTCCCCTCACAAGCTCCCGCCGGCAAATCGGTTCAGAGTTTGCTGCTGTTCGATCTCGGGAGGGTTGCCTTTTCATACGTTTTGGCGGCTGTAGGGATTTGGCATCTGACCGCATTCAGTTCCTCCGCCTCCTTCCTCTCCGTGAGGGGCAATCTGCGTTCGGCCTGTATCGATCCTGACAACTCGGGGATCGAAAAACAAAAAGCCGTGGACCTCCGTAAGGCTATTTCGGCAGGGGAGCTCATGCTCGGAGTATCGGCAGCGATCTGGTTGCGTCGCCGATTCAGCGTTCGCCCAGGAATTACGTGCCCCTCACAGATCGGCGGCTGAACTGCAGTCTACCTCCAGGAATGGATGAGGCTCGACGCGCTATATCGATAGTTGGTCGTTCTCGCTGCACCTCAACAGATTGGCGAAAACAATCCCCGCGGTACTTCGCGGTTCGGGAGCTGCATGATTGTGGCCGCAATTTCCATTTTGAACCTGGGCACTTCTCGCCACGCCGTCTGTAACGATTATGCCTGTGACGTTGGCGCATAAGTCGTGGGCCGTGATTGCGACCGAAGTCTAGTTGTGTCTGTCAAGCTACCGCAGCAATTCGTCATCAGGGGGATATCGTTGAAAAGCTTCCAGAGGCTCGTCTGACTAGGGGCGCGGAAGAGCGTGAGATCTGGACGCGTGGGAGTGCACACCGACGAATTCAATTTTAAAGACAAGTTTGAGGCGAGTTTTGCCCGGCCGCATTTACAACCGATTGCGGCTTCGGCGGCAGGCGCTTGCCGCTTGGCGGCGTGGTGAGCCGGAACTGCGTCTGCTACCGTTCGTGGTCAACCACGAGCGCGCGGCGATCGATGTTGGGGCACACGTGGGTGTCTATACCTATTTTCTGAAGCGCTATGTGCCACGATGCTTTGCGTTCGAGGCCAACCCGGTCCTATTCCGTGACCTTCGAGAATTACAATTCGACGGGGTCGAAGTCCATCACTGCGCCATCTCAGACCGTCCCAGGGCCGTTCGATTGCAGGTTCCCATTGATGAACGCGGAGACGAGCAAGGCGGGTTGGGAACCCTGAACGACACGCACTGGTTCGGCGAACGTCGGGTCGCCATCTACGAGGTTGCCGCACGAACTTTGGACGATTTCGCTCTGCCATCGATCGGTTTCATCAAGATTGATGTGGAAGGTCATGAACTGGAGGTCCTAAGCGGTGCAACCCACATTATCGAGCGCGATTGGCCGAACTTCCTCATCGAAGCAGAAGAAAGACATCGGCGCGGGACGGTCACTTCATGTGCGAAATTCCTACGCGGGTATGGATACCGCGGTTATTTCCTTTACGAGGGTCGATTGACATCCATAAGCAATTTCAATCCGACAATTTACCAGAATGAGAATGCTGTTGAATTTGCTGATAAGATCCCGGGCGAAACTTACATTAATAATTTCTTCTTTTTCCATGACGCTAGTTGCGAAGCAATATTGCAGGCCGTTGCTCTCCAGAATAGTCGAGAACTCGGCTCTCATCCGCGACTTTCAGAGGTTTGAGGAGGACTGGACGCGGCGTCGATTCAGTGTCCCTGGTAGATCGGCGGTAGAAGTTCCGTCTCTTTCGAAGATTGGATGGAATTGGACTTGTACCACATCCATCATTGGTTTTTTTGGGCTGGACGTGATGGTGATAGCCAAGGCGATGCCGGCAGTGTTGGGAAGGGTCGGGGCCGCATGAGCCGGGCCTCGGCATGGGAAGTGCAAAGCCAGGAGCTTGTGAGTTGATGACACCTTCCGCTGAGGCCGACGCCTCCTCTGTGATCACAGCGGCTCAGACTGTCGAGGCGAAACCAATGGCAATGGGCGGGCGCACGCTGTCGCGCCTCGGCCTGGTCTTATCTCCCGAAAAGGGTTTGCATCAGGTCGTCGTTTCCCTGGCCGACCAAGCCGTTGCCAGCGCCACAAGCTTTGTGACCGGCGTCATCATCGCGCGCTCCTGTTCCAAGGAAGAATTCGGCCTGTACATGCTCGGCTTCAGCCTAATTTCGTTGGTGACCGACTTCCAGACGTCACTAATCTCGACCCCTTATATCGTTTATGCTCCGCGCCTTAAGGGACGCGCCCACGCTCTGTACACTGGCAGCAGCCTGATTCATCAGTTGGCATTTTGTCTCCTCGCGATGCTCGCTCTGGTGTGTGGCGCGTTTGCGGTGACGATCGGAGCCGGCCCCCGGGGCCTGGGACGGGTCTTGTGGGCGTTGGTTGCCGTGATCGGCCTGATCATGCTTCGCGAGTTTGCTCGTCGCGTATGTTTCGCCCGCCTCAAGCTTATGACCGCCTTTGTTTTCGATACCTTTATTGCGGTTGGTCAAATCGGCGGCCTGCTCCTTCTTGCCCGCTTCCACCTGTTATCGGCAAGTCGCGCGTATTGGGTGATTGGAACGGCCTGTGGGATTGCGGTTCTGTGGTGGCTTTGGTCGGCCCGAGGGGTTTATCACCCGCGGATGAGCGAATCCCTTGCTGACCTCAAGAAGAATTGGGTCTTTGGGAAATGGGTTTTTGCCAGCGGTTTGGTCTGGGCGATTAGCATGAGTTTGTATCCGTGGCTTTTGGCGGCTTTCCATGGTATTGCGTCCACCGCTGTCTGGGCGGCTTGCCTGGGAGTTGTGTCGGTTGCCAATCCAGCGCTAATAGGAATCCAGAACCTCGTGGGCCCGAAAATCTCCCACGTGTATGCGGCAGAGGGCCCGAGGGCCCTGCGTCGATTGGTGCTCAAGATAACCGCTGTTATCGCTCTCCCCACGTCGTTGCTCTGGCTTGTGATGTTCTTCTGGGGAGGCCGTCTCATCGGCCTGCTGTACGGGCGTCAGTATGCCGGTAACAACCTAGTTGTGGCGATCCTGGCGTTGAACCTCTTGGTCACAGCTGTGGCGTTTTCGTTTTCGCGTGCCCTGTTTGCCATCGAACGCGCGGATGTGGATTTCCTAGTCAATTTCGCGGCTCTATTCATCATGGCCACCGTGGGGATTTGGCTGGTGCGCGCCCTCGGCCCGCTCGGCGCGGCGCTTGGGTTGCTGGGGGCAAACCTCGTGACATCGGCAGTAAGGGCCGCAGCCTTCCTGAGGCTTCCAGCCCACATTTCCGGGAAGCAGCAAGCAGATTAAATGGGTTACACCGATCGTCCACATACGGGACCATCGCTCCAGAGTGAACGCCCCCCCTGGCTCGTGTTCTTATTCCTTGCTGCTGTGTTTTTCTTGTGTCAGCACGACCTGTTCTGTTCTCAGACGGCAACTGAGGGGTACGTTCTATCCGCAGATGAGGTGATCGCAGAGGTTGCTGCAGGGTCTCTCGGCCACCGCGTCGCTTTTTTGGCTCTGGGTATCTTCGCCCTAGTCAGCTTGATCCGCCATCGCGGAGCTCGGCTTCGAATCAATGGCTGGTTGGGATGGATTATGCTGTTCTTCGCAGGCTGGGCCGTGCTAAGCCTGGTTTGGGCTGAGGACACTACCCAGACCCTCAGGAGGCTAGTGACCTTCGCGATCGTGTGCCTTGCTGTTGTCGCCATTGCCCGTCGCTTCTCTTTGCGCGAAATTGTGTTGTGGACAGTCTTCACCACCGGCCTCTATCTCCTCATTGGTGTGTCCGCCGAGATTGCCCTCGGCACGTTCCGGCCCTTCGCATCTGGTTATCGTTTCGCGGGGACGCTGCTCCCGAATACTCAGGGAATTAATTGCGCGCTTCTTCTGCTTTCGGGGGTGGCAGCCTCGGACGCCGAGAAGCACCGACGAACCCTCTTTCGCGCTTGCGCGCTGCTCGGGTTTGTTTTCTTGATTCTTACTGCATCCCGGACAGCATCTGCCGCGACCCTCCTCGCCCTTGCCGTGTACTGGAGTGCGGTATGTTCCAGGGCAACGAAGATTGCGATGGCATATGCTCTCAGCATCGCTCTCTGTGTTCTTCTGCTGGTTCTTGCGAATGGATTCCTTCCAGACCTCAAGAGCGCCGTTTTGCTCGGAAGGGATGCCTCTACCGCTGACTCACTCAGCGGTCGCACCGGGATTTGGGAGGATGTCGGCTACTACATCCATCAACGTCCAATTCTTGGCTACGGCTACGGCGGCTTCTGGACTCCCACCCACTTGAGCATAATTTCGAGTGAGGAGAAACAGGGGGTTCCGAACAGCCACTCAGCATACCTCGACTATTTTCTCACTTTAGGTGCAGTGGGGATGGTGGCATATGCTGTTTTACTCATTGGGGGAATCAGGCGTGCCTTTCGATTTCACAAGCTCTCGCGGAACTCCGCCTTCGCTTTTTGCGGCGCGCTTTTGGTGTTTTGTGCATTGCATGGATTTCTCGAGTCCGCCGTTGTCTATCCATCCCACCTTATGCTCCTCGTTGTAGTCCTGCTGACTCAGTTAGCCTTTGTATGTCCCCCATGGGCGACTGGAATGGTGAATCGATGAAACAGGTTGATATTAGTTGATCTGAGCGAGGTGGCATTCTCGTGCGAGACCCGAAATTTGATTCTGTGCGCTGGCTGACTGTGATGATCTGAGCGCAATTTTCCTCGTGTTTCCGCAGCCTGGCATCATAACCATGAGGGACGGATCCCGTTGACACTGGGGCGTCCATAGTCAATCGAGACATAAGCTGAAACGCATGAAGGTAGCTTTCGTTTCATTCAACTTTGGAGAGTACTGCGTTCGGTTAGCTAGTGGTATCGCTCAAGACCAAGACACGAGCATTCTCCTTTTTCTTCCCAACCGTGAAGCCGAACCCTACTTGCATCTATTGAGCAAGTCAGTAGGGCTCCGGTCGTTCGATCTGCCCAGAGGGCGACAAGCTCTTCAGCAAGTCCAAATGGTGATCCGTCTGGTGAGGCAAATCAGGGACTTCGATCCAGACGTGATCCACCTCCAATTGGGGCATTTCTGGTTCAACTGGGCACTCCCCTTGTTGGGCGACTGCCCTCTAGTTATGACAGTACATGACGCCTCCAGACACCCCGGTGACGCAGAGACACGCAAGACACCGCAGTGGGTGTATGACCGTGCGTGTTGTCGAGCCCGAGAGCGTATTGTGCACGCCCCGCAAGTTAAGGACTTGCTGCTTCAGAGGCTAAGTATTCCAAGCAGCACCGTCCACGTCATTCCACACATACTGATCGGAGACGATACAGCAACAGTAGGCGAGAACGCGCAGGACGAAGAGCCTCTAGTTTTGTTTTTCGGAAGAATCTGGGAATACAAGGGACTGGAGTACTTAATTCGCGCGGAACCCCTGATTACATCCCGAGTACCCAAGGCGAAAATTGTGATTGCCGGCCGG
>Ga0182015_10008182_pt1 | contig 10021 bp, 9 predicted proteins | sample 712P3MmetaG_FD_120478 | JGI IMG/M metagenome (GOLD analysis project Ga0182015, IMG submission 120478) | Permafrost microbial communities from Stordalen Mire, Sweden - 712P3M metaG | ecosystem: Environmental > Terrestrial > Soil > Wetlands > Permafrost | place: Sweden: Stordalen | collected... | reverse complement strand
GCGTGTACTCCGACGCCGACATCCTGCTGCTCGACGAGCCGCTCGCCGCGATGGGCGCGAAAGAGGGCGCGATGATCCTCGAGTTGATCGCCCGCCTGAAGGAGGAGGGCAAGCTCTCGATGATCATGATCCTCCACAATTACGTCCACGTGCTCGAGAGCTGCGACCGCGTGAACATGATCGTCGACGGCGTAATCACTTTCGACAAGCCGGCCGCGGAGACCTCGCTCGAGGAGCTGACCGAGATCGTCGTCGACGAGTACCGCCGCGCGCGGGTCGCGGCTAACGCCGAGGAAGCTGCGGAAGCCGCGCAAGCAGCGGCCAACGACCCCGAGTAGACGCAGCCAGTCCGACGAGGGTGCCGCGTGCCGATCGCGGCGGGGGCGCAGGGGTACGGGCAGGACGTGAACTGGGTTGTCGAGACCGAACACCCGGCGGGCCAGCGCTAGTCACGCGCGGTCGAATGCAGATATACCTCCGCGCCAATGGCAGCGTTGCCGCCAGATCCACCCGAGCCGGCGCACGAGCCCGACGAGCAGCCGCTCGAGCGATTCGGCCCGCTCGTCCTGCGGCGCCTCGTCAAGGAGGACGGCCGTTCGCTGATCAGCTTCAGCTGGACCGGGCGCAACGCCGGCGGCAAATCGTGAGCGAGCGGCGCTTCAACGAGTTGCGCGGCGAGGACGTGGTCTACGCGGTCCACCGCCAGGACCGGACGTTCCTGCCGAGCGCTGACTATTGCCCGCTGTGTCCGACGCGGCCATGCCACCCGCCGACGGAGATCCCTTTCCGGTCGTTTGAGATCGTCGTGTTTGACAATTTGTTCCCGACCTTCGAGGCACCGCAAGGAGCGGCCGAGGTCGTCGTCTACACCGACGACCACTACGGCTCGTTCGCCACGCTGGCACCGGAGCGAGCAGAGGCGCTGATGTGGGTCTGGCGCGAGCGCTACGAGGAACTCGCGGCGCGTGCTGACGTCGAGTACGTGCTGATCTTCGAGAACCGCGGTGTAGAGGTCGGCACGACGCTCCACCACCCGCACGGTCAGATCTACGGATTTCCGTTCGAGCCGCCCGTCATCGGCCTTGAGCGGAAGGCGGACGCACGGCTCGGGGGCTGCGCCACCTGCACGCTACTCGAGCGCGAACTGGCCTCAGCGGAGCGAGTCGTGCACGCGAACGAAGCGGTCGTGGCCTATGTGCCGTTTGCCGCGCGTTGGCCCTACGAGACACACGTCGTGCTGCGTGAACATCGCGCGAGTCTCGCCGAGTGCACGGCCGATGAGCTGGAGCGGCTGTCATCCGCGCTGCAACACGTCACGCGCGGCTTCGACGAGCTGTTTGCACGACCCTTTCCCTACGTTATGGTGCTGCATCAGGCTCCGTCGGACGGCCGGCGCGCGGGCCACCTGCACGTCGAGTTCTACCCACCGCTGCGCACCGCCGACAAGCTCAAGTACCTCGCCGGATGTGAGCAGGGAGCCGGTACGTTCATCATGGACGTGCTGCCGGAGGCCTCGGCGAACGCTCTGCGGGGAGCGATCGCCAATGTCAGCTGAGCGGGCCACTGCGTTTGCGCCAGGACGCGTCAACCTGATTGGCGAGCACACCGACTACAACGAGGGGCTCGCGCTGCCGTTCGCGATCGATGCCGGCGTGACTGTCAGGGCGAAGGCAACCAACGACCAACGGGTTGAGGCAGTCGCATTCGATCTCGACGAGCGCGACTGCTTCATGCTCGGCGAGGAAGGGCCGTCTCCAGGTAGCTGGCGCGCCTTCGTGCGCGGCGTCACTGCCGAGATGGCCGCCGCGGGGTTGCCCGTCGGCGGTTGCTTGCTCGAAATCGAGGGCACCATCCCGCGCGGGGCGGGATTGTCGTCATCGGCGGCGCTGGAGGTGGCGCTGTGTCTGGCACTGCTCGCCCTCGCCGGCGCCACCCCACCCCCCGCGTTGGCGCTCGCCCGGCTCTGCTCACGCGTCGAGAACGGGTGGGTTGGCGCGCAGACCGGCTTGCTCGACCAACTCGCGTCACTCTGCGGGCGCGCGGACAGTGCGCTGCGGATCGACTTCCGGACCAGCGCGATCGAGCCTGTGGCACTCGAACTGGGCGACTGGCGGCTGGTCACGCTGGACTCGGGTGAGCACCACGCACATGCCGAGTCGGGTTACAACGACCGTCGCCGTGAGTGCGCAGAGGCCTGCAGGGCGCTCGAGATCACGAGCCTTCGCGATCTCGAGCCGGCGATGCTAGATCAGCTGCCGCCCCCGCTCGATGCGCGCGCGCGGCACGTGTTCGAGGAGAACGAGCGGGTCGATGCGGCGGTGTCCGCCCTCGTGAGCCACGACATCGTCGCGTTGGGTCGTCTTCTCGATGCATCTCACGCGAGCCTGCGTGACCTCTACGAAGTCTCGACCCCGGCAGTCGAGGCGACCGTCGAGCGGCTCCGCGCCGCAGGCGCCGCTGGCGCTCGAATGATCGGCGGCGGTTTCGGTGGCCATGTGCTCGGACTGCTGCCGCCGGGCGTGATCCCACCACCCGGGGCGCATGAGGTGCGTCCCGGTCCAGGAGCGCGGGTACTTCCGCCGATCAGCTGATCGTGGAGTTGATCTTCGGCGTGTAGGCGCGAGCCGGATGGGCAGGCGCTCAGGCGGCGGGCTCGCGCAGCCGGGCAAGCGCGGGGTAGAGCGCCACAAAGGAAGGGCGCAGCTCCGCGTAGGCCGCGCTCAGCTTGGGATCCGGTTCGACGATCTCGCTCGTGCGCACGCACGCAGCGACCGCCTCGTGTGGATCGGCAAACACGCCGCATGCGACACCACCTAGCAACGCCGCGCCGTATGCGGCCCCAGCGTCGACTGCCGTGCGCTCGAGCGCCAGATCGAGCACCGAAGCCAGGATCGTCAGCCACAGGTCGCCTCGCGATCCGCCTCCCGACACGCGCGCCCGGCTCGGCGCGCCGCCGTTCGCCGCTACGAGGTCGAGGCAGTCGCGGAGTGCGAACGCGACGCCCTCGAGAACAGCGCGCACTAGCGCTCCGCGGTCGTGACGCAGGCTCAGCCCGACGAACGCCCCCCGTGCATCGGCGTCAGCGTAGGGCGTTCGCTCGCCGGCGAGGTAGGGCGCGAATAGCAGGCCCTCGACACCGGGCTCCCAGCTCGCGGCCTCCTCGAGTAGCGCCGGGAAGCCGCGCTCGCCACCCAGCACATCGTGCAGCCAGCGCAGCGAGCCGGCGGCCGAGAGCATCACCCCCATCACATGCCAGACCGACGGGACGGCGTGGCAGAACGAGTGCAGCGAGCCGTCGGCCGAGTAGCGCTCACGTGCGGCAAACACGACCCCACTCGTCCCGAGCACCACCGACGCCGGCCCTTGCTGATCGATCACGCCCACGCCGAGCGCCCCGGCCGCCTGGTCGCCAGCACCGGCCGCGACCGGGACGCCTGCCGCCGTGACACCGCTGCGCGCAGGCGACTCGAGCGCAACCGGAAGCCATTGCGCGGGCACTTCGAGCGCGGCCATCAGCTCGCTGCTCCAGTCGCGCGCCGCCACGTCGAAGAGCAGCGTCCCCGACGCATCAGAAACGTCGGTCGCGTGCTCGCCACAGAGCCGCAACCGGACGTAGTCCTTCGGCAGCAGCACTCGGTTGATCCGCTCGTAGACCTCTGGCTCATGCGTGGCCAGCCACAGCAGCTTCGGCGCAGTGAAGCCGGCGAGCGCCCGGTTTCCTGACAGCTCGATCAGGCGCTCGACGCCGATCCGCTCCTCGATCAACGCGGTTTCACGTTGCGCGCGGCCATCGTTCCAAAGGATCGCCGGACGCAACGGCCGATCATCGGCGCCGAGCGCCACCAGACCGTGCATCTGGCCGGTCAATCCGATCCCGTCGGCATCCCCGGCGCCTAACTCCTCGAGCACAGCCTCGGCGGCCGCCCACCACAACTCGGGATCCTGCTCGGCCCACCCCGGCTGCGGCGTCGCAAAAGGGTAGGAGCGCTCGGCCTCGCGCAGCAGCGCCCCATTCTCGTCGATCGCCAAGCCTTTCAACGACGAAGTGCCGACATCAAGACCGATCAGCTTGGCCATCGCGCCGGAGAGTTTACCTGTGCGTGCTGAGCCGGCGAGAAACCGGGCCAGCGCCCGCCCGCGCTGGCAAGTAGCGTTCTGAGCGCTCGCGCGCGCCAGCCACGACGCTGGCGGTGGGAGCGAACATCGATGCAACTCGATCCTGACCGCCTCCTGCCGAGCGACACAGCGACGCGTCGCGTTGCGCGACAGCTCTACGAGCAGGTAGCCGAACTTCCGATCATTTCTCCGCACGGCCACGTCGATCCAGCGCTGCTCCTCGAAAACCAGCCGTTTGCCGACGCGGCCGAGCTGTTCATCGCTCACGACCACTACGTGACGCGCCTGATACACGCTGCCGGGGTGCCGCTCATAGAGTTGGGCATCCCTGACCGGACGAGCGGCGCGCCCGTCGCCTCGCCTCGCGCAGTGTGGCGCACCTTTTGCGCGCATTGGTACCTGTTCGCCGGTACGGCTTCCGGGTATTGGCTGCAGACTGTTCTCGCAGATCTCTTCGGCCTCGATCAGGACCCGTGCGATCAGAACGCCGACGCTCTTTTCGACGCCATCCAGGCGGCGCTCGTCACGGACGACTTTCGACCTCGCGCGCTGTTCGACCGCTTCCGCATTGAGGTGCTCGCCACGACAGACGACCCGATGGACGATCTGGCGCGTCACGACGCGCTGGCTGCGGATCCGACTTTTCGCGCGCGCGTGATTCCGACGTTCCGGCCCGATGCCTACCTCGACCCGCTTGCAAGCGGCTGGAGCGATCGCTTGGCAGCGCTGGCCGACTGGCACGGTTCCGCGCCGGCGAGTTATGACGGTTACATCGAGGCCCTAGCGGCCCGTCGGCGTTATTTCATCGAACACGGGGCGGTCTCTGCTGACCACGGAGTGATGCAACCGCTCACCCTCGAACTCAGCAAACCGGAGGCCTCGGCACTGTTTTCTAGAGCGCGTGGCGGCGAGCTGAGCGAGGAGGAGGCCCGCACTTTCTCTGCACACATGCTGCTCGAGATGGCCCGCATGAGTGTCGAGGATGGTCTCGTGATGACGATCCATCCCGGGGTCTTCCGCAACCACAGCAGCGACACGCTGCGGCGCTTTGGGGCCAATACCGGGCACGACATCCCTGTGAGCACCAGCTTCGTGCATGGACTCCGTCCGCTGCTCGAGCGTTTCGGGACCAATCCCGACTTCCACCTCGTCTTGTTCAGCGTCGACGAGGGAGTCTTCTCGCGTGAGATCGCGCCGCTCGCAGGCTTCTATCCGAGTGTTTACATCGGTGCGCCCTGGTGGTTCCTCGACGCGCCCGACGCGGTTCTGCGGTTCCGCGCGGCGGTCACCGAGACGGCTGGCTTTTATCGCGGCGCCGGGTTCGTCGACGACACCCGCGCCTTTCTCTCGATTCCCGTGCGCCACGACATGTCCCGCCGTCTTGACTCGACCTTTCTGGCCCGTCTGGTCCGCGAGGGTCGCCTGGAGCTCGCAGCGGCCGAGCGGATTGCCGTCGACCTCGTCACCACGCTGCCGCGCAAGGCCTTCAAGCTTTGAGCAACGCGCGGCGTCGCCGGCCTTCCCGGCCGCTGAGCAGGCTGGCGCTCGCCGCGGCTGAGGGCACCCCACCGCAGAACAGGCCGGCGCGCATCGTGCACCTCGGTTTGGGTGCGTTTCACCGCGCACACCAGGCTTGGTTCACCGACCGCGCGCTCGACGGCGCGGAATGGGGAATTGCCGCATTCACCGGTCGCAGCCCGCAGGCAGCACTCCAGCTCGCGCCGCAGGACGGCCTCTTCACGCTAATCGAGCGAGCTGCCGACGGCGACCGTGCATCGGTGATCGCGAGCATCGTCGAAGCCGTTGATGGCGCCGACCTCGCGCGCTTCCTGAGCCTGCTGTCGCTGTCCTCGACGGCGATCGTCACGATCACGATTACAGAGGCCGGATACCGACTTGATCGGGGCGGTCAACCCACTGCTGGCGACCGTCTCGTCGCCGCCGATCTACGCTGGATCGCGGCGGCGGCCAGCCGCGCGGATCTGCTTGAAGGGGGATCAGCTAGGGCCCCGCAGACCGCGCTGGGAAGGCTGCTCGCAGGGCTCGAGGCGCGACGACGCGCCGGCGCCGGCCCAGTCGCGATCGTCCCGTGCGACAACATGCCCAGCAACGGTGCGCTGGTCGCAAGCGGACTGAGGGCCATGGCGGCATACGCCGAAGGCGAGCTCGTCGAGTGGATCGATCACAACGTGTCGTTCGTGTCGACGTCGGTCGATCGGATCACCCCGAAGACCACGGCGGCGGACGTCGGCAAGGCGGCCGCGCTGACCGGCTGGCAGGACCGTGCACCGGTCGTCACGGAACCGTTCGCGGACTGGATCCTCAGCGGCGATTTCCCTGAGGGTCGGCCAGCATGGGAGAGTGCCGGCGCCCGCTTCGTGAGCGATATCGAACCGTTCGAGCGCCGCAAGCTGTGGCTGCTCAACGGGGCGCACAGCCTGCTCGCCTACGCCGGGCTGGAGCGCGGTTACGCGACCGTGGCCGAGGCGTTGGTCGATCCGACCTGCCTTGACTGGCTGAACGAATACTGGGACGAGGCGGCGCGACACCTACCCACCGATCAGCTCGACGTCGGTGGCTATCGCGAGGCGCTGCTCGATCGCTTTGCAAACCCGCGGATCGCCTACAAGCTCGAGCAGATCGCAACCGACGGCGTAAACAAGCTCCGCGTGCGCGTCGCCCCTGTCGTGCTTGCCGAGCGGGGCGAAGGGCGCGACGCCGCGGCGAGCGTTCGCGTGCTCGCCTCGTGGGTCTCGCTGATCCTGCGTGGCGCCGGCTTCGCCGACAGCGAATCCGCGGCGATCGCCGCGGCTCGCGATAATCGCTCCGCTGTGGCGATGAGTGAGCTTGTCTCACTCATCGAGCCTCGACTCGTCGATGACACCTTGGTCATGACCGCAATCCGTCAGCTCGCCGCGGAGCCGTCTGCCTCATGATCCGTGCGGCCATGTCGATCCATTAGCCCAGCACAAGGAGCGCAGGAGCAAATGCACATTGCCAACGCCGAAGTGCTCGTAGCGAACCCGGGCCGCAACTTCGTCACGCTGCGCCTCACAACCGACGATGGCTTTGTCGGTCTCGGCGACGCTACGCTCAACGGCCGCGAGCTGGCCGTTGCCGCCTACCTGCGCGAGCACCTGTCGTCGCTACTCATCGGTCGTGATGCCCACCAGATCGAGGACACCTGGCAGTACCTCTATCGCGGTGGCTACTGGCGCCGCGGACCAGTCACGATGGCGGCGATCGCCGCGGTCGACACCGCGCTTTGGGATATCAAGGCGAAGGTCGCCAGACTGCCGCTCTACCAGCTCCTAGGCGGTAGGAGCCGCAACGGCCTACTCGCCTACGGCCATGCGAGCGGTGTCGAGCTGCCCGAGCTCTACGAATCGATCCACCGAAACCTCGCGGCGGGCTACCGAGCAGTCCGCGTACAGACCGGGGTGCCCGGCCTGGGTTCGCTCTACGGCGTCGCCGCGAGTGAGAACGCGAGTGCCGGCGGGGGCGAGCGGCGCTACGACTACGAGCCCGCCCGTCGCGGCGCGGTGCCGCTCGAGGAGCGGTGGGACACCCGCGCATACCTGCGCCACGTGCCCACCGTCTTCGAAGCGGTGCGCAACGAGTTCGGGCCCGAGCTACCGCTGCTGCACGACGCCCACCACCGCCTGACGCCGATCCAGGCAGCCAAACTGGGCAAAGCACTCGAGCCCTACGACCTTTTCTGGCTCGAGGACGTGACGCCAGCCGAGAACCAGGCCGCGCTCCGACGCGTGCGCGAGCACACCACCACTCCACTGGCGATCGGTGAGGTGTTCAACACGCTCTGGGACTACCGTTCGCTGTTCGAGGAGCAGCTGATCGACTACGTCCGCTCGGCCGTCACCCATACCGGAGGCATCACGGCGCTGCGCCGGATCTTCGACTACGCCGCGATCTACCAGATCAAATCCGGCGTGCACGGTCCGACCGACGTGTCACCGGTTGGCCTCGCCGCGGCGATTCACCTCGGCATCGCTATACCCAATTTCGGCATCCAGGAGTACATGCGCCACAGCGCCGAAACCCACGCGCTCTTCCGTCCGCGCTACACCTTCGAGGACGGCATGCTCAACCCGAGCGAGGAACCAGGGCTGGGCGTCGACTACGACGAGGAGATCGCGCACGCGCACCCCTATGAGGCCGCCTACCTCCCCGTCAACCGCCTGCTCGACGGCACGATGCACGACTGGTAGCGACGCGACGCCAGCGAGCCTAGGGTGAGGAAGCGCCCGCGCGAGCCTCACCGGCGGCGAGCAAGCGCTCGCGAAGGTCGCTGCGCTGCTCGGGCGTCGGATCCGACTGGGCAGGGTCAGGCAGATCCTCGAGCGATTGCAAATCGAACAGCTTGAGGAACAGCGCCGTCGTGCGATAGAGCACAGCGCCGAACTCCGAGCGGCCGCTTTCGCTGACGAGGCCGCGGTCCAGCAGCGAGGCGACCGGCGACTCGGCGTTGACCCCGCGGATGCGGCCGATCTCGGGGCGCGAGACCGGCTCGAGGTAGGCGACGATCGCGAGCGTCTCGAGTTGCGCCGGCGTCAGCGCACCATGGCGCGGACGGCCGAGCAGCTCGCGCGCGGCATCCTCGGCCAGTGGGTCGCTCGCAAGGGTGTATCCGCCGGCGACCTCGCGCAGCAGGAGCCCACGCCGGCCGGGCGCAAACGCGTCAGCCAACTCGGCAAGCGCAGCCTCAACTAGCTCGTCGCTCGCCCCGGTCGCAGCGGACAACTCGGCGACGCTCACCGGCTCGCTCGAGAGGAACAGCAGCGCCTCGATCGTCCGCGCGAGCTCGCTCATCGACGGCCTCCCACCGCCGCCCGACCGACTGCGCGAACCGTGATCTCACCAAAGGACTTGGGTTGCTCCCAACTCACCTCACCGCGCTTATAGAGCTCGAGCAGCGCGAACAGCGTGATCGCGACGGTCATGCGATCGTCGCCTTCGACCACCTCGTCGAAGCTCAGCTCGCCCCCCTGGCGCAGCAGCCTGCGCAGTAGGGCAATCCGCTCAGCGACGCTCACCCGAGCCACCAGCACGTGGCTCAAATCGAGCCGTGCCGGCAACGCGAGCAAGTCGCCGAGGGCCCGCCCGAGGATCGCCGGATCCCAGAGTCCGACAGGCGCCTGCTCAAGATCGATCCGCCGGAGCTCGGGCGGCAGCGGGGCTTCGCGGTAGCGCACCTCTGGCGCCAGCGCGAGCAGCTCGGCGAGGTGCGCCGCGGCCGAACGGTAGCGGCGAGCATCGAGCATCCGCGCGAGCAGCTCCTCGGCCGCCTCGGCTGGCTCGAGGTCGAGTAGCTCCTCGGCGTCGCTGTCGGGCAGCAGCAGCCGCGACTTCAGCTCGAGTAGCGCCGCGACAAGCACGATGAACTCTGTCGTCGCCTCCAGTTCGAGCTCGCCCCGCGCCTCAAGGTGGTCGATGTAGCTGAGGACGACCTCGGCGAGCGAAAGCTCGCGCAGGTCAACCTCCTCGCGCAGGACTAGCGTCAACAGCAGATCGAACGGTCCGCTGAAGACATCGAGGTCAAGCTCGAGCTCGGCGATGCGCATCGCTCGCGAACGCTATCGCGGCGCGCCGACGCCCATCGCATCGCGAACCTTGGCGAGCGTTGGGCCGGCAATCGCGCGCGCGCGCGCTGCGCCTTCGGCGAGCACAGCCTCTAGCCCAGCCTGGTCGCCACGGAGCTCGGCGTAGCGCTCCTTGACCGGCGCGAGATAGTCGATCACCGCGCTAGCAACGGCGCCCTTGAACTGACCGTAGCCGGCGCCGGAGAATTCGCGCTCGATTTCCACCGGCGAGGCAGCGCGCACGGCGGCGAGGATGTCGATCAGGTTCGTGACGCCCGGCTTGTCGGGCGCGCGATAGACGCCGT
>Ga0182015_10008181_pt1 | contig 10022 bp, 7 predicted proteins | sample 712P3MmetaG_FD_120478 | JGI IMG/M metagenome (GOLD analysis project Ga0182015, IMG submission 120478) | Permafrost microbial communities from Stordalen Mire, Sweden - 712P3M metaG | ecosystem: Environmental > Terrestrial > Soil > Wetlands > Permafrost | place: Sweden: Stordalen | collected... | reverse complement strand
ATACAACCCTGCATCGGCGGCTTTTACCAGTTCGTCGCGTGTGGTGCCGTGCTCGGAGAAATTTGCCGTGCCGACACTGATCGTCACCCGTCGTGGAACCCCGGGAAACTGCCAGGCTTCCACCGCTTTGCGCAGCTTTTCAGCTACGCCCAAAGCATACAGCGCACTTGTCTGAGATAGAACAATGGCGAACTCCTCGCCTCCGTAGCGGCAAAGAACGTCGATCTTCCGGAGTTGCTGGTGAAAAATTGAAGAAACCTGGCGCAGCACCTCGTCTCCCAGGAGATGCCCGAATTCATCGTTCAAGCGCTTGAATTGATCGATATCAATCATGAGCACAGCCAGGCCGGTGTTGTATCGTCGTGCTCGCTCGATTTCCTCGACAATCCGCAACTCAAAAAACCGGCGATTGAAAATCCCGGTCAATCCGTCCAAATACGCCAACTGCTTTACCCGCTCAACATAATTCGCATTCTGAATGGCGGTGGCGCAGATGTCAGCCACCGACTCTAGGGGCCGCGTATCATTGGCTCGAAATGCGCCCGCCAGAGCCGTGTCCAGCACCAAAACACCGAGGGTCTGCCCAAATGAAACCAACGGAATACACATGCTCGAGGAAGTTTCGAGGTACAGGCCGGAATGAGAATCGCCCATCATTTCGTTCTCGATCTGCGTCCGTCCCGCAGCCAGAGCGCGTTGCCAAAGGCCTTCTGTGGGCACGATGCCATCTTCCAGAGGACGCGCTGTGAGCTTTCCATGACTTGCCCGCAGCACCAGTTCATCCTCATCTTTCAACAGCACCGACACATGACAAAGCTGAAACGCCTCTTGGATGAGCAGACATACTTTGCCCAGCAGATCCTCCAAATCCAGCACAGCCGTCATCTGCTGAGCGATAACATTGATGGCTTCCAACTGTGAGGCCCGGTGGCGCTCAAGCGAGTGGAGACGGGCATTTTGTAGAGCCATGGACGCTTGTGTGGAAAACAACGTCAGCAAGTCGATGGTCTCGGAATCAAAATGATTAAGGTTTTCGCTTTGGCAATCCAGCACTCCAACCACGTCATCGCGCACCATAAGCGGTACCGCCAACTCCGAGCGCGTGTTTTTTGCCGACAACATGTAGCGCGCGTCTTTGCTAACGTCGCCCGCGTAGATAGGACGTTTCTGCTGAGCCGCGGTTCCGGTAATTCCGGTTCCGATCGGTAGCCTTACCTCATCGTGACCCGCATCCCAGCCCACCTGGCAGTGTACGTAAAGTTCGTTTTTTTCGCGTAAAAGAATCGCAACATTCTGCAAGTGGAAATAGTCGCGCGCGATCGTCAGAATCTGCTGCAGCACCTCATCCAGGTCAAAGGTGGATAGTACCGCCTGACTGGCGTCATAAAGGATGGATATCTTTTGCATTGGGTGTAGGCCAGATTCTAGCCTCCCCATCTCGTGTCATGGAGGTTCCGAAAGTAACCTTTTATGGATGGAAGTCTAAGAACCTTGGTCCAAGATCCAGACTGCAGGGCCGTTTACCACCGAGTCACGGAGTAACCTGAAGCTTTTGTGAATTTGCCATCCCAAGCTTTTTCTCTATGACTCTGCGTCTCCAGGGTAAATAAGCCTCAACTTTTATCGGAATCGCGCCTGCGTCCCGCAACCGTTTTGATCGTGCCAAATATCACCAGGCAGAACCAGAAATCCACCACCATCCCCAGATCCATGCGAAATGGCTCGTGCCGCGCGGCTGGCGGCAAATATCTTTCAAGCAGAAAGTAGACCGCGTTTCCCGCGAGCACAGCCACGAGCGCGTGGATGAAATTGGTTGCACCTTTTGACATACGGACCCGGCCGGTAAATCTCTCGCGGACTATAGTACGCGATGCCTCCTGCTAACATTCCTTGAGATGCTGCAATTGGGTACCTCCGTTCAGTACGTCAAGGGAATCGGCCCCCGTTTGGCCGAATTGCTGGCGGCGAAAGGCATTCAAACCCTCGACGACCTCGTGCACTACCTGCCTTTTCGCTACGAAGACCGGTTGAACCCACGAGGCATCGCAGAACTTCGCCCGGGCGAAATGGCCACAGTAGTCGCCGAAGTGCGCACCTCCGGTCTTTTCCGCACCCGCCGCATGCCCATTTTTCAGATGACTGCCGGACAAGGCCGGACGCGCCTGAAATGTATCTGGTTCAACGCCGGGTATCTGCGCGACAAATTCAAACCCGGCCAGATCGTCGCTCTTTACGGCAAAGTCGAGGAGGATTATCGCGGCGGCGAACTTCAACTTACTCAACCGCAATTCGAAATCATTGGCGAACCATCCGATGACCACGGTTCCGACGCAGCCGAGCAGAAGCTGGCGTCATCGCTCGAAATTGGCCGCATCGTGCCTATTTACGAGTCCGCCGCCCAAGGCCGTCTGACTTCCCGCTGGTTTCGGCGCATCATTCACGTCGCACTCGAAAACCTGCCGCCGGATTTGCCCGAGCCCATCCCTGCGGTTGTACGCCGTCACCTTAGCCTTATCTCACCTCGCGAAGCGCTGCAGAAAGTTCATTGGCCTGAGCCCGGAGAAAGTATTGAAGATCTGCTGTCGTCGCGCACTCCGGCTCATGTTCGCCTCATTTTCGAAGAATTATTTTTTGTGGAGCTTGGACTCGAACTGAAACGCCGCCAACAAAAAACTCAGACCGGTATTGCGTTCAAGTTGGATGATCGCGCCCGCGCAGCCATCAAGAAAATCCTCCCTTTCCATCCCACTGCAGCGCAAAAAAGGGTACTGAAAGAAATCGCCTCAGATATGGAAAAACCCTATCCCATGCGTAGGCTGTTGCAAGGGGACGTGGGCTCGGGTAAAACCATCGTCGCTTTCGAAGCCGCCATTATTGCCATCGAGAATGGATACCAGACCGCGCTGATGGCACCGACAGAAATTCTCGCCCAGCAGCACTATTTTTCAGCTCGACGCATTTTAGAAAGCGCGGGCTACCGCGTCGTGCTGCTCACCGGATCAATGGAGGACGACCGCAAACGCGAAACTCGCCGTCACATCGCTCAAGGCAACGCCCAACTCGTAATCGGAACTCACGCCCTGATCGAGCAAAAGGTAGAGTTCGCAAAACTCGGCATGGTAATCGTGGACGAGCAGCATCGCTTCGGTGTCCTCCAGCGTTTCAAATTAATGAAAAAATCGAAAGAAGACAACGGAACCCGCGTGGTGACGGAAGGCTCGCCCGTCCAGGCCGAGCCCAGCTCGGCAGCTGCGCCGGAGCCGGATGTGTTAGTCATGACCGCAACCCCGATCCCACGCACTCTCGCGCTCACCCTTTACGGCGATCTCGATGTTAGCGTGATCGATGAAATGCCGCCCGGGCGCACTCCAATCGTCACCCGCTGCGTATCGGATGAGCGTTCCGCCGAGGTCTGGGATTTCGTGCGCAAGCAAGTGGCAGCGGGACATCAAGTCTACGTAGTCTATCCGGTGATCGAAGAAAACGAAGAAACTGAACTGAAAGCCGCGATGAAAATGTACAAGGAACTGAGCAAGAGCATTTTCCCTGACTTGCGGGTTGCGGTGCTGCACGGGCGCATGGAACCCGACCTGAAAGAGCATGTCATGCGCCTGTTTCAGAAGGGCGAGGTGGACATTCTGGTTTCTACCACCGTGATTGAAGTAGGCGTCGACGTAGCTAACGCCACCATGATGATCATTGAGCACGCTGAGCGTTTCGGCCTGGCCCAGCTTCATCAACTTCGCGGACGCATTGGCCGAGGCGGCGCGAAGTCGTATTGCGTCCTGATGACCGGTGGCAAGATTTCCGAAGACGGAGAACGTCGCCTCGACGCTATGGTGCGCACCAACGATGGATTTAAGATTGCGGAACTCGATCTGGAACTGCGAGGCCCAGGAGAGTTCTTTGGCACGCGCCAGGCCGGTATGCCCAGCTTTCAAGTAGCGAATCTGATCCGTGATCGTCAACTGATCGAAGCCGCAAAACGCGAGGCGGCCGCAGTTCTGGCCGGTCCAAACTCGGAAATCACGCAAGCTGAAATCGACGACGCCCTGCGTCACATGCGTACTCGCTGGCACAAAAGTTATGGCTTGGTAGAAGTCGGTTAGCCGATGAAGGAGGGGCGTCTCGCCCGTCTGGCACTCGGTATTTCTATAGATGACGTGGGATAATCGTCGCAGTGAAACTTAAAGACAACGCCGGCCTGTACCGCAAGCTTCCCTCGGTAGACGAACTACAGCGCAGCCCGGAGTTAGCGGAACTCGCTTCGAACGAAGGGCAAAAATCGGTCACGGACGCCATCCGCGCGGTGCTCGCGTCGTTGCGAGAGGAAATTGCCAAGGGACGTCTCGATGCCAATGGGATCGACCTGGCTCTCACTGGACTAGAAGAAGCAGTGGCGCGCCGCGTTCGGCAAACACTGAGTTATTCCCTGCGGCCCGTCATCAACGCCACCGGAGTTATTCTGCATACAAATTTGGGACGCGCGCCAATTTCGCCGGAAGCGTTAGAGCACGCCCGTCAGGTCGCCGAATCGTATTCTAATCTTGAATTAAATCTGGAAACCGGCGAGCGAGGCAAGCGCGATGTGCACGTCAACCGACTGTTCCAAAAACTTCTCGATGAGGGGTGTGTAGATGCGGGCGTTCGCGCCCGTGTCGCTGAACCCGCAGTCTCAACCATCGTAGTCAACAACAACGCTGCCGCCGTTCTGCTCGTACTCAACACACTGGCAGAAAACGGCGAGGCAATTGTTTCCCGCGGTGAGTTGGTGGAAATCGGCGGGTCATTCCGCATTCCAGATGTTATGTCGAAGTCGAATGCCATCCTGCGCGAGGTAGGAACAACCAATCGCACCCGCATCGCCGATTATGAAGCGGCAATCAACGACAAAACCCGCCTGCTGCTACGCGTGCATCGCTCCAACTTCCAGATAACCGGATTCACCGAGCAACCCGCGATTGAAGATTTGGTGAGCCTGGCCCGCAGGCACAATATCCCCGTGGTGGAAGATCTGGGAAGCGGAGCGCTATTCGATCTGCGCTCGATTGGCGTAAGTGGCGAACCAGGCGTGCTCGACAGCCTACGCCATGGGGTGGATGTTGTTACCTATAGCGGAGATAAATTGCTGGGTGGTCCACAAGCAGGCCTGCTAAGTGGCCGCAGTGATCTCATTGCTCGCATGCGTGCGAATTCGTTGTTCCGCGCGCTCCGTGTGGACAAATTGACCTATGCAACGCTTGAAGCCACGCTGCTCACCTACGTGAAAGGCGACCACGACGCGATCCCCTCTTTGCGCATGATGCGATTGTCGAAAGACGAGATCGGACGACGGGCGGATGACGTCGCCAATCGTGCGCATTCGTCCAGGCTGTCGGTGGAAGTGCGGGACGGCGAATCCGTAATTGGCGGCGGAGCCGCACCATCAGCAACCCTGCCTACGCGATTGCTGGCGATTACCTGCGACGGCTTGAGCGCCGACGAGACTGCCGCGCGACTGCGAGCTTATGATCCGCCGATCATCGCGCGAGTTGAAGATGGGCGCGTGCTGCTCGATCTGCGAACGGTCTTTCCTCAGCAGGATGGAATTGTCGTGAGCTCTCTCAAACAAATCGCCGACAAATGACTGCACGCGCAGCTATCGGCAAACCAGGCGCTACCCTTTACACCATCGGCCATTCCACCCGCGCGCTGGATGAATTTGTCGCGATGCTGCAAGCCCACTCCATTCAGACCTTGGTCGATATCCGGTCCCTACCCATGTCTCGCCGGTTACCGCATTTCAACCGCGAGGCTCTGGAGAAAACGCTGGCTGAGGCGGGAATCCGCTACCTGTGGCTCAGGGAACTGGGTGGACGACGCAAAAAGATACGCGACGACTCACCCAACGTCGCCTTGCGCAATGACAGTTTTCGCAACTATGCCGATTACATGCTGACGGAAGAATTCCAAGACGGCATGGCCGAACTGGTCAAACTTGGCGAACAATCCCGCACAGTCTACATGTGTGCCGAGCGAGTTTATTTTCGCTGCCATCGCATGCTGGTCTCCGACTGGCTCGTGGCTCATGACCACGAAGTGCTTCATATCGACGGAACCGGACCAGCCAGACCGCACAAGCTGATGTCCGAGGCGCGATTGATTGATGGGCAGGTAATTTACCGTGGAGACCGGTTACTCTGATCGGTGCTGGAGCAGTTTGCGCCGCGCTGATTTACACTTCACATTGTCGTCTGAGGTGAATATGGCCGAACGCTCCCCACAAACTCTTGCCAACCATGTCAGGATTGATCCTCCGTTCCACTGTTTCATATTGCCGGTTTTTGCAATCTCCTGGATCGTGAGCCTGGTCTTCGTTGTGAGGCACCCTAATTTTCTGCATTTTTGGGTCGTAATCTTCAACTCCGCGCTGCTGGTTGCGGTAATCCGTTTCCGCCAGTACGCGCTAAAAGTACAGGACCGCGTCATCAGGCTGGAAGAACGGCTGCGGCTCGCCGCCTTGCTGCCCGACTCCCAGCGCCCGCAAATCGCCAGGCTCACCGAACGCCAACTCATCGCGCTGCGCTTTGCCTCGGACGCAGAAATACCGCTCCTGGTCGAACAGACTCTCTCGTCTAACTTGGCGCCTGCGGATATCAAAAAGGCAATCAAGACTTGGCGGCCTGATTATTGGCGGGTATGACGTTTTATGATCGTTGGCACCGGCATCGACATTGCGGAAGTACCGCGCATCGAAGCGTCTATCGAGCGCTTCGGCAACCGCTTTCTGCAGAGGATTTTTACCGATACTGAGATCCGCTACTGCGAATCGAAGGCCAACCGGGTCGAGCGCTACGCTGCCCGCTTCGCCGCCAAAGAAGCCGCGATGAAAGCCATCGGCACCGGTTGGAATCACGGCGTAACCTGGCGCGATGTTGAAGTGTGCCGCCAACCCGGAGGCCGTCCCACAATAGCGTTCCACGGGAAGGCGGCAGAATTCGCGTCCAGATTGGGGGCGGTCCATGTCGCCCTGTCACTTTCGCACACCAAAGAGTACGCCATCGCGCAGGTAATTCTGGAAAACGGCAACTGAGCGTTGACGACTGACTGCTGACACCTTTCTGTTAGACTGTCGCATCCAGAGCGGACCTTCGAATGTCTGTCGCAAATGAAACTCCGACAATAAGTCGGACCTTACTGGCTGAAACCGGCCTCGAGCCGGCTCTGCTGGCCGGCGTCTCCCTCAGCAGCTTCGCCGCGCTGCTCCTGGAACTTGCTCTTACCAGATTATTTTCCGTTGTGCTTTTTTATCACTTCGCATTCCTGGCAATCTCCATCGCGCTGCTCGGCCTCGGTTCCGGCGGAGTATTCGCGTATTTAGGGAAAACTTGGTTAGGGCGTTTTCAGACTCGCACCCTACTGTCATGGCTATGTGTCGGCAACGCTCTGGCGGTCCCTCTGGTTTTGGAAATCGTGCTACACGTTCCGGTTTCACTAAGTCTGTCATCGGCTAATTTCTTTCGTCTGACGGCGATCTACCTGGCTGCCGCAGTACCGTTCTTCATTACCGGGCTGCAGTTCTCGATTCTCTTCGCCCGCGAGTCGCGACACATTTCGCGCCTTTACGGAGCCGACCTCATAGGTGGGGCACTGGCTTGTTTGGCTGTCGTCCCTCTGCTTAACTGGCTGGGCGGTCCAAACGCCATTTTGTTCGCGGCCCTTATGGAAGCTGTCGCGGGAGCGGTCTGGGCAGATGACACCAAGATTCGCAAGCCCGCATTCGGACTAGCTGCACTCCTGCTGCTGCTGATCGCCACCAATTGGTCCGGCAGATTGGTCGATGTCGTCTATGCGAAAGGCATTTTTCGTGATAAAGCCTGGGTGGAGTTTGCTCGCTGGAATGCGATCTCCCGCGTCGAAGTAGATCGTCAGGGTGAGGCCAAAGTTGTTGTCATTGATGCTGACGCGTCCACCTACATCATGAACGCCGACGTTAAACAGTGGGACGGCTCAGAGTGGCAAGAGGATTTGATGTCAGCGCCGCCAGCGCTCGCGAACATTTTGCGCCCTCACGGCGATTACGCAATCATCGGGCCGGGCGGCGGTGTTGACGTGCTTCGTGCTGTGGCAAACGGCAGCCCCAGCGTTACCGGAATCGAAATCAATCCGATTATTGCGAACACCGTGATGCGCGGTCGCTACGCGGATTATTCGTATCATTTGTACCAGCGCCCCGAAGTTCACATTCAAGTCACCGACGGCCGATCGTTCGTCCGCAATGCCAAGCAGAATTTCGACGTCGTACAAATGACGCTCGTCGATACCTGGGCTTCAACCGCCGCAGGTGCATTCGCACTAAGCGAAAACAGCCTTTATACGGTAGAAGCATTTCGAGAATATTTCGAGCACTTGAAGCCCGGCGGCATGGTCGCCGTCACACGTTGGGAGTTTCGCCAGCCTCGGGAAGCATTGCGCGTCGTCTCGGTCGCGATGCAGGCGCTGCATGAGCTTGGTGTGCGTGATCCCAGTCGAAATTTCATCGTCGTCTCCGAAGGAAAGTTGGATGAAGATGGAATCCCGGTAGTCGTGCTGGCAAAGAAGAGCGCCTTCTCTGCGGAAGAAGAGAAAAGTGTTCGAACACATTTGAACAATAATCCCGGATTGATGGCACTGTATCTACCTTCTGACCCTAAGCAAAATGCTTTCTCAGCGCTCATCGCGCGCAATGATCCCTACGCTTTTGCCCAACATTATCCGTACGATGTAGCTCCGGTAAGAGACGATGCGCCCTTTTTCTTTTTCACTTTGAAAATCGGCCAGATTCTGCACAATGACGATCTAAGCCAGGGCATTGATTGGAAAGTTAATCTGGGGGTTGTGGTACTGGCCATGGTGCTGGTGATTTCTCTTCTGGCAGTCCTCGCTTTTCTGGTGGTTCCTTTGGCGTTGCGTGGAGGACGCACACAACAACGCCCGATCCAGCTCTTATATTTTGTTGCTGTAGGCGTGGGATATATCCTAGTGGAGATTGCTTTCGTCCAGCGATTCGTTTTGTTTCTGGGGCACCCCACTTATGCCCTTACCGTAGTCGTGTTTCTACTTTTGTTGTCCAGCGGAGCCGGCAGTCTGGCATCGCGCAAATGGGTGGCCTACCCTGAACATGCGTGGCTCCCCCTACTTTTCATCGCGGGCATTCTTCTGCTTTACGTTTTCGTTTTGCCAAGACTTTTGAACGCACTCGTAGGCCTTCCCTTCGACTTGAAACTTCTCACCAGCGCCGTCCTGCTGGTTCCGTTGGGATTTGCCATGGGAATGCCTTTTCCAACTGGATTGCGGGCACTGGCAAGCTTTCCGGTCCCTGAGTTTCCCGCATCTGACCAAATCCGAGGAAATACAGTAGAGTGGGCCTGGGCCATGAATGCTGGTTCAAGCGTGCTTGGGTCCGTATTGGCCATGGTCATCGCCATTCAGTTCGGCTTGAACGTCGCTCTAGCTTGCGGGGCGGCGGCGTATCTGGTCGCCATTCTGTTCGCCCGCACTCTGCAGCCGCCTCATGTGTTGCGATGGTCCTAGCTTATTTGCCAACCTGCTGAGGGTTGTAACGATACCTGGATGAAAGGCGCAGAATCTGCGAATCGCAGCTACACAGTTTTGCAACGTGAATTTTCTTACCTTGGAGGTTGGCGAGCCAAAGCCGCGAGCCGCAGCCATGTTCGACAGCGGAAAGCCTGAGCTCGATTGGACGCTCCTCGCGAGGGAAATGGGAGTGCCCGCTGCCCGTGTCACTTCGTTGGATGCGCTGGGAAAAGCTGTACGTGCAGGATTGCAGAATCAGGGGCCAAGCCTGATTGAAATACCTGTGTAGGAATCCACCTTCCAGCCGTTGCACAATTGTCGCTCGGCGGCGCAAGCTGATACCTCATGCCAGAACTCCCCGATATTGTCAGTTACATCAGCGCGCTCGAGCCACGCATAGTTGGCCAGCCACTTCAACGGATAAGACTGAACAGCCCGTTTCTCCTGCGAACCGCGCAACCCCCGCT
>Ga0182015_10008180_pt1 | contig 10022 bp, 9 predicted proteins | sample 712P3MmetaG_FD_120478 | JGI IMG/M metagenome (GOLD analysis project Ga0182015, IMG submission 120478) | Permafrost microbial communities from Stordalen Mire, Sweden - 712P3M metaG | ecosystem: Environmental > Terrestrial > Soil > Wetlands > Permafrost | place: Sweden: Stordalen | collected... | reverse complement strand
GTCCTTCAGGGTGTCGTGGTTCGCCTTCAGGATGTCCTCCCAGCGCCCCGAGGTGCCGTAGAACTTGCGGGAGATCTTTGTCAGCGTGTCGCCCTCGGCGACCACGTAGGTCTTCTCAGCCGCGGGGGCGGCCGGCGCGGCCTCGGGCGCCGGCACGGGCGTCGATGCGGCCAGCGCGTCCGGGGTGCCGGGCCGCAGCGGCATCGGCCGCGCGGAGCCGGGACCCGGCGACTGGAGGGCGACGTGCGTCCTCAGCTGGGAGTTCTCGATCGCGAGGCGCCCCGCCTCGTCCTGCGACTGGCGCAGCTCGGTGCGAAGGGGATCGATCTGGGATGTCGCGGCAGCCTGGACCTGGAGCGCGGCGATCGAGGAATGGGCGGCGTCCAGCTGCTGGCTGAGCGAGGCGTTGTCGGCCGTCAGCTTGTCAATCGTCGCCTGGAGCTGGCCGTTCTCGTCCTGGATGACCGAGAAGCTCCTGAGCGACATGGCGAGCTTGTCCTGGACGTCGGCGAGGTCCTTCGCGGCGTCGGTATCGGGCACGGGGGCGGCCGCGGGCGCCGGCGGCTGCGCCTTCGCCGCGTCGAGCTGCCTCTGCAGGTCGGCGTTGTCGGACGCGCTCTTCGCGGCGGCGGCCTGCGCGGCGGCGAGGTCCGCCTTCAGCTTGTCGGATTCCTTCCACGAGGACGCGAGCTCGTCCGTCAGCTGCTTGTTGTCCAGCCGGACGGAGTCGTCCTGCGCCGGGGGAGCCGCGGGGGCCGCCTTGTCATCGGCCCTCAGGGAAACGGCCATGGCGAGGGCGATGGGCAGGAGGCCGAGTCGGATGTGTCTGTTCATGGGCGCAGGGACCTTGGGGAGATGAAAACGTCTTTCAAAAGGGACACAATCCGCAATTCCTAGGGAGCGGGCGCGCCGTGGTCCGCGGCCCACCGCCGTTCCCAGGCGAAAAAGTCCGGCGCCGGCGCGTCGCCGCCGTCCCACCCCTTCCGGCGATAGTCGAAGTACATGCGCCAGCGCTGCACGGAGTACGAGTCCATCATTCCCGCCCACGCCTTGTAGGCATAGTCCCGGTCGTCGTCGACGCGGCGGTCGTCGCCGCCCCAGTACGTGACGAGCATCATCGCGTCCCGCAGGCATTGCGCCTTCTCCCCTGGCGTGGACCCGTAGGCGAGCGCCTGGTCCCTGTAGGTGGAGAGCCGGGTCGAGGGCTCGGAGGCGAGGAGCTTGTCCGAGGCGGTGCCGAGCCCGATGAAGCGCCCCGCGGCGTCCTCGAACGCCGGCCTGTCCCTCTGCGCCAGGGCAGAGTCGACGTCGCCGGCGACGCGGAGGGCCTCGTTCGACAGGACCTGCATCCGGAAGGCGAGCAGGTCGAGGCGATAGGTCTCGCTGTCCCGGAAGCGATCCTGCGCCCGCGCGAAGAGCTCGACCGCGCGCGCGAACACGGCCGGGTCGTAGGGCAGCTTCAGGCTTCCCCAGTGGCTGACCGGGGCGGGCGGCATCGCCGGCCGGGCGCAGAGGACATTCTCGGGGATCCCGTCGCCTGCGCCGTAGGCGGTCTCAAGGAGTAGGGCCCAGGCGCCGGAGATGTCCGGGTCCGCCCGGCCGTAGCGGTACTGCAGGTAGCCCCCGAGCCACTGCGCCGCGTCCACGTGCTCCCGGTGCCAGGAAAGCTCGAGCACCAGGTCGTAGGCCACCGGGTTGTTGGCTATCCCCTCGGGCATGACACCCGTCCCCTGCAGGTACTCCCCGTATTCCGCCCGCGCCCGGTAGGCCTCGTCCGAGTAGTGCTGCAGGGGTCCGAAGAGCCCCGGCCTTTCCCCGAAGTCGTCGATGCAGCACCAGACGAAGGGCGTGCCCTCGTAGGCCTTGCGCGTCTCCCAGTTGCGCGTCTGCTCGCCGAAGAGCTCCTGGACGAGCACGTGCGACCGGTCCGTGGCCGCGATCAGCTCCCTTCGGGGATTCTCGAGCCAGCCCTGGAGCACCCAGACCGCCCCGGGAAAGCGGGCCCGCATGGCGGCCTGGATGGCGACCCCGGCGCGGCCGAGGTCGACGCCGGCCATGACGCCTCCCTCATGGAAGGGGTCGCCGGAGAAGAAGCGCAGGTCCGCGCCGTAGAGCTTGGCGAGCTCCTCATAATAGACGGCGGCCACCCGGGCGAACTCGGGATCGGTGGGATCGAGGATCGCCGGCCTCCTGAAGCTCGCCCAGGCCCCCTGGTCCAGGATGCGGGCCTTGATCCTCCCCTTCATCGCGGCGGGCAGCATCCCGTAGAACCCAGGGAGGACGGGCTCGATCCCGAGGGAGCGCATGCGGGTGATCAGCCGTCGCTGGACGTCGCTCCTGCGGTCGATCATCGCCTGCGGCATGGGACCCCCGAAGCCCTCGAGGTTGCCCATGAGCCACCACGCGGTGTAGGCCGGCCCGGGGATGAAGCGCGATATCTCGGCCTCCGGGAGCCCGAGCCTGCGGAGCGTGTTCTGCCAGACGGCCTCCTCGCCGTTGGCGACCAGCATCAGGTTGACGCCCGAGAGCGCCATCCAGTCGAGCTCGTGCTCCCAGTCCTCCCACGAGTAGAAGCTCATCGTGTAGTTGTAAGTGCAGTAGTTGAGCGCGTAGCGCTCGCGCGCCCACGAATCGACACGGACAGGCCGCTCGAGCGAGGGGAGCGCGGCGACCGGCGACAGGTTGTCGCCCATGTGGGACATCGAGCGGTGGCAGGAATACTTGAGGTACCAGCCCAGGCCCGCGGCCGCCGCGCTGGGCCCGGAGGCCCGCACGACGAGGCCGCCCGGGCCGGTCTCGAGCTCGAACGTGTCCCCCGCCGCGCCGGGAAGCCCCTCGAAGCGCACGCGGCCCTCGAGCCAGGGCACGCGCCGTGCGACGAGCGCCTCCGTCCCTGGGAACTCGCCGGCGCAAAGCGTCGCGGCGAGGACGGGGAGAAGCAGGGCGACGAGGCGACCCTTCATGCCTCGGGGGGCCGGCGGGACCAGTGCCGCGCCGTCCCGACGGCGCGCGACCACGCCGCGCGGGGGGCCTCCAGCGCCGCGCGCGCCAGCCTCGGCCGGAACGTCCTGTCCCTGCCGGCGAGGCCCTGGACCTCGGAGAGATCCTTCCAGAAGCCCACCGCGAGGCCCGCGAGCGCGGCGGCCCCGAGGGCCGTCGTCTCCGTCACCTTCGGGCGGACGACCGCCGCCCGGATAAGTTCGCTCTGGAACTGCATGAGGGCGTCGTTCACCGACGCCCCGCCGTCCACCCGCAGCTCGCGGATCCTCCGGCCCGAGTCGGCCTCCATCGCCCCGATCAGGTCGGCCGTCTGGAACGCGATGCTTTCCAGGGCGGCGCGGGCAAGGTGGGCCGCGGTTGTCCCGCGCGTCACCCCGACGATCGCCCCGCGGGCGCCGGGATCCCAGTGGGGCGCGCCGAGGCCCGCGAAGGCGGGCACGATCGTGACGCCGCCGTTGTCGGGCACCTTGGCGGCGAGGGCCTCGACGTCCGAGGAGCGCGAGATGAGCCCGAGGCCGTCGCGCAGCCACTGGACGACGGCGCCGCCCACGAACACGCTTCCCTCGAGGGCGTACTCCGTGCGCCCGCCGATCCGCCAGGCGATCGTCGAGAGGAGCCGGTTGCGCGAGGCGACCGGCCGGCTGCCGGTGTTCATGAGCATGAAGCAGCCCGTCCCGTAGGTGTTCTTGGCCATGCCCGGCCTGAAGCATCCCTGGCCGAAGAGCGCGGCCTGCTGGTCGCCGGCGATCCCGGCGACCGGGACGCCGCGGAGCGCCTCGATGCCGTCGATCTCGCCGAAGACGCCGCTGCTCGGGAATATGCGGGGAAGGACCTCCGGCGGGACCCGCAGGATCCTGCAGAGCTGCCGGTCCCAGTCGCCCGAGCCGAGGGCCGCCAGGAGCGTCCGCGAGGCGTTGGACACGTCGGTTCCGTGGACGCGGCCGCGGGTCAGCTTCCAGAGGAGCCACGTGTCGACGGTTCCGAAGGCGAGCTCGCCGAGCGCCGCCCGGCGCCGCGCACCGGGGACGTGGTCCAGGAGCCACGCGAGCTTCGTCCCGGAGAAATACGGGTCGAGGAGGAGCCCCGTCCGCCTCCTGAAGAGGGGCCCCAGGCCCTTTTTCCCGAGGGCGGCGCACGCCGCCGCTGTGCGGCGGTCCTGCCAGACGATCGCCCGGTGGAGGGGCCGGCCGCTCGCCCGGTCCCAGAGGAGCGTCGTCTCCCTCTGGTTCGCGATCCCGACCGCCGCGACGTCGCCCCTGCGGATCCCGGCCTTCCTCAGCACGGAGGCGGCCACGCGCCGTGTCGCCTCCCACAGGTCGTCCGGGTCGTGCTCGACCCAGCCCGGTCGCGGGAAGTGCTGGGGGAATTCCTCCTGGGCCGATGCGAGAGGCCGGCCGCGCCTGTCGAACAGGATCGCGCGGGACGAGGTCGTGCCCTGATCGAGGGCGAGGACGCAGCGGGGCATGGCGGGGGGGAGGCCCGCCCACCGTCGCAGGCGCCCCGGGCCGGCGCAAGCACCGGCCGGATTGGCAGACGATTGACGCCCCTGGCCGAAGAATGGCTGAACATGCTCGCGCGGGGGCAGTCTCAACCCTACCACCTCACCGACCGAATGACCCACCGACATCACCTTTCCATCCCGGCCGCATTGTGCGCCCTCGCCCTGGCGGCAGGCTGCTCGACCGAGCCGGCGCCGCAGGCGCCGCTGGACACGACCAAGTTCACGGTGGAGAACACCGACCGGTTCGTCGCCCTCGACGCGGCTACCGAGGCCGCGGTCAGCTGCACCGGCCTCCAGGAGCGCAGCCTCGCGGACGGCCGGCTCCAGGTCGTCGCCAACCTGAGGAACAGCGGAGCCGATCCCTTCAATGTGCAGGTCCAGTGCGTCTTCATGGACTCCCAGGGGCTCCCGATCGGCCCGGCCGACTGGCAGGCGGTGGCGATCCCCGCCGGGGCGACCGAGGTCGTCCACTTCACCGCCCAGACTACGGCGACCATGAAGTACTCGATCCGCGTCCGCAGGGCGCGCTAAGGCGCTCTATTTCTTCGGCGGGGCGTTGGCCGGGAATGAGACGTCCTTGGACGCCGCGTCCATGTCCTTGACCGCCGCAGCCACAGCCGCCTTGTCGGCGGCCGAGTCCTTGACGACCGCGCTCCCGTTCGAGAAGTCGAGCGTCTTGCCGTCCTCAATGGGGACGACCGTGTCCACGCGGGGGGCGGCGGCGGGAACGCCGGCCGTCTTGCCGTCCCCGATGGGGACCACCGTCGCCCTGCGGGGGGCCGCCTTCGGCTGCGAGGCGTAGAACCAGAGGGCCGCGGCGGTGACGGCCGCGGCCAGGAGGATGGAAATGACGCGGCGCGTGTTCAGGAAAGGTAGCGTTGGACATCGCGGGGCGCTCCGCAATAACACTCGGTCGATGCATGCCGTTTACAGGGAGGCGCGGGCCACGCTGCTCCTGGCGATCCCGATCGCCATAGGGCAGGTGAGCCAGCTGCTGATGGGGGTCACCGACAGCGTCATGATCGGGCGCACGGGGACGGTCCCGCTGGCGGCGTCGGCCTTCGGCGTCGGCATCTTCAACATCTTCTTTATGATCGGGGTGGGACTCCTGACGCCGGTCGCCATCTTCGCGTCGCGGGCGCGGGGCGCCGGCCGCCATGACGAGGCGGGCGAGTACCTGAGGCATGGCCTCCTCCTGGCGGTCGTCTCCGGCATCCTCGAGATCGGCGTCATCGTCCTCCTCGGGTTCCACCTCGAGTGGTTCGGGCAGACCCCCGAGGTGCTGGCCTCCCTGAACCCGTTCTTCGTCCTGATCGGATTCTCGCTCGTCCCGGTCCTCGCGTACCTGGCGCTCCGCCAGTTCGCGGAATCCATGGGGAGGCCCTGGGTCCCCGTCCTCATCATCCTCGGCGGCGTCCTCCTGAACGTGGTCCTGAACTGGATCCTCATCTATGGGCACCTGGGCGCCCCGCGCCTCGGCCTGACCGGGGCCGGCATCTCGACCCTCATCTCGCGCTCCCTCGGTTCCGCCGTGCTCTTCGGGTGGCTTCGGCTGGATCCCGCCATGAGGAGCGCATGGCCGCGGCGCTGGCTTGCGCCGTTCTCCCGCGAGCGGCTCCGCCGGATGCTCCATGTGGGCCTGCCGGCGTCCGGGAGCCTCCTTTTCGAGGGCGGGGCGTTTTCAGCCGCGACCATCATGATGGGCTGGCTCGGGGCTGCGGCCCTGGCTGCGCACCAGATAGCGCTCTCCTGCGCCGTGATGACCTTCATGGTGCCGCTCGGCGTGTCCATGGCCGTCGGCATGCGGACGAGCGCGGCAGTCGGTGCGGGCGAGCACGCGAGGCTGCGCCCCATATGGATCGGGGGCTCCCTGATGGGCGCCGCCTTCGCCCTCGCGTTCACCTTCGTCTTCCTCGTCTACGGCCGCGCGATCGCGTCCTGCTTCATCGACGACCCGCAGGTGATCTCGACGGCCGCAGTCCTTCTCATCGTCGCCGCCGTCTTCCAGATCTTCGACGGAAACCAGGTCATCAACTCGGCGGCGCTCCGGGGCATCACCGACGTGAAGGTGCCCGCCGTCATCACGTTCGTGGCGTACTGGGTGATCGCGCTCCCGCTTGCGTATGTCCTCGGGATCCGCGGCAGCTTCGGGCCGGCCGGGATCTGGATCGGGCTGGCCGCCGGCCTGGCGGCGGCCTCAATCATGCTGGGCATCAGGTTCCTGCGGCTGACACGCGAGGGCGCGCCGGCCCGCGGCTGACGGCCGGGCCCTCAGCCGGCTCCCAGCGCCTCGGCGAGGGCGGCGATGATCTCGTCCGCCGGCTCCGTCCCCACGCAGAGCCTCAGGAGGTCCGGGTCGAGGCCGTTCGCCTTGAGCTCGGCGCGACCGCCGGGGGTGGTCACCATGTCATAGTGGGCCAGGTACATGAACGGGCAGATGAGCGTCGTCCGCATGCCGAAGCTCGGGCCCTTGGGAAGGCGCAGCCGGTCATAGAACGCGTCGAGGCGGCCGCGGAGCGTGAAGGAGATCATCCCCCCGGTCGCGGTCGGGGAGCGCGCGATCTTCAGGTAGTTGGCGCGCGAGGCGGGCTCGAGCGCCCAGTGCGTCGAGCGGACGGCGGGATGCGAGGCCAGGAACGCGGCGACCCTCGGCGTGCTCTCCTCGATGCGGGAGAGGACCTCTCGCGTGTTGGGGATCTGGGCGGCCAGCCGGGCGAGGTCGCGCGCGTAGGGCGGCTCGACGATGATCGAGATCCTGCGGCGCAGGAAGTCGGCGTCCGGCCCGGCGGGGTTGACGGCGACCAGCCCCGCGATCACGTCCCCCTCGTTGCCCGTGTACTTGGTGAGGCTCGTCACGACGACGTCGGCATGCGGCAGGCAGTCGACGCTGAACGCGGAGGCGAGCGAGGGGTCCAGGATCAGCTTCACCGAGTGCCGGCGGCAGAGCGCGGCGAGCGCGGCCACGTCGGGGGTCTGGACGAGCGGGTTGGTGGGCACCTCGGCGACGAGCCCGGCGATCCGCGGGCCGCGCTCGGCGAGGACCCTCTCGAGGGCGGCCAGGTTCATGACGTCCGGGACGTGGATGTAGTCCTCCCCCGAGGAGGTGAACTTCCTCAGGATGGCGATCGTGTCCAGGTAGAGCCAGCCGAGCTGGACCCAGGCGGTGCGCCCCTTCGAGCCCTGGAGGTCGTTGACCGCGCGGAAGGCCGCATGCACCGCGTTCATCCCGCTGTTCGCGAGGAAGAGGTCCTCGTCGGACGCGCCCGCGAACATCGGCTGCACGAAGCGCACGACCTGCGCGTGCGCGTCGCCGACGAAGGTCGCCTCGGCCCCCGGCTGGGGGCCCGCCCCCATCGCCGCCAGTCGGTCCTCCGCCTCGCGGGATGAGATGAATCCCCCGATGTTCTGGAGGTAGAGCTTCGCGAGGAGCGCCAGCTCCTTCGACTCCGGGTGCGTGACGCCGTGGGCGCCGTCGGCCGCGAATAGGGCGGCCGCGCCCCCGGCCGGGCCGGAGGCCTGGAGGTGGGCGAGGAGCCTGCCGGCCATGCGGCGCGACGAAGCCAGCCAGAGCGTGCGGCCGGCGAGCTTGTTCCGCTCGGAAAGCACGGAGGCCAGCCGCCTGGCGAACGGGTGGACGACGAACCTCGGGTATCCGGTCTGCAGGCTCTCCGTGACCGCCGGGTCCTTCTCCTCATACCCGCGGACGGCCGCCATGGTCGGCAGGCTGCACGAGACGGCGTGCGGGCTGTCGGGTATGGGCGTCCCGAGGGGGATGTGCGCGAATGCCTGCATTCAGGCCGGGAGTGTTGGGGGCCCGGCCGCCATGGCAACCGGAAGGTGGCGGCCATCGTGTCATCCGCCGCGCCTTGGATTGCGCTTTTTTTCGCGGGGCGCGCCCGCTAGGCTGCCCATTGTGTCCTCCATCACAACCCTCCATCCCGCCTTCCTCTGCACGGTCCTGTCGACGTCGACCCTCGCCGTCCTGATCGCGGCGCACCCCGTCCCGGGCGCCGCCAACGGGGCCGAGATGGGGCTCCTCGTGGCTGTCGGGCGCCCTACCCGGTGAGGATCGTCTCCTGGAACGTCAACGGGGTGCGCGCGGCCCTGAAGAAGGGTCTCCTCGGTTACATCGAGAAGGCCGACGCGGACGTCGTCTGCCTCCAGGAGACGAAGGCCCATCCCGGCGACGTCCAGCACGTGAAGTGGCCCCGCGGCTACGAGGTGTTCTGGAACAGCGCCGAGAAGAAGGGGTACAGCGGGACGGCCATCCTGACGCGGGTGAGGCCGAAGAACGTCTGGAACGGGATCGGCGCGAAGGTCCACGACACCGAGGGCCGCGTGCTGGCCGTCGAGTTCCCGGACTTCTGGCTCGTGGACGTGTACCAGCCCAACTCGCAGCGCGGGCTGACCCGGCTCGACTACCGGGTGAAAAAGTGGGACCCGGCGTTCCGCAGGTACCTGAAGGGGCTCCAGGCAAAGGGGAAGCCCGCGGTCCTCTGCGGCGACCTGAACGTCGCCCACACGGAGATCGACCTCGCGAACCCGAGGACGAACCGGCGCAACGCCGGCTTCACCGACGAGGAGCGGACGAGCTTCGGCAGGCTCCTCGAGGGCGGCTTCGTGGACACGTTCCGGGAGTTCGAGAAGGGCCCCGGGCACTATTCCTGGTGGAGCCAGATGGGCGACTGCAGGGCCCGCAACGTCGGGTGGCGGGTCGATTACTTCGTCGCCTCGGAGAAGCTGCGCCCGGCGCTCAAGCGGGCGTGGATCAGCCCCGAGGTGATGGGAAGCGACCACTGCCCGGTCGGCCTCGAGATCGGCTGAGCCAACGGGGGAATTTATCGGTTGGCGGCCGGCGGCCGCCCCCGCAAGATCGCCGGCCGTGAAGCTCGTCGCAAAGGTCTTCGGGGTCCTGGTCGCCGTCTGGGTGCTCCTCGTCCTCGTCGGGTTCGTCCTGCCCGGGCACTACCGGGTGGAGCGCTCGACCGTCATCCAGGCGAAGCCGGCCGCGCTCTATCCCCTGGTCGGGGACCTGAGGGCCTGGCAGCTCTGGGGTGTCTGGTTCCAGCGCGACCCCGCGATGCAGATCGAGTACTCGCCCGCGACGAGCGAGGTCGGGGCCTGGAGCGAGTGGAAGAGCAAGAGCCAGGGCGACGGCAAGATGACCATCTCGGCCGTGCGGCCCCCGGAGGACTTCGAATACCGGATGGACTTCAAGGACATCGGCATGGTCTCCCACGGCGTCATGGCGCTCGAGCCCGCGGGCGGCGGGACGAAGGTGACGATGATCATGGAGGGCGACCTCGGCCGCAACCCCCTCTACCGCTGGTTCGGGGTGTTCATGGACAAGCTCGTGGGGCCCGACTTCGAGTCCGGGCTCTCCAACCTGAAGAGGCTGGGCGAGGCGAGGACGCGCTAGGGCCCGACCGACCCATGGACGACCTGAAGAGCCTCATGCTCGGGCCGCCGCGCCTCACGCTCGCGGCGGCCGAGAGCATGACGAGCGGCCGCGTCCAGGCGC
>Ga0182015_10008178_pt1 | contig 10024 bp, 6 predicted proteins | sample 712P3MmetaG_FD_120478 | JGI IMG/M metagenome (GOLD analysis project Ga0182015, IMG submission 120478) | Permafrost microbial communities from Stordalen Mire, Sweden - 712P3M metaG | ecosystem: Environmental > Terrestrial > Soil > Wetlands > Permafrost | place: Sweden: Stordalen | collected... | reverse complement strand
GCGGGAATCGGGCTGGGATACCTGGGAACGTGGGCGCTGGCCTCGCTGGCCCCGGTCACGGACCTGCCGGATCTGCAGCATATGAAACTGAGGGCGCCGGTGCTGCTGCTTTCGCTGGGGCTATCGATTATGACGGGGGTGGTGTTCAGCGTTCTTCCGGCGATCACGCTGTCGCGGACGCGGCTGCATGGAACGCTGCAGGAGACGGGTCGATCGAGCACAGGAACGGTGCGCGGCCAGCGGCTCAAAGCTGCGCTGGTGGCGGGAGAAGTGGCGCTGACGCTGGCGCTGCTGCTGTGCGCGGGCGATATCCTGAACAGCTTTTTCTCGTATATGCGCATCGATCCAGGCTTCGATGTGCGGAATGTGCTGACCATGCGGCTGTCATTGCCGAGGCAGAAATACCGCGATGCGGGGGAGTGGGCAGCATTCTTCAATCGGACGGTGGAGGAGGTGACCACGATTCCCGGCGTGCAGGCGGTCGCGGCGGGAAGCGGTGCGCCGATGGAGGGGGCCGGTGCGGTTCTGCGGTTCCACATCGCCGGGAAATCCGTGCCTGGGGGGATCAACGAGGACTCGATTGCGGAGTATTTCCGCATCACGCCCGGTTATTTTCGAACGACCGGGATGCGACTCGTGCGGGGGCGCAACGTTCTGGATTCAGATTTGCGGGGAGGGCCAGGGGTTGCGGTGGTGAATGAGAGGTTCGCGCACAAGGAATTTGGCAACAGCGATCCGATCGGCAAGCGGATTTTTCTGGATGGCGACGTGAACGAGTCGGCCGCGGCGAGCACGACGGGGCCACCGCTGGAAATTGTCGGGGTGGTGCGCGATACAAAGGAGTACGGACTATTTCAGATCACGCCGCAGATGATATACGTTCCGATGGCGCAGGACCCGGAGCCGGCGATGTCGCTGGTGGTGAAATCCGCCGCGGATCCGGGGAGTCTTGCGACCGAGATTCGCAGCCGAGTGGCGAAGCTCGATCCGGATCAGCCGGTCTACAACGTTCGCAGCCTGAAAGAGATTTTTCGGAACGAGCATGCGTTCTTCCGTTTCAACACGATGCTGCTGGCGGTGTTTGCGGGGATGGCGCTGGTGCTGGCGCTGATCGGAATCTATGCGGTGATGGCGTACGCAGTGAGCCAGCGCGCCCGGGAGTTTGGGATCCGGATGGCACTGGGTTCGCCGCGGGGCAAGATCGTGGGGTTGGTGCTGCGGCAGGGAGTGTGGATGGGCCTGATCGGGATCGCCTGCGGACTGGCGCTGTCGTGGCCTGCGACGGGGCTGCTGGCGCGCGTGCTCAACGAATCAATGTTTCTAAGGCTGGTGCGAACCGGCCCGGTGCTGTTTCCCGTCTTATGCGTGGGCATGGGGCTAACCATGCTGCTTGCCTGCGTGCTGCCGGCTCGGCGCGCCACCCGGGCGGACCCGCTGGAAGCACTGCGCTGCGAGTGACGGCGCTGCGATCGGGAGCGGGAGTTAGCGCGTAATTCCCTGCCTGGCTTTCGCCGCAGATGCTTCCGTTTAGAGCTGGTCGATCCTGACGTTGCCGTCGCTGGTGCGGACCGAAAGCGAGGCGCCTCCGCCGTTCAGCTTGCCGTGCAATTCGTGGCTGTCGCCTCCGCTGGACTGGTAGTGATCCAGGGTGAGGGGAAGGGCGCAGTCCACATGACCGTCGCTGGAGTGAACGTTGAGGTCGGCGGCGAAGTTCGGAGGCAGGTGAATGGCGACGGAGCCGTCGGAGGACTGGACGGTCGAGGCTTCGGTGAGCTTCGTTCCCTGACGCAATCGGAGGTCGAGCCTGCCGTCGCTGGTGTGCAGGGCGAGCGCGTGGAAGAGGCCGTCGACGCTGAGGCTGCCGTCGCTGGTGCGGGCATCGAGCGCGCCCGAGGCATCGGTGATCGTGACGTGGCCGTCGCCGGACTTAATGTGCACATCGCCGGAGAGGTGGTCGAGGGTGACGTTGCCGTCGCCGGTGGTCAGGCCCAACTGGCCCTGGAGCCCGGTCATGGTGACGTTGCCGTCGGAGGTTCTAGCCTGCAGGGTGAGCTGGGCGGGCGTTTCGACGGTGATGCGGGACTGCTCCCGATGCCAGACGATGTGGACGCCGATGTGCGGCACTTCTTTGAAGAGGAAGTGCACCTCGTCGCCGCTTTGGCCTTCTTCGAGGCGATAGTCGCTCATTTTTTGCCCGACCAGTTCGATGTGGATGCGAACCTCGTGGCAGTCGCAGGGGCGAAAGTCGACGCTGGCGTCAGAGGTTTCGAAGTCAAGCGTGGGCTTGCCGGAGACCGGATAGGTCTTCGACCAGGAGTGATCGGCATCCTGGGCGAGGAGGGTACAGGAGGTGAGCAGCGCCAAGGCGGCCACTGTCAGGGCAGTCTTCGTCTTCATGAAGAAATGATACGGAGGGGATCGAGAGAAGGTTCCGGAGAATTTGGGGTCCGGGGGGCAGGCTCTGACAAGTGGATCGGGACGCAGCGCCGTCCCCGTGAGCCATTTTGTCCCTTTTCTACGCAATCTCTAATGTGAGCGTGTTTTCAAGCGGGGAGGCATGCGTGTCAGCTATGAACGAATCGCTGGGGCCGTACTCAGATGGCGTCCTCCATGAGGTGCTTCCGGCACCCCCGCACGAAAGCTGCCGGAGATTGAATCTGGTTTCCGCAACCGAGGAGATCCCTGGAAAGGTTCCTGGGTCCGGCTCGGACACGTCGGTCTCCGGGATTGCCGCGGTTCTTGCACAGAGCGACCTGTTTTCCTCCATCCCCGGCGATGTGCTGACCCGGGTGGCGCAGGCCATGCAGGTTTCCACCCTGTCTCCCGGCCACCTGCTGATGAGCCAGGGCGAAGAATGTGACTCGCTCTACCTTCTGCTCCAGGGAACGCTGCTGCTGCTGTCGACTTCCGGCGGTCCTGAGTCCTCCAGCCTGTCCGGGTTCCACAAGCGTCTGCTGGCGGGAGCTGTGGTGGGTGAACCGGGACTGATCACCGGCCACCCGCGCTCGACCACGGTGGTGGCGGAAGACGAAGCGATTGTCGCGGGCCTCGGGCGCGAGCCGTTCCTCGGGCTCTCTCGGGACTTCCCGGAATGCATGGCCCGCGTGACGGAGGCTCTGGAGCGGCGGCAGGAGAGCTACCAGCTGGAGGGCGCCGCCAGTGGAAGCCCGTTGCTGCAATCCATGTCCGCTCCGCTGCGCGAAGCTCTGCTGGCTCGTCTCACGATCGAGCGGGTAGAGAGTGGGGCCACGCTGCTGAGTGAGGGGCAAACTGCAAACAAGCTGTATCTCGTGATCAGCGGCCGCCTGCGGGTGCTGCGAGCGGAAGACGATAAGCGCGAAACCAGCAGCCCCGAACCGGCTGCGCTCGCCGAATTAGGCAGGGGAGATACGGTGGGCGAAGCTGCGCTGATGACCTGCGAACCATGCGCCCACACCGTCGTCGCTTTGCGTGACAGCCTGGTTGCCGGGCTCGACGAGGTAGCGTTTCGGGAGATGATCCAGGCCTTTCCGCTGGAGATGATGTCGGCTCTCTCACGGCAGCTCACGCAACGCGCGCGCCAGGCCGCTGCCCACAGAAACCACGATCGTCCGGCGGTCTCCATCGCTATCCTGCCCGTAACCGCCGGGGTGGATGCCGCGGCCTTTACCGCGAGGCTCAATCGGTCGCTTGCCACCTTCGGTGAGGTTTTGACGGTCTCGCAACAGACACCGGTGGTTCGCAATTCTACGGCGGCCTCGGAGAATCGGTTGGTCGAATGGCTCAACGATCAGGAGAACAGCTTCCGTCACGTGCTTTATCAAACGGGCAGCGAACCGTCGCGATGGATGCGGCGCTCGATTCGCCAGGCGGACCGGATTTTTCTGCTGGCCAACGCGGCGGAACCGCCTGCCGATGCGGCTGCCCGCTTCAGGGAATTGATGGCCGCCGATTTGCCCACCGAGGGCTCGCTCCACGCCACAAGGCAGTTCCACCTCGTCCTGCTTCATGCCTCCGGCGCATCCGCGCCAACCGGCACCGATCGCTGGCTCGCGGCGTTCCCCATGGCGGTCGAGCATCATCATGTCCGCCTCGATCGCGACGGTGACTTCCAGCGCCTGGCGCGTTCCATGAATCACCGCCTGGTGGGACTCGCCCTCGGCGGCGGGTTTGCCCTCGGCATTGCGCATATCGGAGTGATCCGCGCCCTGCGGGAACTCAACATTCCTATCGACAGTGTGGGCGGAACCAGCATGGGCGCCATCATCGGTTCCTCCTGTGCGCTGGAGATGGACTGGCAGCGAATGCTGGACGTTGTGATCGGCGGAAGCATGACTTCGCTGAAGGGGGACTACACGCTCCCCGTGCTCTCTCTGCTTACTGGCGCGAAGATGGCGACGGTGCTTGGCCAGTACCTCGAGCGCTACACGGTTGAGGACTTCTGGCTGCCCTTCTTCTCCGTCTCCGCCAGCCTTCGCCATGCGCGCATGCTGGTGCTCCGCCGGGGTGACGCGCTGCGCAGCGTCCTCGCGAGCTGCCGCGCTCCTGTCATCTTTCCGCCGCTGCCGTGGAACGACGATTTGCTGGTCGATGGAGGGCTGGTCAACAACATTCCCGCCGATGTGATGCGCTCGCTCACGCCGGGAGGAACGGTCTTCGCCGTCGACGTCGCCCCCAGCGAAGATATCCACCGCCCAACCGAGGAGAACCTGTCCATCTCCGGGTGGAAGCAGGCGCGAAGGCGGTGGGGATCGCGCTTCAGTCTTCGGCCTGAACTCACGCTCATGGAGGTGCTCGGCCGCGCCATACGGCTGGGGGGCGTTTCCCGCGCACAGGCGATTCGAGCCGATGCGGATTGCTATCTGGCGCCGCCGCTCGCGGAGTTCAAGGCGTGGGACTTCAACCACGGCCGTGCGATTGCAGAAGCCAGCTACGTTTATGCATTGGAGACCCTGGGCCGCTGGTTAGAGGAGCGGGGTCGACCCTGGGAAACGCCGCCGGCGGTGGACAAAGCCGAGTATTCCAATTGTGTGATGTGACGTTGGCCTGCGGGATCATCGGCGTTTCGGAAGTATCGGGAGACTTGGTCTCCCCAATTGGTAGGGCCGGATTACCCATCGGTGCCATTGAGAGTTGCGCTGCCAGGCCTCAGGATTCACGCATGCGAGTCAACCTGAGCACTCGGCCGTCCAGTCTCTCCGCCTCCAGGGCCGGAGCGATTCCGCTTACCCTGACCATCAAGCCAGCCTGCGGGCTGCCCGGAGACTACGAGTGCCCGATGGACAGTTCGGCGCTGCTGCGCCTGCTTCGGCAACAGACGGATCTGCCGGGGTACGTCCTCGAGAGTTTCGAAGCGAAGGTCGGCGTCCCCGGTGCGCGCCTGCTGGGTGTGGAGCTGAGTGAGAGTGTGCTCACCGACATCGGCTACTTTATCGACTAAGTGTTGTTCGCATTGCCGGGCTCTGCAAAACAAACGGGCTTCCCTTTAGGGGAAGCCCGCTCTTTTTTCGGCGTAAGCCGCGTTTGCCTGGATGGCTAGTCCTTAGTACATGCCTTCCATGCCGCCGCGGCGGCCGCCGCCCGCGGGGGCTGCGGATCTGGGTTCCGGAATTTCGGAAACCATGGCTTAAAGTACCGTGAAAAAGCCAGGCCCCCCTCCCCCCACCCCCTCTGATTCGGTGATTGATTCCATTGATGTTCGTTTTGTTGTCGAGCTCGACAACAGGCTAACTGCCCGCGAATCTATTAATTGAGACACGGCCGGGTTTGTTACAGATGCGGCCGGGTTTGTTACAGATGCGGCCGCGTTTGTTACAGATGCGGCCGCGTTTGCTTCAAAGCCGGCTGCCTGGGTGAAGGAGACAGGAGGGCGGGGCAAGGGCCGGACGGGTTTGCTGAATTCCTGGCATGGCGTCTTTCTCCTCTCCGAAAACAGAAAAGGCCGCTCGGCAGAAGACCACGCAATCCGTGACCCTGGTGAGCGCAAACGAGAGCCGCCGTTCCTTAGCGGAACGGCGGGGTCGACTTTCGCAACTCACGCAAAAGCGTTGCGTGGTTTCTCGGACGGTTTTTTCTTCTTTTACTCTATAAGTTCAGAATATCATACTGAGAGAATAAACCCGCCAAATATCATTGAGGGTATAAGGGTGTAAGTGACGTGGAATGTTAGCTCATTACTTTGGAGTTTTGGGTCGCCTCTTGACAAGTTTTCCACATTTGGGGGGGTGGAGGATTTTTTGGTGTTTTGGGCGGGTTCAGGCCGCGTGAGGGGTCGCGGATTGCCTGCTCGTGCGACGACATCTTCGGACGAGAGCCGGGTTTTCATCCCGAAGTGTCGCAGGAGGACACTGTATGGGGTGTTGGGAAAGCATCTGGGGAAAGTGCACGCCTGGAAATTCTTATCACTGGCCTGCCGGGGCCGCCTTCTTATGCTCCACGAAGGTGTGTGCCTGATGACAGCTCACACACGTCTTGCCTTTCATGAATGGATCAGACTTCAGTTGTGCCACCTGGTCGGCGTGACAGGTGTCGCATGTGCTTAACGCCGGCGTGCCCGCGAAGTCCTGTGCTGTTGTCTCGCCATGGCACACGGTGCATTCGACACTGTTGGCGGCATGCGGGCTGGCTTTCCATTGGTCATAGATCGCCTTGTGGCAGGTGGCACAGGTATCCCCGGCTGGAATCAGCCGATGGAACACATGTTTGGCTTGATCCTGCTGAGCCATAGCAGATTGGGCGGCAACAGCCAAAACGAGAAAAGCGAGCAGGGTGAGACCGAACATGCGCGCACAGAAACTATTCACGGACAGACCTCCTCAAGTACGGTCTTCAAGTATCGAACCGGCGATTGGCTGCAATCAGTGATACACATCACGTCTGACCGGAATGCGATCTGGGCACTGGCTGCGAGGCCTTTCGCCAGGGGAATGCTCACAAACCTCGCTTGATTCCGCTGTCTGTCGCTACGGTCGTGAAGATTCACGCTGTGGTGCGCCCTTTCGCTACGATCTCGGCTGAGGGGTTGCGGTCACCAGAGTCAGCCCACCGCAAAGCCCCGATCGAGCAAATGTTTTGCGATTCCTGGCGAGTCACGCTCTCCCCGGACGTTCGAGGATTCGGGCGGCCTGGGAAGCTGTGGACTGGTGCTGTGGCGGTTGGGCGTCGCATCGATGAGTCGTTACGAAAGTCACGGCGCGGGCTATATTGATGGCGTTCGCAAGCGAACGCCGACGAGTTGTTGCCGGCTGCGCCTCTTCGAGCTTCGCCGGCGGGCCTGCGGCAGCAAGGAAGGCGCTGCGCGCCGTTCTTTATGGCACGGCTGAAGCCGTGCCCCTTCAAAACGGCGAGGTTTTCCGTGGCCTGTGAGGTCGTGCCCCGATACGGAGCCTCATTGCCTAGCCGGGGTCGATGAGCGCCTCGCCCTGATGTCGCCATTTGAGAATGGGACGAGGTGGTCGAGAAAAGTCAGGAACGTCACGAGGGGAAACGGACGTTTCGCTGGTACGGCCGACGCTATGTCAGGAGAATGCTGAGAAAGCGTGGCCACAAATCGCCTATTCGCGATACGGTGGCTGGCTCCAGTGCCGCCCGATCTGGTTTTCTTTCCATTGCCCCAAACGGGCACCCTCGAAGACCCGGCTGAGATCGTTCCCGCAGGTGGAGGTGTAAAACTTCCCCTCGAAATCGGAATAGGTCGAGCCCAACCCCGTCGAATTAACGTGCCCAAGCCAGCCGAGGACCATCTTTCCATCCTTTGCCAATGGTGGCACCCTGACTGGATTGAACCAATCCCCTCCGACATGTTTCTGGGCAACAGTGGTGTTGAGAGCGGGCCCGGCCCCGACGTTTTTGAGAATCCATCCGACCTCGCCGTCATACTCGAAAACGAGGACTGGCTTTCTTCCTAGGATCGCCAAGCGGCGCGTCAGCCGATAGCCGAGCATGAATGTGAAAAGCGAAACGCACAGGGCCACCAGAGACAATGCGGCAGAGATCACGTCCTTCGGCTGCCAAGGTTGAGCTTGGATCATTCGAGATCACTCCTCGTCGAGAGCTCGCCATCTACACCTTTGCAAGGACCAGTCTAGACTCGCGCAACAAAACGTCACGTCGCGGCAGTCAAAGTGCCGGATTTGATGGAAGAATGGATGGCGAGCCACGTCCATGATCCCAAAACAGTTAAACGAAATAGCCGAAGCTGATCTCACCGCGCTCGTCACGAACGGGGTTGCCGAGGGCCGAACCCTTGACTACAAGCGCGCGCTGCCCGGTAATGCAGATGCGGACAAGAAGGAATTCCTCGCCGACGCATCATCATTTGCCAACACTGTCGGTGGCGATTTGATCTTCGGCATAGATGAGACTGGTGGTCTCCCAACTCAGATCACCGGAGTGCTCGCGGCGGACCTCGATCTTGAAATCCGCAGGCTTGACAGCATCCTGGCGACGGGGCTCGGCCCGAGAATTCGATATCTAACGAAAGTCGTGATCACGGCCGCCGGCGAGCGGGTCGTCGTGATCCGTGTCGACCAGAGTTGGATTGGTCCCCACCGGGTGATATTTCAAGGGCACGACAAGTTCTACGGCCGGAACTCGGCGGGCAAATACCCACTGGATGTGAACGAGTTGCGCGCGGCGTTCACACGGTCGAGCACGGCGAGCGAGCGGATCCGGGCTTTTCGTACCGACCGGATCATTTCCTTATCAAATAATGACACGCCACTACCCTTCATGGATTCCCCGAAGGTTGTCCTTCATTGCATACCTCTCGAGGCCTTTGCCGGGGAACCGCAATGCGATCTCCGCCCTCTCCTGAATAACCCAGCACTGCTAACCCCGATGGGAACAACGCGCTGGGATCGGCGTCACAATCTCGAAGGCATCTTGGCTTTTGGCACTCACGAGGTCTGCTTCAGTTACCTTCAGCTTTACCGGAACGGCACTATAGAGGTGGTTCAAGGTAATATTCTGGCCCACGAACACGAGAACCGTCAGATAATCCCCAGCGTTTCTTATGAACGATACATACTCGAATACTTGCCACGGTGCCTTCGCCTTTTGGAGACGATCGGTGCGAACGTCCCAATCGCTGTCGCGTTGACGCTTATACGTACCAAAGGTCTTTACATGGGAGTGAACACGATCTTCGGGGACGTCGGCTATCCCATCGCAGCGGAAACTATTGTCCTGCCGGAGGTGATTGTCGACGACTTCGCCGCTCCGGCCAACCAGGTATTGAAGCCGCTGTTCGACATCGTTTGGAATGCTTGCGGCTTTCCGGAATCAGGGAATTTCGACGCGGACGGAAACTGGCGACCGCCTCGCTGAAGCCGAATAACACCGCTGCCATCGTCGGGAAATTTGATTTCCGTTACGTTATCGTCCGACATCGCGCCATCCGTGCTTATAAAACAGGCCAAATCGCCCGTCCACTGGTCTCAGCTAGGTGCGGAGTAGCCCAGTTGGGCTTAATCCTCTAAAACGCCTAAGTGACCGGGAAGAATTATCGCTTTACGCTGAATCGCCGAGGCACTCGTCGAGGCGAGGGGCTCCGATGGCCACAAGGCTATTGTGGTTCAGGGCCGAGATGGCCGGAATCCGCTCAAAGAAAACGGGCGTCCTTTGAGAGGACGCCCGTTGCGCGTTAGCGCGTATCGCTGAACGCGAAGTTTAGTACATGCCTTCCATGCCGCCGCCGTGGCCGCCGCCTGCTGGGGCTGCGGACCTGGGTTCCGGAATTTCCGAAACCATGGCTTCGGTGGTGAGCATGAGACCGGCGATCGACGCGGCGTTTTGCAGCGCCGTGCGCGTCACCTTGGTCGGGTCGATGACGCCCGCCTTGACCAGGTCTTCGAAGACGTTGGTCTGGGCGTTGTAGCCGAAGTGGGGGTCCTTGCTTTCGAGGATTTTGCCCACGACCACTGCGCCTTCTTCGCCGGCGTTGCCGACGATCTGACGGAGAGGCTCTTCGAGCGCGCGGCGAACGATCTGGGCGCCGATCTTCTCATCGCCCTGCAGGACCTTGATGAGCTCTTCGACGTCCTTC
>Ga0182015_10008177_pt1 | contig 10025 bp, 6 predicted proteins | sample 712P3MmetaG_FD_120478 | JGI IMG/M metagenome (GOLD analysis project Ga0182015, IMG submission 120478) | Permafrost microbial communities from Stordalen Mire, Sweden - 712P3M metaG | ecosystem: Environmental > Terrestrial > Soil > Wetlands > Permafrost | place: Sweden: Stordalen | collected... | reverse complement strand
CTCGCCAATAGCGGAATTCCAAACATCTGGGACTTCTGGCGATAAGCGCCCGGTCTCTTTCACCAATTCCCGCAGCGCTCCACGATGCTTTCCGCGCTGACATGGCTTTAGCGTAATATGCCTGCCGTGGCCGATTCTATTCAGCCTCGTCGCAGACGATCTCCGCGCGTGTTTTTTTTCTTGCAGTTGGTCTACCAGATCACCGCTTTGCTTTGTCTGCGACACTGGCGAAGTGCCACTCCCTGGCGCGATCTGGATTTCTTTTCCGCCAGCTTCTTCGTGCTCACTGCAGTTCTGCTTGCGTATCACATTCGATTCAACCGCGGCATCTTGGAGTCGCAAGAAGCGCTGCGCGAAGCCTCAGGGTCGACTTTCGACCCCGCCACCTTAAGGCGGGGAAGCATGCTCGCCATCGCCGACCTATCGGTATTTTTGGACTACGGGCATTGGCACTTGACGCCAGCGCTCCGCACGCCTGGGCTGCAGATTACGGGCCTGCTGCTGTATGGGTGTGCAGTCGCCGGACTCATGTGGACCGACACTCGTTTGGTGCGTCATTTTCAAGGGGATCTGCACCGACGGCAGCTCATGACCACCGGCCCTTTCGCTGTTGTACGCCATCCACGCTATGCCAGTCTGCTTTTGGCGAAGCTGGGAATCACCTTGCTATTCGCCAGTGTTTTCGGCTGGATGTCCCTGCTACTTTCGGTTCTGTTGATTCGGCGCCGGATTCGTCTGGAGGAAATCCACCTGCTCGAAATCTTCGGTCCCGACTACCCCCGTTACACCGCGCGTAGGGCTCGCTTAGTCCCCGGGATCTATTGAATCTTCGAGGCAACCGGTATCGCGTGACTTCGACACATTGTTGCCGACGCGCAGTGAGCGCGCATGTCCGCTGCATCCGACTTTTTACTTTGCCGACCGCGAGCGCTATGATTTGCTCTGTGCCTTGACGCGAAGCACTCTGCACATCTATGGTGACCAGTCCTTCGTGGTCTACGGATAACCCGCTCGCGACATATCTGCCACGAATTCAGTTGCGTTCCATAGCAAACCGGGACCAGCCCCAGACGGAACCGTCAGAAAGCCAATGCGCGGGCAGCATCCTGCTGGTCGACATCACCGGCTTCACAGAGGTGGCAGAACAATTCGCGGCTGAGGGCGCTGCGGCGGTAGAGGCTCTCTCGAAGGTACTCAACGCTTATTTTGGACGCATGGCCGATGTCATCTCCGCCCATGGCGGCGACATCCTGACCTTTGCCGGCGATGCGGCCCTGGTCCTTTGGCTGGCCGAAAACGATGAGGACCTTGCGCAGTGCGCCTGCCGTGCAGTGCAGGCGGCGCAGGCTGTGCAAGCTGAACTTCTGGATTACGAGCTGCCGCAGGGTATTACGTTGCGGCAGCGCGCAGCCGTCGGCGCCGGACCCTTAGCCATCATGGAAGTGGGCGGAGCCGATGGCCGCTGGCAATTCCTGGTCGCGGGAGATGCAATCTCGCAAGCAGGAGAGACCAATCAACACGCCGGCTCGGGAGACGTGATGCTTTCCCCGCAGGCGTGGACCCTCGTGCAGTCCCGCTGCAACGGAGATGTCTTGCCATCGGGCTACGTCAAGCTTCGCCAGGTGCAGCAACCTGTAACGGTGGTGGCCATCGCCTCACCTCCAGGTCAGCTCTCGGTTTTCACGCTGCAGTCCTGCGTCCTTCCGGTTGTGGCGAACCGTTTGAGCGCGGGACAGGGAGCCTGGCTCGCCGACTTCCGCAACGTCACAGTTTTGTTTATTCATTTGACAAATCTGGAAGGTGGGAAGCCTGCCTCCTACCTGAACCTTCACGCCGCAGTGGGCAAGATGCAGCAGATTCTCTCGCGCCATGAGGGTTGCGTGTATCAGTTTCTAATGGATGACAAGGGCGTCGCCCTGATCGGCTCGTTTGGCTTGGCGCCGCCGGCCCATGAGGATGATCCCACACGGGCCGTGCGATCCGCGCTTGCCATACAAACCGAGATGCAGCCGATCGGGATGCGCGTGTCCATCGGAATTTGCACGGGACGTGCATTTTGCGGCGTCGTCGGCAGCGAGACTCGTCGACAATACACCGCCGTCGGCTCCGTGATGAATATGTCCGCGCGCCTGATGCAGGCCGCTGCGGGCCGCGTGCTGTGTGATCAGGCCACCTTTCGAGCCTCCCAAGCGCACCCCGGGTTGAAGTTCGAGTCGGCCGGAGAGATCCGAGTCAAAGGTAGATCAGAACCCCTCGCAGTTTATCTTCCTGGAAAAGCGGAGAGCCGAGAAGAGAGCGGGGTTGTCGGGCGAGGGGCCGAGCGCGCCGTGCTCACCCACTCACTGGAGTCGCTGGTGCTGGACCGGCAAGGAGCTACCATTGTTCTCGAGGGAGAACCGGGAATTGGAAAGTCGCGCCTGGTCGAATACCTCCTCGAAAAGGCCAGAAAGCTGAACGTAGCCTGCCTGCTGGGTTCGGGCGAGGCGGTCGAGAGTTCATCCACCTATCACGCCTGGCAGGCCGTCCTTCGAACTCTACTCCGCATCGACGCACTAGCAGATGCGGAGACTCAGTCCCAGCGCATCGCAGCCGCACTGCGCACCCAGCCGGAGCTTCTTCCCTTAGCACCGCTGCTTGCGTCAGTTGTGCTGATCGGTATTCCTGACAATGAAGTAACTGCGCAAATGACCGGCAAAGTGCGGGCTGAGAATACCCAGAAGTTGCTGCTGCAACTGCTCGCCAAGGCGGCCGATTCCGCACCTCACCTGCTGGTTCTGGAGGATGTTCATTGGTTCGATCCATCCTCCCTCGCCCTGGTCGCGCTGGTGGTGCAACAGGTACAGCCCTTGCTGGTGGTTCTTACCGCACGGCCTTTCCCGGATCCCGTGCCGTCAGAAGTCGAACCGATAAGAACAGGGGCCGGCCAAAATTATCTGAAGTTGGACACGTTGGCGCTCGATGACGCGCTGGAGATTGCGCGGCAACGCTTGGGCGTCAAATCTTTGCCGCAATCGGTGAAGGATTTTCTGGAACGCCGGGCCGGAGGTCAGCCGTTCTTCATCCAGGAACTGGCCTACGCGTTGCGGGATGCCGGGCTCATCGAGATTGCGCAAGGCCAGTGCCGGATTTCCGAAGGTTTGGCGGACTCGACCGAAGGCTTGGAGAGGGCCTTCGGAGCGCTCAACATTCCCAACACGATCCAAGGAGTAATCACCAGCCGCGTTGATCGCCTCACTTCTCCGCAGCAGCTCACACTTAAAGTGGCCAGCGTTATCGGCAGAAGCTTTGCTCTGTTTGTGCTTCAGGATATTTATCCCGTGGCGGGCGGCAAACAGGATATTCCCTCTCACCTGGAACATCTGGAGAAAGTTGACCTCACGCACCGCGTGCCCGCTCAGGATGCGATCGAGGAATTCAAACACGCCCTGATTCAGGAAGTCGTGTACATATCGGTTTCCTTTGCCAATCGCCGGGAACTGCATCAGTCCATTGCAGAATGGTATGAAAGGCAGCATCAGCAAGACCTTTCGCCTTACTACCCGCTTCTGGCGTATCACTGGCGGCACGCCGAGGCAATGTCGAAAGCCATCGACTATTCCATTAAGTCCGGGGTGCAGGCGCTGGAAAATTTTGCCAACCAGGAGGCGGTGCGCTTCTTGCGCGACGCGCTCGAGGTGCCTAAACAAGGCGGGTTGACGTCAGACTCGCGGCAGGCCCTGTGTCGGCTCTGGCTGGGCAGAGCCCAGGTGAACCTCTCCAGCTACACGGAAGCACGCGACAATCTAGAACGCGGGCTCGCCGCCCTCGGCCAACCCGTTCCACGATCTACGGTAAATGCCAGCCGTGTGCTGCTAGCCGAAACGATCCGGCAAGTCGTGCATCGGTTCCGGGCGAAGCGTTACGTCGGCGAGAGCTCCCATGACCCGAAGATGCTGCTGGAAGCGGCGCGAGCTTATCAGGGATTGATGGAAATTTACTATGTCGAGAATGCACCGCTGCCCACGCTGGTGGCGTCGATGAAGTCTTTGAATCTAGCCGAGTCAGCCGGGCCGTCTCCGGAGCTGGCCAGAGGATACGCTTCCCTGGGCGCCATTCTGGGCTTTATTCCCTGGCACAGCGCCGCCGCGGGGTATTGCCGGCGGGCCTTGGCAACCGCTGAGGTGGCGAATGATCTATCGGCTGTAACCTGGGTTCTGATGTGCAAAGGCGTCTACGAATCCGGTATAGGGAAGTGGGACGAGGCCGCCGGCGCCTTCGAGAGAATGGCCCAAATCAGCATTCAGCTCGGAGATACCAGGAGTCTTAGCGACGCCATCCAGTGCCGCGCCATGTTGCATTATTTTCGCAGAGACTTCGCCGCCAGCGTGCGGGAAGCGGAAGAGCTTTACGCATCAGTCCTGAAGCGCGACGACCGGCGTTTGCAAGCTGAGGCCTTGCGCTGGAAAGCCTACGGCCTCCTGGCTCTGGGAAAGACAGAGACTCTGCCCAACTGCCTGGCAGAGCTCGACAGGTTGCGATCGAATGAGAAGAACGGAGGTATTCTTAACTTGGCAGACGTTCACGCTTTGCGCGCCAGCCTGCATCTGCGGCTGCGGGAAAACTCCCAAGCGCTGGAGTTGATCGGCCAGGCGGCGACTCGTCTGGTCAAAATTTCCAATACCACTCATGAACTTATCCTGGAGCGTGCCGCCGTGGCCGGCGTCTATCTAAGTCTTTGGGAGCGGATCGAGGCCAACGAGTGGAACTCCCCGGATGAAAAAGCGCTCAGCAAATGCCATGCCGGAGCAAAAAAAGCATGCCGCGCGCTACGCAGTTTCACTCGTGTCTTTCCAATCGGCCAGCCGATGACATGGTTACGATTGGGCCACTACCGGTATCTCACCGGCGATGCCGGCAAGGCGAAGGATGCGTGGGCTCACGGCCTAGCCAGTGCGCGGGAAATCAAAATGCCTTACCCCGAAGGCTTGATTGAGTTCGAGATCGGACGCAGTCTTAAGCTGGGCGATGCGGGTCGCCGCGAGCATCTGCAACGCGCGTGTGACCTGTTTCGCGCAGTCGGCGCGGCCTATGACTTAGCGCTCGCCGAAAGTTCGCTCCGCCAATCCTGATGATCCGCGCGCAACCCGACCCGCCACCCCCCGAAACCCACCGAAACCGACAGCCCGAACAGCCCGAAACCGACACAGCCCGAAACCCACCCTTGACGCGGCATAGCGCGAGTGGTAGCATCCATTTCCGTTCCTTCGCCGCTCATGGTGTGGTCCCTTGATGCTGCGCCACAACGACAGCCCGACACTTCGGTATTCGTCTGTTCACGATCGCCAACTCACTCAGTTGGTTGTCCACGCCTGCGATCAAATCCAAGCCGAATTGGAACGCCGTGCTCCTTCCCTCGGCGAAAAAGTCGGCGGCTGGATGGCGCATCTTTCTCCTACGGGCAAAGCTCCGGATTATTTTCTGCAGCCGCGCATGTTTCCATTGTTGCGTTTGCCTTTGTGGGCGGCCAGGAGTTTTGCGGCTGAACCCGACTACGAATTCCTCGCCGATGTGGTCTATTCCAGCGTCAATGGTTATTACTACGTACGCCTGCTCGACAACCTGATGGACGGCCATGGCACGATCGAATTGAAAGTTCTGCCGGCGACAGCTTTCTTTCATACGGAATTTCAAGCGATGTATCACAAGTATTTCGGCGCCGCTCATCCCTTCTGGGAGATCTTCCGCTCCGCGTGGTTCTCCGCCAGCAACGCCGTCACACGGGAAATCGATCTGGATAATATCCATCAAGAGGATTTTGAGCGGGTCACCGTAGTCAAACTTGCGGGAGCACGAATCCCGTTGGCCGCAGTGGGTTTCCGCCACAATGCTGGTGAGCGACTACGATGCTGGGAAGAATTCACTCTGGCGTTGGCGCGATGGTCGCAGATGGAAGACGATCTTTTCGACTGGCATCACGATCTGCACCACGGCAAAACGTCTTTTTTCCTTACCGAGGCCAGTCAGCACAAGGGCTTTGAATCAGTCGAGGCCTGGGTGATTCGCGAGGGCTTTCAGCAGGGCATAGAAAAATTGCAGCGAGAACTCTCCGCCTTGCGCCATCTGGTTGCGGGATTAAATAATCCCGATGTTGTTCGCTATCTGGATTTGCGAGAAGCAATATTGGAGGGCCAAAAGATCCGAATCTTTGAGGCTTTCCAGGTCTTGAAGGATGTGGCTGCCATCACGGAGGCACCTACGGCCCAGACTGTCGACTAGTTTTTTCTACTCCATCTCGCCAAAGCGTGCTGTTCGCTTGACCGACGAATTGCAGGGCGGAGTTTCACCACTCTGAAACTAGAAAGGAGTTTCAATGACCGTACAAGAGCTCTTCGAAAAAGCGCTTCACGATCCGGCCTTCTGGAGCGAACTCCAGAAGGATCCCGCCAAGGCTTTCAAGGAAGTGCACCAAAAACTCACTCCAGAGCAGTTGAAATCTTTAGAGCCTTTGAACTATCACGCGCTCGAAGAAGTCGCTACAGCTTTTGGCGCCGGCGCAACCGTCGGCATCACATAGCTCGGGATACTTAACCAACTTGCGGACGCTCTCTTGTCCCACAGCGGGCCTGTTGGGATGACCGCGCCGCCCGTCTATCTCCGCGGGCTGCGGGAAAAATAATGGTTATCTATTTCCTAGGCCAAATCGTAAGTGGTCAAGGTTTTCAGATGCTGGCCGCGCTCATTGGCTCCATGCTATGGACGCTGGCCTACATTCTGATGATCCGCAGGGGCTTTCACGATCAAACGTACGCTCTACCTTTGCTAGCCATTCTGCTGAATTTTTCCTGGGAGTTCATTTACGTCGTCATCTACCCGCCGGACAATCGCACAGTCCTGTGGTTGCGGATTATCTGGCTGGTAGTGGACGTCTTCAATGTATGGTTGCTGGTCCGGTACGGCAAAGCCATTCAGAGCGTCCCTGAGATCAAGCAACACTTTTATTCTGTGGTGATGTACACCTTTGTTCTCTGTTACTTGGGGCACTTGGCTCTACATGAGCGCTTTTCTGATCATCCTGCCTCAAACTCCGCCTACTCGATCAATTTCATCATGAGCGTCCTGTTCGTCTTCATGTACTTCAACCGCAGGGACCTCAGCGGACTCTCCTACGGCGCGGCGTGGGCTAAAATGCTCGGCACCGGGATCATGTCTCTGGCGACTTTTATCGGCTTCTTGAAGGAAGGAGGTACTCACTATTTCCTGGAGTATCTGTTCGCCTGCATCTTCCTATTCGACGTAATCTACATCTACATGCTGCACAAAGCATCAAGCGCCCTTCCACGCAGCATCGCCTAACCCTTGCGAAACGTCGTCTGGTCGCCCAGTCCAATCTCTTTACAGAGCCGGATGAAGCGGGGCTCCTCGCGTAGATCATCGAAGGCCGGCCTGACCTTCAGCCAAACCAGGTCGGCGGCGCGCACGCGGCGGGCTTGATCGAGATAGTCGAGAGCTTCGTTCTTCTCTCCCAACCCCAACACCAGTTGGGCATACAAAACGGGAGAAACGTAGGCCGACTGCGCCCGCTGGCGAAGTTCCTCCAGGATCTTCGTCGCCTCCTCGACCTGGCCGGCCCTCGCGTAAGCCCAACCCAGAACTGCCACGGATTCCGGGCTTCGTCCGTTAAGTTCGGCGGAGAGCTGCAATTCCCGAATGGCCTCGTGGAACATTCGTTTTTCAGCATAAGCCTGTCCCAGAAAGAAGTGGGCGAGGCCGAAGTTGTGATCCAGAGCGATGACTCTGGCGAATTCTTCGATCGCGCCATCGTGCCGCCGCTCCAACAGAAGCTCCAGACCCCAAGTCGTGCGAATGACAAGCGAGAGTGGCTCCAGTTCGCGCGCCAACTGAAGTTCCCTGCGCGATGCCTCGAAGCGCGCCAGCGGCATCAGGCAACTGGTCGCATACCAGTGATGAGCTGTGGCGTATCTGGGACTGGTTTCAATCGCGCGCTGAAAGTGGCGCTCCGCGCTGTCCCAGTTCCAGTCATAAAGTGCTTCGACTCCTCCCAGAGAAGTGTGGGCTTCAGCCAGCTTAGGGTCGATCTCAAGGGCCTTATGCGCCGATTCTTCGGCCAGAGGAATCACCGTCTCCGGCGCCTCCGCTCCATAGATCGCAAGAGTAATGCAGGAATCTGCCAGACCGGCTAGCGCTGCGCCAAAGCCGCCATCCAAGGTAATGGCATCGCGGAAGCATTCAATGGCCTTCCTCAGATCCCGTGCGATTCTTTTATTCCAGAAAAAACGCCCTTGCAAGTAAAGGTTGTAGGCCTCCGGATTGATCTGCCGGAGGCGAAGCGGCGCGGTAGGCTTTGGGTTCAGGGCGGCTTCTAAACTTGCAACAACCGCCTGCGCAATTTCGTCCTGCAAGGCAAACACGTCGCTCAATTCGCGGTCATATTTTCCAGCCCATAGCTGAAAGCCATCCGCCACGTCGACCAGCTGTCCAGTGATGCGGATGCGGTTGCCGGAGCGCTGTACGCTGCCTTCAAGAATTGAGCTTACGGCCAATTCCCGTCCGACCTCACGTATGTCCAGTTCTTTCCCGCGGAAACGAAACGAGGAACTGCGGGCGGCAACTCGCAAATCACTCATGTTGCTCAGCAGGTTGATGAGTTCTTCGGTCAAGCCATCGCTGAAGTATTCGTTGTCTGGATCCCGGCTCAGGTTGCGGAAGGGCAGCACCGCGATCGAAGGCCGGGCTGCGCGCATAATCCCATCGACTGTCAGGCTCTTTCCACCGAAGCCAGGATTGCGTCTCAACTTCAGCAGGTCGGTGCGCGCCTCCTGCGCGTTCCGATAACGCTCGCCTGGATCCTTGCTCAACATCTTGCGCAGGATAGGCAGCCAAGGCCCGGGAACCCTCGGCAACGCACCGGCGGTCGCGGGAAAGGCGTCAGTGAGAATCGAGCTGGCCGTCTCGAAGGCCGTTCCTTTCGCAAAGGGATGAATCCCCGTCAACATCTCGCACAAGACGATGCCAAAAGAAAAAACATCGGATGCCGTACTGAGGGGAAGGCTGCGTAGTTGCTCCGGAGACATGTAAGACAACGTGCCCAAGAGCGAGCCGGAGCGAGTAAGGTCGCGCTCCGCCTTCGTCGCAACCTCGGCGGGATCTAACAAACCGGACTCCGCCGGCTTGGCCAGACCGAAATCCAACAGCTTAACCTGGCTCTCGTCGGTAATGAAATCAGTAATGAAGATGTTTGAGGGTTTTAGATCCCGATGCACGATTCCACGCGCGTGGGCTGCGGCCAGACCGTCCGCGATTTGTAGGGCCAACTCATAAACTCGATCCGCTTCAATCGGCCCGCCTGCGAGCAAGTGTTGCAGATCTTGTCCTTGCAACAGTTCAGTCACGATAAAGTACTGGCCATGAGACTCACTGATCTCGTGCACAGTGCAGATGTTAGGATGGTTGAGCGCCGAAGCCATTCGCGCCTCGCGCTGGAATCGCTCGACTGCCTCCGGTTCTTGAGCGAGGTCTTGAGTCAGAAACTTCAAGGCGACACGACGCCCAAGATTCATATCCTCGGCCTCGTACACTTCGCCCATCCCGCCCCTGTCCAGTGCGCGCAGAATGCGGTAATGAGTCACCGTGCTGCCAACCATGGATCGCCCCCCGCGCGCACCTCTTTTTCCCGCGATTCGAACAACGTGATCCAAGACCGATTGCGGCCGGAACCGTTGCCGTATGCTTTTTATGTGGCGGACTTATCGTCGTCGGGTGCGATGGAGCTGTCAAGTCCCGCATTGCAACACTGTCAAAGCTTATTAGAAATGTCCCCGTCGTTAACTTATTAGAAATGTCCCGTTTGTTGATGTTGAGCAGAACATCGCAGTGGCACAGTATGAGCAGGGTTGGGGGGCGCGGGGGGGAAGGGGCGGCAACTGAGCCCCTTCCCGCCCGCTCATCGCTTGATTGAACTCCACTGTGCGCATCGCGAATATGTTCTTCTTTTTTCCCCCGCCTTTTCTTTTTCGCGTGTCCCCCGT
>Ga0182015_10008176_pt1 | contig 10025 bp, 11 predicted proteins | sample 712P3MmetaG_FD_120478 | JGI IMG/M metagenome (GOLD analysis project Ga0182015, IMG submission 120478) | Permafrost microbial communities from Stordalen Mire, Sweden - 712P3M metaG | ecosystem: Environmental > Terrestrial > Soil > Wetlands > Permafrost | place: Sweden: Stordalen | collected... | reverse complement strand
TGCCCTCGGAGAGGGTGGCCGTCCGCGTCCCGCTGGCCGTGCTCCACAACCCGACACCACCGCCGGAGTCCCCGACAGCGAGGGTCTGGCCGTTCGGGCTGAAGGCGACGCTATAGACCGGGCTGCCCTCGGAGAGGGTGGCCGTCCGCGTCCCGCTGGCCGTGCTCCACAACCCGACGTCACCGCTTTGGTCCCCGACAGCGAGGGTCTGGCCGTTCGGGCTGAAGGCGACGCTGTTGACCTGGCTGCCCTCGGAGAGGGTGGCCGTCCGCGTCCCGCTGGCCGTGCTCCACAACCCGACACCACCGCCATAGTCCCCGACAGCGAGGGTCTGGCCGTTCGGGCTGAAGGCGACGCTGTTGACCAGGCTGCCCTCGGAGAGGGTGGCCGTCCGCGTCCCGCTGGCCGTGCTCCACAACCCGACGTCACCGCCATAGTCCCCGACAGCGAGGGTCTGGCCTTTCGGGCTGAAGGCGACGCTATTGACCGTGCTGCCCTCGGAGAGGGTGGCGTCAAGAGGTTGTTCCGCGGCGTGGACCAGTGCGTTTCCGGCTTGTAGCGTCGGAGCACGTTCATAAGCTTGCAAGCTGACGAGCATGCCGAGCGGAGCATCGGTTGAGAATAAATCAGTGGCTTCCGCCGCCATATCTTCGGACTGGGAGAGGTGCGATTGATTGATAGCGTTGTTTCGCTGAACCTGGGCGGAGTGCGTTTGAATGAGGGCGAGACCTCCGAGCACGAGGGCGACCACGAGAGCGACACTGACCCCACCCAGCAGCCGGCGCTGACGGCGGGTGGCACCTTGGCGGCTGGCCAGGACGTAGGACTTTTGGAGATCTGTCGGTTCAGGGCCTTTCCCAGAACCTCGAACAAGCCACTGCTCGGCAGCCTCAAGTTCACTTCCGGAGAGAAGGAAGCTTCGGTCTCTGGTGTGTTTGTCCCACTCAAGAGCCTTCTTCCCCCATTCGGTGTGCTCACGTGTTGCATCTAGATCGGTGTCAATGGTGCTGATGAGGAGTTGAAGCGAGCCAGCAAACGTACTGTCGGACTGGGCGTCCGGTTCATTTTCGAAGAGACCCCTCGGCGGTACGAACTGAATGGCCTTGATCGAAACCGGTAGGTCAGCAAATGGGGTCGATCTGAGATTGAGGGGGATGATCCGCTTGTGCAATTCCGTGGCGTACGACAGCTCTTTCTGGCACTCCTCGGATGAAACGGAGTCAGGACTGACGATGAAGACGAAGGTGTCAGCGCCCTCAATTGCGCCTTTGAGGTCCTCAGCCCAGCGCGCACCTGAAGGGATGTCAGCCTCGTCTACCCAGATTGCCTTGCCAGAGTCCTTGAGGGCCCGTTGAAGCCGCGCCGCGAACTCACGGTCAAGATGCGAGTAGCTGATAAAAGCGTCTGACACGGGCAACCCCCACCGAAATGGTGTCAGTTAGTGAGTGCGATGGTCCCGCGTGATCGCAGTGGGGCTAATCGTAGTGGGAGCCGCTCCGCTCTGCCGCCCTTCACTGCTGAGGAGTATGAAGGCTGGCTGATCCACAGAGGCCCCATCGGACCGGAACGCCTCCGGCTCGCAATGACAGACTTGCCCTCACAGGGACGCCGGCGGCGGAGAAGCGCCTGAGCTGACGCCTGTCCCAGATCGCTGCCGGCTGGGTGGGGCAGTACGGTACCTACGGGATGGTTTGACAGATCAGGAACGGAACGATGCCCTGAGCCATGATTGACCATGTCTCAACGCTCGGTCACGGGGCGAGACGGGGTACGGCTATGGGTTTCCGAACGTGGTTCGGGTCCAACGATCGTAGTTCCGGGGTCGGCACTCATCGAAGAGGATTTGACCCCCCTGTACGACGAGTTCTGTGTGATCTCGTACGACATCCGAAACCGGGGTCGCTCCGATGCTGTTCCGCAGGACGGACAAGTCGGGCTGCCAATCGAGCTTGACGACATTGAATCACTGCGCAGAGAGTTCGATCTCGATTCGTTCAGTCTCATCGGTTGGTCCTACCTGGGAGCTGAGGTGGCTCTCTACGCCGCCCGCCAACCGCCCGAACTACGACGAGTTGTGATGATCTGTCCCATACCGCCTCGAGAACTTCCGCCGAGCGACCGAATGACCAGCTATCAACAGCGGTTCAGCGAGGCGGTGGCAGGATACGAAGCTTGGCGTGCGAGTTCATCGAGGAAAGCTGAGTTCGATCCCGTTCAGGTTGCCAAGGCGTTCTATGACGGAACTACTCCTTTGGCGATGGGCGATCCGGGTGCCTATGTCAATCGCCGGAGCGATCCCTCGATCTATCCCAACGAATGGCCCGAACACATGAGGGTCGCCCTTCGACGAGTCGGGGAGACGTTCGACCCGGCCGGTTATGACTACCTATCCATGTGTACGGAGGTGCAAGTCCCAGTGTTGGTCGTCCACGGCGACGCCGACCGGATTCCACTAGAGGGGTCGAGAGAATGGGTCGAATCATTTCCGAACGCCCGTCTAATGCGCATGCCAGGAGTTGGTCACTTTCCCTTCGTTGAGGCGCCGGACCAACTCTTTGCGGCTCTGTCCACGTTCCTGTCAGAACCATAGGAGCCTCGAACCACGGGTATCCCCGACCGCCGGACAGGTGCAGCGTGGGCCGGCGGACAGGAGTGGCTCATCATTGTTGTGTTCGCTGTCTTTGCCTCGGAGCCCCATCGAAGGGCTTGACATTGATAGGAGCGTCACCGGTTGATGGTGCTTATCGACTTAGGCCGATCGGCGCGTCCAGGTGCGGATTGCAGCCGTGGTCCCACAACGCATGCACAGATGAGTGTGGCAGAGAAGATGCGGGCAAGGTGGTGGCAAGTCTCCCCGGTCAAGCGGACTGCATTTCTAACTTCGATCTTCGTACTTGTTGCGATTATTGGAGACCACTTCCGGATATTGGCCGGTCAGTCCTGGTTTCTCCCGGTGGAACTTGCGACTTTGATACTCCTGGGTATTGGGATGGCGAACTGGGGTCGGAATAGCACGCCACCACCTCACGCTCAGTAACCACTACATTCCAGCACCCTCGGAACTGCGAGTCCGTTGGACGGAGGTCGACGGGGGGCAAGCTGGTGTCCTCTACCGCCGGTTATACGGGCCACCTGGGCCCGGCACGTGCCTCGGTAGTAGTTGCCGGGGAGACCGACCGTCGGAACGGCGACCCGAACCTAGAGAGGACTCGGCGACCTTCTTCTGTATGGTCTGATGACGGTGACGCAGAGTGGAATATCGGACTCAGAAAGGGAGTTGGACTGGGCATGGCTGGTTCGACGATGCAAGCCGTCCGCTTCGATCGCTACGGGGAGGTTGACGTCCTTAACGTAGTGGAGGTTCCTCGTCCCCATCCCGGACCGGGTCGGGTCGTGGTGGATGTGATAGCGGCGGCCATCAATCCGGGTGAGGCGTCGATCCGAAGGGGACTGTTGCATGACCGCTGGCCGACCACGTTCCCGTCCGGGGAGGGCAGCGACCTCGCTGGCGTGATCGCAGAAATCGGTGAGGGGGTAGACGGTGTCGCTGTCGGTGACGAGGTAATCGGCTGGAGCGATGAGCGATCGAGCCACGCAGAAGTGGTGAGTCTGCCCGGCGATCAGGTCGTGCCAAAGCCGCCAACGGTGCCGTGGGAGGCGGCCGGCTCCCTCTATGTGGCCGGCGCGACGGCCTGGGCTACCGTGAAGTCGGTTGGGCTGAAGCCCGGCGAGGTAGTCGCTATCTCCGGAGCTGCTGGTGGGGTGGGATCGATCGCCATCCAGTTGGCTCGCCGGTTGGGGGCCACCGTATTGGGCATCGCCGGAGCGGGGAACTCCGACTGGTTGAAGTCGATGGACACGATTCCTGCGGTCTACGGCGAGGGCCTCGGGGAGCGTCTTCGCGCTGCTGCGGGCGGGAGGATCGACGCCTTCATCGACTGCTTCGGTGGCGGTTATGTCGACCTCGCCGTCGACGAACTCGGTGTCAGGCCGGATCGAGTGGACACGATCATCGACCAGGAAGCGGGAGCACGGCTCGGCACCCATGTGGACGGAATGTCAACCGTCGACGATGTCGGTCGCGTCATCTCGGAGCTCGCATCGTTGATTGAGCAAGGAGAGCTCTCGGTTCCGATCGCAGCCACTTTTGCCCTACAAGACGTGCGTCAGGCTTACGAGTTACTTGAGCAGCGGCACACCCGAGGGAAGATCGTTCTCGCTATCGGTAACGCCTCGCGGGCGAGGACCTGAGTGCCCGACGCGGAAGCTCAGTCCATGCTGTGAAAAGCGTTCGATCCCAGGACGGCGGTTCAAGACTGTCCCCGATCCATGCCGGCCGGACTTGCTATGACGCTTGACTACTCCTTGCCATGCGCTTTCTGCCCCATATCGTGCGCCGAAAGCACCCCCAATCTGCGATCGGACAGGTCCCCCCATCACCGGGTGGGTGTCACAGTCCGGCACTTCCAGTCGTGTGGATAACTGCCCACTGGGCACCGGACTGCACTCGCATCGCCTCCTCGGAACCCTACCGGCGGTGGCCCGGCCCGGTACGTCCTTGATGCGCCATCCTCACCGGAGTGCCGTCGCTTCGGCCTCGAAGGCGCTGCGCAGTGATCCTGCGAGCAGCGCCTTCCCCGTGAACGCATCCTCAAATGCGTACCACCAGAAGTAGCCACCTACGTAGTACGGCAACCCGGGGTCGAGGCCGTAGGCCCAGCGCATGACCGCTTCACCGGTGGCGAGTGTCCGGCGCGTGACTGGACCGGGAAGGCCCACTTCGCCGAAGCCGAGGTGGGCGTTGGGGTAGAGCGAGTGCAACCTGTGCATCTCGGAGGCCACCTGTGCGTCGGTGGGGTACGTATTGCCGCACTCTTTCGGGTAGTAGCTCTCGAAAACATCGGTGAGCCCGTCGCGCACTGCCCTCGGGACGTACCGTTCGGAGTATTGCACCGGGGTCAGCTCGGTGGTGCCGTCGCCACAGTGGTCCGGTCCGTACTCGTTGGCGTAGAGGGTCAGGGCTGTCTCCCCACCCGTTTTGGCCACATCGCCGTATGCCTCGTCAATCTTGGCGGCACCAGAGGCATAGGGGCCCGTCCAGTTCCCGTTGACCTCGTTGCCGATCTCCCATAGGTCGACCGATGAGCCGAGTGTGTCGAGGTAGTCCTCGACGCGTGACTGGAACGCGCTCGTGGAGATTCTCGTCGCGTCGCTCGAATCGAGCAGCTCGCCCATGACCTGACTAACCGTGTGGAGCAGCGGGACCGCCGACGCGTAGTAGCTCGCCGGCTCCGACACATCGAAATAGACTCGAGTCGTCGGACGCTCCGGTAGCGACTTCTCCGCGGCGACGACCGTGGCGATCCCCCTGATGCGGTCGATCGTTACCCCGTAGAGCGGAGGGATCGGCGCCGAAGTGCGCGCGCCAGCGACCGGCGCGGGGCCGCTGGTCCCCATGGTGACAAGGACCGCCACCAGGATCGCCGCCAGCACCACTCGCCAGGTGATGGTCGTCCTCATCGCGTCGTCATCGATCCCTGACCGTAGACCCTGGTCCTGGCAGGCGCAGGACGGCCAACGAGCGCCGGATCCGTTGAGAACCTACAGCGTGCCCCAGAGCCGCACCCAGACAGGATCGGATTCCGCTGTTGCCACGAACCTGTAGAAAATCTTTAGTCGACAACCCGCCTGCGTGCCGATCGCGATCCGTCAGGTAAAGCTTCCCCCTGATGCCCCAAATGCCTGAAAGGGGCCATCGCCAGTGACGCCGTTCGGCTCTTCGCCGTCAGCCCTGAGCAAGTCGCTGCCGTCTTCGGGCTCAGCGTCGTTGACGGGCACAAGGGGCAGATCGTAATCCGTGCTAGGCGGTTCATCGTGTGACTCCGTGGCACCGTCCCGGACGAGGAGCGTCGGTTTGCCATCCGAGAACCAGCGAGCCTCATGTGCTCCGAATGGATCTTTGTACCAACCTTCAGCACTCACCGGCATCACCGTCCTCTTGCAGATACGCTATCCACCCGAGTGCCCCTGACCGCCGGGACCGGGTCGGCTATCGACCGTGGCTGATCGGCAGTTGTGGATGTCCAATGGGTCAGGCGGTCTGCAGGAGGCTTCTGTCGCATATCCCAAGCTACGTGATGCCCGGACGAGTCTGTACCCGAACTCGAAACGGATCTCACCACGGAACTCGAATTCATCCGCGCCCACATACCCGATAACGGATGCGGTCGAGATCTCGATGATCGCCTGCTTGCCGAACGGAACTTCTCGCGAGAACCTCATCATGTGGTCGAATCGGGCATTCGCCGCCTCGCGGTCTAGCGGGCCAGTCGCGGAGAACACCATAAAGTCCGAGTCCATAAACAGATCGACAAACCGTGGTCTGTCTGATTCAACTACAAGCCGGATTTCGAGCCTCTCCGTTCTTATGCCGTTGCGAGAGTCCACCGCCTCTTGGTAGCACGCTTGGGCCCAATGGGGCGACAGCCATCGCCAATACGAAGTGTGCACCCGAACACCGGGAGAGTGGCCACCACAGATCCTTGGAAAGAGCCGCTGGTCTCTAGTTGACAACTTTGACATCTACGATCGACTGACGTGAAGAAGGACAAGTTCACTGACGGAGACCAGAGCTACCTGCGTGATGCTCAATACCGAGACCCTTCCAGGCTGACGGCCAGGGCTGACCTCCACGCCAAGTATGGGACCGCAGAAATGCGCTGGTTTCCCTGGATGGCTGGCCAGATCGAATGGCCCACTGACGGAGAGATCCTGGAGGTTGGTTGCGGCCCAGGTTGGCTGTGGAGCGAGGCTGCCTCCCAACTTCCGATTGGCCTTCGACTCACACTCACCGATCTTTCTGCGGGCATGGTGGACGCCGCTCTCGACCGAGTATCTGGAGTTTTTGAGGTGACCGCAGGCTGTGAAGCCGATGCTCAGCTGCTGCCCTTTTGCCGCCGGGCGTTTGACGTGGTTGTCGCCAACCACATGCTGTATCACATACCTCGACCCGGATTGGCTGTCAGCGAGTTCGCTCGAACTCTCCGACCTGAAGGCGTTCTCATCGCCGCGACCGTCGGCCCTGGGCATCTACGGGAGCTGTGGGAGATACGCTCCGAAGTCTTCGAGGTAGAGCCCGTGAATCGGACTGCCGAAGTGTTCGGAGCAGTAACCGGGCTTCCGATTATCCAGCAGGGGTTCTCCAGCGTCGAGTGGCGCGCCTACGAGGATCGCTTGCATTGCACAAATCCTGACGATGTCATCGCCTTCATGACATCGACTCCGCCTGCCGAGGATGCCTCGGAGCAACAGCTCCGGGGCCTTCACGTCGCAGTGAACCGACGCTTCGAGCAATGTGGCGGGTCGTTCGATATATCGAAGGAGGTTGGAATCTTCCTCGCAAGGGATCCACTCCAATAGAACCAAGGCGGGCCTCAACGTCGGGTCTTCGGTGTCGTGGCCGTGCCCCATACGCCGATGAAGGGGCAGTTCGGCATGGGCGATGATCAATCCGGCGGTTGCGACTCTAGAAGTCGCCACACGGAGCGCCGCCCTTGATCTCCCAGAGCGGCGTCGTTGGGTTGGTCGCAAAGAAACTAAGTAGCAGACGATCCCCAGGAGTCGTTCCGGCTAATGAGATGCTCCCGTCATGCTCCAGGCTGAAGGCATCGGGAGGGTAGAGCGCCCGAACTTTGGCGAGCGGCATTCCAAGGGTCGCACCGGTGGCGGTCCGAAGAAGGGGCGTATTAGGCATTGGGATCGGTGCTTTTGAGCCCATCAACGTCTGCGCGCCATTGAGATAGCGGTAGCCGTCCAGGGTTCCTGAGTGGAACTCCAGCGACAAGTCGCCCCAGTGGACTTCAATCCTATCCAGGCATCCTCCTCCAACAGTGGCCGTAGGCGCACCGAGGGCTTTGGTCATGATCGTCATGACACTTTCTTGGCTGTCACCCACCGTGACGATGCCCAATCCGTCGGGACCGAGCGTCATTCCCTCGAGCGCACTGTCGGTAACGTCCACCGTGCCTAACCACTCAGGCATCGCCGTATCAGTCGATGGCGTGATAGTGGCGGAGAGTCCACTCGTGCCAGGACTGATGGCCAACAGAATGGTGCGCCGGCCGTGATTGGGCAAAGAAACTGAACATTCCTCTTTTACGGCTAGATCGTTAACAATGTGCACGTCGGTGTCCTCTTCCGGACCCGCTTGGGCTGCGGAAGGAATCGACACGACAATACGAGCGCCAACTGGCACCGTCACTCCCGGAGCGGGAGACATATCGCTCAGGGTTAAGGAGGGAGAGCCGGCTGACAGCGAACACGACGATCCGATCGGAGCAGTCTTTTTAGTCGCCAACTTTGCCACCCCAGGCCGCTTTGTCGGTACCGTGGTCGTGGAAGTTGATGAACCCGCCGAGCCGCACGCTCCCACCGCCACACCAACCGTGGCGATGCTCAGAACTGCAATAAATCTTCGCCCTGAGCACCCTCTCAGTCGGTACGCCATTGGCACCACCTCGAACCCCCAGTAGAAAGGCCCATTGTCTCACTGAGGGGTGGCGTCATATGGTCAGGCTCGGCCCTGATGCGACTTGCCGGGTATCCCTGACCACCGGATGGGGGTCCACTGCTTGCCTACTTCTGGTCAGTCTTGCCATCCCAGATGGCTGGTTCACCACCGCCCGGCAATCCCACTAGCAGCAGACCCCGAGGTCCTACAACCTCCCAATTCTCATAGCGCTCGCCTGAGCTCGCCCTCAGTTGGAATCCCTCCTCAAACTCCGCCAAAACAGAACCGTCCCGTGTCGCCACGCCGCCAGATATTCGACAATGTCGCAGAGCGAACAGTGCAGCGAGCAGATCTCATGGTCCCTCGGCGTCCAGTTCGTAGTTCTTTCCGCTCGGCTCCTGAAGCGAGAATCGGCTGTTAAAGATGAGGTCGACGAGAGGTGCGGATCGCTCCTCATCCTCACGCCTTCCCGAGGCGCACACGGCGACCCTTCCACCAAACTCGATTTGGTACACCGAATAGCCAGAGATCGGAAGGGTCCAGCCTGCAGGTTCTTCCGCCAGTTCGATAGTCTCATCGTGACACCACACAGAGCACTACCGAAAGCGTCCCCGAACGCCGGGTGCGGGATCCACTACGGCATGTGCAGGGTGACCTAGTTCTGACAAGTGACGACGCGCTGAATCGGTCATCTGTCCTTCTCGGGCGTGCAGTTCCCACCGTTGTGTCTCGAAGATGACCGCCGCCGAAAGCTGGATCGCATCGCTGCGTTTGGGACTGGTCGTTTCCAGTTTCGCCACATGGAAATAGGCAGCGATCTTTGGGAGGGACTTCCTGGTCCAGGACTCGAACTTGCCGGCTGGGCGCGCCGCATCAAATGCAGTAAGAAAGGCCAGTTCCCAGGCCTTAGAGAGATTCGGCCCCTTTTCAGGGACAGCCAGATTGCCATTCCTGCAGCCCGAAAGAAGCGCCGCGATTATGGCTTCCTTTACTCTTGGGTCTTGGGGACGAGCCACAGTCTCTTAATCGGCAAGCCGAGAGAGACCCTTTAGGCGCTCCCACATCAGGATCAGAGAATCGACGGTTCAGACTGTCCCCGACCACCGGGTAGGCAGGACTCGCAGACCGTCGTTGGAGGTGCCGCCAATGATGATGGCACCAGTGAGGGCGCGAACCGCGGATCATGCTCCTGATCCCTTCAGGTCCCCATCCCCACCACCGATTGGGATTGCGCTGAACATGCGAAGCCTGTACCCCACCTAACCCCTGCGCACACGAGCAGACCTTGCCCCTGTGGGACTTCGACCAGACCTCGGCTCAGTTGACCTCAACGAAGGATTTCGACGAGGAGAACCCATGCATTGAGCGAGGCCGCGACGAAGGTCAACACGGTGCCGGCAAGGATCCAGTACAACCCACCCCCTGAGCCGGCAAGCAGGCTGCAACCTCCTCCCACGAAGGCAAGTGCGGGGAATAGGAGAATCGGAAGGTTCCCGGGCGTCCAGCTGAGTGGATC
>Ga0182015_10008175_pt1 | contig 10026 bp, 11 predicted proteins | sample 712P3MmetaG_FD_120478 | JGI IMG/M metagenome (GOLD analysis project Ga0182015, IMG submission 120478) | Permafrost microbial communities from Stordalen Mire, Sweden - 712P3M metaG | ecosystem: Environmental > Terrestrial > Soil > Wetlands > Permafrost | place: Sweden: Stordalen | collected... | reverse complement strand
TACAATGGCTTTAGGGATTTCACACGTTTTTCTGGGTGTCCATGTGTTGGCACTCGCCAGTGGCACCGCGCCACATCTCACGGAGATTAAATATAGTTTGGGTTAATTGTTCCGAGGCTTGTGAAGAAAGGAGCGGAAGTTAGAGATCTAGGCATCCAGAAAATGTAAAAGTGTAAACTGCAAATCCGGTTTGTGAGATTTAGAGCCATTTTGTCCGAAGACGAATTGAAATTTGAAATCATGCGCCACAAAATGTTTTGTCTCTGTTTCGCCTACCACTTAACGCCACCGTATGACGAACTCTCAGCATAGCCCTCGTTGCTTTCGACACCGAACGTCAGGGCGGTGGCAAATTTACCTAACACCCTGATCGACTCCATTGATCAATTATTGGAATTCGATTTCTAAGTCCCCCCTTTTTGCCACCGGCCCACCATAAGGTTCAAGTAGAAGTCTAACGGAATACGCGCCGCCCGCTGTAATACACGGATAATATTTAATACCCTTGAGGACTCGGGAGAAAACAACAGCTTTGAGACGTGTCGGCGAAGTGCCGGGTTCGGCGCCCTACATAGCGCCTTTTTTCAGTTTTGTCTTTCGGTCACTCTCTATTCGTCCAGTCCTCACGACGCCTCTAAAGTACTTCAAAGATCAACACACCTGTGTCCTGCTATCCTAATCCTGGTTTGCTGGTACGTTTCCCTTCTAAACAATTCGCATGCCAAATTTTGATAGTCTTTTTAGTGGTCTTTCAAGCTCCTCTATGCAGGCAGTGTGCCAGAGATGATTAACCCTTTCCACAGCCTGTAGTGTTCTTTGCCACTCATATATTCTCTCGCAACATCGTTTCCTCAGTCACCTCTGTCTCACCCCAACCTTTGGCGTGCATCGTGTTTGGTATGGAGGGTCATCAGAAGCAGCAAAAGGGCCAAGGAGCTCTTAACATGACGGAGATCAACGACGCACTCCCTTCAGTCGCCACCAACGCTCCGTCCTCACCACCCGCTTCTTATCCTTCAAGTTACCCACAATATCAGTATCCATCGTCACCTCCTTCTGCATATCAACCGGGTCAGTATCAACAACCATATTCGGGTGGTCAATCAGCTGAGGCAACATACTACTCCTTCAACCTGGGTCAACAACCATCGGATCCCTCTCAACTCCAATTCCACTACGGAGGGCAAGTTGGATACCGGAATAGTCCAGTGGCAAGTCCAGTCAGTCTACCTCAATATCCCTCGGGTGTCCAGAGATCGATGCAACAAGGACAGTCGCAAACTTACAATGTTCCCCGGTACCAGTATCACCAAGTTTCAGTCCCAACCCCGATGCCTATTACTACCTATGCAACGTCTCCCCAGAATCGAAATCCTCAACAGTTTCTCCAACAAAATTCCTATCCCGTTTATCCTCAATCATATCTTCCAACCACTGCGTCTCACCACTTTTCGGCGGACGAAGGCTCAGTATCCACCGACTCAGATCATCTTCTACCCCGAGGACCACCCCGGAAGCCGAAGCAATCAGGGTTCGCTCTTTGGGTTGGGAACCTTCCTCGGGATGTATTGTTGGAGGAACTGAAAGAATTTTTCTCGCTCGATGGTCTCGAAAGTATATTTTTGATCCGCAAGTCAAACTGCGCATTTGTGAACTACAAGACCGAAGAATCATGTTCACTTGCATTATCAATGTTTAACGATAAAAGTAAGTGAGTCCGACCTTCAAAAACTAATCACATAGTGTTCAAAAACGTCCGTTTGGTATGTCGACTACGAAAATCGTCACCGGCGAGAGCTCCAGTACTAGCTAGCGCTTCTTCTTCTGCAGTTTCATCTAGCCAGACGCTTGTTTCCGATGTCGCACCGCCGGCTTCAGTTACGCCGTTACCGGAAAAAACGATGGATGGCGGGGAACCACAGTCCGCTGATGACACCCCTCTTTCTTCTTCAACACCAGCGCAAACGCCAACAAACCGTTACTTCATAATGAAAAGTCTGACGAAGGAGGATCTGGCTTGGAGCGTCAACAATAAAGTTTGGGCCACCCAACCTCATAATGAAAGTATTTTGAATGATGCTTTCAAGGTACGTTCATGCTTAAAAGATTTATCTTACAACCCAGAACTCCGAGAATGTTTACCTTATTTTCAGTGTCAATAAAAGTGGAGAATTCTTCGGTTACGCTAAAATGGCCTCGGAAATCAATGATCCCTCCAGTACCGAAGCTTTGAAGAAACTCCCACCGGACGCCGAAGTGCACGTTTCTGATCCTCCCGTACTTCTCGCTGGTCCGAAGACAACGGTCACTCCAAAGACAACTACGGCTCCTCGCGGAAAGATCTTTGAAGACGAGGTCCGTGGAACTGTTTTCTGGGAGGTTGCGGAATCGAGTGAGGACGAGGAGGTCGATGAAGAAGGTGAACAGGTTAAAGCGGATGAGAGATGGGGAAATCCATTTCGCGTTGAATGGATCAAATGGTATAGAGTTGATATTTTTCGTACTAACATGCTAGGGACAACCCACTTCTGTTTCAGAGAACCCGACTGCTCAGAAACCCTTGGAACGGAAATCGGGAGATCAAAATCTCACGGGACGGGACAGAGATCGAACCATCGGTGGGAACGAGACTCTTGAAAGAGTTCGATGTTGCCCCGACAACCTTTTCGCAGGGAGCGAACAGCCAAGCACAAGGGCAGCGCCAAATGAGCTATCCCACAATGCCTCCCTTTCGACCAATGCCACCCTCCCAACTCCTTTACCAACAACAGCAAATGCAGCCACAAGGCGTGGCCTACGTCCCTTATACCGCGCCTGTTATGTACAGCTACAATCAAGGTCGAGGCGTCCCTCAACAACCTTACGGCGGCCTAAGCCAACAATATTACTCTCCTTCCCAGCAATAGTCAATCTTTCAGTGGGGCAGTTTCGACCCTTAAACGGGTTACGGGACCCGAGGTTTAGTACTTGGCTTTTTCTTTTGTTTTCTTCAATTGTCTTCTTGATTTCTGCGACAGTTATGGGCAGTTTTTGGTGGTGATGGTTTGAGTTATGCTTTATTGGTGGCTAGGATTCCCAAAATAAATTTGGTGCATGTTCTAGAAGATCAATGTCGTTTACAATCGCAGACATCTCTTCTAAGTGTGCTGAATAAAGGGTTCATATCTTGCATCGCGCTGAGGGTAGGCGTTGAAAGGACTTGGGCATAGGTAGGGAAGTATTCTTAACAGTACTTTCTTTGATTAGTATTCGGATGAGTTGGAAAATGTATTATGAGCATTTTAGTTTATCAACGTTCATTGCTTCATCTTCGCCAATGATGACGATCGGACAATGGTCGTCAGCATCCAAGCTTCGCAGTCTTTCAAAATCGGCCTTAGTATATTCCATAATTCTTAAATTCAAAGAGAGGACACAGGCATGAGTACTTTGGCTTACTTGCTCGTTGGCTACGCCTCCGCGTGACCTCCAATACCTTGTTTACGCCGTGGTTGAAGTTGGTTCGCCTCCCAACGCCACATGACTTCATCATAAATCTGACGGGCCGGCTAGGCGATTACCAGTAAATCCTTGATGCACAATTACAATTCTCAGTTACCGATTCGTGCCCGCAAAATATTTCAAAAACTTGGTCGTAAAAACTATCTGCTACAGTTTTACAATTAGTGCGATGGTCCTCGGTAACATCGGTTACGAAGCCCCTGACGCTGTGTGGCGCGCTTGTGGCGAAATGAGGAGCCCCGCTACTTGGAATACCGCCGGTCTCCAATCGTATCACATGCACGCACCCACTTTATGAAATGGCTTACACAAGCTGTCCCCACATACTATCAAGTTACGTTATAGTTAGAGGCTTGGGTGGCGATCTGACCACTTTTCCTTGTGGCTTGTCCAACCAACCAAATTTGCCCTCGGCGGCAGGACCCTGCACAGGGAAACTAGTAAAGAGGCGCCCACTATTCGTGCAAGCAGTCGTTCAGAAATGTAAGTGGACCCTCGTTAAAGTAAATGTACGCCTTCTCAAAAGCGGGGTCGTGTAATAACGTGTTTAGTAAATTTAGTTCCCACGCCAGATTTTCCGGCAGATGATAAAACGCTTGGGCTGATAAAGGAAGATAGATGTATTGGTTGACGTATTATTTTAACTCCGCCAATGGCTGGAGGACGGGATATTCCACGCCTCCCCGGCGTCCAAAGGCTTCGGTCAGCCACTTGGGTTCCACACAGCTGAATTGGCCGGCATTAAGGCTGACAGAGCACTTAAATTGCCGGTTGGTTAACTCATTTAAGCAATGATGGGGCTTGCCCCCGCCCTTGTGCCACTTTAGATCCAACAAGTTACATCTGAACGGTTACAACTGGTGTAACTTGAACCGAGGGAAAACCTTAACTCGGTTTAAGATTTAAATGACGTCTTCTCTTATGCAATTCCCCAAAGTCAAGCCCGCTTTGCCGGCGTTATGAGTTTACTCCGAACGGTACTGAGCCAGAAGGACAGATACCTGCAGCCCGAATATTTGAACGAAAGGGGCAATCTCGCCGAGTCGGGATGCTTGTGTTCGTGACTTACCGGCCAGACACTTCCATTATTGGTGCTTGTTGTCGACGTGCCAAAGACTAGGAGAAGTTGACAAGAATCGAATCGCATCATCTCTTCAAATCTCACGATCAGGGCCTTGGTGCGTTACACTGGCGGGGCTTCGACATCGAGATCTATCGGAGTGTAAAAATAGCTCGAGGCCGGTCTGGATATCAAAATGCCACCTTGGAGCTACTGTCTGATCGAATCTGGTGAGCACCTAACTCTGGTAAATCGCGGTGGCAAGTCCGTTCGGAATGGTTTGTCTCCGAGGTGGCGAAATGAGAAACTTCCTGATGAGTCACCGGTCGCTTGGATCCAAGGAGGATAAGAACGAGAGTTGACGTAACAGGTGGGGTTCGGTAGTAATTTGATAATGTCGATTGTACCGAGTCGGTTCCCTTCTTCCGTAGAGAAACAGTTTGCCACCGACGACATTCAAGCCCTGACGGACGCGCCAAGCCTGACTGGCTTCGGAAAGTATTTTCACTTTAAGGTCGACCTTGACGTTTCTGGCAATCGAGGAGAGATCAATTGTGAAGCCGAGGCTGTGAAAAGTGATGCAATCTCGAGATACCGATATCTCCATCGCCATATGATGCTTGGCCCCGGTTTGCGCGATCGAATCCGGTAAGGACGGCGGGCTGTCATTGCAAGTCAGCCAATCAGAGGCACGGACCCCCTGTGCGTCGATCACACAAGCCAAACCGTAAACCGCGGTCAAGCCAAACATGTGCCACGCCTCCACAATAAGAGACTGCTTCCTGGGTGTCACAGCGATGGAACGCTAATAGCCCCGGTCCCATTGGCTGTTTTACTCCTCATTCAGGCTGAAACCCTTCACAGAAGCGGCCTTATAAAATGCCGGCAGCGCAGGACCCGTTCTTCATCACCTTCGGGGAAAACAGTTCACCATGGAGAAAAAGTTTAGGACGAAAGACAACAAAGAAGGCTCGAAATATGCCACAGTACCTCAGCCGCCCACGAGGTTGATAATGGGCAACGTTTATCTCATCGATAAAGACGTCCCAATCCTTTCGCTTCTCGATCTGTCCAGGCAGTATGGACCGATCTACAAGATGCAATTGGGTCCCAAGTATCGACTCCCACCTTTCTAACGCTAATTGAAAGTTTGGTCCATTTTATTGGGTCTCAAGAGCTATGTAATGAACTTTGCGACGAGAAGCGCTTTCGAAAATACGTCAGTGGACCCCTTGGCCAGGTTCGCGCTTTTGCTGGGGACGGCTTGTTCACCGCCCAAACCTATCCTGAGAAAGAAGCGGAGCCCAATTGGGGTAAAGCCCATCGTATCTTGATGCCCGCTTTTGGACCTCAGTCAATTCAACAAATGCTGCCTAATATGCTCGACATCGGTGACCTTTCTTTTTGCATGTGAGCTAATCGCATCAGGGGAACAAATGCTTCTGAAATGGGAGCGCGCTGGACCTGACTACGCCTTTGACGTTCCGGATTCCATGACGGTATGAAAGAATCTAGATCTCAATTGACTTTGCAGAGACTCGCTTTGGATACCATTAGTTTGTGTGCCTTCGACTACAGGTTTAATAACTTTTATCGCGAAGATATGCATCCTTTCGTCAATGCTATGGTAAGCTCCGTGGATTTTTGGCTGACTTGGAAAGGTTGATGGTCTTCAGCAAGCCGGTCAACGAACCAAGCGTTTTAAAGTTCTCAAGCCCCTCTATCGTCATGACGACGCAAGGTTTGACGCTGATATCGAACTGATGAATTCGATTGCGGACGGCGTTATTGCGGAGAGGAAGGCAGCTGGACCCGCGGGGAAGAAGAACGACCTCTTGCAGAAAATGCTCGATGGTCGCGATCCGGTCACGAAGGAAGGTCTCAGCGACCAGAATATCCGGTACAACATGATCACATTTTTGATCGCAGGGTAATCAGGTCGTTCTTTTCGTGCTAATTGTCTTTTAGGCACGAGACAACGAGCGGCATGTTATCGTACACCTTATATTTGCTCTTGAAGCATCCAGAAGCTTTGGAGAAACTTCGCAAGGAGGTGGACAGCGTTCTGGGTTTCCGGTACCCCACGATTCATGACATACCCAAACTCCAATACCTCGACCAAGTATTGAAAGAGTCACTTCGTTTACATCCGACTGCTCCTGTACGTTAGCCTCCACTATTAGACTAACTCTAGGCTATGTCTCTCAGTCCGATTACAGAAACGGCCATCGGTGGAGGCAAATACCTGTTTAAACCGTACGACAGGTTGACAATACTTTTCCATGCACTACATCGAGATCCGAAAGTCTGGGGTGACGACGCGGAAGAATTCAAGCCGGAGCGCATGGCTCCCGAGCTATGGCAGAAGCTCCCGCCAAATTCGTGGAAACCCTTTGGAAACGGTGCCAGGTATTATTTTCTATATACTTTAGTCTGATAACCAGGGGTTGTATTGGACGTCCCTTCGCATGGCAAGAATCAATCATGGCTGTTGCCATGATTATTCAACGTTTCGATATCTCCATGGGCGACCCGAACTATACTCTCAAAAGCAAACAAACGTTGACGATGAAACCTCTGAATTTCACTATGAAAGTCAAGCTCCGTCCTGAATATGCCGCCAATCGACCCTCGCTCTCAGGCGCGATTCCCAAAGAGATCGATTCGGATAAAAGCGCAATCGGCGCCTCGGCGGAGCACGGGTCTCGTGGCAGAGGAGTGTTGGTTCTCTATGGATCCAACTCAGGATCTTGTGAGGGTTTTGCACAAACCATTGGTGAAGACGCAGGAAAGATGGGATTCTGGCCCGTTACGGTGGCACCGCTCGACGAACACGTTGGTCAACTCCCTACACGTTTTACGGCAACAATCATTATTACATGTTCATACGAAGGAAAACCCGCCGACAACGCTCGCGATTTTGTTGCATGGGTCGAAAGTCTAGACGATCCGAAAGCATTAGAGGGAGTTAGGTATTTTGTTTTTGGATGTGGACACAAGGATTGGGTCGATACCTATCAGCGAATCCCTCGATTGATTGACGAGAAACTGGAAAAGGCAGGCGCGATGCGAATTTCCGAACGTGGCGAAGCGAATGCGGCTGGAGATTTTGTCGGAGATTTTGATTCATGGCGTGAAAAAATCTGGAAGCAGTTCGGTACTCCAAACCAGGAAGAGGAACGACAGAAGTCCGGCGTGTTCGAAGTGCAAGTAGTGCCCGGCAAAAGGAACGACATTCTTCGATTGAGCGACCTGGATTTCGCCCATGTTCTCAAGAATGAACCCCTCGTTAGGATGGACGGCGAGAAGTATTCAATGAAGCGTCATATCGAAATTCGGCTTCCGGATGATATGCATTACCTTCCCGGAAGTTACTTGCAAGTACTTCCGACGAATGGCCCGGAAATTGTTCAACGTGCGCTCACGTATTTCGAGCTCGACAAGGACGACTCCATCATCATCAAGAAGGTTTCCGGCCACGTCAGAGCCCAGTTTCCGACCGATTCTCCCGTCAACGTTCAACAAGTGCTCGAATGTTACGTCGAACTCACAGCAACGGCCTCCCGAAATCAGATCAAGATTCTCGCAAATCACACCACGGATACGAAGGACAAAGCAGATTTAGAGACTGCTGCCGACGCCAGCTACGAATCTGAAATTTGGAGCAAACGCGTTTCGATCATGGATCTTCTCACCAAATACCCGACTGTGAAGCTACCGATCGCAACTTTTCTCGAGATCTCAACTCCTATGCGCGTCAGGCAGTATTCGATCTCTTCGTCTCCCAGTTATATCGGAGAGGGGAAGTGTTCTTTGACAGTTGCGGTGCTAGTCGCTCCCGCAAAATCCGGAGTTGGCGTTTACAAAGGTATACTCCCGGCTAAAACAATCCTAATGTCCAGGCGTTGCATCCAATTATCTCGCTTCACTTGAGCCAGGACAGAAGGTGTTGGCAAGTATTCGACCCAGCGCATTCACATTGCCGGATGACCCCAAGCAACCTATTGTCATGGTCGGTGCAGGAACCGGTAAATTCCCGTGGAAAGAATCCGCTGACAGGACTAGGAATTGCGCCATTCATGGGATTTGCTGAAGAACGCGCCGTTCAAATAAAGCAAGGAGAGGAAGTCGGACCTGCCTATTTGTTCTTTGGTTGTCGCCACCCTGATCACGACTTCCTGTATCGAAAGCAAGTCGAACAATGGGACAAAGAAGGTGTCATTACCCTTCGCCCGGTCTTCTCGAGATACGAAACGACAGATGTGAAATATGTGCAGCACAAATTGTGGGAATGTCGGAAAGAGATCTACGAGCAGCTCAAGAATGACGCCAAAGTTTATCTCTGCGGGGAAGGCGGTGGAATGGCACTCGCAGTGAAACAGACGATTGGAAAGATTTGGAAGGAGGGTAGTGGATGTGACGAAGAGGCTATGAACCAGTGGATGAAGGACGAGCTTACGGAGAGGTTTTCTATTGATGTCTTTATTTGAATCGGTTATTTCTTTTCGGTTGATCTATAATACTAGTTTAATGCGTTCATGCGGTCAGATTTTAGTTTGTGGCTTTAGTTTTCAGAAATTTCAGTTTTCGTCTTGATGGCAGTGGGAGTTGATTTATTCAAGTGCTTTTCACACAAGTATTTAAAAAAGCAATGAACATAGGACAACATCTTACGGCACCCTGGTGTGCCCACGTTGTCACCATCGCTCCGTTCAGTAAAGTCGGTGGGTCAACGACGATGGTGATCCCGTGACACGCTTGATCAAAGTCGGTCGAACGGCACGGCTTACAGAGTTCGCTCATTACAAGTTGCCGGCTCAGGAACGCCGCGTGTGTTGGGCCGTCCCTCGGTTGAAGCTGGCCAATGAACGAAATGGCTTTTCCTGGACCGTGGCTGCGATCGTCGGTGAGTCTGGGGTAAGCTTTTAGGCTTTTGCGGGACGTAAGCCACATGGCGGCGGGACAGCGAGTGCAACTCTCAGTTGCCAAGTTCTTGTATAAATCCCCCTCCGTCCTCCGGATTCCATTTATTCCGCCCACTATTCCGCCCTCTACAGAATTCCACAATTCTTAATTTTGAGATGAATCGTGAACAACTCCTCGATTTTGCGACTCGGTACGTCGCATGGCTCAACAAGAACCCCAGTGATGAAGCGACTTTATCCAAACTCATGTCCCGTGATATCTCAATCCCAATTGAGTATCCTGGTGCCACCCCGACTTACGACGGAAGCGTGAAATTCATGGAGGATCTTCATGCAGGGACGCACGACGTCAATTTCAAAATCATCGATACTTGCGTGGACGAACTTCAGTGTTCGGTCACCGTGATTACCAGGGCAGTTGGAACACATTCGGGGTTTTCACTTGGCACTAGCTGTACTGACGGTTCTAGGGAATGGCTTGGTGTTCCGGCAACGGGCAATAAATTTGATGTAAAGAGTTTTATAATGATGAAGGTATCC
>Ga0182015_10008174_pt1 | contig 10027 bp, 9 predicted proteins | sample 712P3MmetaG_FD_120478 | JGI IMG/M metagenome (GOLD analysis project Ga0182015, IMG submission 120478) | Permafrost microbial communities from Stordalen Mire, Sweden - 712P3M metaG | ecosystem: Environmental > Terrestrial > Soil > Wetlands > Permafrost | place: Sweden: Stordalen | collected... | reverse complement strand
CCGCGAACACCGAGACCACAGCGTTAGGCGCTGGCTATGCTGCGGGCCTCGCGGTTGGCTTTTTCAAAAATCTCGAGGAATTGCGCATGCACTGGCATGTTGGACATACCTGGGCGCCGCAAATGGCGGAAGCAACCAGGAAAGAACTTTACCAGTCGTGGAAGAAGGCCGTGACGCGTTCATTCAACTGGACAGATAACGCGAGTGTGGACGTCTAGGTAACTAGGACCTGCGTTACGAAAAGAAAAAGTGGTCGGGGCGAGTGGATTTGAACCACCGACCTCCTGGTCCCGAACCGAGAAATCGGAAATCCTAAGCCGTTTTGGTGGTGTCGCATCGGGACCAAAACCACTTTTCTTCGAACCTCTCAATTGAACCTAACTTGAACCTAAGTGGACTCTGTATATATTGCGACTATCCTGACCTCTATTAGGACATCTCATGAACCAACAAACTGAAAAACCAATCCGCCTCATCAACGCGCTCCCAGCGTTCGCAACCGAGCTTCAGCAACTTCTCACCGACAAGGGTGAACCCGAATTGGCCGCCCAAGTCCCCGGCTTGGCAATTCTAGACCGATGCCGCTGCGGGGATGATTTCTGCGCCACGTTCTACGCGCTGCAAGAGACACTTAAAGCATCCTAAAGCCTAACACTTCAGTGAGGGTTCTTCGGGACATGTTGCGAGCTACCAACCGCGCGGTTTACCTTCTAGGCGCATCGCGAGGGTCCGTGGTTCTGCAAAGGGAAAGCCAAACTCAAAGAGTTGGCCGCTGCGTGACCGCAGGCGGTAGTTCCGCAACTCCAATCTATTTCTTCTTCTTCTTCTGCGTCTCTTTTTCCAGCGTCCCCAGCTCCCGGGCCAGTTGTTCGGCCTGTTCTCGAAGACGGCTGAGGCGCTCAGTGAGTGCGGGCAAGTTCTGTCCGGGGGCCGCCGAGGCCGGAGCAGCCGCGGGAAGAGCGGGTTCCGCAGGTGCAGTACCACCTGTGAGCTCGGCAAGGGCCTCGTTGAAAGTGTCCCGATAAATCAGCCGGTCACCCATGGCCAGTACAACTTTCTTGAGCTGCGGCATACGTGCTTCGGTGGCCTGAATGTAGATAGACTCGACGTAGAGGAAGCCGCCACTGACGGGCAGAGCGATGATGTTTCCGCGCAGAACGTGCGAGCCCTGCTGGTTCCACAAGGTCAGATCCTTGGAAATGTTCTGGTCCTGGTCAATACGCGATTCAATCTGCATCGGGCCGTACATCAGTTGCTGTTTCGAGAGTTGAAAATAAACCAGGTCCCCTAATCGATCTCCGTCGCAGCGCGCAGCCATCCAGCCGATCAAATTGTCTTTTCCCCGAGGGGTGAAAGGCAGAATCAGTAGGAACTCGGGTTCTTTCTCTCCTGGCAGGGTGGCCACCACGTAAGTGGGCTGCATGGATTCGGGCTGTCCAGACTGGCCCGATAGGGTATGCGCGACCTCCCAGATGTCTTCCTTGTTGTAGAAGACTTGCGGATCGCGCATGTGAAAAATACGATAAGCCTCGGCCTGTGCGCGAAAAAGAACCTCAGGGTAGCGGGCGTGCCTGCGCAGGTCCGGGGGCATTTCGGAAGCGGGCCGGAATAGTTTCGGGAACAAATTCTCGTAAACCTGGATGATGGGGTCGCTGGGATCGAATACGTACAAAGACACTTTCCCGGTGTACGCGTCCACCGCGGCCTTTACCGCATTGCGAATGTAGTTGGCGCCTTCGTCCACCCCGGTCACGGGGAGCGTCGCCGAGTATGGATGCGAGAGAGAAGTCGTGTAGCCGTCCACCATCCATACCAACCTGCCGTCATCGGTAACCACCAGATAGGGGTCGGGGTCCCAATTCAAGAAGGGGGCCAGATGCGCCAGTCTTCCCCGCACCTTGCGATAAATCATCATGCGGCTCTGTCCAGTGAGATAGCCCGTGAAAATCATGTTGGGCTCGCCCTGAGATATCGCGGCGGCGGTCTTTAGTAGGAAAGAGCCAATCGGAAAACCTCCAGTGCCCTGGTAGGTCGAATACTTGTTCTGGTCGCCAGAAGGATAATCAAACTCCTCGCGGGCGGAGTGAACGAACACCGGATCCTGAGTGCTCTCGCCGTAGTAGATCTCCGGCCGGGTTAGCAGGAAGCCAGGCGATTTGATTTCCGGCGGGGCGTTTTCAATGAGCAGGACAGGCAGGCCGTCGGGCGTAATCTTGTTGACCTCCGATACGACCACGCCAAAGCCATGGGTATAAATGAACCGCGGATTGACCCAGCTCTGACTGGCCTCGGCGGACAACTGGTTCACGTCGATTTCGCGGGGAGACAACATTACCTGCTCGATGTGGCCTTTGGGGAAGTAGCGGTCAACGTCGGTGCTGGGGAAGACGTAATACGGGCGCAGCGCCTGGATCTGGGTGATCGTTGCGCCGTAGGCGCGCAGGTCCCAAAGACGAATATTGTCGAGCAGCGTGGCGTCTTGCACGGCATCGACCGTCTGTTGCCCGCTAGCAGTGAACGGGCGCTCGGTGGCATTCCGATTCAGGCCGAAGGCATCCGCAGTGGCCTGAATATGGCGCTCGATATACGGCCTCTCGATCGAAATCTCATTCGGTCGTACATGGATCGCGCTAACGATCACTGGCAAAACTAGTTGCAGGATGAAGAAGGTGGCTACAAGGACCGCGGCCTTTTTGTATCTCGACGTCCATGCGAGCGGGAGCGCCGCTAAAACGGCGATGATGAGGAGCCAGCGCAAAGGAAGCGTAACCTTTGCATCTACATAATCCGCTCCGGTCATGAAGGCGTGCGAGCTGAACAAAAGATCGTAGTTGCCAAGGAAAAACAAGGCAGCGAGACCCAGTAGCAAAAGTGCGACGATGATGCGCACGAAGCCGGTGCGGCTGGCGCCTGGCAGCATTAGCGCGCGGGCCCGCCGATCAAGAGTACTCAGGCCCCCGCCACTCATCCACAACTGCCATCCCCGGGCAGTGGCCCAGAAGATCAGGGCGCAAAGGATCGCCAGCGCAAACACAAACCAGAGTACTTCCGAATAGAAAGGCAGATCGAACATGTAAAACGACAAGGGGCGCGAAAAAACCTGATCTCTCCAAGCGTCGGGGGGCAGCGTGAGCCCGCGCGACCCGAAAAAGCGCATGACCGTCCAGTAGTCAATTGAGGCCGAGGCGAAGAGTATCGCCACGATCGCCAGCCCCACCGTAATCAGGCGGGAGTACAGGCGGAAGTCCCGTCGGCGGATGCCGGCGAATCCAAGCCCCTGCCCATGAGCAACCCAAAGCGCAATGAAAGCAACCAGGGTGCCCGCCCCGACGGGGGCAACGCTGTACCACACCATGCTGACCCAGGTACTAACTTGTCCGACCTCTTTCCACCAGTTGTAGTCGATGATGAAATTGGCGGCGATCGTGATCGCCCGAAGGCTGAGCGCCAACAGCACAGCCAGCATAAGCAGGTTTCGAATCTTTAAAGGATGCATAAGAAATCGTCGGACCTTGAACAGCGGAGCCGACTCCAAGCAAAGAAAGCACGCTGGTTTGGGAGGTCGATCGTGATCCTATCACAGGCTCCGTGCGAAGCGTGAAGAGAGCACTACGCAGCGGTCGGTGAGTGAATGATCTCCCGCTGGATGAAACGAGCGCCGAGGGATCCCCAGCCAGCCAAAGGTTGGCTTGCCTTCCTTCGAAATCATCGGGAAGCTATCGCTGCAATGGATTTCTTCACGGTTCCAACGGCCACCTTCAGTGTGCTCTACTGCTTCTTCGTCATCACTCACGTCGGCGCATCCTGCACTTCAACGTCACGAAGCATCCGACGAGTATGTGGATCGTCCAGAAGTTACGGGAAGCATTTCCGTCTAAGCTGGCTCCTCGGTTTCTCATCTTCGACCGAGATGCGAAATACGGTTTGGAGGTCCCGACCGCCTGTTCGATCTCTGAGGATGACAGGGCTTCGGATCCGCAAGGATATCTGACCATGGATGCAACAGCCACGTTAGCTTGAAGGTCAACGATCTTTATGTCGTTCGTCAGATCGCAAGTAGACTCAATTGCCGACGATTGGCTTTTGGCAAATAGATTGCGACCGACGAGCAAGGTAGGGGTGTTGTAGGTTAGGTGCGCATCTGGCTTACTTTGCCCTGTGCTAATCTGGAGACCACCGATGAAATTACGCGTCAAGCCAAACTCAGTTCGGCTACGACTCAATCGAACTGAGGTAACGAAGTTTGCGAACACGGGAGAGATTATAGAGACAATTCGGTTCCCGGGGCTTGCTGTCTTGCGGTATGGCCTGCAGGTTTTCAGTGGCCCTTCGCCGGACGCAGTGCGGCTTGAGAATGGCGAACTCATGCTGACTATCCCGGCGGTCGATGCAAGAGCCTGGGCCACTCGTGACGAAGAAATTGGCTTGTATTACGACCAGAAACTTGCCGGAGGTGGGTCTCTGCGGATCATGATCGAAAAGGATTTCCAGTGCATTGATGGCCCCCCGGAAGAGATCGATCCCGCTGGCTACCCTAATCCTTTGGTAACGAGCGGACGCAAGCCCGTTGACGAATAGCGTCCACCACATAAACCCAGGCCTTCATCTTCTTTCGCGCTTGGGGAGTTTCCGGAATCTTCTCCCAAAACATCAGCGCAGCGGTCGGTTTCGCCATAATGGCCTTTCGAACAGGGAATTGGAAGTGACTAGCGACCCCTGAAAATCGAGCGCCAAGGAAGCGTTGGACCTCCGGAAGGTTTCTCTGCGCTCAGTTCACGCGTGAACATAGGCGATGCACATCTTCTACACCTTTATCACCGATTTCCGAACCAGAAATCCGGTCTTAAAGGGCTTGTCGGTGCAATCGGGTTCGTGGCGTGGCTTCGGCGAAGATCACTTGATGCCCGAGACTGGTGAGGAACTTTTCCAGATTCCGCTCTCGCCTCAACCACCAGCGATTCTGCCCCCCTATTACAACCAGAGAATGCGGTCGCACAACTTTGCGCAACGCGTCGCGCTGATCGCGACACAAGCAGAGCTGAATCCGAACTTCTTCCTCCACAATCCCCCCTTCGCACACGAACCCATAAAGCTTTCGTTCCAGAAAGACGACCGGAACTGGCGGCCTGTGCAGTGGGAGCTGCCAAGGAACGATCTCTACTGCGATCAGAGTGATTTGCGCTCCCAGGTTTGTGGCCAAGCCCGCTGCGGTACGCAAAGCAGCAATCGTTCTTGCTTCAGTTGTGGCGATGACATTCACTCGCAGTTGCGGAGCGCCCCGACCTGCTCCGCTTCCAGTACGGTTAGAGGAGTGCGCGAGCTCACGTTCCCGCGTCTTACTCCCCAGCGAAGATTCACGCTGCGGCATCGTAGTCCTCCTCCATCGCGGCTCTGCTCTTCATCACGGGTGACGTGCGCGTACTAGAGCTCAACCAATGAACTCTCTCTCGTCAAGGCTGCGCTAACGCGAGCGAGTAGCTCGGGGGTGCTAAAGGGCTTCGTGATGTAATCGTCGGCCCCCGCATCGAGCGCCTCCACCTTATCTCTTTCTGCACTGCGCGCCGTGAGCATGAAAATGGGCATGTCACAAACGGCGCGGATCGCGCGACAGGTCTCGAAACCGGTCATTCCCGGCATATCGATATCCAAGAGCACAAGGTCGTACTTGCCAAAGCGAAGGCGGTCGAGCGCTTCATCACCACTCTTAACATCGTCAACATCAAACCCTTCCGGGATAAGGATTGCCCGCATGACGCGCCGAATCTGCGATTCGTCATCTACTACAAGGATGCGTCCTTCGCTCATGGGAAGACTCCACCCCTAACACCATGCACCGGGAAAGCGCGCTAGCAGACCCGGCTCGAATCGGCGCACACAATCAATTACCAAGCACCTTGTTTGCCGCCGAACCACCAGACCAAACCAACCGTTGCCGTGTTCTGGTCTTTTCTCAGCATAAAAAGAGTCGATGTAAGGAAGAAAGGCTGGTTCGACCAATCCCGCCGCCATTCTCCCCACATCAAGAAGTTGTCGGAAAATTTGTATTCAAACGTGGCTGTTCCTTCTTTGAGCGCCTGCGTTTTGCCGCTGAAGAGACCGCCGTCGTCGGAGAGGTACTCGCTTCGAGCCGCAAAGGCCACTTTAGGAGTAAGTTGATAGTGCGCGTACACAGCTCCGCCCTCGGTATGCGATGGTTTTGAGCTGGTGAACAGGCGTTGAAGTACGTAGTCGCCCTCCCCTGCAAGTGTGAGCTTCGACGTGGCATTCCACGTTGTATAGCTGTCAAAAATGTGCGTTTTGCCGTTCGGGGCATTGGGGATTGGCTCGAATGGCATGCCCTGTATTGTTGGAAGATTCGGCGGTCCGTTCGTCACAAACTTGAAGTCCGGGTGCTCTTGGCCCAGATAGTAGTTGACAGTCCAGTTCAGCGATTTTGTAGGCTGAAGAACAAACCCAAATAGCTCATCCTTGTACCCGTTGAAGGGCTCGGTTTGCTGCGTGCCGTTCGTGACCCAGTAGTTCAAGCCCAATTTATCGTTGACCTGATAATGAAAACGCGCGCCCATGTGGTAAAACGGCAGGAAATTGAACCAGAACGAACGCGAATAGTTCATCTGGTCTTTTGTATAGTTGCCTTCAATGCCCAGGGAGCTAGCCCATTTGCCAAAATCAACGGTGAGGCCCGTGCCAATCGGCACAACGTAGGTTCCGTACGCTTGGAAAATGTTCCGGTATATTTCCGGCCGCGGTTCGTTGGCGGCATTTCCCTGCAATGTCTCCGTAGCTTGTCCAAATTGGAGGTCGAGCCGCGCTCCCCACCGTTTTCCATTCGTCGGATCAGCTGCATTCTCCAGCACTAAATCCGCTTGGTTCAAGCTGAAGGCATTGCTGAGCACATCGTATGCACGGAGGAGATTGACACGGCCAATGGGCTCGTTGAAGTTCCAACCGTAATATCCGTCGAACAGGAAATTGACCGTCGTGCCGTACAGGAAATCGAATCCGTGGGGCTGCGAAGTCGCCGAACTCTGCGAAGGGCCGACTACCAGTTGCGCTGGGACCGGCCCTTGTGCGGAGGGCCTGTTACCGACGCTTTCGGTGACTTGTGCTGTGGGTACTCTGGCTTGCAAATCACCGACCTGTTTCTGAAGTTGCTCCACTAACGTGCGCAGTTCCCTAACTTGCTCGTTCAGATTGGCGGAGGAGTCGTTTGACGATTGCCCAGACGCTTGGTTCTCCTGAGCGCGTGCTGGATGAGGCAGTAAAGCGATCATGAGGAATACAAGGATCAGGTTGGTCCTGACGACGAGAGTGGGGAATGACTTTTGCAGAAACATCGACATGCTTTTTCTCCTTGGATCTTCTTTAAGGCAAAGGATGGTGAGTATTGAGATCTAAGTTCAATTCCAAGACATTCACGCGCGGCTCCCCCAGAAAACCGAGCTGTCGCCCTTGTGTATGTTTTTTCACGAGCGCGCGAACTTCGTCCTTACTAATGCCGCGTTCATGAGCCACGCGCGGAACCTGAAACTGCGCAGCAGCCAGAGAAATGTCAGGGTCCAACCCAGAACCGGAGGTCGTTACCAAGTCTGCGGGAATAGGAGTACCGGGATTCTCCGGTTGGAGGGTGTTGACCTGTGCGGACACGCGATCGAGAAGAGACTTATTGGTTGGTCCGAGATTCGATCCTCCTGATGCAGTCGGATCGTAGCCCGCAGCTCCTGCTGCAGATGGTCGCGAATAGAAATATCCTCGTGATGTGAAAGGCTGCCCAATCAGCCGGGAGCCAATAATCTTCCCATTTGCTCGAATCAATTCGCCGTTCGTCTGTCTGGGGAAAAGAATCTGAGCGAGGCCAGTTACAACGATCGGATAGACGATGCCGAGAAGCACCGTGGTCGCCAAAGTCATCCAGATTGCAATTAGGATATTCTTTTTCATACGTTCCTCATGCTAAGCCGACGTGTGTGATCACCAGATCAATTAGCTTGATCCCTACAAATGGAGCGACTATGCCGCCAAGTCCGTATACCAGCAGGTTCCGCCGTAGGAGAGCTTCAGCACCGATAGCGCGGTAGCGCACGCCGCGCAGAGCCAGTGGCACCAGGGCAATGATGATCAGTGCGTTGAAGATTACCGCCGACAGGATTGCCGATTCCGGCGTCTTTAGTCCCATGATGTTCAGCACGTTGAGCTGCGGGAAAGCGCCAGCGAACATCGCCGGGATGATGGCGAAGTATTTCGCCACATCGTTTGCAACGGAGAAGGTGGTGAGCGAGCCGCGTGTGATCAGCAGTTGCTTGCCGATTTCAACAATTTCGATCAGCTTGGTGGGATTCGAATCGAGATCCACCATGTTCCCTGCTTCTTTCGCGGCCTGTGTCCCAGCGTTCATGGCTAGACCCACGTCGGCTTGTGCGAGTGCGGGAGCGTCGTTTGTGCCATCACCGGTCATTGCGACAAGCTTGCCCTTGGCCTGCTCGCTGCGAATCAGCGCTAGTTTGTCCTCGGGCTTCGCCTGAGCAAGGAAATCATCCACGCCGGCCTCACGGGCGATAGCAGCGGCAGTCAGAGGATTGTCGCCTGTGATCATGATCGTGCGAATGCCCATGGCTCGTAGCTGGTCAAATCGCTCACGCATCCCGCCCTTAATGATGTCCTTTAAATGAATCGCTCCCAGGACCCGGTAATCCTCAGCAACCAGGAGCGGCGTACCACCAGAATTGGCGATGGCCTTGACGGTCTCCCCAATCTCCGTGGGGATACGATGACCTTTTTGGGCACAGTATTCGCCGATTGCCTCGGGTGCACCCTTTCGAATTTGACGACCGCCGAAGTCCATGCCAGACATCCGTGTCACAGCCGAGAAGGGAATGAAGGTTGCCGCAAGAGACGACAGCTCGCGACCCCGCAACCCATACTTCTCTTTCGCGAGGACTACGATTGAGCGCCCTTCTGGCGTTTCATCCGCGAGCGAACCGAGCTGCGCGGCGTCGACGAGATCTGCTTCGGAAACGCCTGGCGCAGGAATAAACTGTGTTGCGTGCCGGTTGCCCAGCGTGATCGTGCCCGTCTTGTCGAGCAGCAACGTATCGACGTCTCCCGCCGCTTCAACTGCTCGGCCTGACATCGCTAGGACATTTTTCTGAACTACCCGATCCATGCCCGCAATCCCGATGGCGGACAGCAATCCGCCGATCGTGGTAGGAATCAGGCAAACGAGCAACGAAATCAACACGAAGATCGATTGCGGGGAGCCCGAGTAGATCGCCATGGGCTGAAGCGTGACCACGGCTAGAAGGAAGATAATCGTCAAGCCGGCGAGTAGGATGTTGAGCGCGATTTCGTTCGGTGTCTTCTGGCGCTCGGCACCCTCGACCAGCTTGATCATGCGATCGAGGAAGGTTTCACCCGGATTGGACGTGATACGGATAGTGATTTCGTCCGACAGCACACGCGTTCCGCCTGTCACTGCCGAGCGATCACCGCCAGCTTCGCGGATCACCGGTGCGGATTCGCCTGTGATAGCTGATTCGTCAACGGAGGCCACACCTTTCACCACTTCGCCGTCTCCGGGGATGAATTCCCCCGCCGTAACCTCCACGAGGTCGCCGGTGCGAAGCTTTGATCCAGCGATTTCTTCGATTCCTCCGCTGGCCTTGATGCGATGAGCAATCGTTTCCGCTCGCGCCTTCCTCAGCGTGTCGGCTTGTGCCTTTCCCCGCCCTTCCGCCATGGCTTCTGCAAAATTTGCAAAGAGGACCGTAAACCAGAGCCACAAGGTGATTTGAATCTCAAAACCGGCTCCGGTGGTATGCCGAGGGAGTAGGAGTTCCACCGTCGTGATCAAGGCGCCAACTTCTACGACAAATATCACCGGGTTCTTCATTAAGGTGCGTGGATTCAGCTTGAGCAGAGAGTCCCGGAGCGCTCGGAGGACGATTCCGCGGGACCACAACGGTCTCCGCGGACTTCTGGTCGAGTAGTGCACTGCAGGTTGTGCTTTCGCTGCTTCAGGGCTACCGGT
>Ga0182015_10008173_pt1 | contig 10027 bp, 9 predicted proteins | sample 712P3MmetaG_FD_120478 | JGI IMG/M metagenome (GOLD analysis project Ga0182015, IMG submission 120478) | Permafrost microbial communities from Stordalen Mire, Sweden - 712P3M metaG | ecosystem: Environmental > Terrestrial > Soil > Wetlands > Permafrost | place: Sweden: Stordalen | collected... | reverse complement strand
TGGTGAAAATGGAAGGCCTGTTCACCGGGGGTTCCGGCGGCGGCTGCATTTCCGCGACGCTGCGCTTGGCCAAGGATTTAGGGCCCGAAGCGTTCATCGTCGCGCTGCTCCCTGACACCGGCATGCGCTATCTCAGCAAGGTTTACAACGATGAGTGGATGCGCGAGCGCGGTTACGTCGACGCCGCCGTAAAAATCACCGCCGGCGAAGTGGTCAACGCCAAACATCAATCCGGCAAGGTTCGCGAACTGGTCATTGCCCGGCCGTATCAGACCGTTTTCCACGCTCTAAAAACGATGCAGGAGCAGGACATTTCGCAGATTCCCGTGTTCGAGGAAAATATTCCCATCGGCACGGTCTACGAAGATCAGATTTTGAACCTGGCGCTGCAGGGCAAAGACCTTCGCAAGCTGGTGGTCCGCGAAATGATGAGCAAGCCGCTTCCGCAGGTTCCGAAAAGCGCTCCCGTCGAGCGCGTCACGCACATCTTGAGCCACGAGAATCCCGCGGTGTTCGTGGAAATGGACGACTCCCGCTTCGAGATTCTTACCAAGTACGACCTCATGAGTACGGTAGCCAGCCTCATGGACCAAAAACGCTAGGCGCGAACTCCCGCTCGCGAATCTAAACAGACAGGAAGCAACACATTTGAAGATTCTGGATTTCAATGAGCGTCTCAAAAATTCCATTCTCATCGCCGATGGCGCGATGGGTTCCTATCTCTACGATTCGGTCGGCGCGCATCGCTGCTTCGACGAATTGAACTCCATCGAGCCGGAAGCGGTCTTCCGCGTGCACCAGGCTTACATTGAAGCCGGCGCCCAGATCATCGAAACCAATACCTTTGGCGCGAACCGTTTCAAGCTTGCGCCACTCGGCCTCGGCGACGAGGTGCGACGCCTTAACAGCCGCGGCGTAAAAATCGCCCGCGAAGCCCGCGAATCCGCTTCGCGCGAAGTGCTCATCGCCGGCTCGATCGGTCCGCTGGGAATCGGCGTGCAGGCTCGCCATCCCGAACCCGAAGAAATCCAGGATATTTTTCACGAGCAGGCCCTGGCGCTCGAAGAACGCGGCGTCGATCTCTACATACTGGAAACCTTCACGTACATCGAAGAGTTGCTTCTCGCCATCGATGCCATCCGTTCGTTCTCCGGTCTTCCGATCATCGCGCAGCTTACCTACTCGGAAGGCGGAACGGCTTACGGCGATTTGCGCCCCACCGCTGCCGCCGCACAGCTCAAAGCCAAGAATGTTCAGGTCATTGGCGCAAACTGCACGCTTGGCCCGCAATCGCTGCTGCCGATTCTCGGTGAACTCGCCAGCGCCGGCGACATTCAAGTCAGCGGCATGCCCAACGCGGGTTTTCCCAAACGCGAAGGCGACCGCATCGTCTATCCAAAATCTTCGCCCGAATATTTCGCACTCTTCGCCCGCGAAGCCGCCGCCCTCGGCGCCCGCATTTTAGGCGGCTGTTGCGGCACCACGCCCGCGCACATTCGCGCCATGGCCGACGCCGTGAAACTCCTGCATCCAACGAAAGGCATCTCCGGCTCGTCTTCCACGGCGATCGCAGCCAAGCCCGCGCCGGTCATCGAGCGCGAACCCGAAAGCAAATTCTGGAAAAAACTCCAGGCCAAGAAATTTACCGTGTGCGTGGAAATCGATCCACCAAAAGGCCTGTCGCTCGATCGCATTTTCGAGCAGGTCGACAAGGTCATGGCCTCGGGCAAAGTCGACGCCATCGACATCAACAGCGGCGCGATGGCCCGCGTCGGCATGGACGCATTGATGACCGCTGGCGCGCTCGAAGCGCGCGGCGTTGAGACTGTGCCGCACCTCACCACCCGCGACTACAACATCATCGGCCTGCAAGCGATGCTCCTCGGCGCGTGGACCGTCGGCGGCGTGCGCAACGTTCTCGCCATTACTGGCGATCCTCCATCGGTCGGCGATTATCCCGAAGCCAGCGGCGTTTACGAAGTCGATTCCGTGGGCCTGGTAAAAATTCTGCACCGCTTGAATCAGGGAACCGACTGGGCGGGCAAAACGCTTGGCGGCGCAACTAATTTTTCTATCGGCGTCGCGCTAAATCCTGTCGCCGACGATCTCGATTCGGAAATTGAACGCTTCCACGCCAAAGTCGAAGCCGGCGCGCATTACGCCATGACCCAACCGCTCTTCGATCCCGAACACTGGTACGCCTTCCTCAAAAAATTGGGGGGCAAGCCCGCGATTCCGGTGCTCATCGGCATCTGGCCGCTCAACAGTTACAAGCAAGCCCTGCGTCTCAACAACGAAGTTCCCGGCATCATGATTCCCGAGCCCGTCCTGAAATCGATGGAAGCCGCCGGCGCAGCCGCCCGCGACCGCGGCTTTGAAGTCGCCCGCGAAATGCTAGCGTGGTCCCGCACCGAACTCGCCGGCGCATATTTGATTCCCCCCTTCAAACGCTACGAGGAAATCCTCGACATCCTCTAGAATTCCGACAGGTTCAGCGGTCCGCACAATTCCAAATCCACGTATCTGTTGTAGGGGCGCAGCATCGCTGCGCCCCAATTGCCGAGAAGTCAGATTCGAGAATCAGTGGCAGGCAGCTATGAAAAGGAAACTGTCCTCGCCTCCAAAATCTCGGCACGACAAGTATTCCTAACCGTGCCGAGATGGGGCGCAGCAGTGCTGCGCCCCTACAAGGGCAAAGCTGGTGCGGCTTGAGTCGAATCGCGTTGAGTCAAGAGGTAGTGCGAGACGAGCCATTCGTGGCCGTCGCGGTAGCCCCAGAGTTCGGCGCAGGCCATGAAGAAAATGCGCCAGCGCGTCCACCACTTCTTTGCGTCGGCTGCACCGTACGTTGCGGCCAGCAGCGACAGCAGGCGCGGTTTGTTGGCATCCATGTTGGCTAGCCAAGCTTCCGACGTTTTCTGGTAGTGCGTTCCGGGGACGCGCCAGTACTCGCTCACCTGCAGATTCCGATCAAAGTGCGTCAATAAATCGTCGCTGGGCGTCAGGCCGCCGGTGAAGAAATGTTGCGCCATCCAGTCGCCGTCGTTGCGCACCTCGTATGGATACGCGAAGCGCTTGTGCGTGAAGATGTGGATGAACAATTTTCCGTCGGGTGCGAGCCAACTCGAGATTCTCTCCAGCAACGCGTCCCAATTGCGCGTGTGCTCGAACATTTCGACCGAGACGACACGATCGTAGCGACGGCCATCGTTGACGGCGCTGGCGTCGAATGAGTTCATATCGGCGGTGATGATCCGCACGTTGCGCAGGCCGCGCTTTGCGGTCCGTGCTTCGATAAACTTTCGCTGCGAAGCGGAGTTGGAGACAGCGGTGATGCGGCTGTCGGGAAATTGTTCCGCCATCCACAGCGTAAGCGAACCCCAGCCACAGCCGAGCTCGAGAATTTCCTGACCGCCGGCGAGTTGGGCGCGCTCGCAGGTCAGCTTCAGCATCACTTCTTCGGCTTCCCCGAGTGATTCGCAGCCTTCCGGGTAAAACGCCGAACTGTATTTCAGGCGCGGGCCGAGCACGCTCTGAAAAAATGCGGCGGGAACTTCGTAGTGTTGTGCATTCGCCGAATCGGTTCGCAGGGCGGTGGGGCTGTGCTTCATCTCTTCGACGAAAGCGAGCAGATGCGCGCGATTTGCTTGCGGCGTGCCGCGATCTTCTTCGCGAAGACGCTCGCGCAGCACGCGGCGAATCGCGTAGCGAATCAACGCATCGGGCACCTGCCCGCTTTCCAGCAGCGATTCGTACCAAAAGCGTTTCTCGGGTTTTTCCTGCGCGGCCGGCAGCCACGCGCGATGCGATCCTTCGTGGACCGTCGGGAACGAGGGATTTTGTTTTGTCACCGTCGAATCCATCAAGCCTGCTCTTTCTTTTCCGACAAGGGCTTGGGAAACCATGGGACGAACGAATTTGTGGCGCGCTGGTAGGCGCGGTATTCATCACCCCGGCTGCGCAACGCCTGCGCTTCCGTGGCGGGAATACCGGTGACGCCCAGTAGAAAATATAAAATGAGCGCCGGGGAAATCAGCGCCAGATAGCCATAGGGCGAGGCCAGCGCAAAAACGGCATAGGCCACCCACACGAGCCAGTCAAAAAAGTAGTTGGGGTGGCGCGAGTATTTCCACAAACCTGCGCGGCAGGTCTTGCCTTTATTTTCCGGATTCTTCTTGAAGGCGTCGAGTTGCTGATCGGCAATGGCTTCTCCGATCATGGCCATGAGCCAGAGTCCAGCCGCGAATTTCTCCAGAAATCCAAGTGGCGTGCGCGGATCGATGCAGGCGAGCAAGAAGGGAAGCGAGAGCACGACGTCGAGCAGCGCTTGAAACTCAAAGAAAAACAGAAAGCGCAGGGCCAGATTTTTCTTCCACTCCTTGCGTAGCTGCACGTAGCGGCCTTCTTCGGGATGGCCGATGACGCGCGCAAAGAGCAGAAATCCCGCGAGGCGAAATCCCCAGAAGCCGACCATCGCCGCGATGGCCCACTTTCGCGCGGAATAACCCGGACCGGCGTACGCGTAGTAAATCGCGAGGATGGCCAGGCCCGCGGCCCAGCCAACGTCGACAACCGCGGCGTTGTCGTTCAGCAGATGGACCAGCCAGAGCACGAACATCATTCCCAGAACGATGGCCGCGCCGACCAGCGCCAGGTGAATCGCCTGGGGCAGCATCAGGCGGCCTCGGCAAGAGGTGAGATTTTACGGCGGGCAATACGGCGCAGGAGCGGCGCGAGAATGGCGTAGATGGCCGCGGCACACAGCGGGGCGATGACACACCAGACTACGATGGCGTGCCAGGTGGTGGCCCACAGAGAACGAATCGCGCCCCACATATTGGCGTGAATCATCGCATAAATCTGCGCGACCGATAGCGAAACATGCGGCACGCGAAAAAGTTTCTCGCCCAGCCGGAAAAAGGGAATCAGCAACGCGATCTGCAGCGGATAGACGAAGTAGTTGACGATCTGAATGGCCGGCAAATTCAAATGCAGGGCGAGAGCGGCTAACGCACAAAGCGCGGTGGTCGATCCCAGCACGGGAAACACACCCAAAGTTATGCCGAGCGCGAGGCTCAGCGCGAGTTTCTCCGGCGTAACCCCTTGCTGGAGCAAATCGAGAAGCGGCCTGACGAGCCGGCGGTGAAAAAATCCTTCGCTCATGCGGTCTTCTGCTGAAACAGCGCGGAAACCGGCTGGTCCGGCCGAAGCCCAAAGAGTTGGAGCAACACGTACAGCGACATCGCGATGTTGCCGCCGGCCATGATCAGCACAAACCACAGAACCTTGATTCCGGATGAGCGCTCTCGCCACGCCACCCAACAGAAAAATGTCAGGAACCCGAAGTACGCATCGTAGAGCGTGGCCATGGCCCAGGGATTTCCACTGAACGAATGCAACGCATCCCAAAGCGGCACCTGCAAGCTGGTGCGCACGGTCATTGCGACCATAAAGAAAAAAATCAGTCCAAACAGAACTTTCAGGAAAACTTTCACGGGCGATGCCCTCAATTCACGAATGCGGTACTGCCAAAGTCTGCGAACATGAGTTCGATGATTCGCGTTCGTCGCACGATTCAGGGTGCGATTGTGACACGTTATGCGACGGGCAACGCGTCTGCGGGCACGCTCAGAGTCTAATACGGCAATCCTGCAAATTCCGATGTGGCGAAACTTCCATGACATGGCGGTGGGCATCTCCAACCGGATGGATTTAGGCGTTTGCTGAACCTCATCTAGCGGCATTCCTTCTACGTATTAGAGAGTGGAACCATTTGTGAGCCGAATTGCCGTTGTTGGATCGGGAATTTCAGGACTTGCCGCGGCTTATTACCTGAGCCGTAAGCACGACGTATTTGTATTCGAGCGTGACACCCGCATCGGCGGGCACACCCATACGGTTACGGTGGACTCGAGTCGCGGCCCGCTGGGTGTCGATACCGGATTTATCGTCCACAACGACCGGACCTATCCTAATTTCATTCGATTGATGGCGGAGTTGGGCGTCTCGCGCATGGCGTCGGACATGTCCTTTGCGGTGAGTTGCCGCAAATCCGGATATGAATATTCCAGCCGGGGCCTGCGCGGTTATTTTGCGCAGAAGCGCAACGTGTTGAGCGCGAAGCCCTATCAACTGTTTGGAGCGATTCGCAGGTTCAACCGCGACGTGGCAAATATTTTTGAGCGGCCGGATGGCGGACGGGTGAAGCTTGGAGATTTTCTGGACGAAGGCGAGTACAGCGACCAGTTTCGGGAGTTTTATTTGTATCCGATGGCTGCGGCGGTGTGGTCCAGCGCACCAAGCTCGTTGAAGGATTTTCCGGCGGCAATGCTGGTGCGGTTTTTCGACAATCACGGAATGCTTACGGTGAACGGGCGTCCGGAGTGGAAGACGATTCCCGGCGGATGCAGCAGCTACATCGCGCCGATCACCGCGCCATTTCGCGAGCGCATTGTTTCTGGAGTGGAGATTGGCAAGGTTACGCGGGACGAAACCGGAGTGACGCTGAGTTTTCTGGGCGACGAGCGGCCGGCGATGCGTTTCGATCACGTGGTGTTCGCGACGCACGGCGATCGCGTGCTGCCGATGCTGGCCGATCCTAGCGATGCGGAGCGCGATGTTTTGAAGCACTTCGACACCAGCCGCAACGATGTCGTGCTGCACACGGACGAGAACATGTTGCCGCGGCGGGAAGCGGCGCGGGCGTCGTGGAATTATCTGCTGCATCTGGACGCGCGAAACGGGCACAGCCCGGTGACCATGACGTATCACATGAACCGGCTGCAGTCGCTGGATGTGCCGGAAAATTATTGCGTAACGCTCAACGCCAACGGACATATTCGATCGGACAAAGTGCTGCGGCGGCTGATCTACCATCACCCGCTCTACACGCTGGATGCGCTGCGCGCACAGGAACGCTGGAGCGAAATCAGCGGCGTGCATCGCACGCATTTCTGCGGGGCGTACTGGCATTACGGATTTCACGAAGATGGCGTGAATTCGGCTTTGCGGGTCGCGAGCACGCTGGGGGTTGAGGTCTAGGCGATGGAATCCGGACTATATGTCGGGAAACTGCGTCACCGGCGATTTTCGCCGAAGGAGCACGCGTTTTGCTATCCGGCGTACATGGCGTTTCTGGATGTGGAACGTTTGCCAGAGTTGATGCGGGTGTCGCCGTTCGCGGGATACAACCGGTGGAACTGGACTTCGTATTGCGAGCGCGATCATTTTGGAGATGCGCGGTTGAGTTGGCGCGACCAGCTGTGGGCGGATGCCGAACAAAACGGATTGCGTCTGCCGGACGGTCCGATTTTTCTGCTGACGCATTTGCGCTATTTGGGCTATGTGTTCAACCCGGTGTCGTTCTATTACTGCTACGACGCGAGTGGCAATCTGGAAATGATGATGGCGGAAGTGAATAGCACGTTTGGAGAGACGCACAATTATTGGCTCAGTGCATCCAATGAACGCGATGCGAATGGGGCCGCGAAGCGCTATACCACGCCGAAAGCGATGCACGTCTCGCCATTCATGGATATGAACCTCGACTACGATTGGATTTTTACGCCGCCGGGCGAAAGGCTGGTGGCGCACATGAATACGGTGGCCGAAGGGGAGCCGTTTTTCGATGCGACCTTGCAACTTGAACGGCGGCCGTGGGAACGGCGGGAGTTGCATCGCGTGCTGGCTTCGTATCCGCTGATGACGTTGCGCGTGATCGGCGGGATTCATTGGGAAGCGTTGAAGCTGTGGGCGAAGGGCGTGCCGGTGTCCACGCATCCGGGAAAAGCGATTACAAATATTGGGGATCGTCCGACGGAAGGCGCTTCGCATGTTGATCTGGAACAGAAAGGAAACCTGGTTCGATGAATCGCTGGTTGCAAGCTCGGGCCAAGAAATTATTCTTTGAGTCGCTGGCAAATTTGCGCGGCGGATTCCTGGAGATTGTCTGCCCGGAAGAGACGGACACGTTTGGCCAGAAGGACGCCGAAATTCGGGCCATGGCGGTGATTTACGACGAGCGATTTTTCATGCGCGCGCTGACCGGCGCGGACATCGGCATGGGCGAATCGTATATGGACGGTGACTGGACGACGCCAGACCTGGTGGCGCTGGTACGCGTCGCGGTGCGCAACTTGAGATCTCTGGACACCGAGCACGCGTTTTTCTCCGGTATTCGCGCGATGGCCGCGCGGCTGCACCATCGCTTCCGCGCCAACACGATCGCGGGCAGTAAACGGAATATTCGCGCGCACTACGATCTGGGGAACGATTTCTACCGATTGTTTCTGGACTCGGAAATGCTGTACTCGTGCGGATATTTCAAGCAGAAGGATGATTCGCTGGAAAGGGCGCAAATCGAGAAGCTGGAGCAAGCTTGCCGGAAATTGCAGATTGGGCCAGGCGACCGCGTGCTGGAAATCGGATGCGGGTGGGGATCGTTTGCAATTCACGCGGCGCGGAAATATGGCGCGCAGGTGACGGGTGTGACGATCAGCCCGGCGCAATATGATTATGCGACCGAGCGGTTGAAGCGCGCGGACCTGGGCGGCGGCTCGGTGAAAATTGTCATGGAAGACTACCGCCGCTTGCAGGGACAGTACGACAAAATCGTCAGCATTGAGATGTTTGAAGCAGTTGGTTTCGAGCACTACGATGAATTTTTCGGAATGTGCGACCGGTTGTTGACGCCGGAAGGCGCGATGTTTCTGCAAACCATTACGTTGAAGGAGCAGGAAATCGCGGAATATCGCAATCGAGTCGATTGGATCCAGACGTACATTTTTCCGGGCAGCGAACTGGCGTCGGTGGTAGAGATTGGCAGGTCGCTCCGGCGCAGCGGACAACTGGTGCTGACGGATACGGAAAGCATCAGCACGCATTACGCGCAGACCCTGGCGTTGTGGCGCGAGCGATTTTTTCAGCGGCTTGCGGATGTACGAAAGTTGGGATTCGACGAGCGATTCCAACGCATGTGGGATTTTTACCTCGGCTGGTGCGAGGGAGCGTTCCGCGAGCATTACGTCTGCGCGGCGCAATTGGTGTTCGCCAAGAAAGCTGCGATTCGGGGGATTCCCATTGAGCACGTGGTGCCGGCGGCATCGACGTTGTCGGCGTAGAGTTGCGGCGCGAACGGGTGGCTACACCGCTTGCCCGTTCCGGGTGAGGCTTAGACTCTTGCCGGTTCGCTACGCTTGCTGGCTTCGCTGGCTGGCTACTTCTTGGGTTCGTCGGCGCTGGTGTGGTCGTGAATTATGCGCCAGCCTTCGGGGAAGCGTTGCCAGACCAGGGAGAAAACGCCGCCTATGTCGCCTTTGGTTCGCGTCAGGTGCCAATGGCCAAGAACCAGGGCGGCGTCGGGTCCGAGAAAGCGGAATTCGAGGCCGGAGAAGTCGAGTTGGCCCATGGTTTCGCGGTCGGCGTAGTTTCGCTGATAGCGGGCGCGCACAGCGTCCCACCCGTGGGTGATTCCGTTGCTGCCCGAGAAGGTGATCTCCGGGGAATGCCAGTAGCCTTCGAGAAAGGCGTCGACATCGCCTTTGTCCCACGCAGTCTGCTGATTCTTAAAGACTTCCGTGATGGCGGCGCGGTCGGGCTCGCGGGTATTGGCCTGCGCGTAAAGACTGGTGGAGGTGCCCACCAGCAGGGTTGCCGCCGTTAAACCTAGAAGAATCAATTGAATAGCTTGTTTTCGCATCCCGTGAAACCTCGCGTTGTTTAGAGTGAAGGCAGGGAAGGATAAAGCTGCCAACCCTCTCCATGCAAGGTCGAGGTTGCAGGAGGCATGCTGGCCCGCGCCGATGGGGACGGCAGATGGGGACGGCCCCGCAGGCTAAGCGGTGCCTTCCGCCGGTCCTAGTTCACTGGTACCCGGGAGCTATTGGGGCGGGAAGGATGCGCGGCCAGAATGGGGGTAGAAAGAGGCTTTGATGTTTGCCGCTATGCTCTTCTTGATCTCAATTATAGCGCTTTCGCAGTTCGCCCTGTATTACTGGCGAGCGGTGTTGGCATCGGTGGCGGGCCAGCC
>Ga0182015_10008172_pt1 | contig 10028 bp, 6 predicted proteins | sample 712P3MmetaG_FD_120478 | JGI IMG/M metagenome (GOLD analysis project Ga0182015, IMG submission 120478) | Permafrost microbial communities from Stordalen Mire, Sweden - 712P3M metaG | ecosystem: Environmental > Terrestrial > Soil > Wetlands > Permafrost | place: Sweden: Stordalen | collected... | reverse complement strand
GGTGACTTGGGCGGATGTCGGGCGCATTCCCCTTTGCCTGCTCACTCCCGACATGCAAAACCGCCGCATTATCGACCGGCTCCTGGCCAATTCCGCCGTTCCGCCGCCTATCGAATCCAACTCGATGGTGGTCTTATTTTCGCATGTCCGGAGCGGCGGGGGCGCATGCATCGTGCCGGAAAAGCTCGCCAATCTCTTGGGCGTGCGCGAACCCCTGCGATCGATTCCGATCACCGAGCCCCGCGAACTGCATATTATCGGGCTCGTATCGCCGCATCGGGAACCAATTCCGCCATTAACCCGGGCGCTTGTCGCCGAAGCAAACAGGCTCGCCATGCCGCAAAACTGCGACTTTGTGAGCGATCCTCATCGATAAAAGGTTGTTTTGCAGACATTTCGATTGATAGACGATCCCTATAAGTTTACGTGACTGTTTTATTGATTTTTGCGGGCCAAAGGCCCATATGGCAGGAGAGCATAAAATGGACGGGAAACGCATGCCCGAGGCCTCTGCCTGGAACGCCGAGCGCGCGAGCGAGATCATTGCCGAACATGCTGGGCTTGAAGGTCCCATGCTTCCGATCCTGCGCGCCTTGCAACAAGAGTTCGGTTGTGTCAGCGACGCCGCCGTGCGGCTTGTTGCCGAGGCGCTTAATCTCACCCGCGCGGAAGTGCATGGCGTCGTGACGTTTTACCATGATTTCCGCCGCGAACCTTGCGGCTCGCATCTTTTGCAGCTTTGCCGAGCCGAAGCCTGCCAGAGCATGGGCAGCGAGGATTTGGCTGCGGCCGTTCTGGCCAAACTCGGCGTCGGATGGCATGGCACGACCCGCGACGGCCAATTGACGGTCGAGCCGGTCTATTGCCTTGGCCTTTGCGCCACCTCGCCCTCGGCTCTTCTCGATGGCGAACCGCTTGGACGCTTGAACCTGGACAAAATCACCGAGGCACTCGAAGAGGCGCGCGCCGCATGACGCGTATTTTCGTTCCCAAGGATGCCGCCGCGCTCGCGGTTGGGGCCGACAAGGTCGCGGCGAGGATCGCGGCCGAAGCACGGTCGCGCTGGCTTGCGGTAGAGATCGTCCGCACCGGCTCGCGCGGGATGTTCTTTCTCGAGCCCTTGATCGAAGTCGAGATGGCCGACGGGCGCGTTGGCTATGGCCCTGTTTCAGCTTCAGACGTTGCCTCCCTCTTCGACGCCGGTCTACTCACCGGCGGCGCCCATGCGCTCCGGATCGGCAAGCCAGAGGAGCATCCGTTTCTTTCGGGCCAGACGCGCCTCACCTTCGCCCGCTGCGGCATCATTGATCCGCTTTCGCTTGGCGATTACGCCGCGCATGACGGCTGGAATGGGTTCGCGCGAGCCATCGCGATCGGCCCCCAGGCGATCATTGCCGAAGTGACAAAATCCGGGCTTCGCGGCCGCGGCGGCGCCGGTTTTCCGACCGGCATCAAATGGAAGACCGTCGCCGATACGGCGGCCGATCGCAAATATGTCGCGTGCAACGCCGACGAAGGCGATAGCGGCACCTTCGCCGATCGCATGATCATGGAGGGCGATCCCTTCGCGTTGATCGAAGGCATGACGATTTGCGGCATCGGCGTCGGCGCGACCAAGGGTTTGGTCTATTGCCGCTCGGAATATCCGCATGCCGGGAAGACGTTTTCGGAGGCTTTGCGGATTGCACGGGAGGCTCGCTACCTCGGCCCCAACATCCAAGGCTCGGGCTTTACCTTCGAGCTTGAACTGCGGATGGGCGCCGGCGCCTATATTTGTGGCGAAGAGACTTCCATGCTCGAAAGCCTGGAAGGCAAGCGTGGCGTCGTGCGCGCGAAGCCACCCCTTCCCGCGCATAAGGGGCTATTCGCACGGCCGACCGTCATCAATAATGTCTTGTCGCTGGTGGCGGTGCCGACGGTCCTTGATCGCGGCGCCGATTTTTACGCCAATTTTGGGTTCGGGCGTTCGCGCGGGACAATGCCCATCCAGATCGCCGGGAACGTCCGCTATGGCGGGCTTTACGAGACCGCTTTCGGCTTGACGCTTGGCGAGATCGTGGACGACATCGGCGGGGGCACGCAGAGCGGCCGGCCGGTGCGGGCCGTCCAATGCGGCGGCCCGCTTGGCGCCTATTTTCCGCGCTCGCTGTTCCATACGCCTTACGATTATGAGGCGTTTACGGCGTGCGATGGGCTCCTCGGCCATGGCGGTATCGTCGTTTTCGACGATACCGTCGACATGGCCCTGATGGCGCGGTTCGCGATGGAGTTTTGCGCGATCGAAAGCTGCGGCAAATGCACCCCTTGCCGGATCGGCGCGACTCGCGGCGTCGAGGTCATTGATCGCGTGCTCGCCGGCGTGAAGCCGGCCGAAAACATGGTTCTCCTCGAGGATCTTTGCAATACGATGAAATTTGGTTCACTATGCGCACTCGGGGGTTTCGTGCCCTACCCCGTGATGAGCGCCGTACGCCATTTTAGGGAAGATTTCGTGCCGCGCGCTCTTGCCGCCGCTGAATGAGCGCGCGCTCTTGCCGCCGCTGAATGAGGAAGTCTGTCATGTCACTGGTCACCGAGATCGATTTTGGAACCCCGGCCTCGAAGTCGGAAAAAACGGTCGCGCTCACCATCGACGGAATGGAAGTGCATGTGCCGGAAGGCACGTCCATCATGCGGGCGGCGATGGGGGTTGGGACAAAAATCCCCAAACTTTGCGCAACCGACATGATCGAAGCGTTCGGCTCCTGCCGGCTTTGTTTGGTCGAGATCAAAGGCCGCGCCGGAACCCCGGCCTCTTGCACCACCCCGGTCGCGCCGGGCATGGTGGTCCACACCCAGACCGAGCGGCTGAAGGCACTCCGCAAAGGCGTGATGGAGCTTTATATCTCCGATCATCCGCTCGATTGCCTCACCTGCGCGGTCAACGGCAATTGCGAGTTGCAGACGGAGGCCGGCAACGTCGGGCTGCGCGATGTGCGCTACGGCTACGCGGGCTCCAACCATCTCGCCGACAAGAAGGACGAGTCGAACCCCTATTTCAGCTACGATCCGGCGAAATGCATCGTCTGCAACCGTTGCATTCGCGCTTGCGAGGAAGTCCAGGGAACTTTTGCCCTCACGATCGATGGGCGCGGTTTTGGGAGCCGGGTTTCGGCGGGGCAAATGGAGCCCTTCCTCGAGTCGGAATGCGTATCCTGCGGCGCTTGCGTCCAGGCCTGCCCGACCGCGACTCTCGTCGAGAAGTCGGTGATCGACATCGGCCAGGCGGAGCATTCGGCGGTCACGACCTGCGCCTATTGCGGGGTCGGCTGTAGTTTCAAGGCCGAAATGCGGGGCGAGGAGCTCATTCGCATGGTTCCCTACAAGGACGGCAAGGCAAACCACGGCCATTCCTGCGTCAAGGGCCGCTTTGCCTGGGGCTATGCGACCCACAGGGATCGTATTCTAAAGCCGATGGTCCGGGCCAAGGTTTCAGACCCCTGGCGGGAAGTTTCATGGGACGAAGCCTTCGCCCATGCGGCATTCGAATTCAAACGCATTCAGGCGAAACACGGCAGGAATTCGGTCGGCGCCATCACCTCCTCGCGCTGCACCAATGAGGAAACCTATCTCATCCAAAAACTCGTCCGGGCAGGTTTTGGCAACAACAATGTTGATACGTGCGCGCGGGTTTGCCATTCCCCGACCGGCTATGGCCTCGGGACCGCTTTCGGGACGTCGGCCGGGACTCAGGATTTCGATTCGGTCGACGAATCCGATGTCATCATGATTATCGGCGCCAACCCGACCGACGGGCATCCGGTGTTTGCCTCGCGCATGAAAAAGCGGCTGCGGGAAGGCGCGAAATTGATCGTTGTCGACCCCCGCCGCATTGATCTCGTGCGCATGCCGCATGTCAAGGCCGATTATCATCTGCCTTTGCAACCCGGTACCAATGTCGCGGTGTTGTCCGCGCTTGCCCATGTCATCGTGACCGAGGGTCTCGTCAACGAGGCTTTCGTGCGCGAACGCTGCGATTGGGAAGAATTCCAGGAATGGGCGGAATTTGTCTCGGAGCCCCGCAACAGCCCGGAAGCAGTCGAAAAAGTCTCCGGCGTTCCGGCCGGCACCATCCGCAAGGCCGCGCGGCTCTATGCGACCGGTGGCAATGGGGCGATCTATTATGGGCTCGGCGTCACCGAGCACAGCCAGGGTTCGACGACGGTACTTGCGATCGCCAATCTCGCACTAGTGACCGGCAACCTTGGCCGGAAGGGCGTCGGCGTCAATCCCCTACGCGGACAGAACAATGTCCAGGGCGCCTGCGACATGGGTTCCTTCCCGCATGAGCTGACAGATTACCGGCACGTCTCGAACGACGCCGCCCGCGCCACCTTCGAGAAGCTGTGGGGCGTCACACTCGACAAGGAGCCTGGTCTGCGCATCCCGAACATGCTGGACGCCGCCGTCGAAGGCACGTTCAAGGCCATTTACATCGAGGGCGAGGACATCCTCCAATCCGACCCCGACACCCATCATGTGGCGGCGGGCCTCGCCGCCATGGAATGCGTGATCGTTCAGGACCTTTTCCTCAACGAGACCGCGAATTACGCGCATGTCTTCCTGCCGGGCTCGACCTTCCTCGAAAAGGACGGGACCTTCACCAATGCCGAGCGGCGCGTCGGCCGCGTGCGCAAGGTCATGAGCCCCAAGAACGGTTTTGCCGATTGGGAGATTACGGTGAAACTTGCCCAAGCCATGGGCGTGCCGATGAATTACGCGCATGCGGGCGAGATCCTCGACGAGATCGCGGCGACGACGCCGAGCTTCGCTGGCATCTCTTTCGCCAAACTCGACGAAGCGGGCTCGGTCCAATGGCCTTGCAACGAGAAAGCCCCGGAAGGGACGCCGGTCATGCACATCGGCACCTTCGCACGGGGCAAAGGGAAATTCGTCATCACCGAATATGTGCCGACCGATGAAAAGACCGGGGCGCGTTATCCGCTGCTGCTCACGACCGGGCGCATCCTCAGCCATTATAATGTCGGAGCACAGACACGGCGCACCGCGAACGTCGTTTGGCACGAGGCGGATCGCCTCGAGATCCATCCGCATGACGCGGAGTATCGCGGGGTTCGCGATGGCGATTGGGTGAAAGTAGCAAGCCGCGCCGGGGAGACGACCCTGCGGGCGCTTGTCACCGATCGGGTCGCGCCGGGCGTCGTCTACACAACGTTCCACCATCCATCGACGCAGGTCAATGTGGTGACGACCGAGTTCGCCGATTGGGCGACCAGTTGTCCTGAATACAAGGTCACGGCGGTGCAAATCTCGCGCTCCAATGGGCCGACGGAGTGGCAGGAGCGTTATCGCGAACAAGCCGAACAAAGCCGCCGCATCATCGAGACAATCGAAGCCGCGGAATGACCGAAGATTTCATGGGCGACGGCAAGGTGCCGCCGCCTACGCAAAGCGTAGCGTGTCGCGCGTGGCGGAGCGGCGCGATGGCGGTGTCTGCTCGGGCGGTGCCGGAAGAGACGGCCATCGCCTTCACGTTCAATGGCACGACGCATGCCGTGATGATGGCGACCCCCGCCGATCTCGAGGATTTCGCGGTTGGTTTCGCCCTCACCGAAGGTTTGATTGAAAGTTCAAGCGAGATCGCGAGCCTCGCCGTCGTCGCGACGCCGCTCGGCGTCGAGCTCAGAGCCTGGTTGCCGGAGGAGCGGGCGAAAACCTATGCCGCCCGCCGCCGCAGCATGGCGGGGCCGACAGGCTGCGGACTCTGCGGCATCGAAAGCCTAGAGGAAGCGACGCGGCCTGCGCCATTCGTGTCCAATGCGAGCCGTTTTGACTCCGGGACGATCATCGAGGCCATGGCTTGCCTGCCGGCCGAGCAAAAGTTGAATAGGGCAACCCATGCCGTTCACGCCGCGGGCTTTTGGACTACATCGCGCGGTCTTGTCGCCGTGCGGGAGGACGTCGGCCGGCACAATGCGCTCGACAAACTCATTGGCGCGCTCGCACGGGGCGGTATCGCGGCCGCGCATGGCCTCGTACTTCTGACCAGTCGGGTCTCGATAGAGCTCATCCAAAAGGCGGCGAGGCTCGGGGCTCCGGTTGTCGCCGCCGTGTCGGCGCCGACAGCGGCCGGGGTAAGGCTCGCCGAAAGCTGCGGCATCACTCTCGTTGCTGTCACGCGCGGCCAAGATTTCGAAGTTTTTACGCACCATCAACGCATTATCGATCAAGCCGCGCACCATGTCGCATGACTCTTCGCCGAAGAAGCTGATCTATATGGCGAACCAGATCGGAAAGTTCTTCACGCCGCAAGGGCATGACAAGGCGGTCGCGGGAATCGCCAATCATCTCACCAAATTCTGGCCGCCAAGCATGCGCAAGAAAATCATCCATCATTTGGACGAGGGTGGCGAGGGTCTCGATCCGCTCGTCAGGGAAGCCGTGGAACGCCTCAGGACCACACTGCCCAACGAGGCCGAATATTTCGGTTAGCCCGCATGCGCGGACGCGGCGACAAGCGCCGCGAATTCATTCGATCCAGCAAGTTCTCTTCTTAAAAGGGAAGCGCGCGCGCTGCGCCGACTATTGTTTTTTTGCTAGAGCGAGATGAGTTTAAGTTGAAGCGTATCCGCATTCGCGAGATATCGCGGGCATTCGTCTGGCTTGCATGCCTAGCGGCGCTGGAGCTTGATGGTGTGAGATTGGAGGATATTTAATTGAATTTCTTAGACTTTAAATATGACCGGAGGCTTCGGATCTGGCGTGAACTTAAATTCAAATATGCGCCCGTCGTGGGCGAGTGCATTGCCCTCGACTGAGTAAACACGCTTACCATCCGCCTGCACTTTCATGGAGCAAAATCCGTCAGCAGGTACGAGCGTGCCACCGCTAAGGAAGAGGCGATCGACGGTGAGGAAATAAAATTCCGGAGTCGGTCGTAGGTCCTTCCCGCCACTGAAGGCAACAGCGCCGAGCAACTTCGGTAGAACATTAAACTGCAATCGACCATTATCGAACATCGTGTATGAAAGCTTGCTCTCACATTCAAGGCTCTTCCCGTCGATCTTGAATTCGCAACTGCCGTCAATCGAAACGACTGTGGCGCTCGGGAAATCACGATTCTGAGAGGGCGCTCTCGTATTGTTACTTCTCCTATCTTTTGGTCGTGTCTTCCAAAATAGCCAAAGCCCTAGGATTGTGAGCCCCATAGGTGGCCCCCAATGAATAATCTGATCTAGCGTAATTGATTCTATGAACGGGGTTAGCAAGCGCGTCCCACGTTCGTAAAAAAGCGACCTGATGAATTCCCAAAATAGGGGCCAGAGCGCAGCGCCAATGAAGGCAAGCGCGCCAAAAATGCGATTACGCATAGATTGGATTGTGCATTCGCCCGTAGATTATCGCAATAACCAGGCCAAAATAGCGCGCCGCTACGCTCGTTTAGCGCCACGCTTTAGCTTTGTGGCACCTGCGCCATAATACCGCAAATTTCTGCGGACGCGGCAAACAAATATGCGACAGTCACACGACGAGCCCCGGTGCACTTAAGCAGCTGCGGGGCTCTGCTTCGGCTTTGCGAAGCGATCTGTGATTTATGCGGATTCTTTGTGCGGGCTAACATCCGCTTGGCCTTCGCGGGCGCTATCGCACGGCGATATCAGATTCTCGGCGGCGGCGTTTCGGCCGTGCAGTCTCGGCTTTCGCGCCACCGTGACCCCTCGTATGTCGGGGTCAGTTACACTGTCCCGGTGGAGTCATCGCTCCTCCATTGCGTTGGAACTGATGAGCTAGCGCAATACGGCGCCTTCCGCTTCCAGCCGACTCTTGCGAACACCGGCGGACGCCTCAATACGCTGCGCTTCTTCCACGCATGTGTCAAATTATTTCGCTCGATTCGCGGCCCATTGGTCGCACGAGGGCTCCATCCGCCGAGATCGAACAGGATGGAATTCAAAGCGGACGGCGACGCTTGCGCCGCTTATTTTGAAGCGCAATTCCCGCGCGCCCCCTTGCGCAAAAGCCCCCCGGCGCTAAGTCGCGCACCAGTTTGATTTTTGGTCGATCATCGCCAAAGGGCACTGGTCGACGTTGTTAGCGAGGTTGACCTTTCTCGGGTGCACCTGACGGCGGCGCGACAGCCCAGCGCACGCATTTATCTACCGCACTTGCGCCTTGCGCACCGAATTCCCGTTCGCAACTTTCCTTGATGCGCAGGATGGGATCGCCCCGATCGCATGCGCTCAAAAGGACAAGCAACAACATCAAAAGCCACATTTTCATTTGGGTAGAAGGAGGCCCATCAGACCCAGCTTGTCAAGTGGAAATTCGTCAATCTTTACTGGTCACAGGCGCCGAGCTCGCTTGACTTCTTTGCGGGCAGGCTGCAACAAGGCCTGGTCCTTGATTTGGGGGTTTTTTCGAGCGAGCCGCCTTGTCCTATGAGGCAAGCGGGGAACGCCCGGCGGCGCGTCGCGCCCCCGGGCGCGTTTTGCATTGCAGCTTCGTGTTAGACTGAGAAAAATCCCGCCGCCGGAGCGACGCGACAACAGGATAGGCGCATGTTCGAAGGGCTTTCGGAAAAGCTCTCTGGCATTTTGGACCAGTTGACGCGGCGCGGCGCGCTGTCGGAGGAGGACGTGAACCTCGCGCTGCGCGAGGTCCGCCGCGCCCTTCTCGAAGCCGATGTCGCGCTCGATGTCGTGCGCTCCTTCGTCGACAAGGTGCGCGCGCGCGCTGTCGGCGCCGGCGTCGTTAAATCGGTGACGCCCGGCCAGATGGTCGTGAAAATCGTCAACGACGTGTTGGTCGAGACGCTTGGCGCGGATGCCGATCCAATCGATCTTAACGCGCCGGCGCCGGTCGCGATCATGATGATCGGCCTGCAAGGCGCGGGCAAGACGACGACCACCGCGAAAATCGCCAAGCGTCTTGCCACGCGGATGAAGAGCAAGGTGTTGATGGCCTCGCTCGACGTAAAGCGCCCGGCGGCGCAAGAGCAGCTCGCGGTGCTCGGCCGCCAGGTCGAAATCGACACTTTGCCGATCATCGCCGGGCAGACCGCTGTCCAGATCGCCAAACGCGCCGAACAGGCGGCGCGTTTGCAAGGCTACGACGTCGTCTTGCTCGACACCGCTGGTCGCACCCATATCGACGAGACGCTGATGGAGGAGATGGTTGCGATCAAGGCGGCCTCGCGCCCGCACGAGATCCTGCTCGTCGCCGACAGTCTCACCGGCCAGGACGCGGTGCATCTTGCGAAAAGCTTTGATGACCGGGTCGGCATCACCGGCATCGTGCTGACCAAAATCGATGGCGACGGGCGCGGCGGCGCTGCGCTCTCGATGCGCGCGGTCACCGGCAAGCCGATCAAACTTCTCGGCACCGGCGAGAATATGGATGCGCTTGAGGATTTTCATCCCTCCCGGATAGCGAACCGCATTCTCGGCATGGGCGACATCGTCTCGCTTGTCGAGAAGGCGGCCGAGTCGATCGATGCCGAAAAAGCGCGCCGCGTCGCCGAGAGGATGCGCAAGGGCAAGTTCGATCTCGATGATCTTTCCGACCAGCTCGCCCAGGTTGAGAAGATCGGCGGCCTAGGGGGCATCATGGGAATGCTGCCGGGCGTCGCCAAGATGAAGGAGCAGCTTGCCTCTCCCCGTTTCGACGATGGCATCGTCAAGCGTCAGCGCGCCATTATTTCGTCGATGACGTGCGAGGAGCGGCGTGCCCCCGATGTCCTCAAGGCCTCGCGCAAGAGGCGCGTCGCCGCCGGCTCCGGCGTCAGGGTCGAGGATGTCAACAAGCTCTTAAAGCTGCACCGGCAGATGGCCGATATGATGAAATCGATGGGCGGCGCCAAGCGTGGCGGCGCGATGGGCAAGATGGCTTCCATGTTCGGCCTGCCGGGCGGCGGGATGGCGGGCGCAATGCCGCCGCCCGCGCCAAAACAGCTCGCCGCCTTGCAAAGGCAAGTTGGCGAGAGGCAAATCTTGCCAATGCCGGGGCAGCCGGCAGAAGTCAAACCCGCC
>Ga0182015_10008171_pt1 | contig 10029 bp, 8 predicted proteins | sample 712P3MmetaG_FD_120478 | JGI IMG/M metagenome (GOLD analysis project Ga0182015, IMG submission 120478) | Permafrost microbial communities from Stordalen Mire, Sweden - 712P3M metaG | ecosystem: Environmental > Terrestrial > Soil > Wetlands > Permafrost | place: Sweden: Stordalen | collected... | reverse complement strand
CGCCGCGGCGCTATTGATCACGCGCTACGAGGTGCTCAGTTACGGCGTTCGCGCCTACGTCGACATCCCGTACACGGCCCTAGTGCTCGCGGCGCTGCTGGTCGAGACCAGGCGCCGGCGCGCCGGCTGGCCGGTGATCGCGCTGCTCGACCTCGCCGGGCTGCTGCGACCCGAGGCCTGGCTCTTTGCCGGCGTCTACTGGCTCTATCTCGTGTGGGCCAAGCGCAGCCCGCGCGAGCTCGCAGGGCTGGCGGCGCTCGCCGCGCTGGCGCCGCTGGTGTGGCTGCTTTCAGACCTCGCGATCACCGGCAATCTGCTGTGGTCGCTCAGCCACACGCGATCGACGGCGGCCGCGCTCAAGCGCCCGCGCGGCCTGGTGAGCTTCCCCTACACCGGCGCGCGGCGCCTTGGCGAGGTGCTCGGCCCCGATGGCCTGATCGCCGCCGCGCTCGGCGGCGTGCTCTCGCTGTGGCTCCTGCGCTCGCGCGCATGGCTTGGCTTCGTCGCCGGCGTCTTGGCAATCATCGCCTTTGCGATCGTCGCGAGCTCCGGTCTGCCGATCGATGACCGCTACACGTTCGTGGCGGTTTCGCTGCTCACGATCTTCGCCGGCGCGGGGCTGTTCGGCTGGCGCCTGCTCGATCGCGATCATCCGCAGCGCCGGCCCTGGCAGGGGGCGTCAATCGTGATCGTGATCGCGATCGTCGCGTTCATCCCGTGGAACGTCGTCCGCCTGCGCGAGACGTTCACGAGCTCCAATCCCGAAAAGCAGAGCCTGCGCGCCCAGTTGCGGATCCAGAGCGATCTCGTCGCGCTCGTCAAGAGCCACGCGATCACGCTACGCTGCGGACCGATCGGCGTCCCCTACCACACGCCGATTCCGCTGCTGGCGCTGCGCCTGCACACGAGCCCGGCGAACATCGTCGCCAAGGAGATAACGCGCGGCACCTTCATCCAAGCGGCGAATGCCGCGGTGCTGCGCGCCTACCTGCTCGACCCGAACGACCCGGCGACCACCTATGCGCCGCCGAGCGGGTTCCGCTTGACGGCGTCCAACCGATCGTGGCGCGTCTATGAGCGCTGCGGCTGAGCGGCGTGTGGCGCGCATCCCCGGCCCGGAGGGCGCGATAAAAAAGTGGCGTCGATATACATGACGCACCCAGATAGCCCATATCATCCTCGTCTATGCTGGGATTCGCGCGGCTCGGAGCGCCCCCTGGGTCGCCTGCTCAATGGTCGCGACGTGCTCATGTTCGTCCCTGACGACATCCGCAAATGCGTCTGTTTCGTTTGCCTCGATGACGAGGGGGGAGTTCGGAGGGCCGTAGGGACCGCCTTTTTCGTCTCGGTAGACCGGGGTTACGGAGTGGAAGGACACTGGACTTATCTCGTCACGGCGAAACACATATTGGATGGGGTTCGTGTTCGGCGCCCCGACGGGCAGCTGCTCCTTCGTTTCAATGTGAGAGGTGGGGGCGTGCAATATGTCGTGAGCCACGTTGATCAGTGGCTCACGCATCCCGACGCGACGCTCGTTGACGATGTCGCGGTGCTCGCATGGGCCCCTCCGGCAGAACTAGTTGACTACCTCGTCTACCCGGTCGAATCGTCGGTCAGCGAGACGACCGGCCACGGAGTCGGCGACGAGGTTTTCTTGCCAGGACTCTTTGTCAATCACGTGGGCAGAGAGCGCAACATTCCGATCGTACGGACCGGGAACATTGCCGCTATGCCCGACGAGCCGATCGATTCGAAGATCGGCTCGCTCGACGCCTATCTCGTCGAGGCGCGTTCGATTGGTGGCTTGAGCGGATCGCCGGTGTTCGTAAATCTCGGGTTGTACCGCAGGGTTGGGGGGACATTGATGCAAGCCCAAGACGGCCAGTCGGTGTTCCGGTTGCTTGGCCTTATGCACGGCCATTATCAACTCAAAGCACCCGTCACGAATGCCGCTGAACTGGATGGCCTAAGCGACGAAGCGATCAATATGGGGATCGCAATCGTGGTGCCCGCGGACCGCATCAAGGATGTCGTAAACCGACGCGAGTATGCAGAAGCGCGTGATCGAGCGGATCGAGAGGCTGCTGATTCTCTCCAACCCGTCCTCGACAGTGCCCAGACCCTAGAGATGCCTGACGACGAGGCCAACGAAAGCGAGTTCGAGCGCTTCGAGGACCTGACCGACAAGCTGCTCCGCGTCCCCAAGAAAGAGCTTGACGAAAAGCTACGCGACTCGTAAGGCTCGCCAGCTAGGCGTCAACGGGGAGCTCGTATTTCGGTGCGGCCTGCTTGTAGGCGAGCTGCCATTGCTCATACACGCGGGGATTTTTCGATTCTTCTCGCAGCCACCGCACGAACCAACTCACCGAAGGCCAGAGGTTCACAAGGCTGTAGAGCAGCGTCTGCTCGGCAACTTTCGTGTCAATGAGGCCAAGGTTGTACTCACTCCCGACGACTTCAAAGAAGTTGAAGACCCTGACGAATGGGTCCAGCCTAGCGGGCTCGTTCAGTTGCCAGTTCTTCCAGACAGCCTTCGCGGATGCTTGGTCCGACGCCCTGTTGAATGAGTAGATGTCTTTCATGAGGGGTAGGATGGCCTCGTCGTGCTGCTTCTGGAGGTCGTACACCCGCTGACGTTTCTGGACTCGACGACCCTCGGTGATCTGTGCCCATGCGAATAGGACGGCACCAAGCCCAAATGCAGCGACGCCGAGCGTAGACACGGCCGTAATCCAGGTCGCGGTGTCTGCCGATAGCACGAGGAAACCGAGCATCTACGCTAGAATTTGTGCAGGCGCGTAGCCACATGGCTTTCGCGCAGTCGCAACAGAAGGAGATTAGAGCAATGGCTACGCTACCGAGCGGCCAAGACACCCCCCCGCCGCCCCCCAAGCGGCTGAGGTAACTTCGGGCGGCCTGCGTCGTCTGGTCAGTGGTGCCCGGTCACTTCGGCGTAAGTGAGCCGACGGCCAGCAACGCGACGGAGCACTGTCGCAAACCGCTCGAAGTCGGCTAGGTTGCGCAGGTTGTAGGTGAACACGCGCTCGTCCAAGTAGCGGAACAGATGGTCGGGATCGACACTCACGTAGGTGCCGTGCAGCCCGCGCTTCAGGAGGCTCCAGAAGTTCTCGATCCCGTTCGTGTGGACGCGTCCGTTGACGTAGCTCTCCAGGTGGTCGATCACGGCGTGGTCGTAATCAGCGGCAAGTCCGTAGTAGGACTTGAGCGCGTCGGTGTAGACAGCCGATCCCGGCTCAACGGCGTTACGGACACGCGGCGCGAGCGTCTTGCGCTTGCTGTCGGGGATGACCTCAGCACGAACCCGGCCGCCACGCTCCAACATGCCGAGCACGGGGGTCTTGCCAGCCATGCCGCCGCGCGGAGTGTTCTTGCGGACGCGCTGCCCGGGGTGCATGTTGGAGACCTTGCCGCCGACATAGGTCTCGTCCACCTCTACCTCGCCGCTGAACTTGTCAAAGCTCCCGGTCTGCATGGCGAGCCGGATGCGGTGGAGCATGAACCAAGCGGACTTTTGCGTGATTCCGAGAGCGCGAGCGAGTTCGTGCGAACTGATCCCGTTCTTGCTGTTAGCGACAAGCCAGATCGCGGGGAGCCACTTGTCGAAGCCGAGTCCCGAGTCCTCGAAGATCGTGCCGACCTTGACCGAGAACTGGCGCTTGCATCCCTTGCACTTCCATATGCGTCGCGTCGTCAGGTAGGAGTGCCTGTCCGCCGAGCCACAGCGCGGGCAAACGGGGCCGTTCGGCCAGCGCAGATCGGCTACGAACTTGACGCACACCTCCTGATCGGAGAAGTAGCGGATGGCTTCGAGAAGGGTCTTCGGCGTGGATGTCTCGCTCATGTAGGTGAGTCTACTACTTCAGCGAAGGTGACTCAAGTATATCGTTACGAAAAAAGTGGACCGTGCACCCGCCGTCGAGGTGCGTCGCGCAGTGCCTTACGCCAACTGGGACTCAAGTCAGGGAGCTCCCACCGCGCCTGCCGGGACCCGCTTAAGGCTGCTTCCTTCCGGACCTGACCTGGTTCACGAACCGACACCGCGGGGGACCCTAACCATCAACGTCCCAGCCAGCGGGGCGTGCCGCGCGACACGCCCCTCGGGAGGGGATTCGGCCCCGCTATAGCGGATTGCGGATTCAGGGCACCGCTAACTCCCCGCCTAGCACGGTCCAGCGGGGATGGTAGTGGTTAGTAGTTCTCGATGAGCAGGAAGTAGAGGGCCTGGTACTTGAGCAGCCAGCCGAAGGTGAACGCCATGTAGCGCTCGATGAAGCCGGGCAGGCGGCCGGAGATCAGGATGATGATCCAGGCGAGGACGTCGAGAACGAAAAAGGCCATCACCAGGACGGCCACGACGATGTAGGCCGGGATGATGTAGATGAGGCGGAAAAACGCCTTCAGGCGGCTGTACTTAAGCTTCCGCTCGGGGATCGTGATGTGTACCGGGTACTCCGGGTACTCGCCGCCGCCGAATGGCGGGTAGACGTCGACCAGCAGGAACATGTAGGCGGCCATGCGCATCTGGAAGCGCACGAAGCCGGAGACAAAACTGTGGAGGCCGGCCGGGTAACGGCCGGTCACGATCATCGCAAACCAGGTGATGATCACGGCGAGGAACGCGACGATCTCGTAGACATAGCCGAACACCAGCACCGGAATGACGAGGATCCCGCGGAAAAACGTGGTCAGCCGACTGTGCGTCGGCGGGAAGTCGACGGACACGGCAGTCCTGCCGAGACCGTCGATCGGTAGGTCGGTGGTGCTCAACTGGTACCCCCTCTTCGCTCGTGCCACACAACGTGGACAGCAATGCCGCGGGGTTGTAGCACAGCCGCGTCGATCAGACGGGGCCGCGGCGCACAGCGCCTACAATCCCCGTTCGCCGGGCGCGTAGCTCAGTGGGAGAGCGCTCGCTTCACACGCGAGAGGTCGCTGGTTCGAAACCAGCCGTGCCCATGGAGGAAAAGCCTGCAAAACGCCTGTATTTGCTTGATCGTGCTCCGGTATAGTCGGGAGGTCTACTCCGGTTTGATCGGCTGGTTTACTCCGGATTCGTCGCCTGGCGGGTTCTCGTCGGCCGTCTGACCCGTAGCGCAGACGTGACCAGCGCAAGCCCGGCAAGCACGACGGCGGTGCCGGCAACTTCGCCTGTGTTCGGCTGCTCTCCGAGTGCGATCCAAGTCGCAGCGATCCCGACGGGCGGGACGAGCAGGGTGAACGGCGCCACGCGCGACGCGGGATGGCGGCGCAGCAGCCAGGTCCACGTCCCGAAGCCGAAAGCGGTCGAGACGACCACGACGTAGAGCAGCGCAAGCAGTCCGCCAGCGTCGAGCCCGCTGAACGCTGCGCCGATCCGGTTGGGCCCTTCTAGCGCAAGCGAGAGTGTCAAGAGCGGCAGCGGCGGCACGAGGCTGGACCACACGAGCAGCGCGAGCGCGTCTGGTGCCAGGGCGCGGCGGGTGCAGATGTTCCCGATCCCCCACGATAGGGCCGCGCCGATGCCCAGCAGAAGCGCGCCGAGCGGTACGTTTTGGGCCCGATCGACTGCGATCACCACGATCCCGGCGAGTCCTATCCCAGAACCCGCCAGCTGGGTGAGCTGCGGGCGCTCGCCGAGGAATGCGACCGCGAGCGCGATCGTGAAGATCGCCTGGGTCGGTAGCACGACCGACGCCAGTCCGGCCGGCAATCCGCTGCGGATCGCGACGAACAGGAGCGCGAACTGCCCCGCGCTCGTGAACGTCCCGACGCCGATCACCCATCGGAGCGGCACCGGCGGGCGGCGGAGGAAGAACACCGCCGGGAACGCGACGAGCGTGAACCGCAGCGCCGCGAACAGCAGCGGCGGAAACGTGCGGAGCCCGATGTCGATAAGGACGAAGTTGATGCCCCACACGAACGCCACGGCGACCGCGAGCAGGACATGGCGGGCCGGCATAGCGTCATTGCGACTCAGCGTTTGGCACAAAGATCGGTTCCCCGGTCCACCTCAGTGGACCGGCTCTTTGCCCGAAGGACACGGCGCAATCGACGCAGCCTCTGCATGAGCCGCTGCTGTCGCGGCATGCGCGAGGGCACCGGCTCGCCCCGCCGGTTGACCTCGCCGGCGAGCCGCCATTTGGCGGCCTGGTGTCGCAGATCCTCCATGTGGGCGAGGGCCGCGCGGTATGTGAGGTTGGTCATCGTCATGATCGTTCTCTCTCAGTCATGCGGCTTCAGGCGTGTGGTCGCCGGACGCGTTTGAGGCGGTCGCGGCCAACGGCTCCGGGATGCGGTCGTGGTCGGCGGCTCGGCGGAGGTCAGCGATGTGCTGTTCGGCGACGATGACGGTGAGTTGGGGATGCATGGCTGGACCTCGTTTCGGGGTGTGGTGCGAGCACTGTGATCTGCGCGGGTTGCAGCGGGCTTGCAATCCGGTAAACGCCCCGGCCGGGCATCGCAACCGCGGGCGGGCGGTCTCGGCGGCGTGCGCTGGGCGGCGAGCGGCGGAGATCGGTACGGTGACCAAGGCGTATGCGTTTCGGCATCCTGGGACCGCTACAGGCGATCGGTGATGATGGGCGTGAGCTCGCCCTGGGTGGCCGGATGCCACGCACCGTGCTTGCGATCTTGCTGCTGCGGGCGAACGAGGTTGTGTCGAGCGATCGCCTGGTTGAGGAGCTGTGGGCAGGTGCGCCGCCGGCGAGCGCCGCGAAGGGGCTGCACGTGCACGTGTCGCGGCTGCGCCGGGCACTTGCCGCCAGCCACCCGGACCCGGGCGGAGAGCGACTGGTCACGGCTGCCGGGGGCTATCTGTTGAGGATCGCGCCCGACGAGCTGGATGTGCAGCGGTGCCAGCGGCTGATCGGCGAGGGCCGATCGCTGCTGGCGGCGGGAGAGCTGGATGGGGCATTGGCGGCGCTGAACGCGACGCTAGAGCTTTGGCGCGGCGAAGCGTTGTGCGATTTTGAGTACGACGAGTTCGCGCAGGCGGAGATCGCGCGGCTCGGCGAGCTGCGCGCGACGGTGCTGGAGGAGCGGGTCGCGATCGAGATGCTGCTGGGCCGTCAGGCGCAGGTGTTGGGCGAGCTCGAGCGTCTCGTGCGCGAGTACCCGTTCCGCGAGCGGCTGCGTGGCCAGCTGATGCTGGCCCTGTACAGGACCGGACGGCAGGCAGAAGCACTCGCTGCCTATCGCACCGCACGGTCGGTGCTGGTCGACGAGCTGGGGATCGAGCCGTCCGTCGAGCTGCGGCATCTCCACGAGGCGATCCTCGCTCAGGACGAGACGCTGTTCGAGCACGACTCCGCCCAGCCGGCCGCGCCCGCCAGTGCCCGCACCACGTCGGACGGGCGGCCGCTGGGGCTTGTCCATCTGCCCGTGCAGGCGACACCGCTGATCGGCCGAGAACGCGAGCTCGCCGAGCTCGTGGAGCTCGCCGGCTCTCATCGGCTGATCACGCTGACCGGACCGGGTGGGACGGGAAAGACCCGGCTCGCGCTCGCGCTTGCGGCAGAGCTCGCGGACCGCTCTGCGGACGGTGTGTGGTGGGTGTCGCTTGCGATGGTCACCGAGGCGCGGCTGGTACCGGCGGCGATCGCGGCGGCGCTCGGAGATGTCGAGGACCTGCCGATGTATCTGCGCGGGCGATCGTTGTTGCTCGTGCTTGACAACTTCGAGCAGGTGATCGACGCCGCTCGCGCGATCGGCGAGATGCTCTCCCGGGCGCCGGGTTTTTCAGCGATCGTCACGAGCCGGGAGCGCCTCGGTGTCGCCGCCGAGCAGGAGTACCCGGTAGCGCCGCTGTCGCCGCACGGCGCCGTCGAGCTGTTCACCGCGCGGGCGCGGCAGGTCAAGCCGGACTTCGAGCCAGGGCCGGAGCTCGACGCTATCTGCGCGCGGCTTGATCGCCTCCCGCTTGCCCTCGAGCTCGCCGCCACGCGCGTCAAGCTCCTCTCCGAGCACCAGCTCCTTACCCGGCTGGAGCAGCGCCTCCCTCTCCTGGCTGGTGGCCGCCGCGACCTGCCCGACCGTCAGAGCACGATGCGGGCAACGATCGCGTGGAGCTATGACCTCCTGAGCGAGCCTGAGCAGCGGTTGTTCACCCGGCTCGCGGTGTTCATCGGTAGCTTCGAACTCGAGGCAGCCGAACGGATCTGCGACGCCGATCTCGACACCTTGCAGTCACTGATCGACAAGAGCCTCCTGCGTCCCGCCGAGAACGGACGATTCTTCCTGCTGGAGACCACTCGCGCATACGCGCTCGAGCGGTTCGATGCCAGCGACGAGCGGGACGACATCCGCACCGGTCACGCTCGGTGGTACTTTGCGCTTGGCCTCGCCGCCGGCGGCCGCGACCCGGAGCGCGCGGAGGCTCTGACCCGGCTGCGACAGGACGCGAGCAATGTCGACCTGGCGCTCTCCTGGGCGCTCGAACACGACATCGCAGCGGCACTCCCGCTTGCCGATGCTCTGTTCGCGCAACGGTTGGGAGCGGGGCGTATCGAGGAACTCGCGCGGTGGTACGGGCGCGCCCTCGAGGATCCCGCCGCGCTCTCGCCGGCGGACCGTGCCGACGCTCTCCGCGGGCTCGGTATCGCGCTGGCGCACGCCGAGACGCCGGGGCCGGCTCGGACGGCGCTGACCGAGGCCCTGGCGCTCTACCGGGACGCTGGTGATGAGCGCAACGAGGCCCGCGTGCTCTCGCACCTCGGCACCGTCGAGTTCGTGGTCGGCTCGCCCGAGGCGGTTCTCCCATGGGCGGAGCAGGCGCTCGCGATCTGCGAGCGCTTCGACGACCACCAAGGGATCGCTCGCTCGCTCCACAACATTGCTGAGGCCCGCCGAGATCTCGGCGAGTTTGAGCGGTCCGCGGAGCTGTACACCCGTGCGATCGAGATCCGGCGCGCAAACGGCCTGGGCAGCGGTTCGGCCTCGGTACACAGCCTCGGTGACCTCTCGCTCGACAAGGGCGATATGCCCGTCGCCGACCGCTACTATCGCGAGGCGCTCGCCCTCGCCCTTGAAGACGAAGACGTGCGGTTGCAGGCCTACTGCTTCGCGGGGCTCGCGTGTGTTGCCGCGCGCAACGGGGACGCAACCACGGCCGGCCGGCTGTGGACTCTCGCCGAGCGCGTAGAGCACGCGATCGGCTTCCGTATGCACGGCACCGAGCGGGTCCGCTACGAACGGAACCTGACCCCACCACTCCGCGACAGCGACGAGTACCGCGCCGGCGTCGCGGACGCAGATCTCGACGCGCTCACCGCAGCCGCCGAAATCCTCCACGGGTAGTGCGACAGGCGCAGTCGCGAAACGGGTCGTTCGCGCCGGAACCGCCGCCAACCTGCTGTCTGTCCAACTCGCGCCCGTCACCGCCGGCGCGCCACGTCTTGCGCGTTGTCCCTCAGCGTGACGAGCAGTCGCGCGGCGTTGATCAGGCGTAATCGAGTTCGTCAGGCGCGCGTGCCACGGTCGCACGGATATCGTCCAGACCGAGCTCTGATTGTCGCCCCGGATCGGACCGGCACGGGCGACCATAGCCGCGCCGTGTTGCCAGGTCATGTCTTTTTCCAGCGTTCGCGCGACTGCGGCGTGACCCGCCGGTTGCCCGTGGCGGGCGCCGACGGCGGCGGGACGACCGGGCCGATGTCCCCTTCGGGCGCCGCGTCCAAGTCGACGATCACCGGCGCGTGATCGCTCGGACCGGTCCCCTTGCGTGCCTGGCGGTCGACCCACGCGGCCTGGACCCGAGCGGCGACTGGCGCGCTCGCCAGCACGAGGTCGATCCGCATCCCGAGATCCTGGTGGAACATCCCCGCGCGGTAGTCCCAGTAGGTGAAGATGCGCTCGTCGGGCCAGCGCTCGCGGACGACGTCGTGCAGGCCGAGCGACTGCAGCTGCGAGAGCGCGGCGCGCTCAGGCGCCGTCACGTGCGTGTGCCCGATGTAGGCGGCCGGATCGAAGACGTCAGCGTCGCTCGGTGCGACGTTCATGTCGCCGCAGACGACGGTGTCGGTCGGGCCCGTG
>Ga0182015_10008170_pt1 | contig 10030 bp, 9 predicted proteins | sample 712P3MmetaG_FD_120478 | JGI IMG/M metagenome (GOLD analysis project Ga0182015, IMG submission 120478) | Permafrost microbial communities from Stordalen Mire, Sweden - 712P3M metaG | ecosystem: Environmental > Terrestrial > Soil > Wetlands > Permafrost | place: Sweden: Stordalen | collected... | reverse complement strand
GCTTGGAACTCTCCACCTGCTCTTCGGTGATCGCACCGCCGGAGCCGAACGAACGGAACTCCGTCAGGCCCGCCGTCACCACTTCCGCCAGATGCGACTTCTTGGAGCGGTCGGCAACCTTGATCGCCTCGTCCAAACGGCCTTCCTTCAGCGCGCCCGCAACCTTCGGCGCGAACTCGCGCGATTGCTTGCGTGCGGCCGAGAAGTACAGGGCACGGTCAATCATCACGGCCAACGACCAGATCGACATAATGAACAGGATGATCACGATGCACTTCGGAATCCAACTCATGTTGTTCCAAAGGCCGGTGAGGCTGAAGCTGACCTGTCCGCTATTGTCCTGGAAGAACATGGCGAGAGATGCAGCGGGAGCGTGTGCAGCAGTAATGAGATGAGCGAGAATCACAGAGTCTTTCCTCCTGGTTGAACTTGCAATAACTGGTTTGAAGCTTTCCAAAAAAACTTGCCGGATTTCCCCCGCTCCGGTTAGACCACCGCCGGTGCGGTTTCGGTTACCGGAATCTTTATCCGCCGTTGAGGTTGAAATTGACCGTAATGGTGGTGTCGACCTCGGTCGGCTCGCCATTCAGCAGGTAAGGCTTGTATTTCCATTGCCGCGCCGCGTCCAGCGCTGAGCCCTTCAGCATGTCCGGGCCACTGATCGCATTCAGCTGCGTAACGGACCCGGTCTTGGAAATGATGGCATGCAGCACCACCGTCCCGCCAACGTGCGCAGCCTTGGCAATCGGTGGATACACCGGCTGCACAAAGACCGTCCGCGTGCCCGCGATCACGCCGCCTGAAATGCGCGCCGGTCCCGTCGACTTCGGCGGAGCCACGTTGATCTTTGGCGTATTCGCCGTGCCCAGGCCCATGGCCCCGAACACGCCGCCTGCCGATCCGTTGCCCATGCTCATGCCCGCTACGCCTGCACCCGCGGGTGGAGGTGCAGCATCTTCCTTGATCATCTTGATGTCCTTCGGGATCTTCGTCGGAGCATGCAAGCCCTGGTCAATCTCTGAAACAATCGGGATGGGCTTAATCGCCTGCGGCGGCGGTGGCGGCGGCGGTGGTGGAGGGGGAGGCGGTGGCGCAGCCAGCGTGGCGGCCAAGGTGCTCTTCGGCAACGCTTCAGGATCCAGCAGAGGAATCAGGATCAGAACAGCCAGAACCACAGCCCAGAAGCTGAAAGTCGCAATCATCCAATACCGCGACTTCGACTTGATTCTTCCGCCCGATTCCAGCATCGAATCTTCAAACATGTGAAACCCCCGTCACTCTTTCCTTTCGCTTTTTCTCGCGAAGGCGGAGCTATCTAGCGTTAGACACCGAGTTGCCCAAATTTGTTCCCGCTCGGCTCCCGGCCCAGTTTGATGCCTCTAAAACCGGAAACGAATAGCCCTGCCTGCCTTAGTTGCAGGCTGCTCGCTGCATCTGTTACTCGTGGTAAAACTTGGCGACTGCGATGATCGAATTCTCCTGCGAGCTCGCAAGTCAGCGGTCTGAAACACCGGAAAACCTGCAACACGTCTGCCCTCATCCACAGTGTTCCTAAATCTTACTCAAACCCGGGGTTCCGTCAACTGCCACGCAAAAAAGTATGCGCGCAACTGCACCGTGAATGGGGCAACTTGCGCATCTTAAGGAATCTCGCACCTACCGCTTCGCCGTTCTTGGGCCTTTGGGAGCCACGCCCCTGGCCGCCGGCAGCGAGACTCGCTTGCCACTTGCGCCGCGCCAGTCCAGGTAAGCCACCAGCATCGGGGCCGCCACTGCAATCGACGAATACGTTCCAATCAAAATGCCGATCACCAGCGCGAACGAGAACCCATGCAGCACCTCGCCGCCAAACAAATACAAGCTCAGCACCGTCAGGAACGTCAGCCCTGAGGTCAGCACCGTCCGGCTCAGCGTCTGGTTGATGCTGCGGTTCACCACATCGCTGAGCGACTCGCGCCGGCTCAGCGCCAGGTTCTCGCGGATGCGGTCAAACACCACGATCGTGTCGTTCATCGAGTAGCCGATCAGCGTCAGGATCGCCGCAATCACCGTCAGCGATATCTCCTGGTTGGTGAGCGAGAACGCGCCAACCGTAATCAGCGTGTCATGGAACACCGCCACTACCGCCGCAACGCCATAGATCAGCTCAAACCGGAACCACAGGTAAATCAGCATTCCGAGCAGCGAGTAAAGGATCGCCCAACCCGCCTGCTTGGTCAGCTGCTTGCCCGCCGTTGGTCCCACAATGTCCTCTTGCACAATGCTGAAGCCTGAATCGCGGTAATTCGCCGTTAGCGCACCTTCTACCGCTGCGCGCCCCTGATCGTGCGCCGTGTCAGACGCCGTCGAGATAGGCAGCGAGATTACCTCGTCGTTCGAGGTTCCACCGCCTGAGATGCTCTGCACGGTTTCGTCGCGCACGCCGGCGCGGTCCAGCGCCTGCCGGATGTGCGCTTCATTCGGCGTGCCTTCAAAATGCACCTTGATCTGCGTGCCGCCCTTGAAGTCCACACCCAGCGGCACGCCGTGCCAGAACAGCAGGCTCAGAACACCGGCGACCGAAAAGATCAGTGAGAAGCCGAGGAAATACCACTTTTTCCCAAGCCAGTCGATATTGGAGCTACGAAAAAATTCCACTTCATTTCCTCAATCGGCGCACATATCGTTGCGAGCGCCCTGTCTTACTTCACTATTCACTACTCACTGCGCTAAATCGAAAGCACCGCATCCCGGCCCTTCTTGCTCAGCAGCCAGTCAAAGATGGTGCGGGAAACAAACACTGCCGTAAAGATGTTGGCCAGCAAACCAAAGATCAGCGTCAGCGCGAATCCCTTCACTGGCCCCGATCCAAACACCAGCAGGATCAGCGCCGAAACCACGGTCGTAACGTGCGTATCGATGATCGTGATCCACGCATGGCCAAACCCGTCTTGCACCGCCGCCGCAGCCGTCTTGCCCAGCCGCAGCTCTTCGCGGATGCGCTCAAAGATCAGCACGTTCGAGTCCACGCCCATACCAATGGTCAGGATCACGCCTGCGATTCCCGGCAGCGTCAACGTCGCGGAGAAGAAGCCCATGAAGCCCAGCAGGATCACCAGGTTCAGCACCAGTGCCAGGTCCGCATTCACGCCCGCACCCTTGTAATACACCAGCATGAACACCATCACCGCCAGCATGCCGGCAATCGCAGCCACAACGCCGGCGTGGATGCTCTCCGCGCCCAGGCTCGGTCCAACCGTGCGCGTTTCCAGGTACGAAATCGACGCCGGCAGCGATCCTGTACGCAGCATCATGCTCAGGCTCTGCGCATACTCCTGGCTGATGCCGCCGCCGGAGATACGTCCCTGCTCGCGGATCGCGCCTTCAATGCCCGCCACCTCGCGAATGCGGTTCTCCAGCACGATCGCCATCGACCCGGTGCCCTTGTTCTCGTTCGTGTACTTGTAGAAACGGTCGCCGGCGTCCGTAGTCAGCGTAAACGTAATGTCCGGCCGCCCGTTTTCGTCGGTCGAGGGCTGCGCATCGCGGAAGTCCGTGCCTTCCACAATCGCTGCGCGCTTCAGAATGTAGTACTGGTCGGTCCCGCCGTTTCCCGCCGTGCCCTTCAGGATCTCCTGGTCAGGCGGAGGGGCTCCGTTCACCGCTGCCAGCGCAGCTGCCTCAGATTCATACGGCCCGCTCGCCACCGGGTGGATCTCCAGCTTCGCCGTCTCCTGAATAATGTCTTCCACGTGCCCAGCATCGTCGATGCCCGGCAGCTGCACCAGGATCTCGTTGTCACCCAGGTTGTATTGCTCAATCTGCGGCTCGCTCACGCCCAGCGCGTCCACGCGTGCACGGATCGTCTCAATCGAGGTGTCCAGTGTCCGTTGCTCCAGATCGCGGATCGCCGACTGCTTCATCGTCATCGTGTAGCTGCCGTTGCCGGACGAGCTCACTTCGTAGTTCTGGTACTCGTTGCCGTTCAGAACACTGCGCACGTCGCTCTGGTTGGCCGGCGTTGCGCCCGTAATCGAGATCGTCTCTGGATGCTTTGGGTCCAGCTTCGCCGCTGTCGCTGAATACTGGGCCAGCGCCGTATTCAGTGACTGCATGTCGCGGTCCGTCGCCGAACTGATGGCCTCTTCCACGTGCACCTGCAACACCAGGTGGACCCCACCCTTCAAGTCCAGCCCCAGGTGGATGCGGTTCAACAGCGCCTGCTTCAGGCCGCCATGCGGAATGCCAATGATTCCATACACGCACCCCAGCAACACAACGACGATCAAGATTGCCTTCGTGCCCAGATTCTTGTTCATGTTCCTTCTTATTTCCTCTTGAACTCCGCGCTCTGATTGACTGCGCAGCCATCGCTCTCAAACTTTGCACTCTCAAACTTTGCGAAACTTTGCTTCAAGCTTTCGCTGTTGCTTTTCTAACCACTAGCTTTTCGCGTCATCCGTCGTCACCGCTGCAATCGCGCTCTTGGCGAACTCCAGCTTCACGCCGTCCGGCTGGGTGCGCAGCACGAGCGTATCGTCCTTCACGCTGATAATCGTTCCCTTGATCCCGCCGTTGGTCGTCACCTTGTCGCCGGTCTTCAGCTGCGCCAACATGGTATTCCACTGCTTCTGCTTGCGCTGGTTCGGCACAATCATCAGGAAGTACATCGCCACGATCATGATGACGAAGATCGGCAGGCTGCCGAAACTCCCGAAGCCCGCTAACAGAAATCCAAGTATCGACAAGCTGCTCAAAAGATTGTCCCGCTGCGCTCACCCGGACACGCGCTCACGCGCTCCGGTCTGCGTCTTTCCTTAGGAGATATCGGGGAGATTCTGCTCCCTTGCCGGAAGCGCGCCGGTCGGCAGTTTCACGCATCCGGGCTGCTCTTGCACCCGGACACACGTCCGCCGTTCCCAGCCAATCACACCTGAGCATTAAGCATCGCCCGTCCGCCTCCCGCTGTCAAGAAAATCGCCCCATCGGCAGGGCCTCGATTGGCTTTCTGGACTCTTGGCCCTGGATCCTGGACCCTACTGCGCCGGCGTCAACGTCAGCGCTACCCCGCTCAGGTCCGTGTCCCCCACCGTCACCGGCTGCGACAGCGGCTGGAAGCTCGTTCCGTTCGCCGTCTGCCCACGCTGCCCGCGGTTGCCGGGCTGGTTCGTCGATATCGTGCTCGCCCCCGCCACCTGCAGCGTATACGTCCCCGGAGGCACATATTTCACCGCGAATTGCCCGTTCGTATCAATCGAGCCCTGCAGTTGCAGTGTAGGGTCAGTCGCATCCGTAAGGCTCACCCGACCACTCGCCACGCTCAGCCCCGGCGACGACGCCGTTGCGTGCCCGGTCACCGTCCGCAACCCGTGCAGGTCAATCACCATCCGCACGTCGCTGCGCTCATCCCCAAGGCGCACGCTGACCGGCTTCGCATCCGCCCTGCGGAACACTCCGGATCCATACACCCGTATCGGCGAAAGCGAAATCTGCCCGCCGCGCTGAAACCCGCCCGCCACACGGTTCTGGATCATCGTCATCACCACGTAATTCCCGCTGGGCAGCCCCGAAACCCGAAACCCGCCGCGGTCGTCCGTCGTCGCGCTGGTCTGCGCCCCAGGCGACTGGATCGCCGCCAACGCCGCCGGCAGAGCCACATTCGTGTCACTGCTCACCGCCTGCACCGTAAGCCCCGCCGCCGGGCTGCCGTCTTCCCACAGAATCCGGCCGGAGATCGTCCCCCCACGCTGCATCGTCACCGTCACATTGCTCGTCGAATCAGCCGACACATGAACCACTGGAATCTGCGCCAGCAAAGTACCGGGGTCGGAACCCGCATTCACCCCCGCCTGCAGAATCGAATGCTCCGCGATATATCCCGGAGCCGACGCCATCACGTAATAGTCCCCCGGCGCCACACCAGTCGCAAGGAACGTCCCATCCACCTCGGTCCGGGCGCCCGATATCCCGCCAAAGCCGCGAAATGCGTCCTGATCGTTCATGCTGGCTGCAGCCGTGCTCACCAGCGTCACCTGCACAAACCGCGCCGGCTGCTGCGTATCGGCGGCAATCACTGTTCCCGACACCTGCCCCGTCGGCCCTCCGCGCTGCTGTGCAACACCTATCTGCGGCATGGTCTGCACCTGCGGAGGCTGCTGCGCTCCCGCCGCACAGCAACCCGCCACAACCATCATCCCTATCGCTCGACGCAACCTCATTCCCTCATTCATCCTCAATCGCATCATGAACTCTCAGACTTTGCTACAGCATAGAACTTCCGCTTATTCGTTGGACGCGCAAACCACCATTTCTTCCTACCCTTGGCCATCGGCCCTAAACCCTGCTTTATCCGGTTCCACCCACTTCCGCCTTGCCTCCACCGAAAACAGCGTCTCTTTGTTCCAGAATTCCAGCAGCCACTCCGGGGCACCCAACTCCGTCTCCATCAGCGCATTGCAGCGCACATACAGCGGCTCGCCCAGCCCCTCGCGCTCGCGCAGAAACCCCCGCGCCGCGCGGATCGAAGCCTGCGTAATGGTCTCGTGGTATCCCGCTGTGTCCGTGTTCTCTCCACTCACCGACTCGTTATACGCCCGGATCAACCCCGGCAGGTCGCGCTCCGGCAAAATGTCCGGCCTCTCCGCCAACATCCACAGCGTCGTCGACCAATGCGCAGCATGGGTCCACCGGGCCTTGGATAGGGTCCGCGCGATCATCCCCTCGCCCAGCGCCCGCACCTCGTCATCACTCGTAAGCCGAACAAACTCTCTCTTTGACATCTTTCCCACCGCTCACTTCTGAACGACGCCTCCCAAAATGCCCCCGAGGTCCAGATTCTTCCGCACAGTTTTGGAAGGCGTCAGTTCCAGGTTCAGCCCCGCCACATCGCTGTCGGTCACAATCAACGGCTGCTTCATATCGTCATAGCTCTTTATCGTTTTCTCAGTGCTGAAACTGAAAGGACTGGCATCTTCTTCCTTTTTATCGTCTTTCTTTGCCGCCTCTGTATCTCCCGCGCCGCTCACCTTCAGCTCGTATGTCCCCGCCGGCACAAATGTCACATTGAAATTTCCAGCCGCATCTACGCTCGCCGACCGCACAAAATCTTTATCGTTCACGTCGGTCACCATCACCGTCGCGGCATTCAGTCCATGGTGATCTTCTGCCGATGCCACTCTTCCACTCACCGTATGCATCCCGTTCAGGTTGAACGTCACATTCACATCGCGCTTGTCTTCGCCGCTGCCCAGCGTGATCGCCTTCGCGTCCGCCTTATGCAAGGCTGCAGGTGCAAATGCAATGAGCGGCTTCTCCGCCAGCATCTTCGAAAAATTAAACGATCCACCTGTCAGGTTCAGCATGTTTTTGAGCGGCAGTGAAACCCTCACCACATAATCTCCAGGCGACAAACCGGACACGCGATAGTGACCCAGATCATCAGTCGCCGCAATGATGCTGGAGAGCCCACCAGCGGCCCCCAGCATGGCGAATTCCGTTGGCGGCTGCTTCTCATCGCCCTTCGCCGCGACGACCGACACCACAGCTCCAGTCACCGGCGTTCCATCGTCGAACTGCGCAATGCCACTCACTGCAGCGCCGCGGTCGATTGTTACCTCCGCGTTCGCCGCGTGCTCGGCCACCACATGCACCACAACGACACCCGGGAGTGCCTTGTGCATGTCCGCGCCTGCATTCACCGCAGCCTGCACCTGGTACATCGGCTGCACATATCCGGCCTTCGCGCCAAACACGTAATAATCCCCAGGCGCCACATTCTCCGCCACAAACGCGCCATTGATATCCGTCTGCGTATTCACCATCGTGGTGTTGCTCAACCCACTCATGGCGCTTTTCATCGCCGCCATCATTGCTTCCGGGTCAGCGTTCGCATCCATCTTGGGCATCTGCGTGGTCTCTTTTGGAATCCCGAATAGCGTCACCGTCGCCAGCCGCGCCGGCCGCTGTGTGTCCCCGCACGTCACATGCCCGGTCACTGTGCCCGTGCCCGCCGCCGAAGCCGGCTGCTGCGCTGCCGCCGCCGCGAACCATAACCCAATACCAACCGCCGCAAATATCTTCGCTCGATTCATGCAGTCAGTATCCACCATATGTCTACATCTATCAACGGCACGCTTCATTGCCGCAGTGGGTCAGTTTGAGGGATTAAACCTCCGCGACTAAAGTCGCGGGACAGAAAATAGGGAGGCGACCATAACGGCCTATCTGAAGATAGGCCCTTCCGATTCATCCGCCAATCCTATTTCCTAACTCCTGCCGCACCCGCTCCATCGTCTCCAGATAAAAACTCAAATTGTGGATTGAGTTCAGCGTCGCTCCCAGCGGCTCTCCGCTGGCAAACAAATGCCGCAGGTACGCTCTCGAATACCTTCTGCACGTGGGACACATGCAGCCTTCATCGATCGGCCGCTGGTCTTCGGCAAACTCCTGCTTCTTGATGTTCATTCGCACCACCGCGCTTGCCCGGTTCTTCGGGTCTTCGCGCGCAAACAGCAGCCCATGCCGCCCGGCGCGCGTGGGCAGCACGCAGTCCATCATGTCCACGCCCATCTTCGCGTACTCTTCAATCTCGTCGGGATAGCCCACGCCCATCACGTAGCGCGGCCTGTCCTTCGGCAGATGTTCCAGCGTCAGCGCGATCATCTCGCGCGTGACTTCGCGAGGTTCTCCAACTGCCAACCCGCCGATTGCGTAGCCCGGAAAGTCCATCGCCACCAGCCGCTCGGCTGACTCCCGCCGCAGGTCGGCATACATCCCTCCCTGCACAATCCCAAACAGCGCCTGGTGTCCCACAACTCCGGGTGGCCCATCCATGACGGTTCCATCGTCATGGATGGGGTTCCACGGAACCTCCTCCCGATGCTCTTCCCAATATTTCTTCGACCGCGCCGCCCACAGGTGCGTCAGGGCCATTGAATTTTTGGTTCGCTCCCAGCTCGCGGGAGTTTCCACGCACTCGTCGAACGCCATCATCACGTCCGCGCCGAGGGCAATCTGCACCTCCATGGAGTGCTCCGGCGAAAAAAAGTGCTTGCTCCCATCCAGGTGCGACTGGAACTCCACGCCGTCGTCGGAGATCTTGCGCAGCTTGGCCAGCGAAAAAACCTGGAAGCCGCCTGAGTCCGTCAGCATCGGCCGCTCCCAGCTCATGAACCGGTGCAGGCCACCGGCGCGCCGGATCAGCTCATGCCCCGGCCGCAGATACAGGTGATAGGTGTTGGCAAGAATGATCTCGGCATTCAGCTGCTCCAGCACATCCTGCGACACAGCCTTCACCGTCGCCGCGGTGCCCACAGGCATAAACACAGGAGTCTGCACGACGCCGTGCGGCAGTATCAGCTGCGCGCGCCGACCACCGCTCGCGCTTGTATTCGCAATTTCAAATTGAAGGGACATCGCCCTTCATTGTAGTTTCTCAGCTACTGCATTTGCGGAGGTGCAGGAGCCGGCGCCGCTGGTCTCGCAGGCGGAGCCGGTGTGGCCGGCGCTGCCGGTGCAGCTTGCGGCACCTCAGGAGCTCCCAGGTTCTGCGGGACCTCTGGAGCTTGCGGGGCCTCGGGCGCCTGCGGCGCGCGCGGCGTGATGATGATTGTCTCCGTGCCATCCGGCGCTGTGAATTCCTTCGCCTTCATGCCGGATTTCTCCCAGTCCTTTGCCGACTTATCCCAGTCCTTCTCATCAAACGCTTTGCCAAATGCCTTGCCGAACGCTTCGCCGTCGAACCCCGGCATCACTGAGAAGTTCATTGGAGCCATCGGAGCCATATTGAGCCGCATTCCCGACTTCAGGCCGTTCAGCTCCATCCGCAGTTGCAGCATATCCGGATCGAGCATCGCCATCGACCGCAGCGAGGACAACGGACCGGGGAACATCCCCATTTCGCCCATGCCCGGCATTCCGATCATCGTAGCGTGATGGCTGATGGTATGGATGAACGTCAGCTCCTTCGGCCCCACCGTGATGATCGCCGTTTCGTGCAGGTCGTCCGTGCGCCGCTTGCTGCAAATGTCCGTGGACTCGCCCGTCTTCAGGC
>Ga0182015_10008169_pt1 | contig 10031 bp, 8 predicted proteins | sample 712P3MmetaG_FD_120478 | JGI IMG/M metagenome (GOLD analysis project Ga0182015, IMG submission 120478) | Permafrost microbial communities from Stordalen Mire, Sweden - 712P3M metaG | ecosystem: Environmental > Terrestrial > Soil > Wetlands > Permafrost | place: Sweden: Stordalen | collected... | reverse complement strand
GTGGACCAGCAACGGCTCTTGCCCGCTCAAGGCAAACGCCCGGGCGCTGGTTTCCGCTTCGAGCACATCTCGGGAGGTGCCCTGGATCGTCGCCATCACCTCATAGGTGTGGGATACCCAATAGGCATCCTGCTCCGCGCGCCGGGCACCGTGCCATGACCAAAAACTTAAGAATACTGTTAGAAGCACAGCCACGATCAAGCCGCCGGTCACCCTGCGCCGGAGTAGAGCCTCGATCCGTACATCGAACTGCTTGCGCTCTGCCATTTCCTTATCCAACCACCAAAGATTGCTTCCGCCGCAGTCATCGAATCCCCTTAGAACTATGAGGGTTGTAGCGGTTTGAGATGTCCCATGTCTTCACTGTAGCCCTTCTTTCTGTCCCGAGCCTGGGCATTAGGTGTGCACCCTTTGCCCCAGTTCTAGAACTTAGCGGGATGAATTCTCACCCCTAGCGAGTTAGTAAACAGTGTGATTATCATCTTCAAGTTCGACCGTAGGCTTCGATGGATCCGGCGCGGTCATCATATAGCCCAGCTGAGCGACAAGCCGATAGGCCGAGTAGTTGCCCGGCACGGGAGCGATCGTGACCCAGTGGTCGTGGTGCGCGGCGTCATACCCAGTGAGTGAGCATTTCGCCGACTTCGGGCTCGCCGGCCTCTCGCGACCAGGAAACGTCGACCGGCCGAAAAATGAGATACCGCTTGCTGAAGTTTTCTCCGGGATTCAGATACATGTACGCCAGCAGCCAATGGTCATCGAGTTGGTTGAGGCCGGTCTTGGCGTCGATTAGATCAGCATAAGAGACGAGTTCGAGGCCGTTCTTACGCGACCAGTCGCCAGGGTCTGTCAGGAAGAGAGGTTGCGACAAGATGGGTGTGAAATGCAAATGGTCCTGAGACACCACAAGGCCCATGCCTCCTTTGACCCAACTGAGGCCTATAGTTTCGCCGGTTGTCTTCCACCAGGCGGACCCGCCCGCATCGATGGGACTCGATTTGCCGCTGACACCGGGCTCGCTCCACGAGCCGTTGAAATACTTCTTCCACTTGCCGGGGCCGGGATCAGAGATCGGTGCGCGCGCGGCGAACCCATATCCTCCGTCCCACGAGTGTCCGCCGTTGTGCACACAATAGCCGTAGTAGTACCCATCCTGCCCGCGCATGACGTTGTAGCAACTGTCTCCGGTCATTTTGCTGTCATGGGGCGGATCGGTGCCAGTGATAATAAGCCCTTCGATCTTCCAGGTGTGTCCGTAGTCGGAGGAGCGGGCCATGGTCATGGAAGCGTGAGTCTGGCCGTATTTGGCGTAGTTGCAGGCAGTTTCATTGTGGTTCCAGCCGTAGAGTGTCTTACCCTCCACCTCGACATGCACGATCCACTGGCCGCATGAATCAGGGCTTCCCGCGAGGCCCGGCTTGAGAACTGCATCGGCGGCACCGCCCATATCGTAAGGATGGTTTCCATCGATAGCCCACGTGGTGCCGGCAGCGGTGAAGCCGCGGAATTTGCCGTTGGGAAGTTGAATCGCAGTGAACGAGCTGTCGGCAATATTTGCGGCGGGACCGCGAGCGACCAGGGGAACGCCGACGCGGATGCGCATCCTCGCATAGGGGATCCGGTTTCTGGACATCCGTCAGCGGCGCCACGGCCAGCTTTCCAGCCTCGGTCAGTTCTCCGCAGCGATAGACGCTGTCAGCATCCGGCTGTTTCGACCAGGGATCGGAATTCCACGCAAAGTAATCAACCCCGCCAGCCGATGTTCCGCGGCGGCCTTGGCAAAATTCACACGCATCTCCTGCACGAGTAGCGCACGAGCCGAATCCTTCGGAGGACACGAGAAGTCATTGTCCGGAAAACCCCATTCGGTGACCCAACACGGCTTTCCTCCGGACTGACGTGCCGCGCGACACGGAGCAAGATCCACGCTTTCAAACCGCTCAGTTCTTCTCGCCGCAACCACAGGATCTCCCGGATGATCGCTCGAAGGATAAGTGTGGATTCCGTAGCCGTCCACAGAGCATCCAGGCCATTCGCGCGCAGAAACGTCATCGTCGCCGACAAACTCACCATGTCTTCGCGTTTGTTGTTGTATAGCTTTCCTCCATCCGGTGCGGTCACCATTCCCGCTGAAATGAGGGGCGTAGTGCGATTCAACCGCGAATGATCCCGGACTTCCTTCAACACCGCTATGATCTTCACGTACTGCAGAAAGCCCTTGGCAATCTGCTTTCCTTCGGGATCTTGCGATAGATCGGCGAGACTGAGGATCTTGCCTTCGCCGGGCAGGGGAAACTCAGCGTTGAAAGCAGCCCAGTTCATCTCGTTGCCCAGCTCAATGCCTGCCAGCACGATGCCGTTGGCGTCGAGAGCGTCGAATAACTTCTGATAAAAGGGTTTCGAAAGTTCGGGGTCCGCATACGATAGCGGATGTCCGCTCCACATTGCGGGAAACTTATCCGGCTGATACGGACGTGTCGGAGCATTCGGGGAATATTCCGCTCCTACCCCCAGCAGGATCCGGATGCCCTTGGCTTTTGCACGTTTCGCATAGTCGATTCCCTTGTCGTCGCTGCTAATGCCGCAGCGAATTATGTGCATATGCGCTGCCCCGAGTTGGCTGAGGACAGCATTCTGGTCGGCGACGCTGGCGCGCATCGGATTGACCACGTTCACGCCAACAACTGCATCTTGCGCGCGCACGGGGCCAAGTAAGAGCATGAGAGGTAGCAACGTTCTCAGAACCGAAGACATCAGGCTTCGCTTTCTTCCAACCTTGCCCATCGCCACCGCAGTTTAGGCCCCACTCTGGATCACAGCAGAGGCTGCACTCACTAGCAAGAACCCAAACCTCGCTCTAAAGTCGCATGCCCCCCACAAGTTTTGCAAAGAATTCTAGAGCGATTTCGGGACGAGTGGCCGCTAGCCTTGATCGGAAACGCCTCGGGGAGGCTTTCCGGCGAACCGCGTTTCAGAGGTCAGATTGGTGATTGATCCAGCTCTCAGCACTAGCCTGCGCCTGAAATCTCAGGATTGGATGCAGCCCCGATGGACGAGGCGTAAACTGTCCCCAACGTGGGTTTGCCCGTGCAAGATTGGGCGCGCACGCTGTGAGAGAATCTAGCTGCCGATTTGCGGTGATTTAAGGGTTCTCCCAAACCGGCGGAGGGGATCTTCGTTATGATCTCTGCAAGCGCGGCTTTAACCGGCTCCTACTACTACAGCGAAGTGGCGCGCTCAGTGTTCATCGCCATCGTCGCGTCGTATGCTGCGCTCGATCTCGCGGGACGCGTAACCGCCGCAAAGAGCGGAATTCGCCTGGCATGGTTGAGCGGCGGCGCGATTGCGATGGGCATCGGCATGTGGGCGATGCACTTCAAGGGGATGCTGGCTTTCCACGTGCCAGTGCCCGTCGAATATCACTGGCCGACAGTTCTGGCATCACTCCTGGTGGCGGTCCTCGCGTCCGCGGTCGCGCTGTATGTGGCGAGCCGCCCGAAAATGGGTCCCGTTGAGGCCTTGACCGGCAGCATATTTATGGGCGCAGGCATCGCCGGCATGCACTACATCGGCATGGCCGCAATGAGGTTGCCAGCCGTCACCCAGTACTCCCCCTTTCTGGTCACCTGTTCCATCTTGCTCGCAATCTTGTTCTCTCTAATCGCGTTGCTGATGGCGTTCGGTCTACGAGAGGAGACCAGATGGAGTGTTCCGCGGAGGCTGGGCAGCGCCACGGTGATGGGAGTCGCTGTCTCCGCGATGCATTACACCGGGATGGCTGCCGCCGGCTTCATCCCCGCCTCGCCTCCGAACCTTTTCCACGCCGTGAGCATCCCCCCCCTTGGCAACTATGGAGTTTCCATTGCAACCTTGATCGTACTTGTGGCCGCCGTCATTACATCGTCCGTGGACAGGCGGGCGGGCGCCGAAATTCAGCGCCTTAACCAGGACCTGGAGTGTCGCGTCGCCGAGCGAACCTCACAGCTTGAAACGGTCAACCAGTCACTGAGAAAAGAAGTTGCCGAGCGTGAGCGGGCGGAAGAGTCGGTACGGGCCAGTGAAGACCGCCTCCGGGTTGTCATCGACACAATCCCGCAACGGATCTGGAGCGCTGCGCCCGATGGCTCGCTGGACTTCTTCAACGCGCAATGGCGCTCCTACACGGGTCTAACGCGGGAGGAACTAGAAGGCGAGGGTTGGCATCGCATGTTGCATCCCGACGATCGGGAGTGGGCGCTGAAAGTCTGGCGCGAGTCTGTGACGAATGGGACGCCCTTCGAGCAGGAAGTGCGTCATCGCCGGGCTGACAGGCAATATCGTTGGTTTCTGGTGCGTGGCGTGCCGCTAGACCCTGAAGGACGCATCGTCAGATGGTACGGTTCGAGTACGGATATCGAGGATCGAAAGCGGGCCGAAGATGCCGTACGGCGGAGCGAAGAACACCTCCGGCTCGTGATCAACACAGTTCCCGCGATGTTGCACAGCGCTCGTCCCGACGGCTATGTCGATTTCTTCAACAAGCGCTGGTTGGAATATGTGGGTGTTTCTTTGGAAGAAATTTGGGGATGGCAATGGACCAATGTAATTTACCCCGAGGACGTTGCTGATGTCGTGGGCAAGTGGCGCTCGTCGGTTGCGAGCGGCAGACCGTTCGAAGCGGAAGCACGACTTCGGCGGGCCGATGGAGAATACCGTCTGATGCTTCTCCGCAAGGTACCGCTACGCGACGAAGCGGGCAGCATAGTTAAGTGGTACGGCTCAGCTACCGACATCGAGGACCGCAGGCGGGCCGAGAAGGAACTCAAGAGCAGCGAAGCGAAGCATCGTGTCATTGTCGAAGCAGCCAGCGATGCCGTGATCAGCATGGACGAAAGTGGCAGCATCCTGCTGGCTAACCCCTCCACGGCGAGAATTTTTGGTTATGACCCGGTCGAATTGATCGGGAAACCTCTGACCGTACTCATGCCGGAATTCATGCGGAAGCTGCACGAGGTTGGGTTCAGGCGATATTTGGCGACGGGCCAACGGCATCTCAACTGGCAAGGTACCGAAGTTATAGCCCTGCGCAAGAATGGCCAGGAGTTTCCGGTAGAAGTGTCGTTCGGAGAATTGATCAGTAACGGACACAAGGTATTTACCGGCTTTATCCGCGATATTAGCGAAAAGAAGCGCGCCGAAGATGAATTGAGAAGGCAGAAGGAGGTTTTTCAGAAGATTTTCGAGCATATCCCCGTGACCATATCTTTCATAGGCCAGGACGGCCAAGTTGAGCTGGTCAATCCGGAATGGGAGCGCACGATCGGTTGGACGCTGGAAGAAATACGGAAACAAAATCTCGACCTGCTTGCCGAGTTTTATCCCGACCCGCAATATCGCCAATGGGTTCTGGATCTCATTGCCGCGTCAACTGGTGAGTGGACTGACCGTAAAGTGAGGGTGAAGGACGGGAGAGTCATAGATTTTGCCATGGCAGTCGTGCATCTTTCGGACGGGACGAGCGTTGCCATCGGGCGAGACATCACGGAGCGAAAGCGCGCGGAGCAATCGTTGCTGCTCTTCCGCATGTTGATTGACCAATCCAACGATGCCATTGAGGTGATCGATCCGGAAACGCTTCGCTTCATCGATATCAATGGAAGAGCCTGCTTAGACCTGGGCTACTCCCGGGAAGAACTGCTGTCCTTGAGCGTTTACGATGTCGATCCCTTTGTCGACGAGCTTATGTTGGCCAGGGTGGCCGGCAAGTTTGAAAATTCCGGATCCGCTGTTTTCGAGAGCTTCCACCGGCGGAAGGATGGATCAACGTTTCCGGTGGAAGTCAGCATTAAACAGGTCCGGCTTGACCGTGTCTACGAAGTGTCCGTGGTCCGCGACATCACGGAGCGAAAGCGGGCGGAGGCAGAACTTCGCGAGAGTGAGGCACGCTTCCGGCTAGTGGCCGATAGTGCTCCGGTGATGATCTGGATGTCGGGGACTGACAAACTCTGCATCTACTTCAACAAGCCCTGGCTGGACTTCACCGGCCGATCCATTGACCGCGAGCTTGGCAACGGCTGGGCGGATGGGGTCGCTCCCGAGGATTTACAAAGATGCCTGGATACGTTCACTCAGGCCTTTGATCGCCGAGAGGCATTCAAGATGGAGTATCGCCTCCGACGGAACGACGGCGAATATCGATGGGTTCTCGACATCGGGGTGACACGTTTCAATCCTGACAGGTCTTTTGCCGGCTACATTGGTTCGTGTATTGACGTAACCGACCAGAGGCGAGCCGAAGAGCATTTGCGTCGGGCACAGGAGGATCTCGCCCGCGTGTCCCGCGTGGTTGCGATGGGAGAGCTGGCCGCTGCCATTGCTCATGAGGTCAACCAGCCGCTTGGGGCTGTGGTCATGAATGCAAGTGCATCGCTGCGCTGGTTGGCTGGGCAACCGCCTAATCTGGGGGAGGCTCGGGAAGCCATCGATAGGACCGTCCGGGACGCGAATCGGGCAAGCGAGGTGATCGTGAGAATTCGCGCACTGTTGCAAAAGGTCCCGCCTGAGATGGAGCAACTTGATGTGAATGTCGTTATCCGGGAAGTACTGACTCTGTCCGGCAACGAACTTCTGCGGAGTGGTGTTGCGATCCAGACAAATCTGGCGCCAGATGTTCCCAATGTGCTCGGGGATCGCGTTCAGTTACAGCAGGTTCTGTTGAACTTGATCCTGAACGGGATTGATGCGATGAGAATGATTACCCATCGACCGCGGGAGTTACGCATCAAGTCTGCAATTCACCCGGATGGTGTGCTGATCCAGGTTCATGATTCGGGAGATGGAGTCAATCCCGAACAAGCAAACCACATCTTTGATCCATTCTTCACCACCAAGCCCCAGGGTCTTGGTATAGGACTTTCGGTGGGCCGTTCCATCATTGAGGCTCATGGCGGCCGTTTGTGGTTCACGCCGGGGCCTTCACACGGGGTAGTTTTTCAATTCACCGTGCCAAAGGCAGACACGTCAGATGAGCGAGCCGCCTAGTATCGTGTTCGTCGTGGACGACGATGCGTCGATCCGCGATGCGCTTAAGAGCCTGATCCGCTCGGTGGGTCTAAGGGTCGAGCTCTTCGGATCGCCACGCGAATTTTTGCAAGCGAAGCGACCAGATGCGCCGAGTTGCCTGGTCCTCGATGTCAGGCTACCTGGGGAGAGCGGGCTGGATCTTCAGGGCGAGTTAGCGGATGCCAACATCCACATTCCGATCATCTTTATCACGGGCCACGGCGATATCCCCATGTCGGTAAAGGCCATGAAAGCGGGAGCCGTAGAATTCCTCACTAAGCCATTCCGCGACCAGGATCTGCTGGATGCCATTCAAGTGGCGTTGGAGCGGGACCGCGCCGGGCGGCAACGCCAGGCCGAGACCGCAATGCTCCGGGAGCGTCTCGAATTACTGACACCGCGCGAGCGTGAAGTACTACCCCTGATAGTTTCAGGCCTGCTCAATAAACAAGTCGCCGCTGAAATCGGAACCACCGAAGCGACGGTCAAGGTCCATCGTAGCCAACTCATGCGGAAGATGAGTGCGGATTCACTGCCAGAACTGGTAAGGATGGCTGAGAAAATTGGTATCTCTGGTTAAAAGCGATTAAGTTCAAGGCGATAAACCTTCGTTAAGCCAACCTTTACCAAAGTGAAGAAATCTGTGCCAACGCCCAATAGGATTGTCCACGGTCCCCATATAGTTTTGATTTGCGCGCGGGAGGTGGCTGGTTTACCCCAGAGTCCTCACACGGGGTAGTTTTTTCAATTCACCGTGCCAAAGGCAGCCGACTTTCATGACGTATCAGCCGCCGATCGTGTTCGTCGTGGATGACGATTCATCGATCCGCGATGCACTTAAGAGCCTGATCCGCTCGGTGGGCCTAAGAGTCGAGCTCTTCGGCTCGGCACGCGAATTTATGCAAGGGAAACGACTGGATGCGCCGAGTTGCCTGGTTCTTGATGTCAGGTTACCCGGGGAAAGCGGGCTCGATCTTCAGCGCGAGTTGGCTAAGGCGAACATCCACATTCCGATCATCTTTATCACGGGCCACGGCGATATCCCCATGTCGGTGCGGGCCAAGAAGGCGGGAGCCGTTGAATTCCTCACTAAGCCATTCCGCGATCAAGATCTGCTGGATGCCATTCACCTAGCTTTGAAACGAGACAGGACCTAGCGGGTACAGGAGGCAGAAGCTGCCATTCTGCGTGAACGGCTTGAATCCCTGACACCTGACGAACGGAAGGTCCTGCCTCTGGTTGTCTCAGGTCTCCTCACCAAACAAATAGCGTCCGAAATTGGAACTAACGAGGCAGCGGTGAAAGTCCATCGTAGCTACCTCATGGAAAAGATGGGCGCCGCATCGACGGCTGACCTTGTGAGAATGAGCGAGAAATTGAGTATCGTCCCCAGGAGCTAACAAAGCTTCGTAAGCATCCCTTTACCAAAGTAAGTATTTGCTTTACCAACGCACAATAGATTCATCGCCACGCCAGGTGCTAGTTTGAAGGTCAGAAGGTGGCGAGGCTTACGCCTGAACATGAAGTACGCCTCCAAGCTGACACAAACTAATGTCAACACTTACCAACCCAGGGGACTAGAAGAGAGATTCCGAGGCCTGCTGGAAGCCGCGCCTGATGCCATGGTCGTGATGAACCGAGAAGGCAAGATTGTTCTAGTCAATGCCCAGGCACAGAAGTTGTTCGGCTATCCGCGGGAAGAGGTGCTCGGACAAGAAATTGAGATGCTGGTGCCAGAACGGTTTCGGAATCAGCATCCGGGGCACCGAACGGGTTTTTTCACGGAACCTAATGTGCGCCCAGTGGGCGCTGGCTTAGCTGCCCTCTTCGGGCTTTCATGGGTTTGGCATGGGCCTTGCATCGGGAAGCATTAAGGAGGGTTAGTGAAGTGGCCGCTGCCAGAAAATGAAGACTCCCGTCTCGAAAGTCTTCGTAGCTTTCGTATTCTGGGAACTTCCGGCGAGCAAGGGTTCGACGACATCGCTCATCTGGCTGCTCTTATGTGCGATGCCCCGGTTGCCGTCATCGCTTTCGTCGATGGGCAAAGGGTATGGTTTAAGGCCAAGATCGGCCTTGAAGTGGATGAGATTCCGCGAGATGACTCGTTCTGCGCCCATGCAATCTTGCAATCCGATGTCCTGATCGTCCCCGATCCCATCTCTGACGAGAAATTCATGAGCAGTTTCTTGGTGGAGGAAATCGGTATTCGATTCTACGCCGGGATACCGCTGATTACCGTTGATAACTACCCCGTAGGTACGCTCGCCGTGATGGACCGGGTGCCACATCTCATGACAGCGGAGCAAATAGATTCCTTGCAGATTCTTGCTCGACGGATTGTGGGTGAACTGGAAACAAGACGTACGACAAACGCTCAATCACCGCACCAGAGGCTTCACCTCGAACCACCCCACCATCGTTCCGTCACCGTCTTGATAGTCGAAGACAACAATAACCTTCGAAACCTCGTGCAACGGATGCTTGAGGGGAGTGGGTTTTCTGTCTTTCCTGCTGCCGATGGTGCAGAGGCACTCCGCTGGAGCGAGCAACATGAGGGCACAATAGAGATTGTGGTGAGTGATATTGTCATGCCCGAACTCAACGGGATTGAGCTTTCAAGGCGAATTCGTGTGGCCCGCCCCGAAACGAAGTTCTTGTTTATAACGGGCTTTGGAAATCAGTTCCCCGAATTGTGCGAATACGGCGCAAGCATTCTGGAAAAGCCATTCCTGCCTTCAGAACTCCTGCATAAGGTGGAAGAAATCCTCAACCAAGGACAGACGGCAACGGGCACTGGATAGACCGTATCCGTCGAGCATCTTGGGGGCCAGCTCTGAGTTTGCCTGCGTTCCCAGTCCAACTGTGTAACCACCCGGAGCTATGCCGCAGACTGGACTATTTAGGTTTTGAATCTCTAGCGGACTGACACTTTCTGTTCAATTCGTCCAAAACCCGACTTGCATACACCAAGTCTTGTAATTCTAGATCGT
>Ga0182015_10008168_pt1 | contig 10031 bp, 8 predicted proteins | sample 712P3MmetaG_FD_120478 | JGI IMG/M metagenome (GOLD analysis project Ga0182015, IMG submission 120478) | Permafrost microbial communities from Stordalen Mire, Sweden - 712P3M metaG | ecosystem: Environmental > Terrestrial > Soil > Wetlands > Permafrost | place: Sweden: Stordalen | collected... | reverse complement strand
GGTGACGTTGTTGGGCGTTGCCGGCGCTGTGCTGCTGGCGCGCTTGGCCTTCATCCAGCCCTATGTCGTTGCAGCGACCATTGTCTTATTGGGGACTGGCTTTTGGTTCGTCTATCGCCGTCCACGGCCGGACGCCGCGTGCGATGTCACGCAGCAGCGCCGCTTGCGGTGGCTGGTCTGGGCTGCGGCCATTATCGTGATTGTGATCGACATCGCATCCTTCGCGCCACGCGTCCTCATATGAGCCCGAGCCTCAAGCCTATTTGGTCAAGAAGCCTCTCCGGCTTCAGATGTCCCAAGTCCTAGGTCTTTTGCACGGATCGAGTCCGGTCTATGCATGGGACATCTACATGATCTATCCGCCGAACGTGGTGTGGAGCGGACAAGATCCGCCGCAACCGTCCTACTTGATGCATCAGCTTCCGGGTCTGGACAATCAAAAGTTTCCGCCGTGGGACGGAAAGATCTTCGCCACGAAAGTAAAAGACACCCTAGCCGCCAGCGATCAGAAAAACTGAAGCGCACCAAACGGCGCGAGTGTGCCGAAGTGAGAGCTAATGACAGCAGCTGCGCTGCTTTTGGATAGGTGGACACGCCACCGAGCCGTAAGAGCAAAAAACGCAGCAGTCGCCCGTTTTAGGCTGAAGCAATGTCTTACAACGCGTGCACTCGTAAAAATATTGGCACGCGTCCGTCGGCATGACCTCTTCGCGCTTCTGCCCGCAATTCGGGCAGGTAATCACAGATTCTAAGATGACGGTACTCACGGCTTCGCAATGAGTTTCGAGGGAAATCCCGCTTCCGTTGTCGCCTGGGTCAGTCGCGCAGTGCTCGCCTTGTCCGGATCATATGTCACGGTGGCGGTCTTTTTATCAAAATCGACTGCGGTAGCACTCACCCCCGGAACCTTTTCAAGGGCCTTCTTGACCACGATCGGACAGGTGCCGCAGGTCATAAGTCAAGCCCGCTTGCGCCGTGCGGCCGGCTCACGACGCGTTCGCTCCAGCGCCGCTTTCAAGTAGTGCCCGGTGTACGAGGCGGCGTTCTCGGCGATCTCGTCCGGCGTCCCGGTCGCGATGATCTGGCCGCCGCCGTCTCCTCCCTCGGGACCCAAGTCGACCACCCAGTCGGCGGTCTTGATCACGTCCAGATTGTGCTCGATCACGATCACGGTGTTGCCCTCGTCGCGCAGGCGATGCAGGACCAGCAGCAGTTGCTCGATGTCCGCGAAGTGCAGACCAGTTGTCGGCTCGTCGAGAATATAGAGCGTACGTCCCGTGGCCCGCTTGGACAGCTCCTTCGCCAGCTTGACTCGTTGGGCTTCTCCACCCGAGAGCGTCGTCGCGCTCTGTCCCAAACGCACATACGACAGCCCCACGTCGAGAAGCGTCTGCAGTTTCGGCTGTACGGTCGGCACCGCTGAGAAGAAGGGCAGAGCATCCTCGACCGTCATGTCGAGCACTTCCTGGATGTTCTTTCCCTTGAAGCGGATCTCCAGAGTTTCCCGGTTGTAGCGCAGGCCGCGGCAGACATCGCATGGCACGTACACGTCGGCGAGGAAGTGCATTTCGACCTTGATGACGCCGTCGCCTTGACAGGCTTCGCAACGGCCGCCCTTGACGTTGAAGCTGAAGCGTCCGGCCTCGTAGCCCCGGGCGCGTGCCTCCGGCACGGAGGCGAAGATCTCGCGGATCGGCGCGAACAGTCCGGTATAGGTCGCCGGATTGGAGCGGGGCGTGCGGCCGATCGGACTTTGGTCGATCTCGATGACCCGATCGATATGCTCGAGCCCTTCGATGCGGTCGAAGTGTGCGGTGCCCGGTGAGGCACGGTTCAATTGCGTCGCCACCGCGCGGAACAGGGTGTCATTGACCAACGTCGATTTGCCGGATCCCGAGACGCCGGTGACGCAGGTCAGGAGCCCGAGCGGGAACTCCGCTGTCACGTTCTTCAAATTGTTGGCTGAGGCGCCGATGACCCGCAGTTTCCGTTTCGGATCCGGCCGATGACGCATGGAGGGAATCTCGATGCGCCGCCTTCCGCTCAGGAATTTTCCGGTGATCGACTCGGGATTCTCGGCGACCTCTGCCGCCGTCCCCTGCGCTACGATCCTTCCGCCGTGCGCTCCAGCGCCGGGGCCGAGATCCACCACGTAGTCGGCTTGGCGGATCGCATCCTCATCGTGCTCGACGACGATGACGGTATTACCCAGGTTGCGCAAATTGACGAGCGTGTCGAGCAGCCGCTGATTGTCGCGTTGATGCAGACCGATGGAGGGCTCGTCCAGAATGTACATGACCCCCACCAGGCCCGAGCCAATCTGGCTGGCGAGGCGGATACGTTGAGCCTCGCCGCCCGACAGCGTGTCGGCGCTGCGGTCGAGGGTGAGGTAGCCGAGGCCGACGTTCGCGAGAAAACCCAGCCGGTCCCCGATTTCCTTGACGATCTTCACGGCGATTTCGCCCCGCCAGCCGGGAAGCTTCAGCGCCCGAAAGAATTCGACCGCATGGGCGACCGACAGCGCCGAGATCTGGGGCAGGTCGGTGTTCGCGATGAAGACGTTGCGTGCGGCCCGGTTGAGCCGGGCGCCCCCGCATTCGGGGCAGGCACGCGACGAGCGGTATTTGGCGAGCTCTTCGCGCACGGTGGCCGATTCTGTCTCGCGGTAGCGGCGCTCGAGATTCTTGACGATGCCTTCGAAGGCGTGCTTGCGCTTGAGCGTGCCGCCCTTGCCGTCGAGGTACTTGAACTCGATCTGCTCGTCGTCGCTTCCGAAGAGGACGAGATCTTTTATCTTCTGCGGCAGGCTCTCATACGGCGCTTCGATGTCGAACTTCGCGTGCCGGGCCAAGGACTGGATGAGCTGGAAGTAATAGGCGTTGCGCCGATCCCAGCCGCGGACGGCGCCGCCGGCGAGGGACAGATGCGGGTTGGCGACGATCTTCTCGGGATCGAAGAACTCCTGCGTGCCGAGCCCGTCGCAGCTCGGGCAGGCGCCGATGGGACTGTTGAAGGAGAACAGCCGCGGCTCGAGCTCTGTGAGCGAGTAGTTGCAAATCGGGCAGGCGAACTTGTTGGAGAACACGAGCTCGGCCCGTTCCGCCTCGTCCATGAACGCCACGCGCGCCACACCCGCACCCAGGCGCAGCGCGGTCTCGAAGGATTCCGCGAGACGCTGAGTGAGGTCGGGCCGGACCCTGAAGCGATCGACGATCGCCTCGACGGTGTGCTTGCGGCGCACGTCCAGCTTCGGCGCCTGATCCAATTCCACTACGTTGCCGTCGATGCGGGCGCGCACGAAGCCCCCGGCTTGCAGCTCCTCGATCAGCTCCGCGTGCTCGCCCTTGCGCTCCGATATGGCGGGTGCCAGGAGCATCATGGCGGTCCCTTCCGGGTGCGCGAGGACCGCGTCCACCATCTGGCTCACCGTCTGAGCGGCCAGGTCGATGTGGTGGTCTGGGCAGCGGGGGATGCCGGCGCGCGCGTACAGCAGCCGCAGGTAGTCGTGAATCTCGGTCACCGTGCCGACGGTTGAGCGCGGATTGTGCGAGGTGGATTTTTGCTCGATCGAAATCGCCGGGGAGAGCCCTTCGATGGTGTCCACGTCCGGCTTTTCCATCATCGATAGGAATTGGCGCGCGTAGGTGGAGAGTGACTCCACGTAGCGCCGCTGGCCCTCGGCGTAGATGGTGTCGAATGCCAGCGACGACTTACCCGACCCGGAAAGGCCGGTGAACACGATCAGCCGATCTCGCGGCAGGTCGAGGTCGATGTTCTTGAGGTTATGGGTCCGGGCACCCCGGATTCGGATATTTTGCATGCAACCAATTACTATACGCCCGGCGTCAAGGGGCGAGGATAGGAGGTGAAGGCGGCACCTGGAATCGAGCGGCCCGCCCGCCGGCCGCGCATTTCTCGATCAGCGCGGGCTATAAGCCCGTCATATGGGGGCTCTCCGCGCGTGTACAATATGCGCCTGCAAAGTGGAGGGGATCGCCATGGCTCGCGGAGTCAATAAAGTCATTTTGGTCGGAAATTTGGGGGCTGACCCCGAGACTCGCTCGATGCCGAGCGGCATGACGGTCACGAATATCCGCATTGCCACCAGCGAGTCCTGGAAGGACAAGACCTCCGGCGCCCAGCAGGAGCGCACCGAGTGGCATAGCATCGCCCTGTTCGGCCGCCTGGGAGAGATTGCCGCCGAATACCTGCGCAAGGGTTCCCAGGTATTCGTGGAAGGCAAGCTCCGCACCCGCAAGTGGCAGGACAAGACGGGCAATGATCGCTACACCACCGAGATCATCGCCGACAACATGCAAATGCTGGGTGCGCGGGCGGGAGGCGGCGGCGGCGTGGGCGGGGGTATGGATCGGGGCGGCGCCAGTGCCCCACCGCGGGACGACTATGATCAGTCGCCGGCCCCGGCGGGCGGCAAAGAGGACTTCGACGACGACATCCCGTTCTAGAAAGCCGTTCGATGGGCGCGCGATTGGGGGCCTGCGCTCGACAACAGGCCTCCCGTCCGATGCATGTCGGAAATCGTAAGCGTTTGTTTTCATTATTTCCCAACCGCGTCATCCCGCTATAATCGCGGCACGCCGATGGCGCTACGCCATCGCGGAATACCAACAACGACAAGGGAGATTGCATCATGAAAATCATTCATGCAGCCGCGGCTGGATTCGCCGTGCTCGGGGCCCTGTACTTCCCCTCCACGCCCCTCCATGCACAAACGACGGAAGCTAAAGAGAAGCCTCCGATGTACACGTACTACTCGCAATGGGACATCCCGCGCGCAAAATGGGGCGACATGGAGAAAACGCGCGGCGGAAACGGAGCGATGGCGCATGCGTTCGCGAGCGGTGCTCTCGTGGGCTATGGCGGCGATGAGACCGTGGTGCATACCGCGGACGGCTACACGCACGACGGCTGGTTCTCCTCCCTGTCGATGGCGGGTCTCCTGCAAACGCTGAGCGACCTCATGCAGGGCGGCAACACGACCACCGCAGTGTTCGCAAGCGCCACGAAACACGAGGATCAGGTGTTTTCCAGCCGCTATTACGCCTGGAAGAGCGGCTCGTGGAAGGGCGCGTACACTCACTCTGCGGTGTACAAGCTCAAGGACAGCGCCCCGGACGACGCGGTCGACACGCTTGCAAAAAGCTTCATGGTGCCGTTGCTCGAGAAGCTGCTCGCGGACGGCACCATCGTCGAATACGAGATCGACGAACAGGCCATTCACACCGATTCTCCGTCCCTTTTCTTCATGGTCTACATTACGCCGACGGCGGAAGGGCAGGACCGGGTGAACAAAGCGCTGGGCGAGTCGATCAAGGCCAACCCGCTGGCGAATCCGGCGTTCGATTCCCTGGTCGATTTCTCCGTGCATCGCGACTATCTCGTGCGGGGAGATGCGACGTATAAGTAGCCTTGGGGGTCGGTACGGCGGGACAAAAATCAACCGCAGCCCGCCGTACCGACGACTTTGAATTCGATCTGCGGAAAGGGAGACTGATCCGGACATGAGCCGCTGGGTACGTTTTCGCTCGGACGACGGCCGTCCGGGCTTCGGCATGGTCGAGGGCACACAAGTCCTCGAATACGAGGGCGACCTCTTCGCGGAGAAGCGGCCGACGGGCCGTGTCTTCGAACAAGATGCCGTTACGCTGCAGAGTCCTTGCGCACCGTCCAAGATCGTCGCGCTGTGGAACAACTTTCACGCGCTGTGCGAAAAACTCGGCAAGCCGGCGCCGACCCATCCGCAGTTTTTCCTCAAGCCCGCTACCTCGGTGATCGGACCGAACGAGCCGATCCGCAGGCCCCGCTCGTATCAGGGCAAGGTAGTCTACGAAGGCGAGCTCGGCATCGTGATCGGAAAACGCTGCAAAGACATCTCGCCGAGCGAGGCGGCCGGCCACATCTTCGGCTACACCTGTGTGAACGATGTGACCGCGACGGCCGTCTTGAATGAAAATCCGGACTTCTCGCAGTGGTGTCGATCGAAGGGCTACGACACTTTCGGCTGTTTAGGTCCCGTCATTGCCACGGGACTGGATTGGTCGCGCTTGCGGGTGATCACCCGCCTCGATGGAGTCGAGCGACAGAACTATCCGCTGTCGGACATGGTCCTTCCACCGGAGCAACTGGTGAGCCTGGTGTCGCAGGACATGTCGCTCCTGCCGGGAGACGTGATCGCGTGCGGCACCTCGGTGGGCGTCGGGTCGATCAAGGAGGGGTCCACCGTCGAAGTGGACATCGAAGGCATCGGCGTGCTCGTAAACGCCTTCGAGCCCGACCCGGCCCGATCCTGAGCCACCGGGTCAGCGTGCAGACCCGCGGTCTTGGTCGAGCGTTCGCTCGAGCGCTGCGGCAATGGACAGCACCCGAAGATCGGAATTCCCGAGCGCGGCGAAGGTAAGGCCGACGGGCGGTTCTCCCGGGGCGTGGCACGGCAGGCTGATCGCGCAGCCGCCGAGAAAGTTCACGATGGACGAATTGCGCAGCACCAGCTTATTGGTCTCGAGATACGCCTCGTCTTCGGCCAGCTCGGCGATTCGCGGAGCGATGATCGGCACCGTCGGCATGAGCCAGCCGTCGAAACCCTGCAACGCACGGCCCGCGGCCGCGATGCCGGCGGAGCGGCAGCGCAGGGCATCGAGATACTCCCAGGCCGAATACGCCGCTCCCCGTTCGATGCGCGCGCGCACACGCGGATCGTAGAGCGACCCATGGGCGGCGAGGTTTCGGCGGTGCCACGAATAGGCCTCCGATCCGACGATCACCACGCCTGCGCCGACCGTGGGCACCTCCACGAGCTCGGGCAGCGGCAACTCCGCGAGTGCCGCGCCCGCCTTGCTGAGCGAGGTGAGCGCTCGGCCGATCGCGGCGGCGACCGCGGAGTCGGTGTCGGCGCTCAATAGCTTCCCCGGGATGGCGAGGCGGACGCCCTGCAAATCCCGGCGCGGCTCGGCACGCTCCGTCTCGCCGGCAAGCACCCGGTCAATCAGCGTGCACGTGGCAACGTCGCCCGCGATCGGGCCGATGGAGTCGAAGGAAGTCGATAGGGGGTAGACCCCCTCGCGTGATACCCGCGAGACGGTGGGTTTCCATCCCACCAGCCCGCAAAGCGCCGCCGGGATGCGAACCGAGCCGCCGGTATCGGAGCCGATGGCCGCGGCCGCCATGCGATCGCTCACCGATACGGCGGCGCCCGAGGAGGAACCCCCTGGAATGCGCCGGGCATGCCGGTCGAAGGGATTCAGCGGCGTGCCGAAATGCGAGTTCAGCCCGAGGCCGGAGTAGGCAAACTCGGTCATGTTGGTCTTGCCCAGGATGACCGCGCCCGCGGCGCGGAGCCTCGCAACGGCCGGCGCATCGGCCTCGGCGGGGGATGCTTCCGGTAGCGCGACGGATGCCGCCCGGGTCACGGAGCCCGCGATGTCGAACAAGTCCTTGATCGAAATCGGCAGCCCCTCGAGCGCCCGCGCCGGATGGCCGCCCGCCAGGCGGCTGTCCGACCGGGCCGCCTGGCCGAGTGCCGACTCCGCAAACAATTCGGTATAGACGCGTGCGCCCTCGCCGCGGGGATCACGGGCCGCCGCGAGACATTTTTCCGTTGAGGCTCTGGCGGACGTATCGCTCAATCGTCCGCCACGTCCTGGCCCGGGAAAAGCGCCTCGGTGAAGCCGAATTGGGACAGATCGCGGATCCGCCGCGGATACAGGATGCCGTCCAGATGATCGACCTCGTGCTGCACGACGCGCGCATGAAAGTCCGTGACGGTGCGATCGATCGGGCGGCCGGCGGCATCGAGGCCGGTATAGCGCAGGTGTCGGTAGCGGGGCACCAGGCCGCGCATACCAGGAACCGAAAGACAGCCCTCCCAGCCTTCCTCCATCTCCTCGCCGAGCGCCGTGAGCTCGGGATTGATCAGCACGGTAAAAGGGACCGGCTCGGCGTCCGGGTAGCGCGGGTTGGCCTCGATGCCGAATATGACAACTCTCAGCCCGACGCCGATTTGCGGCGCTGCAAGACCCGCCCCATTGAGATCCTGCATGGTGTCCCGCATATCGCCGAGCAGGCTCTCGAGCTCCCGCGTGCCGAACGCGGCCACCGGCTCGGCGATCTCGAGAAGCCTCGGATCGCCCATTCTTAAAACTTCGCGGATTGCCATGGTTCCGAGTATCTTAGCGGCCTTTTCAGCGTGAGCCTACGGCGAGCTATGTCCGGCCTTGTCTACATCAAAACCTTCGGTTGCCAGATGAACGAGTACGACTCCAGCAAGATGCAGGACGTGCTCGAGGCGGCCCACGGTATGACCCGCACGGACAATCCATCAGAGGCGGACGTGCTGCTGGTCAACACCTGCTCCGTCCGCGAGAAAGCCCAGGAGAAGGTGTTCTCGCTGCTCGGCGAATGGCGCGCCTTAAAGCAGTTGCGGCCGCAAGTCGTCATCGGCGTCGGCGGCTGCGTGGCGAGTCAGGAGGGCGAAGGGATCACTGCGCGCGCTCCGTTCGTGGATCTCGTGTTCGGCCCTCAGACCCTGCATCGGCTTCCCGAGATGATCGAAGGATTGAAGCGAACCGGCCGGTCGCAAATCGACGTGAGCTTTCCCGAAATCGAGAAATTCGACCGTCTGCCGGAGGCTCGCGCCAGCGGCGCAACCGCTTTCGTCTCCATCATGGAAGGCTGCAGCAAGTACTGCACCTTCTGCGTCGTGCCCTACACCCGGGGTGAGGAGATCAGCCGGCCATTCGCGCAGGTGCTCGCCGAAGTCGAGACGCTGGCGGCCCAAGGCGTGCGGGAAATCATACTGCTCGGACAAAACGTCAACGCGTACGCGGGCGAGATGGACGACGGGAGTGTTGCGGATCTGGCGACCCTGATCCACTTCGTCGCCGGGGTGCCGGGGGTGGAACGCATCCGGTTCACCACCTCCCATCCCTTGGAATTCAACGACAGTCTGATCGAGGCATACGCGAGCGTTCCGAAGCTCAACAACATGCTCCATTTGCCGGTGCAAAGCGGCTCGGACCGGGTGCTCGCAGCCATGAAGCGCGGCCATACCGCGCTCGAATACAAACAGAAGCTGCGCAAGCTCCGTGCGGTGCGCCCGGACGTCTCGATCACCACGGACATCATCGTCGGATTTCCCGGGGAGACCGACGCGGATTTCATGTCCACCATGAACTTGATCGCGGACGTGGGGTTCGACCAATCCTTCAGCTTCATCTACAGCCGGCGTCCCGGCACCCCCGCCGCCTCGTTGCCGGACGAGGTTCCCGCCGAGGTGAAGCAGCAGAGGCTCGATCTCGTGCAACAACGGCTGAACGCGCAGGCGCGCGCCATTTCCGAGCGCATGGTCGGAAGCCGCCAGCGGGTGCTCATCGAACGGCCCGCGAAGCGCAACAAAAACGAGCTCGCCGGGCGCACCGACAACAACCGATGGGTGAACTTCGACGGACCTTCGGATCTCATCAACCGGTTCGCCGACGTGATCATCACCGAAGCGCGGCCCAATTCGCTGCGCGGCCGCCTCGTAACGGACAATGCGGTGGAAAACCAGGCGTGAGCTCCGTTCCCTCGTCGCGCGATGTGGTTTTCGTACCGGTGGACAACGTGCGCCTGGTCGAGCTCTGCGGACCACTCGATGAACACTTGCACCAGATCGAGGTAAGACTCGGGGTGGAAATCCGCCGGCGCGGAAATCGGTTCCGGATCGTCGGATCGCCGGACGCGGCCCAGCGCGCCGAGGCGGTGTTGCAAGACTTGTACGCTCGGGCCGAGCGCGAACCGGTGGATTCCGAGCGCGTGCACATCGCGCTCCAGGAGCTCGGCATGGGCGACGCGCCTCCGCACGACGGCGAAGCGCCGGACGAGATCAAGGTGCGCACCGCGCGCGGTACGCTCAGGGCGCGGGGCACGAATCAGACCGAGTACCTGAGCAATATTCGCACGCACGACCTGACCTTCGGCATCGGTCCGGCGGGTACGGGCAAGACCTATCTCGCGGTCGCATGTGCGGTGGAGGC
>Ga0182015_10008165_pt1 | contig 10033 bp, 6 predicted proteins | sample 712P3MmetaG_FD_120478 | JGI IMG/M metagenome (GOLD analysis project Ga0182015, IMG submission 120478) | Permafrost microbial communities from Stordalen Mire, Sweden - 712P3M metaG | ecosystem: Environmental > Terrestrial > Soil > Wetlands > Permafrost | place: Sweden: Stordalen | collected... | reverse complement strand
GTTGAGTTCCGCCATCGCCTTCCTGGCCGCCTTGTCGTCGCTCATAACGACGAAACCAAATCCCCTGGACTTGCCCGTCATCCTGTCATTGATGATCCTGGCGGACGTAACTTCGCCGTACGGCGTAAAAAGACCTTTCAGGTCCTCATCGCGGACTTCGAAACTAAGGTTAGAAACATGAAGATTCATACCATAACAATTAAGAAATGATAAATAAATTTGAGGATGGCAAAAAGCAAAAACGACTATGATGCGGAGCAGGATAATTGCCGTTACTGGATGCGAGGCTCAAAATAGCATGTAAAGGTAGTCCTTTATCTACACATTACGGCCAATATTTTGATAAAGGGGCTATTCCATCCGCTATTTGATATAACTTCCCGTTTCTCAATCCTTCTATATGCAAATACGTGTCGGCAATTTGAATATGATGACCACGACAGGGCAGTTGGCTGAACTTTTCCTTCCGTATGGAAAGGTGTTTTCCGCGAGGATAGTGAGTGTTGGCCCGAAGGGACGTTCCCAAAGTATGGGGATAGTGCAGATGGACAGTTGGTGCGGAAGAGCGGCGATCAGGAAATTGCATCGGCACTTCTTTAGGAATTCCTACATCGAAGTGTATGAGGATTGAAGCTAAACAGATAACATCGCATTATTCTGTCCTGAGGCTCTCGACAGGGTTGGCCAAAGCGGCCTTGATTGCCTGGAAACTGATGGTCAATATGGCAATGATCAGGACAAACATCCCCGCAACAGGAAATACCCACCAACCGATCGGGATCCGATAGGCAAAATCCTGTAGCCAGCGGTTCATAGAATACCAGCCAATTGGAGTCGCGATCAAAATCGCCAAAAGAATCAGACTGATAAACTCTTTTGCCAAAAAGCCGGTTACGGATACCACGCTTGCGCCAAGGACTTTCCTGATTCCTATCTCCCTGGTTTTTAATTGGGCCGTATACGTCATCAATCCAAAAAGACCCAGGCAGGAAATAAAAATGGCTATAAAGGCGAATACTTCGAACAATGAACCCGTCCGTTGGTCGGTAGCATACATCTTATTGTAGACATCATCCAGGAATATGTATTCAAATGGATATTCAGCGTTGTAATTTCTCCAGATCCGCTGCACGGCTGCGATGGCTTCCGGCGTATGCCCTGCGGCTGCCCTGACATATATCTGTCCTATCGATTGCGGATTCCAAAATATGACGCAAGGACCTATCCTGGCGTGCATATTCTTATAGTGAAAATCCTGGACAATCCCGGCGATCGTACCTTTCCTTCCATAAAGGGTAAATGATTTGCCAACCGGATCCCGCAATCCCATCTCTCTGATCGCCTCTTCGTTCAACAAAAAATATCCGGAATCGGCCGCGGTTCCGCTGAATTCTCTCCCTTTCACCAACTTTATACCCATCGTGGGTAAAAAATCCCTTTCAACGGGAATCGTAGAGATCAAGAACGATCTTCCGGCATCTTTCCCCGGCCAGTCATTAAATGTCGTGTTGGCGGCAACTTGCAAAGGATCCTGTCCCGCCGCCGTAACACCCGTTATCGAAGGCTCTTTCAGCAATTCACTTCTGACGGCCTCATATTTTCCATACATATTCTTAAGATCAAAACGGAAGACATTTTCCCTGTCGAGGCCGAGGTCCCTGTTCTGAATATAATTCAATTGTTTACCAATGATGATGGTACAAATGATAAAAATCGCCGAAAAAGAAAATTGGCTGATCACCAGTAACTTCCGCAGGAAATGATTGCCCCTCCCGATTGAGAACTTTCCTTTGAGCGCTTGCAGCGGCTTGAAAGAGGATAGCAATATGGCCGGGTAGATTGCCGACACGACAAGGGTTACCCATACAGTCAGGCCCAAAATTTTCCATACCGCGGGATCAAATAAATCAAAAGAGAGGTCTTTTCCGGTGAGTGTATTGTACAACGGGAATAGCGCTTTTATCAAAAGGATGGAAAATACCATGGCCAGGAAGAGGACAATGGCCGATTCGCTGATAAACTGGAAGAAAAGTTGGCGCTTCCCGGCGCCGATGATCTTTCGCACTCCGATTTCTCTTGCGCGTTGGGCAGCCCTGGCGGTGGTAAGATTGATATAATTGATCGCCGCGATCAGGAGGATGACAAATGCGACCAAGGTAAATATTCTTACCGTGGTGATCAACCCATCGGTTCCATCGAGATTGTACAGATGAATTTTTGCCAGCGGCTGAAGGCTGTAAGCCAGGGTCCTGGTAATATCATCAGAAACTTTTGCTTTCTGAAGCCGGGTCAGCCCTGCAGCCGCAGCCATAGCCGATGTTCCGGCATTCAATCGGACATAAGTCTCAAAATCATAGTCGTTCCAATCCGCGTCTGCACCGGTGAGCAGGTTGAAAGGAAGGAAAAAATCGACCCTCACTTGTGAATTGTGCAATACTTTCACGACCCCGGTGACCGTATAGCTTTCTATTTTATCTTTCCGTTCTATGACTTTCCCCAAAGGATCTTCGTCGCCAAAATATTTTTTTGCGTATGGTTCTGTCAATACGATCGAACGGCTATCCCGGAAAGGTATTTTCCGGTTGCCCTTGATAAAGGAGAAATCCAGGATATCGAAGAGGTCGGGGTCGATGTAAGCGGAATTCTTTTCGGAAAATCGTCGCCCCTTATACTGGAGCACCATTTCATTCGAATTGCCATAAACGCGACCCACTTTCTCGATGCCGGGCACCTTTCTGGAAAAATAGGCAAGCGCGGGCGGAGCGGTTGGAAAATACGTCGCGTTGCCACCGGAGATAAAGCCCGGAACCGCCCGGAATACGTTGTCCGAATGCTTACTGTATTGATTGTACGTCTTTTCGTCCTGGCACCAAAGCAGGATCAGGATGCCCGCCGTAAGACCTATCGCCAGGCCAAAAATGGAGATGAACGAATTAAATTTATTTTTCCAGATGCTGCGGAACGCCACCGGCCAATGGTTTCTGAACATTGAAAGAGTATTTGAGAAAGTATAATGCTAAATAGCATGCCATTTTTTTAAATATTTAATAACCAATTGAATACGAATTGTATTTTGTATGACGGTGGTCAAATCCGAACAAATGAGTCCGGTTATGATACAAGGACTTATATTTGTTTACGTAAGGCTCAACCTATACACTCACAACAACGATTGATTATGTCAACCCGACGTACATTCCTTCAGCAAGCCGGGCTTGCCGCTACCGGATTAATGCTCAGACCAAAGAATCTATTTGCCGCGAGCCCGCTGATCGGGCTTCAATTGTGGACCGTTCGAAGAGAACTCGCGAAAGACCCCGAAGGGACCCTCGCCAAAGTAGCGGGGATCGGTTATAATTCGGTAGAATTAATCGGCTACGAGAATGGAAAATTCTTCGGTCTGACGCCGGCACAATTCTCCGCATTGCTAAAGAAATACGGGCTCAAGACCCCGAGCGGTCATTATGGGGGGATGATGAACTACCTGATGAAAGGGAACAGCGCCGAACTGAACGAGAACATTGCCGTTGCCGTTACCATGGGGCACCATTACATTGTCGTACCTTTCCTGACCGACAATATGCGGACAAGTCTCAATGACTACAAAAAACTGGCCGCGAAACTAAATATCGCGGGGGCAGCAGCCAAAAAGGCGGGGTTGAAGCTAGCCTATCATAACCATGATTTCGAGTTCAAGGATTGGGGCGGCGGCCAAACAGGCTTCGACATCTTTTTAAAAGAAACCGATCCTACCCTGGTCTTCTTTGAAATGGATATGTACTGGGTGACAAGAGCGGGTCATGATCCAATCCAGCTTATCAAAGACCACCCCGGGCGCTTTGCCATGTGGCATTTAAAAGATATGTCCCGGAAGATGCCTCCCAGTTATACCGTCGAGGGCCCGCAATACTACGCGGAAGTCGGAACCGGCATCATCGACTATAAAGACATATTTCGCTATAAAAAAGAATCCGGGATGAAATACTTCTTTGTCGAGCAGGACGAAACGAGCGAGCCGGTATTCGACGCCATCACAAAAAGCTACAATTACGTAAAGACAAACCTTGCCTGATGAACGGGTAAGCGACCGAAATTCTTTAATCCATTACAATGGCTGACAATCATTTTGACGCGATCGTCGTAGGCTCCGGCATTAGCGGGGGCTGGGCGGCTAAAGAGCTGACGGAGAAGGGACTCACGGTGCTGCTGCTGGAACGCGGGCGGAACATCGAACATATAAAAGACTATGTCAACGCGACGAAGGCGCCCTGGCAATTTCCGCACCGGGGCAGCAAGACCCAGGAGATGATCAGGAATTACCCGGTGCTCAACCGGGATTATCCTCTCAACGAGACAAACCTTGATTTCTGGACGAACGAAAAGGAGTCACCTTTTACCGAGGTCAAGCGGTTCGATTGGTTCCGCGGCTATCACGTCGGCGGACGATCCCTCATGTGGGGCCGCCAAAGTTATCGCTGGAGTGATTTCGACTTTGAGGCCAATGGCAAAGAAGGGATCGGCGTGGACTGGCCGGTGCGTTATAAAGAGATTGCTCCCTGGTACGACCACGTCGAAAAATTTGCGGGGGTAAGCGGGTCCCTGGAAGGGCTGGTGCAACTCCCCGACGGGCAGTTCATGCCTCCGATGGCGATGAACATTGTGGAGAAGGATCTGGCCGCCCGGTTGAAAGACCACTACAAGAACGGCAGGCATATGATCATCGGGCGTACGGCCAACATCACGGAGCCGCTGCCGGGCCGTACCAATTGCCAGTACCGCGATAAATGCTGGCTGGGGTGCCCTTTCGGAGCGTATTTCAGTACCCAGTCCTCTACCCTGCCCGCCGCTATGGCCACGGGCAAGCTGACACTCCGGCCCTGGTCGATCGTGACACAGGTTCTCTATGACAAGGACAAGAAACGTGCAACCGGGGTTGAGATCCTGGACGCTGAAACCAATCAGACCTACCAATACAAATCGAAGATCGTCTTCCTGAATGCCTCTACCATCAATAGCGCGTGGCTGCTGATGAATTCCGCCACGGATGTCTGGCCGGATGGACTTGGTTCGAGCAGCGGTGAGCTTGGGCATAATCTGATGGATCACCATCTCGATGCCGGCGCCTATGGAAGGGTCGAAGGGTATGAAGACAAATATGTTTACGGGCGCCGGGCGAACGGCATTTATATTCCCCGATTCCGGAACCTGTTCGGTGACAAGCGCGATTATGTCCGGGGCTTTGGCTACCAAGGCGGCGCGGGCCGGGAAGGCTGGGACCGGGAAATCGCCGAACTGAGCATCGGCTCGGAACTTAGGTCGGCGTTGTCCGAGCCGGGCGCCTGGACCATGGGCGTGGGCGGTTTCGGCGAAACGCTTCCGTATCACGACAACAAGGTTACGCTCGACAAGACCCGTAAGGACAAATGGGGCCTCAATATCCCCGCGATCGATGCCGTGATCCGGGACAACGAATTGAAGATGCGTAAGGACATGCAAGGCGATGCCATCGAAATGATGACGGCGATCGGCCTCAAGGATGTCGCGGGCTTTGATAACAATCCCGTCCTGGGCCGCGGCATTCATGAGATGGGCACCTGCAGGATGGGCAAAGACCCGAAGACCTCTGTGCTTAACAAATGGAACCAGGTATGGGATGCACCAAATGTGTTTGTAACCGACGGTTCGTTTATGACCTCGACCAACTGCGTGAATCCGTCGCTCTCGTATATGGCGTTTACGGCGCGGGCAGCAAATCATGCGGTAGATGAACTCAAAAAAATGAATATCTAATGCAAAGAAGAGAAGCGTTACAAATGGTCGCCGTCCTGATGGGCGGAACCGTGATCGGTGCAGATGCTTTCTTGTCGGGCTGCAAGACGCCTCCCCGGAAGGAGGGTCTTTTTTATGATACCGATGTTGCCCTGATGGACGAAATCGGTGAGACGATCCTCCCGGCGGGGCCGGGTGTGCCCGGCGCCAAAGAAGCGGGGATCGGTAATTTCATGAAGGTGATCGTGACGGATTGCTATACACCCGAAGATCAGGATGTCTTCACCAAGGGGCTGCAGGCGCTGCGGGACAAGAAGTTCATGGACCTATCGCCCGACCAGCGCCACGATTGGCTGGTGCAACTGGATAAGGAAGCCCGCGATCCGAAATACAATGACAAAAACCAACATCATTTCAAGATGTTGAAGCAACTCACGATCTGGGGCTATTTCACCTCTGAGGCGGGAGCGACCAAGGCCTTACGATATATTGAGACACCCGGACACTACGACGGGGATGTGCCTTATAAGAAGGGGGATAAGGCTTGGGCGACGTAGGCGGAGTCGTTTGCGCGTATTCCATGACCAATAAATCATTATAACCATGTTCAAAAACCATTTTAAAACTGCCTGGAGAAATATCTTTCGCAATAAGACCGCTACGCTGATCAATCTATTCGGTTTATCGGTTTCGCTCGTCGCTTTCATTTTTATTGCGCTGTGGGTTCAGAACGAGCTGACCTTCGATGGGTTTAACAAAGACGCAAAAGACATTTATCTCGTTAAAACGGACTTTGGTAGAGGGGACGGCCCCGACCCGCTAACCGCCCTACCGGTTGCGGATGCGGTGAGGAAGGTCAGCGGCACCGCCTATATTGCCAGGATGGCACCCTCGCATGGGACTTTGAAAGTGAACGGACGGCTATTCGATGAAAAAGCAAGCGTTGTCGTTGACAGCGATTGGTTTAAGATCCTTCACTATGATGTGTTGAGCGGGGACATCCAATCGTTCAACAACAATCCCTTTTCGTTCATTCTTACTCAATCCAAAGCAAAGCAACTCTTCGGCGATAAAAACCCCGTTGGCCAGTTCGTCAGATTTGATACGAGTTTATACCAGGTGCGCACTATCGTAAAAGACAACCCGATCAATTCGAGTTTTCAATTTGAAATGTTGGCGCCGATGGCGGCGCGGTTTGCGGTGCGAAGAGGAAATCAAAATGATTGGGGCAACCTGAGTTATCGAACCTTTGTGAAAGTCATTCCCGCAACCGACGTTATCGCTTTTGCGCAACATGCGACGGCCGTTTCACAGGAGTTATCAAAAAGAGATCATCTATCCCTGCAATTCCAGCCCTTGAGGGAACTGCATTTCGATACAAAGGCTGCCGATTGGATGTTCCGACGCGGTAGTCATATGGCGGTGTTTGTTTTTAGCGTTTTGGGCATTTTACTTTTGATTACGGCGAGCATCAACTATGTCAACCTTACTATCGCCAAGGCCAATGCGCGAACCAAGGAAATCAGTATCCGGAAGATCATGGGCGGAAGCAGGCTTCAATTGTTCATCCAGTTCCTGACAGAATCGTTCCTCTTATGTATACTTGCCTTATCCATTTCCCTGGTCATCATCCTGATTACATTGCCCATATTTAATCGACTGACGGAAACCGGGTTCCGGGTTTCCTTTACATCGCCATTCCTGTGGAGTATCTTGATCGGGACATTGTTCACGGCTACGTTATTCATCGGTGTCTTTCCGTCGCTAACGCTGTCGCTGTTCAAACCCCTGGATTATTTGCATGGTTTTACCATCCTTAAATTCAGGAATACTACGCTGAGAAAAAGCCTGGTCGTTTTTCAATTCGTGATCGGAATCGTTCTCATGATCGGGACCATCGTTATCTTCCTGCAGATGCGACTGGCGCAGTCTTCCGCTGCGCAATACAACCGGTCGCAAGTCGTATCGTTGTCTTTACCTTTCAATTTATTATCGAAAGTGGGATATGATTGGGATAAAATATTTCTCTTTTCTAATACCTTTAAGCACGAGTTGCAGAAGATCAGTTCTGTTCAAAACGCCGTTGTCACCAGCACTTCTATCGAAGGGGGCATGAATTCAAGCAGCGCGCCTAACTGGTATTGGAAAGACCAGGACACGGCTATCAATGATCCGGTCGTCCGGGTTTCGATCGGACCCGAAGGAAAGGATATTTTCAACTTTCAGGTAAAGGAAGGCAGATGGTTTGAGCCGGACGGCCGAGATAGGAAAAACTTCGTGTTGAATGAAACGGCGGTAAAAGACCTGGGGATACGTGAACCGGTCATCGGACAGATTTTTGCAAGAATAGGCGGTGATACGGGACAAATTGTCGGCGTGATAAAAGACTACAATTTCAGTTCGCTGTATAATAAAGTCGGCCCAATGGTCATCGCCTGCAACGGTCATGAAGACCTCCAGATGACCTTATTTGCAAAAATCACTCCCGGAAATATCCCGCAGGCCATGAGTGCAATTGCTTCAACATGGAAACAACTTATTCCTGACGCGCCATTTAAATACCAGTTCACGGACCAGGCGTTTGACAACCTTTATAAGGATGATCTGAGAACATCCAAGCTGGCATTGCTGTTCAGTTGTATCTCCATCATTATCTCGGCGCTTGGATTATTCGGCCTCGCCGCATTTGTCGCCGAACAGAAAAGGAAAGAAATAGGCATAAGAAAAGTCATGGGGGCATCCGTCGCGCAAATAACCGTCCTGCTTTCAAGGGACTTCGTAATACTCGTCCTGATTGCCATTGTTATAGCTTCGCCTATCGCCTATTGGACAATGAGCCGCTGGCTTCAAAATTTCGTTTACAAAATAAACCTCAGTTGGTGGATTTTCGCTTCAGCGGGCATCCTGGCGGTATTGATTGCCGTGCTCACGATAAGCGGGCAGGCCATCCGGGCGGCGCTTGCGAATCCGGCAAAAAGCCTTAGAGCGGAGTAACGGATCGTACACCCATTGTACTGAAATCGAACAGTTATGATGGGTGCGAACGGCGGGAGTCACATGAAGATCAGGTAGATATGCTTTTGGCATTTTAGTGGCGGCATCGATTGATATGCTGCAAAATTATATAAAAACGGCTATCCGGAATCTGCTCAGAAACAAGTTCTACAGCTTTATCAATATTAGCGGGTTGGCCGTCGGGCTGGCCACCTGTCTGCTGATCTGGCTATATGTCTCTGACGAGCTCAGCTATGACCGGTATAACCGGCATGCGGACCGGATCTACCGGGTGAATACGGAGATCAAATTCGGCAATAATTTTATCGATCTCGCCGTTGCCGTGCCGGGGACCGGTCTTGCGATGATGAAGGAGCTCCCGGGGATCGTCCAATATACGCGCCTTAATTGGTCGGGAAGCATTCACGTCCGTAAAGGGAATGTGAACCTGCAGGAGGACCGCGTAGCGATTGCGGATTCGACGCTGTTCTCCGTCTTTAGTCTACCGATGATCGCCGGAAATCCTGCTACCGCCCTGGTGGCGCCGCATTCAATCGTGCTCACGGAGACGACGGCAAAAAGGTATTTTGGCCGGACGGATATTGTAGGCCAGTCATTGCTTGTCGATGATTCGACTCTTTATAATATCACAGGCGTGATCCGGGATATCCCGTCGCAATCCCATTTCAATTTTGACTTTTTCGTCCCGATGTCCGGCGATCCGCACAGCAGGAATCAAGACTGGCTGAGTAGTCAGAATTTCCATACCTATGTCCTCGTAAGTGAACATGCCGATCTCGGTAGACTCCAGACAGGGCTGAATAAATTGATGGACCGGCATGTCGGACCGCAGCTCGGCGCGTTTTTGCATCAAAGTCTGGCGGATTTCGAGAAAACCGGCGGATTTCTCCGTGCAGATCTTACGGCGCTGACAGACATCCACCTGAAGTCCAATAAGGCCGGCGAACTGGAAACGGGCGGTAATATCCAATATATCTATATTTTTTCCGCGATCGCACTGTTCATTCTGTTGATCGCGTGCGTGAACTTCATGAATCTTTCCACCGCCCGGTCCGCGAACCGATCGCGTGAAGTGGGTATCCGGAAGGTGCTGGGCTCGCAGAAAGGAAACCTCATCCGGCAGTTCCTGGCGGAATCGATCCAGATCAGTTGTATAGCGCTGCTGTTTGCCCTGCTGATTGCCACGGTTGCCCTTCCCTATTTCAACCAGTTGTCCGGTAAGGCGATCCGGCCGGAGGCCTTATTCGGG
>Ga0182015_10008164_pt1 | contig 10035 bp, 10 predicted proteins | sample 712P3MmetaG_FD_120478 | JGI IMG/M metagenome (GOLD analysis project Ga0182015, IMG submission 120478) | Permafrost microbial communities from Stordalen Mire, Sweden - 712P3M metaG | ecosystem: Environmental > Terrestrial > Soil > Wetlands > Permafrost | place: Sweden: Stordalen | collected... | reverse complement strand
GTCGCCTGAGCTCCGGAGAGACCGCCGCGGCGCGCGGGGCTGGTGCCTGCCGCGGCCGCTGTGTCGCCTGAGCCCCGGCGAGACCGCCGCGGCGCGCGGGGCTGGTGCCTGCCGCGGCCGCTGTGTCGCGACACGCGCACGGACGGGCGCTGGACCGACACCTCGAGGGGTGGGCCAAGTGTCCATCTGCTCAACCTTTGCGCGCGGAGCGCCGATCCTTCTCGTGGCTCGTGATTGACATCGACCAGGCACTCTGCGCACTCGTCGCTTGCGACGGCTCCGACCTGCACCTGAAGGTGGGGTCGGTTCCGCTTGCCCGCGTCGACGGTGAGCTCACCCCGCTGAGCAACGACGACTGGCCGGTGCTCGAGGCGGCCGACACCGAGGCCGCGCTGCACCAACTGGTCGGCAACAGCGTGCGCATGGCCGAGTTCGACGTCGAGAACGAGATCGACCTCTCGCACGACATCCCCGGCGTCGCCCGCTTCCGCATCAACGCGTTCCGCCAGCGCGGCGGAGTGTCGCTCGTCGCGCGTGCGATCCCGCACCGCATTCGCACGATCGAGGAGCTGGCGCTCCCGGCCGTGATCGCGAGCCTCGCCGACGAACAGCGCGGCATCGTGCTGGTGACCGGCACGACCGGATCGGGCAAGTCGACGACGCTCGCGGCGATGATCCATCACGTCAACCTCACCCGCGCGGCGCACATCGTGACGATCGAGGACCCGATCGAGTTCATCCACACCGACCTGCGCTCGGTCATCAGCCAGCGTGAGGTCGGCACCGACACGGCGTCCTTCAAACGGGCCCTGCGGCGCGTGCTGCGCCAGGACCCCGACGTGATCCTGATCGGCGAGATGCGCGACGAGGAGACGGTCGCGACGGCGATCTCGGCGGCGGAGACCGGCCACCTCGTGCTCTCCACGATCCACACGATCGACGCGTCGGAGTCGATCAACCGGATGCTCGACTTCTTCCCACCCCACCAGCACAGCCAGGTGCGCTCGATGCTCGCCGGCACGCTGCGCGGGGTCATCTCCCAGCGCCTTGTGCCGGCGGCCGAGGGCGGCCGCGTGGCCGTCTGTGAGGTGCTGCGGATGACCGGGCGTGCACGCGACATGATCCTCGACCCGGCCCAGACCGGCGCCCTGAACACGGTCATCGCCGAAGGCGGCTACTACGGCATGCAGACCTTCGACCAGGCGCTCTACGCGCACGTCGTCGCGGGCCGCGTGACGGTCGAGGACGCCGTGATGGTCGCGTCGAGTCCGCACGACTTCAAGCTGCTGCTGGACGCCGAGGGCCGGCGCGGGACGACGATGTCCGACGTCCCGACGGTCCCTGCGGTGTCGGGGCCGCTGACGCTCGTCAGCTGAGCGCAACCCGCAACGCTTCAGTTGGTAAAGTATCGGGTGCGATGGCATCTGACGACACCTGTCCCGTCTGTCACACGACCGAACTGGTCGGGGGCAAGTGGACGCTCCTGCTGGTGCGCGACCTCGCCGCCGGCCGCAGCCGCTTCTGTGAGCTCGAGCGCTCGCTCACCGGGATCAGCCCGCGCACGTTGTCGCTGCGCCTGCGCGCGCTGGAGGAGGACGGCATCGTCGAGCGCCACACCTACCCCGAGGTGCCCCCGCGCGTCGAGTATTCGCTGACGCAGAAGGGTCTCGACCTGCTCCCGATCATCGATAGCATGCGCGAGTACGGGCGCCGCTGGCTGTGCGAAGAGGTTTCGCAGGCGCCCGAGCACCGCACCGCAGTCGCCGCCTAGCGAGATCCGCCGGCCGCGAGCGCATCGCCCCGGGCGGCGGCCCGATTCGCGCTGCAATCCCCGCTGCGCCGAGGAGGACGATCGCCCGCGCGGACGAATCGCCCCCCATGCAGTCGCGCCAGCTCCACGCCTCGTTGCACGCGTTCGCCGCAGCGGCGAGCGCGACGCTCGCCGCAGCGGTCGCGGGAGGCGACGAGCTCGGTTTCGAGGTCGTGGAGGAGGGCGCGCGCGGGTCGCGGCCCGGGCTCTACTGCTACGCGCCGCTCAGCGCCGCCTTCGTCGAGAGCCACTGGACGAGCCTACTGGCGCTGCCGCAGATGCGCGACGCGCAGCTCGCGCTGGCCGGGCTCGACGGGCTGGAGAGCTACCTGGACACCTACGCGCAGGATCACCGTGTCGGCGCGCCGGTCGAGCAGGACGCCTTGCGCTGCTTCACCAGCCGCGTGTTCGAGGGCGCCGGTGAGGACTTCGAGCTGCTGCCGGAGCGCTTCGAGCCGGCCTACCGCGAGCTTGCGGCGGGCACCAACGCGGCGCCGGCTGGCGAGCTGGCTGTGCTCGCGCTGCTGCGCGGCATCGGCTGTGAGTCCCCTGAGGTCACGCTGGCCGAGGGCCTGGTGCTCGCCCCGCTCTCGCGCCTTGACGTCCTGCCGCCCGATCCGCTGTGGCGCCGCGACGACGCCCGCCGCGGCGGCGAGCTGCGGACGGTGGTCGCGCTCGTCCCGGGCGAGGGGCCCGGCGCGGTCGCCGAGGCGCTCCAGCGCCTGAGCGACCTGCAGAGCGCCCTGCGCCTCTATGCCCCCGGCATCTCGATGGCTCCGCTGGCATGGGTTCGCGCCGAGCGATCCGCCTGGCGGCCGTTGCCGCTGCCTGCGGGCGGGCGCTGCGACGGCAGCGTGCTGATCACGCTCGACCACGAGGACGAGCTGCGGGCGTTCGCCAACCTGATCAGCCGCCGGCGCCCCGTCGAGGGCGAGCTGGCCTGGGCCCTGGAACGCTTCGAGCTGGCCCTCGAGCGCCCGGACGTGCTGAGTGGCCTGACCGACAACCTGCTCGCGCTGCGCGTTCTGCTCGAGCCCGAGGGCCCGCGCAGCGGCCGTCTCGCCGGGCGGATCGCGGCGCTCTGTGCGCAGCCGGCTCAGCGAACCGCCGCGACCGAGCGCGTCGCGCACGCGATCTCACTGGAACGCTCGCGGATCGCGGGAGTCAGCGTCGGCGAGGACGCCTACAGGCTGGCGGAGGAGATCGAGGGCCATCTGCGGGCGCTGCTGCGGGACGTGATCTGCGGGCACCTGAGCAGCGAGCTCGTCGCTCTCGCCGATTCGCTGCTGGTCGACGAGGACGAGCCGACAGCGCAGCCCGCGTTGCGGCGGATCCCCCGCGAGCCCGCAACGGCGCAGGAACGCCAGGAGGACTGGTTGCTCCCGCTGGAGGAGGACTACTGCGCCGCCGAGGGCGAGGTGCCCTTCGGCGAGCACTCGAGGTAGCGCCCGATCCGCGCGAGGCCCTCGAGGTCCTCGACCTCCTCGCCCAGCTCCGGGATCAGCACCGGCGCGAGCTCCCCGAACGCCTCGCGCAGACGCTCGAGCGCGGCCGCGTCGGCCGCTTCCAGCGCCGCGAGCTCGCCGCACTGGGCAACGACCAGGCCCGCCATGCGCGGGCCCAGCAGGGCTTCGAGCCCGAGGCGATCGACGGCCGCCGCCCCCGGGAGATGAACCCGGTTGAGCACCAGCGCCGCCAGCTGAAGCCGCGCTGCACGCAGCTCAGCGGCGAACGCAATCGCCTCCTCGAGCGCCTCGCGCCGAGGCGAGGTCACCAGGACGAAGGTGGTGGTCGGCTCGCGCAGCAGCGCCGAGACCGCCGCCGCACGGTCCGCGAGCGCGTCGACCATGCCGGCGATGGCGGCAAAGAACGCGGTGATCTCGCGCAGGACGCCGGCGCCGGTCAGGCGCCCTAAAACTCCCAGCAGAGGTGCGCCGGCTCGGCTCGCGGCGCGGGTTGCAAAGTTGCCCTGCGCGAGCAGCAGGCGCAGCGCGCGGCCCTCGAAGAAGTGCGTCAGGCGCGTCGGCGCGTCGAGGAAGTCCAGCGCGTTGCGCGACGGCGGCGTGTCGAGCACGATCGCGTCGAAGGCGCCGCTCCGGTCGAGCTCGTAGAGCTTGGCGACGGCGCTGAACTCCTGTGAGCCGGCGACCGCGCCGGAGAGCTCGCGGTAGATCCGGTTGGACAGCGCGCGCTCGCGCGTCTGATCGTCGGGGGCGAGGCTCGAGATCAGCTCGTCGAGCGTGCGCTTGGGGTCAAGTCGCATCGCCCACAGCTCGCCGGCGCCCGGCACGCGGCGCGGCTCCCCGCTCAGTTCGTCGAAGCCGAGTGCCTGCGCGAGCCGCGGGGCCGGGTCGATCGTGACGACCGCGACGCGCTCGCCCGCGGCGGCGCGAGCGCAGGCGATTGCGGCCGCGACCGTCGTCTTGCCGACGCCGCCCGCGCCGACGCAGATGCACAGGCGCCCGCCGAGCTGCGCGGGCGGCGCGTTCACGCCGCCTCCGCGAGAACGTCGGCCAGCAGCTCGAGCTCCCCCGGCCCCAGCGCCGGGGCGGTGATGAACGGCAGCGGGAGCGGCTGCTCCAGGCGCGCGAGCTGGAGCTGCTGGGCGCGCGAGCGGGACTCGGCGGCGATCGCCACCTCCAGGGCGCGAGAGGTCGGGGAGCCGGGTTGCGCGCGCGCGTGGGCCTCGCGCAGCAGTGCGGCGTCGTCGCTTGAGAATCGAACCGCCGCGACGGCGTTTACGAGCTCGGCGTCGAGTGATCCGCCGAGTGAGCGGCGCAGGCCGATCAGCTCGTCGACGGCCGCGCGTTCGGGCGTCGCGACCGCCACCAGGGCGGTGAGTGTGCGATCGCGCAGCATGGCCGCGATGCGGCGGCCCTGGCGCGCGATCGGCCCGACAGCGGCGGCGCTCGCGAAGGTGCGCGGCGCCTGCAGCAGCGCCAGGCCGTGCCCGGTGGCCGGCGCATCGACGATCACCACGTCATACGCCTCAGCGTTGCGCGTGCGCCGCTGAGGCTGGGCCAGCTCCCAGATCTTGCCGATCGTCAGCATCTCGCGCAGGCCCGGGGTCGCGGCGGCGACGATCCCGAAGGTCGTGCTCGAGCCGATCACGTCGGCGATCATCCGCAGCGGCAGCTGGTCGTGCAGGTATTCCTCCAGCGCCCGGCGAGGATCCACGTCGAGCGTCCACAGGCCCGGCGCCAGCTCGCTCTCGACGCCGCTCTGCGCCGGCGCCCCCAGCAGCCGCGGCACGTCGCCGCGGCCGCTGACCTCGACCACGATCGCGCGGCGGCCCTGGCGGGCGGCGAGCAGCCCGAGCGCCGCCGCGAGCGTGGAGCGCCCGACCCCGCCCTTGCCGAGCAGGATCACCAATCGCCGACCCAGCAGCCCGCGGCCGGCGTGCTCCGTTCTGTTCTCCGGTCCCGAGGTGATGGCTACAACCTAGTGGCACGCCCGGCCCACGAGTCGGAGGCGGACGCCGGATGAAGGATTCCGCTCAGCGCCTGCGAATAACGCCGCGTGTGGGTCCGCCCTCGACGCTGGAGCATTCCGTGAGCAAGAAGGCAAAGGTCATCGCGTTCGCCAATCAGAAGGGCGGCGTCGCCAAGACAACGACAACGCTGAACCTCGCCGCGGCCTTCGCCGAGGAGGGGCACCGCGTGCTGTGCGTCGACATGGACCCCCAGGGCAACCTGACCATGTCGCAGGGGATCGACCCCGACTCGCTCGAGCAGTCGATGTACGACGTGCTCGTGCACAAGATCTCGATCCGCGAGGTGATCCGCAAGCGCGAGATCGATGTCGCCTGCGCGTCGATCGACCTCGCCGGCGCCGAGATCGCGATGGCGCCGATGATCGGCCGCGAGCGCGCTTTGCAGCGGGCCTTCGACCCGATCCGCGAGGACTACGACTTCATCTGCATCGATACCCCGCCGAGCCTCGGCCTGCTGACGATCAACGCACTGACCGCCGCGGACAAGGTGATCGTCCCCGTTCAGTGCGAGTATCTGTCGATGCGCGGCCTGATCCAGTTGCAGAACACGCTTTCGATGATCCGCGAGAACCTGAACCCCAACGTCGACATCGAGGGCATCCTGCCGACGCTCGTCGACTCGCGCACGATCCACGCGAAGGAGGCGATCGAGATCCTCGAGGAGAACTTCGGCGATCGCGTGTTCGCCTCGCGCATACGCAAGACGGTGCGCTTTGCCGAGGCGCCGGTGAAGGGCATGTCGGTGCTCAAGTACGACCCCCACGGCGTGGCCGCACAGGCTTACCGCGATCTCGCCCAGGAGGTGCTCCATGGCCGGCGGTAAGCGCGCCAGCATGCGCGACGGACCGCTCGCGGCGCTCTTCCGCAAGACCGAGCAGGACAGCCGGGCTGCGCAGGCGCCCCCGGAGCAACCACAGCCGACGCCCGCAACAGACACGGCGCCGCCGCGCGCGCGCCGGCCGGTCGAGCCGGTGGTGGCCAAGCCCGCGGCCGAGCCGCCGCGACATCCGCGCGAGAGCGGCCTGCCGCATCCCGCGCTGGGGGCAAGCGAAGACATCGCGGCCCTCGTGCCGACGCCGCAGGAGCGCCTGCGCGCCGCCTTCAGCTCCGAGCTTCCCGACGACATCCTCGATCCCCAGCCGGGCCCGCACGCCACGCCGATCGACGTCTACGCGCGCGCCGAGTACAGCGAGCCGCGCCCGTATTCGATGGGGCAGCCGAAGCTGCGCGTGATCGGGGTCGGCGGCGGCGGCGTCAACGCCGTCAACCGGATGGTCGAGGCGGGCATCGCCGGGGTCGAGTTCCTGGCCGTCAACACCGATCTTCAGTCGCTGCAGCAGTGCACGGCCGACGTCACCGTCCACATCGGCGCGCAGGTCACGCGCGGGCTCGGTTCGGGCGCGAACGCCGAGCTGGGGCGCCTGGCGGCGATGGAGGAGTACGACCAGGTCAAGGCGCTGCTGAAGGGCTCAGACATGGTCTTCATCACGGCCGGCGAGGGCGGCGGCACCGGCACCGGCGCGGCGCCCGTGATCGCGCGGATCGCGCGCGAGGTCGGGGCGCTGACGGTCGGCATCGTGACCAAGCCGTTCGGCTTCGAGGGCACCAAGCGCGCGCACCAGGCCGAGGCCGGGATCGAGGCGCTCGGGGCCGAGGTCGACACGCTGATCGTCGTCCCCAACAACCGGCTGCTCTCGGTGCTCGACAAGCAGACCTCGATGGTCGAGGCCTTCCGCGTCGCCGACGACGTGCTGCGTCAGGGCGTGCAGGGCGTTTCTGACCTCGTCACGCTGCCGGGCCTGATCAACCTCGACTTCGCCGACGTGCGCACCGTGATGTCGGGCGCCGGCACGGCACTGCTTGGCATCGGCATGGGCCATGGCGAGCACCGCGCGATCGAGGCGGCGATGGCTGCCGTGTCCTCGCCGCTGCTCGAAACCTCGATGGACGGCGCGCGCTCGATCCTCCTGTCGATCACCGGTGGGCGCGACCTCTCGCTGTGGGAGGTCAACGAGGCCGCCAAGGCGGTCAGCGAGGCAGCCCACCCCGACGCCAACATCATCTTCGGCGCGATGGTCGACGAGAACCTCGGCGACCAGGTCTGGGTGACGGTCGTCGCGACCGGCTACTCCGATCGCGCCGTGCGACGCCCGCGCCGGCTGGACGAGCCGATCGGCGAGCCGCGGATCAAGCGCACCAGCGCCCCGCGCCCGGTCGCGGGCCGCGCGCCCGTGTCGGTGGCATCGCTCGACGTGCCCGAGTTCGTCCCGCGCGGGTAGAGGGCCGGGGAGCCCGGGCGGTGCGCCCGCGCCCGCGCTCGCTACCGGCGGCCGTGGCGGTCGGCGCCGCGGCGCTGCTGCTCGTGTCGGGGTGCGGCGGACCGGCTGCCGACCTCTTCGCGGTGGCCCGCAGCGGCTCGGTCCCGGGCGCCGATGTGACGCTGATCCCAAGCGGCGACGGCACCGTGCGCTGCAACGGAAGGCGCCACGAGCTCCCGGACCCCCTGGTGCTGACCGCGGAGAACCTCGCCGACGACCTCACGACCCCCGCCTCCAAGGCCCTGCGCCTGCCCTCGGGGCCCCACCCGGTCTACACCTACGTCGTCAGCACACCATCGGGAGTCTTCAGCTACAGCGACGACTCGCCGCGCCAGAGCATCACGCTCCGCCACCTCCAGGAATGGGTCCTCACGGTCGTGCGGACCGTTTGTCACTAGGGCCTCCGGCGCCGGGCGCCTGCGGCCGGTCGTCGCGCTCTGGCGGCGAGCGCGATCAGCCGAAGCGCACCTTCCCGTTGGAGCGTGCACGAGCCTGCGCGCGGTCCACGAACTCGAGCCGCTTTAGTGCGGCGCGCATCAGCTGCGCGAGCAGTCGCAGGCGGGCGTTCTCCGAACGAAGCTCGAGCAGCCCCTGCTTGGCCTCCAGCCCGAACTCGACGGTCGCCGCCATGTCGTAGGCGGTCATCGCCGCCAGGCGGTCGCCATCGATCTCGTTGTCGGTCGCCTCGAGCACGAGCGCCGCATAGGCGTCGCGGGCGACCTGCAGGGCGGCCGGATCGGGCTCCTCGTCGCGGTCGCCGAGGAACTCGACGGTCCCGGCCGGGTAGGCGAGGTCGTCCTGGCGCTCGATCAGGCGGAAGGGGCGCGTGCCCCTGGTCAGGATGTTGATCCGCCCGTCCTCCATCCGCTCGAGCACGCGCTCGATCGCGACCGCGCAGCCGATCGGCTTCAGCCCGTCATCGGACAGCCAGACGATGCCGAAATCGCTGTCGCGCTCCAGGCATTCGGCGACCATCGTGCGGTAGCGCGCCTCGAAGATGTGCAGCGGGACGAACTCGGTCGGCAGCGCCACGAGGTCCAGCGGGAAGAGCGGAAAGTCACGCTCGATCCAGGAGTTCACGCCGCACGCCTCAGGGCGCTCGCGAGGGCTTGCGCGAGTGCGCGCTTGGTCGGCGGAGCGGTGCTCGCATGGCCGTCATTATGAGCCTGCGCGCGGTGGGCGCGCGGTGAGTTCGTGGCGGTGGGGACGTGGCGCACCCTCACGGGGCGCCCGGGAAGGCTGGCATGATCCGGGCTGCGATGGCCGAATCAGAGCTTGCGCGGGGCCTGCTCGCCGGCGATCGCCGGGCGCTGGCTCGCGCAATCACGCTCGTCCAGGACGACGACCCCGACGGACGCGAGCTCGTCCGCGAGATCTATTCCCGCACAGGAGGGGCCGCGATCGTCGGCTTCACGGGGCCGCCCGGCGCCGGCAAGTCGACCCTGATCGGCGCGCTGACCCGCCGCCGGCGTGCCGCGGGCCGCGAGATCGGCGTGCTCTCGATCGACCCCAGCTCGCCGTTCAGCGGCGGCGCCGTACTCGGCGACCGCATCCGCCTGAGCGAGCACTTCCTCGACCACGGCGTCTTCATCCGCTCGATGGCCACGCGCGGCGCCCTCGGCGGCCTCGCCGAGGCGGCGCTTCAGAGCACGCTGCTGATGGATGCGGCGGGGTGCGAGGAGATCTATCTCGAGACCGTGGGGGTGGGGCAGGCGGAGGTCGGCATCGCCGGCCACGCCGACAGCGTCGTGCTCGTGCTCGTGCCGGGCTCCGGCGACTCGGTTCAGGCGCTCAAGGCGGGCGTGATGGAGATTCCCGACATCATCGTCGTCAACAAGGCCGACCACCCGCTGACCGACGTCCTGGTGCGCGAGCTGCGCGGCGCCCTCTCACTCGCCCCGCCGTCGGCCGGCTGGAACGTCGCGATTGTGACGACCGACGCGCTCAGCGGCCATGGTGTCGAGCAGCTCGAGGCGGTTCTACAGTCCCACCGCGACACGCTCGGCGACGCGGGAGCGCTCGAGCGCCGCCGGCGGCTTCACCTGCGCGGCGAGGTGATCGCCCTGGCGAGCGCGCGGATGCGTCGAGCGCTCGAGCAGCGCCTCGAGGGCGACGAGCGCTTCGAGGCGCTGATCGACGAGGTCGCGGAGCGCCGCCTTGACCCGGCGAGCGCCGCGGCGGCGCTCAGCGAGCGTCCAGACGCCTGACGAAGCGCAGGGCCGACCAGATCTCGTCGATCGCGCAGACCTTGTTGTCGACGAGGCCGGCCGAGAGCACCGTCTCGCGAACGACGCGGTCGTCGAGGTCGCTCTGCACGCCCGAGCTGCCTTTTGGCCACGCGATCCACAGGCCGCCACGCGGCGCAAGCGCCGCGATCAGGGTCTCGAGCCGGCGCTCGAGGGTCGTGCGCGAGC
>Ga0182015_10008163_pt1 | contig 10035 bp, 7 predicted proteins | sample 712P3MmetaG_FD_120478 | JGI IMG/M metagenome (GOLD analysis project Ga0182015, IMG submission 120478) | Permafrost microbial communities from Stordalen Mire, Sweden - 712P3M metaG | ecosystem: Environmental > Terrestrial > Soil > Wetlands > Permafrost | place: Sweden: Stordalen | collected... | reverse complement strand
GTCAGGGCGAGCTCGACGCGATGCTCCTGCACATGCGGCGGACCGTCGAAGAAGGGAAAGTTAAATACGCCGAGATCAGGCCTATCTCCAACCAGCCCGGTAATGGCACGGAGTTTGGCAAGGGGTTTCAGTATCTGTTTCATCGGTTGGATCTGCGTCCCAGCGCAGAAGAGTTATTCCGCAACTTTCACAAAAGCTGCGTGCAAAGGAAGATCCGGCGTGCCGAGCGCGAAAATCTGCAATACGAGGAAGGCACATCGGAAGAGTTGCTGCAGAGGTTTTATCGGCTGCTGGTGATGACCCGCCGACGGCAATACCTGCCTCCACAACCGCTTGACTGGTTTCGCGGTTTGATCGCTGCTTTTGGAAAAGACCTCAGGATCCGCTTGGCGTCGAAGAATGGCGTCGATGTTGCGAGCATTCTGACGCTTTCACACAAGAAAACCATGACTTACAAATATGGCTGCAGCAGCGCGGAGTTGAACCGGCTTGGGGGAACAGCGTTGCTGTTTTGGAAAGCCATACAGGAAGCAAAGGACCAGGGCTTCGAAGAACTCGAGTTAGGCCGCTCAGACATTCAAAACTCGGGACTGATCGCTTTCAAGGACCATTGGGGCGCCACTCGGACGGCGATCCGTTACTGGAGCTATCCTCCGGAGTCGACAGGACTGCCCACGGTCTGGAAGGACAGGTTGGCCAAACGCGTAGTTTCAATTTGCCCGGATATAGCTCTGGAAATGATTGGTAAGGTCTTGTACAAACACATCGGATAGAACGACGATTAACATCCAACTCGCTGTGAACAAACCGGCGCGATTCTAGAAGTTCCAGCTTATGGCGAGCCAAAGGTTTTCTCAATGTTCATAAATAGAGCTTATTACATCTTGAAGCCGATTATGCCCTGGCGGTTGCGCCTGGCGTTGCGACGGTGGCGCGCTCAAATGCGGCTTCGGGCTTTTGCCGATGTTTGGCCGATCGACACGAGAGCTGCACGCATTCCTCCCGCGTGGCCGGGATGGCCCGACGGCAAGCGGTTCGCGTTTGTCCTTACCCATGATGTCGAGGGCAACAAGGGAGTGGCGCGAGTTGAAGAGTTAATGGACATAGAACGGAAGTACGGATTCACTTCGTGCTTCAACTTCGTGCCAGAGGGCGAATACCGTGTTCCGGATGCTACGCGCGAGATGCTGGATCGATCGGGATTTGAGGTCGGGGTACACGGTCTGGAGCATGACGGTAAGCTGTACAGTTCCAAGGTGAAGTTTGCCGCGAAGGCCTCAAGTATCAATGAGTACCTGCAGAAGTGGCACTGTTCGGGGTTTCGTTCGCCCTTGATGCAGCATAAGTTGGAGTGGCTGCATGCGTTGGATGTGGAATATGACGCTTCTACCTTCGATACCGACCCTTTTGAACCTCAACCAGACGGCGTGGGTACCATCTTTCCATTCTGGGTGCCGGGTCCGAACGGCAGTGGCTATGTCGAACTTCCGTACACGCTGGTTCAGGATTTCACCCTTTTTGGCGTGCTTCGCGCGCGGAACATAGACATCTGGAAGCGTAAGGTGGATTGGGTTGCCGAACACGGCGGTATGGTGTTGCTCAACACCCATCCCGATTACATGTGTTTTGCCGGCCGACCGAATCGGGATGAATTTCCGGTCTCGCACTACGATGAACTGCTTCGTTATGTGCGTGAGAAATATGGCGACTCCTGTTGGCATGCTTTGCCGCGAGAGGTTGCCCGGTATTACCGCGAGCGAGTCCCGCTTCCTTTGCGGAATAGTCGCAAGAAGATTTGCATGGTCGCCTATACACCCTACGAGGCCGACAATCGGGTTCGACGCTATGCGGAAACATTGGTGAAACGCGGCGATCAAGTGGACGCGATCGTGATAAGCGGGGCGGACGTAGGGCGGTCAGAGAAGGAAATTAACGGTGTCACGGTTTATCGAGTCCAACACCGCGAGCACAACGAGCGTACCAAGTGGACGTATGCGTGGCGCCTGGTGTGCTTTCTGGCGAGATCCTCAAGGGCACTGACGCGACTGCATAAACAGAATCGGTACGACGTGATTCATATTCATAATATGCCGGATTTTCTGGTATTTGCGGCGTGGTATCCGAAGTTGACGGGCGCGAAACTGATTCTCGATATTCATGACGTCGTTCCGGAGTTATTCGCAAGCAAATTCAAGACAAAGCTCAAAGCGATGTATTTCGCATTGTTAAAAAAAATCGAAAAAGTGTCGGCAGAATTTGTCGACCATGTGATTGTCTCGAACCACCTCTGGTATAAGACTGTGGTTGCGCGCTCGGTTCCAGAAGAGCGGTGCTCCGTTCTGATCAATCACGTCGACCCGGAAATGTTTTCCCGGCATTCGCGAACGAGAACTGACGACAAGTTTATTGTCCTGTTTCCAGGAAGCCTGCAGTGGCACCAGGGATTGGATATAGCAATCAAGGCCTTTGCCGAGTTCAAGCGCCAGGTTCCACAGGCGGAGTTCCACATCTATGCGGGAGCAGGCGGGGACATGAAAGTCTCTCTGAGAAATTTGGTACAGAGGCTCGGTCTTGAGGAAAGTGTCAAGTTCTACGGCGGTGTTCCACTCGATAAAGTGGCGCAAGTGATCGCCAATGCGGACCTTGGAGTAGTGCCCAAGCGCGCCGATTCGTTTGGAAACGAAGCGTACAGCACCAAGATTATGGAGTTCATGTCGCAAGGTGTCCCGGTCGTTATCTCTCGGACGAAGGTGGACAGCCACTATTTTGAGGAAGGCACGGTTCATTTCTTTCCGTCCGGCGACAGCAAAGCCATGGCCGAGGCAATGCTTGACGTTGTCAACAACCGGAACCTGCGTGAGTCTCTGATTGCACGGGGCTACGAATATGTCGAACGCAACGGTTGGAGCACAAAAAAGAAGGAATATCTGGATCTTGTAGATTCTCTTTCGGCGGAGCGCTTCGATGATATTCCCGCGGTTTTATCCGTACGATTACCATTTCGCCGGAACCGAAAGGGGCAACCGGCAGCGGGCGTCATCGCCGAACGGGTCGACAGCGTTGCCATCGAGCTGGAGAACTCCCGGACCGTGTTGACTGGGGAAGAAAAAAACTGACAGAAAGGCAAAGCCGATAGGGCAAAGGACGTGAAGAGTAAATCATCGGATTGTAATGTGGTTGTTGTTGGGGCAGGCCCTTATGGTCTCTCCGCGGCTGCGTATTTGCGCGCGGCGGGCGTGGAAGCTCGTGTTTTTGGCGAGCCGATGGCCTTCTGGCAAAAACAGATGCCGGTCGGCATGTGTTTGCGCTCGAATTGGGGCGCCTCGCACATTGCCGATCCCAAGGGTGAGCTGACACTTGACGAATATTGCCGTGAGAACGGCAACCGCGTATCGAAGCCGATTCCGCTTGAGCGTTTTGTCGACTACGGTCGCTGGTACCAGCGCCGCGTCGTGCCAGATGTAGATGAGCGCCCTCTTCGTAACGTGGAAGTCGACGCGCGCGGATTTAAGGTTGTCTTGGCCGACGGCGAGGAATTCACATCGCGGCGGCTTGTGGTCGCGGCCGGAATTAGCCCTTTTGCTACTCGGCCCGCGGAGTTCGCGAACATTCCTTCCGCCCTGGCTTCGCATACGAGCGAGCATAATGATCTGCGAAAGTTCAAGGGGCAGAGTGTCGTTGTCATCGGGGCCGGCCAGAGCGCTCTGGAATCTGCTGCGTTGTTCAAGGAGGCCGGTATTCAAGTCGAGGTGATTGGGCGCACGCGGACTCTGAACTGGGTGGGGCTTCACCCGAGATTGCATCACCTGGGTGCAATTTCGAAGATTTTGTATTCGGATCGGGATGTTGGTCCGGCTGGAATCAGCCGGCTGGTTGCAATGCCGCACTTATTCCGCCGCTTCCCCCGAAGTTTCAAGGATCGAACAGCTTACCGCGCGATTCGTCCGGCTGGTGCTGGCTGGCTGCAATCGCGAGTTGCGGGAGTGCCGATCACACTGGGGCGCAAGGTGGTCTCCACTGCGATCGCCGGCAGCCAACTTCGTCTCCGACTGGACGACGGAACGGAGCGCCTGGTCGATCATGCGCTTCTAGCCACGGGATTCCGGGTCGACGTTTCACGCTATCCGTTCCTGTCTCCTTCGTTGGTGAAGCAACTGAAAATCGTGGACGGCTTCCCCGTACTTAGTCGTGGATTGGAGTCTTCTATCCCAGGATTGCATTTTCTCGGCAAGCCTGCTTCGTGGAGCTTCGGGCCGCTTCTCGGGTTTGTTTCGGGAGCGGAGTTCGCCTCGAATGAGTTGGTTCGCGCCATTTTGAACAGCAGAAGTGCTCGTCCACTAAGGGCAACTAACCCGTGAGCACATCAGTCCTAAATGTTCCGAAACCAGGCGTTGTGCATCCTGCGCGCGACGCTGTAGGGGCCATTGTGATCGGCGGTGACTACCAGGGATTGGGCATTGTCCGCAGCCTCGGCCGGCGCGGAGTACCTGTCTGTGTAGTAGACGATGAACATTCAATTTCCCGATTTTCGCGATACTCGAAGTCGTTTGTGAGCCTGGCAAACTTACGCGATCAGCGTCACGTAGTCGACAGTTTGCTCGAGATCGGGAAACGCCTGGGATTAGAAGGCTGGATTCTCTATCCAACCCGGGAGGAACTTGTCGCTGCCTTGTCGCATAACCGTGCAGAGCTGAGCAAAGTGTTCCGAGTTCCTACGCCCGAATGGGAAAGCGTCAAGTGGGCGTGGGACAAAAGGAACACCTATCGACTGGCACAGGAACTCGATATTCCAATTCCAGTAACTCATTATCCGGAGAATATCGATCAATTAGCGCAACTCGATCGTCTCGCGCCGCCATTCGCAATCAAGCCGGCGATCAAAGAGCATTTCTTCTACGCCACCAAGGCCAAAGCATGGTGCGCGAACAGCCATTCTGAGTTAAGAACCTTGTTTGAAAAGGCATCTGAGCTCGCCGGTAATGGAGAGATCATGGTGCAGGAGCTGATTCCCGGCGGCGGAAGCCAGCAGTTCTCCTATTGCGCTTTTTTCCGCAATGGTGAAGCGGTAGGCAAGATGGTAGTGCGGCGCACGCGTCAACATCCTCTTCAGTTCGGAAGAGCAAGCACTTATGTGGAGACGGTGGACATTCCGCTTCTGGAGGAATTGTCGGAGCGATTTTTGCGCGCGATCGATTACTACGGCCTCGTCGAACTGGAGTACAAGCTTGATCCACGAGACTCTCAATACAAACTACTCGACGTAAATGCAAGGACGTGGGGTTATCACAGTCTCGGTGCCAAAGCTGGTGTGGACTTCAGCTACATGCTTTACTCGGATCAAGTCGGCTTGCCCGTGTCAATATGCAAGGGCCGCCCCGGAGTGGCGTGGGTGCGGACGACTACCGACCTTCCTGCTGCGATGATGGGGATGCTCAGCGGTGAAACCGATTTGAGGGGCTATCTCCGTTCGTTGCGAGACTGCAATGTGGAAGCTGTGTTCAGTGCCAGTGACCCGCTTCCCGGTCTGGCCGAGGTGGCGCTCGTTCCCTACCTGGCACTGAAGAGAGGCTTCTGAAGCAGTGGAATTTTGATTACTTGCAATGTGTCAGCCAAAATCCAAACGAGACTCCCTGGGCACAATCTGCGCCTGCGTTCTAGCGGGTATTCTGGTGGCAGGGCTTTGGCCGTTTCATGTTCCCAGGAATGAAGTGAGTTGGTTGAGTCAGGGGAACGGTCTTCTCTTTGGCAAGTACGGCAGCATCGTCAGTGCGGGTGCCTTTGCGACCAACCGGGCGCAGGGGGACGGCTCTTGCAGTCTTGAGATATGGTTGGCGCCGACCAGAGTCAAATCCTCGGGCACGATTCTCGCGTTTTATTGGCCGGCAAACTGGGGCGTACCGTTTGCCCTGCGCCAATCGTTGGGCGACCTGGAACTGCGACGAAGCGGCCAGGACAGCTCGCCGAGGAGGCCCAGGATTTACATAGACGATGTTTTCAGCAGTTTGAAACCCGTCTTTTTCACGATTAGTTCAAGTGTCACAGGGACTGCCATCTACGTGGATGGCAAATTGGTCAGGAAATCTGCAAACTTCAAGTTTTCGCGTCAGGATATGAGCGGCCAACTCATAATCGGTAACACTCCGTCGACGATCGATAGTTGGTCTGGGCAGGTGAAGGGACTCGCGCTTTACGATCGCGAACTTCCGGCCGCCGAAGTGTTGCAACATTTCGCGGCATGGACGAAGAGCAAGCAGCCGGACCTGGCGGAGAGCGAGGGTGTCGTTGCCAGCTATCTTTTCGAAGAAGGGAAGGGCAACGTTGTTCACAACCAGTTCGATTCGGTTACCAACCTTCTTATTCCGCAGCGCTTCTTCGTTTTGCGTGAACAGTTTCTTGAACGGCCCTGGGACGAATACCGTTCCGACTGGAATTATTGGAAAGATGTCGGCATCAACATTGGCGGCTTTATTCCGCTGGGCCTTTTTTTCTGCGCGTATTTCTCGACGATTCCGAAAATCAAACGGGCGACCTGGCTCACGATTGCCCTGGGATTTGCCGTCAGCCTTACTATCGAAGTGCTGCAAGCATTTCTGCCGACGCGAGATTCAGGGATGACTGACCTCCTCACAAACACGTTGGGGACGGCGCTGGGAGCGATTTTGTGTGCCTGGGTTATGAAACATGAATGGTTGGCCCGAGTCGGCATCTCATTCGTTAACCGTGTTGTGACTCGTCCCTTCCAGAGCGCCGGCAATGACTGAACAAAATCTTACGGTCCGCGGGGTTTCCGATACCGCTCGTTGGGTAGCGTATTTTCGTGCGCTCGAAACGCAACGGCCCGACGCGCTCTTTCGGGATCCCTTCGCCGAGCGTTTGGCTGGCGAGCATGGATTCCAGATCGCGAACACTCTACCTGACGGCAACAAGCACGAGTGGGCATGGGTGACGCGCACATATCTTTTTGATCAGTTTCTTTCCCGTGCAATTCAAGAGGGAGCGGACGTGGTGGTGAACCTCGCGGCCGGGCTCGATGCCCGTCCCTATCGGATGGACCTGCCAGCGCCACTGCGGTGGGTCGAAGTGGATTTTCCAGAGATCGTTGCCTATAAAGAAGAGATTCTGGCGAACGAGCAACCTCGCTGCCATCTCGAACGTATCTCTCTGGATTTGTCAGATGTGCCGGCCCGCCGCGAACTTTTCGCACAGCTGGACGCCTGCGCGAAAAAGGCGGTGATTGCGAGTGAAGGTCTGCTCATCTATTTCTCTACAGAAGACGTTGCGTCGCTGGCCGAGGACCTTTCGGATCGGAAGCACTTTGACAGCTGGATCATCGACCTGGCTTCTCCCGGTCAACTGAAATTGATGCAGCGGACGACGGGCAAGCAGCTGAGCGAAGCCGGAGCCGCTTTCAAGTTTGGCCCTGCGGACGGCGCCAACTTTTTCACAGCATATGGCTGGAAGCCGAAGGATGTACGGGGAATGCTGAAAACTGCGGCGCAACACAACCGCGCGCCCGTTGAGCTGCTGTCATTGCTGCCCGAGCCTAAAGGCAACCCCGGAAATTATCCGTGGACGGGCGTGTGCCTGCTCAAGCGGCAGTGACATCTTCTTGCGTCAACACGACCGCAGGGGGACTGGCGACGTCCGGGCGAAGCGGCCTGGATTCGAAGAATCTCTTGAGCCGCAGGAACGGCTTTTCGAGCAGGTTCCAGGATAAAGCCGCCAGCGCGTAGCTGGCCAGGATCGCGATTGGCAGCACCAGCAGGGAATGCCGGTCCAAATGGAATGCCTGCGCCACATCAAACGGGATCTTGTGAAGCAGGTACAGACCGTAACTGATGGTTCCGGTGTACACGAGGAATCGGTTAGTCAGCGCAAGCTGGAACCATTTTTGCGAAGAGAACATCGCAAGATAAACAAATGAAGCCGAAGCTAACGCGGTAAATGAGAAGGCGATCCAACTCGCGTGCAGGGCTGCTGCCAGAAATGCGGATGGCGCCGCGATACCAAGAGCGATCCAGGCGCTTCTTATAAATCTGGAGGGGAAAAAATCCTGAGCGCGGATCGCCAGTGCCAGAAGCGCTCCTGCCATCAGGCCATCGAGACGGCAGAATGAGTTTGAGTAAGTATCAACGTGGTGCACTGACAGGTAAAGGCGCAGCGCCGGAGACAGACAGATCACTGCGATGGCGATGCGGCGTATCTGTACCAGAGAGCAATATCGTACGACCCACGGCCAAACGAGATAAAACTGTTCCTCGACGGCGAGCGACCAGGTGACAGCAAGCGCCCCTGCCGCATTAGTTGGAATACGAACCATGAAGTTCTGAAGGAACACGGGATAGGCCCACCAGGGCGTCGACCGTTCAAAGATGCTGTGAGCCTCCGACGGACGTAGGAGGGGAACCAGCACGAACATAAATAAGAGCAACGAATAATATAAAGGCCAGATCCTTAGACATCGCCTGACATAGAAGTTCTTGAGATAGCCTTCTGATCGCCTGGAGTCGATGAGAATGCCGGTGATCAAGAACCCGGACAAAACGAAAAAAAGGTCAACTCCCATCCATCCATTGGCGAACAAGCGCGGCAGTGTCCCACTGTTGTGAACCACCACGACCAGAATCGCCAGGCCGCGAACGGCATCGAGTTGAGGAATTCGTTTGGGCATTTTCTGTTTTGGTGGAATGGCTCGGGGAGGGAAGGTCTTGAACCGCCATCAATAATGCCTAAGAATCATAAACCATTACCATCGTGCCATCGACAATATTCGTCAGTCCGGTCTGTTTTTGAGGAGTAATTCTGTTGAATGATCCGGCAGCGACGATTTGGCGCGCCGCCCAGTCGCTTTGCGAGGATGAAAAATGGATGTCAGGAGCCGACTCGGCAAAGGGCGCCCCTGAGGTTTTTGAGACCCGCAAGCGCATCCAAAGACTTAGTACTTAGGTCCATAGTATTCATTACAAAGAGCTTACATGTCGTCTGCCAGCGCCGTGCAGATGACTTCTGTACTGTAAACCGTACGGCTTGCATGGTATCATCCGACTAATCCCTCCTCCTAAAAATATGGCAGTTGATTCCGGCTGCATGCGGTCACAAACGTTCACAAAAGGGAAAGGTTCTTTCATAAAGCCATGATAGAAATCGCGATCATTGGAGCAGGTCCGTACGGACTCTCACTCGCTGCTCATTTTCGGCGACGCAGTATTCCATTCCGCATTTTCGGTCGTCCGATGGACAGTTGGCTGAATCACATGCCGAAAGGCATGATGCTCAAATCGGACGGGTTCGCTTCGAACATCTACGATCCGGATGAAGCGTTCACCTTGCGTAAGTTCTGCGCCGAACGCGGAATCGAGTATGCCGACACGGGGCTGCCGGTCACCCTAGGGACGTTTTCGTCTTACGGGCTGGCGTTCCGGGAACGAATGCTTCCGGAGCTTGAGGATAAGCTGCTTGTAAGTCTCGACCGCGCGCCGGAGGGATTTCTTCTCCGGCTCGATAATGGCGAAACGGTCACGGCGCGGCGAGTCGTGCTGGCGGTCGGGATCACTCACTTCGAGCACATTCCCGAAAATTTGGCGCATTTGCCGGCGGAATTCCTGTCGCACAGCTACCGTCAGGCGGAACCTGAAAAGTTCAGGGGCCGGAACGTGGTGGTGATCGGAGGCGGCTCTTCGGCCATCGATCTGGCTGCAGTGCTGCATGAGGCCGATGCCGAAGTGCAGTTGGTTGCGCGACGACCCGCGCTGAAGTTTCACAGCACGCCGACGGGCAAGCCCCGTTCGTGGTGGCAGCAGATTCGGCATCCGCAATCGGGTCTGGGGCCGGGATTGCGGTCGCGCTTTTTTTCCAATGCGCCCATGCTGTTTCACTATTTGCCCGAGCGTCTGCGCCTCGAGGCCGTGGAAAGAACGCTGGGTCCCTCGGCAGGATGGTTCGTCAGAGATAAGATGGCGCGGGTCTCCTCTTTGCTTGGATACACGTTGAAGAGCGCCGATGTACGCGACGGCAAAGTTTGTCTGCATCTGCGCG
>Ga0182015_10008162_pt1 | contig 10036 bp, 9 predicted proteins | sample 712P3MmetaG_FD_120478 | JGI IMG/M metagenome (GOLD analysis project Ga0182015, IMG submission 120478) | Permafrost microbial communities from Stordalen Mire, Sweden - 712P3M metaG | ecosystem: Environmental > Terrestrial > Soil > Wetlands > Permafrost | place: Sweden: Stordalen | collected... | reverse complement strand
GCTGCTGCGCGAGAACGGTGCTTGGCACGAAGAGCGCTGGGCCAAGCTCATCGCGGCCATGCTGGATCATGACGGGCCATCCAGGGTGTTGTTGACTTCGCGCGTCCGGCCGGTGCCGCCCGACAGACACCTGTTGGAACTAACGGTTCATGCGCTTTCCTTGAACGAGGCCGCGCTGCTGGCGCGGCAGTTGCCCAATCTGGGAGGCCTGCTGCGAGACGAAGACCAGCGTGCGCTGGTGCGGCGCACGCTGGAAGTAGTCCAGGGCCATCCCAAGCTGCTGGAACTGGCGGAGAAGCAGGCTTCGAGCGCCGAGGCGCTACGCGCGCACCTGGATCGCACGACCGGCGCGAGCGCCGCCGGCCAAGCGCGATTGGCCGCGTTCTTTGCGGAGGGTGAAACCAAGCTGGATGCGCCGGAGTTCCTGCAGACATCGGGCGCTTGGACCCGCTCCATTACCGATTCTCTAACGCCTGAAGCGCGGGCGTTCTTTCATTTTCTGTGCTGCCTGGAGGAAGGAGATCGGGAAGCGTGGATCGTGGCACAGGTGTGGCCGCAGTATTGGAAGCGGCTCAGCGATGTCGGGGAGCTTCCTACCATTGAGTCGTGCGGCGGCCAAGTGGATAACGCCGGGCTGGTGGATGTTGTGGAGAACGGGTACCGGATTCACCCCGGCGTGGCGGAAGCCGGACGGGAGCAGGCGGGCGAGGCCTGCCGCGCAGCGGCGGACGAGGAGATGGCGGGATTCTGGCAAGCGGGGTCTTCAGTCGGCTTAGGAAATGAAATGCAAGGAGGCGGGCCGACGATAGTGCGCGCAGGGCTTGGCGCTGCGCCTTACCTGGTGCGCAGGCAGGAGTGGCATGCTGCATCTGCTCTGCTTGAGCGCGTTACTCAGCGGGATCGCTCACCCGGGACTTTGGCGGCGGTGCTGCCGCTCATGCGGCGCGTTGTTGGAGCGACCAAGGGGAGCGATAAGGAACTGATGTACGCCGGAGTGCTCGCTAAGATGGCCCTCGGGCTCGGGCAAGCCGCTGAAGCCGAGAGGATGATGCGGCAGATCGTGCGAGAGGCTGAGCAGCGCAGCCAGTTCCGGCTGGCCGGTGCGGTAGCTGGGGACCTCGTCAGTCTGCTGCGCGAGACGGGACGACTTAGAGAGGCGCTGGACACCTTCGGCAAGATGAAGGAACTGACAAGGCTGGCTGGCCTGGGTCCCTGGACACGGATCCTGGGTGAAGTACAGCGATTGCAAATTCTAAACGAACTCGGAAGATATTCCGAAGTGCTGGGGGCCGTAGAGGAACTACGAAAACAGATGCAAAGTTTGCCCGGATCCGGCGAGGCTGAAGAATCCGCTAACCCATGGAATGTGCGGGAAACCACCCTGGATACCGGACACACAGCCGCGTTGGGTCTGGGGCGCTGGCAGGAGGCGCTCGATCTCAACCGGGAGATCGTGGAGGTCACCAAATCTCGAGGCGCGACCGACCTCGAAATCGCCAGCAGGCGCTTCAACGATTACTCACCGCAGTTGCGCCTCGGGCGCTATGAGGATGTCCGCCGATTGCTGCTGGAGTGCCGTCAACGATTCGAAGAAGCATCTCACACTGAATGGTTGGGAAAAGTGCTGAGCGCGCTCGCCGACCTGGAGGACGAACTCGGTCGTCCGGCGGAGTCGATTCGGCACGAGCAGGCTGCCTTGCGGTTCAAGTACCACGCAGCACAGCCGGGCGACTGCGCCATCAGCCACTTCAATCTCGCTATCTACCTTGTGCGCGGGGGCGGTGATACGCAAGAGGCTTTGGCCCACAGCCTCACTTGCGGTGTCATCCGGCTCCAAACTAGCGACGGTCGCCTGCCGGTGGCGCTGCGAGCCCTGTCCAGGCATCTTGCGTCTTTTTCCCCCGGTCCGCCGCCGCTGCCTGCCAGCTTCGACGAGCTTTGCGAGATTGTCGAACGCGTCGAAGGAGTGCGCCTCCGCGATCTGTTCTCGCGCCTTCCGACTGACAATGCCGCCACCGGGGACGAAGCCCTGCAAAAGGTGCTCGAACTTGCGCGGGGAAGCAGTTGATCGCCGAAATTCGCCAAACCCTAGAGAAACTACTCCACCGTAACGTGCGTGCCCTTGGCCTCGTGCCGCGACAGGTTGCCGATGCGATCGTCGATCACGCTGCGCACGCCCTTCAGAAACTCCACGCGCGCGTTGCGGAAATGGTCCATACTGGCATCGGACCAGGCCTTCCGGAAGAACGGCTTCACATTCAGACAGTAGAAGCAGCCCGGAGCGTCAATGTTTGTCTTTTCATCTGCCATAATCAATTCTCCCTCATTTCCACGGTCAATACTTTATTCTCCAACTTTGCGTGCGCCGGCGAAAGGGCCGCCATGGACGTGGGCAGGCCGATGTGCCGGCGCAGGGTGCCAATCTGAACTACCAACTCGTCGCCCTTCTTGAACAGCCCGACTTCTCCCTTCATGGCGAAGGGCAATTGCAACTGGACCTCGAAATGCCCGTCGCGCTTGGTGAAGGTGTAGGGCGCTTCGGTACGCGTGACGGCGGCGGGATCTTCGTCTTCGGCATAGAGCGCGCGCGCCAATTCCTGGAGGCGCTCCGCGCCCAGCACCTCGTGTGTGAACAGCGGCACGCGCTTGACCGGCACGGGCGCGAAGTAGGCGTCGATCTCCTCCAGGACGCGGTGCTGCGACTCGCGCCATTCAGCGAAGAAGGAATCGGTGATGGCCTCGGGCAGCACGCGATTCACGATGATGCCATCCACCGTGAGGCCGTGCAGCGAAAAGTACACGAAGGCGCGCTGGGTCTCGCGCAGCACCATCTTCTCCGGATTGGTGACCAGGCGCACGCTGGTGGTGCGCGGATTTTCCAGCAGCTTGTCGATGCCGTCCAGCTTGCCGAAGAGTTCCTTGATGTTGGCGAAGTAACTGTCGGTGGGCAGCTCGACCGGCGAAACCCGATTGGCCAGCGGGCGCACGGCTTTGAGCACGGTGCGCTGGAAGGGGAAGATGTGCTTCATGTACCAATCGAGAGTGGTGGGCATACTGACGAAGCGCATGGACTCGGCGGTGGGCGCGCAGTCGAGCACAATGACGTCGTAACGCTGCTCCCGGCGGAACTGGTTGACCCACATCATGGCGCTGAGCTCTTCCATGCCGGGCAGGATGGCCAACTCTTCGGCTTCCACGTCGCTGATGCCGGTGGTGCGCAGCACGGAAATGACGTAGGCGGAAATCTCGCGCCAATGCCGCTTGATCTCCTTCTGGATATTGACTTCGTGGATGGCCAGCCTGTCGGCGATGGGGTAGGGGTCGCCGGTCTTCTCGTGGAAAAGGCTGGTTTCGAGGTCGAAGGAATCGGCCAGGCTGTGCGCGGGGTCCACGCTCATGACGAGGGTGCGATAGCCGAGGCGCGCCAGTTGCACGCCAGTGGCAGCAGCCAGGCTGGTCTTGCCGACTCCGCCTTTGCCGCTGAACAGCAAGATGCGCATGTAACTATGATAGCAACTGCGTTTTGGAATTACGGATAAACACAGATGGACACGGATGAACGTGCGCAATCGGATGCGAGAATCTCTTGGGGCCGTTTGGGTTGTGAGCTTATCCAACCGGATCGGGAACGGCTTCCTCCCGCCTACTGTTCGATCTCGCCGGTAAAGCGATTGCGATGCGCCCAGAACGGGCACTGGGGGCGAACCTGCCCGTCGGGGTAGTCAATCCCCTCCTCATGCGGGCAGCCGACGATTTCATTCGTCATGACGACCGATTTGACTCCAATTGCGGGCGTCATTTAAAATGATCGTACCCTGGAGCGGGAAGAGTTTGGCGGGCGCCGTTTGCGAATCGGACGCGATTCCGGCGAAGGCTCGCACTAGCGTTTTACGCGACGAATCGGCCCGTTTTCAGTCTTTACGGTGATCGGGTCAATGAAACGGGCTCACGGTCAGGTCGATCAACTCGTCCCATCCGAGTGCATATCCCACGCACGTTTCACCTCGCGATGCCGCGATGCCGCGATGCCGCGATGGCGCCAACGCGCCCGCCCTGGAGTCAAGCCATTGGCGCGCAGCGGTGCGGATGTTGTCGAAGTTGGCGACGCATGATGACGGCAGTCCCTCGCGGCGACCCAGTCTGACCTCCACTGGAATGGCCCGGATGTTGGTGGTGATCTCGGCGACGATGATTTTGCTGAGTTACTGATAGGCGTCATTGCGGCTCAGGAGCAGCACAGGGCGGCGTCCCGCGGGCGCGGGCAAGTTCGCCCACCAAATCTCGAACTGCTTCACGGATTGTAGTCCTCGGCCGTGGACCAGTCGTCGGCATCCGAAATCGAATCGGGCTGTTTGCCGTAGGCTTCGCGCATGGCGCGGTATTCGGCCTGACGGATGGCCTTTCGAATGGCTTGGCGCACAAACTCCGACCGCTGGCGTTTCCCAGGCGCGGCAATTCGGTTCAACGCTGTTAGGGTGGGCTCGTCCAACTGGATCATGAGCGGCTTCATATACATCGATCATATCGAGCGTTAATATGGTGCAGTGATCCCTCGGCGGCGTTTTGCTGTTCGCGTACGGCGTGCGGCAGCTGGAGGACTCCTGATGGCCGCTGTCAAATGTCGCCGACATGGCGGGACGTTTGGTTCTTTGCATGTGTCTCGCTCGCGCGAGGCGGTTGCGCTCAGGACCCTCGTCTTCGCCGCTCGACGTCCCTCTGTGTACTCGTCGAAAGGGGAGCTATTCCCGGACGTCGGGCAGCGCAGCCATGATCGACGAGATTGTGGACGCTGAGCACGGGTTTGGGCCGCGCGAGAACTTCTCCGGTCTTGACACATGTAGGTCGAGCTCGGCCCAAATGCCGAGCAGCACCCGGTCGCCGCCGTGATTCGCGGAGGTGATCTCGGCGGCCGGCTCGCAGTGCGGATTCGCGGCGTTGGCGTTGACGGCCACGATGGGTCCATCCTCCGCGAACAGGCCGGTTTTGACGAAGCCATCGCGCACAAACTGCGCGACCGCGAACTCCTGTGTCACGCCGAAACCTCGGCCCATTGGCCACATAGGTCGCAGTCGGCCGCCAGGACGACGTAAGGTGTCAGGTGTCGGGCGAGTTCGAGCTTTCCCCCTCGGTTTGTATTTGTAATAAAATGCTTTTCATGACGACTGCTACGAAATTTGCCTTCGCTACGCTCGCGTGCATGGCCGTGGCCATTGCCGACGACATCGGTGTCCTGCGCAAGATGTCGGAGAATAAGTTCGCTTTGCTGCCCGGGCTCCCCGAATGCGCCACTCTGGCCGTGCAGAATGGCGATCCATCCAAAGGTCCTTCCGTGATCTTGCTCAAGGGCGCTGCCGGCTGTACAATCCCTTGGCACTGGCACACGCCCGCCGAGCAGGTCATGATTGTGAGCGGGTCCGCAAAGGTACAAATGAGGGATACCGGCAACGCCGCATTGCTCAGTCCGGGAGGGTACGCCATGATGCCGAGCAAACACGTGCATCAATTCACGTGCGCTTCGGCCTGTTCCGCTTTTGTCAGTTCCGATGCCGCCTTCGACATTCATTATGTAGATGCGAAGGGAAGCGAAATCGCGCCCGCCGAGGCGCTGGCGAAGAAGAAATAATCATACGCCTTTGCGGCCGCTAAGCCCGCCCGTCCGAGTGCGCCGGCGGAAAGCCGCGGCTTGCCGTTGGACATTCCGGTAGAATCGTACAAGCACTCTATGCCTCTTTCGAGCGGGACGCGCCTCGGCCGCTATGAGATTCTCGCGCCGCTGGGCGCGGGCGGCATGGGGGAGGTGTACAAGGCGCGGGACCCCCGGTTGGGCCGCGACGTGGCCATCAAGGTCGCCGCCGAGCGTTTCAGCGAACGATTCGACCGTGAGGTTCGGACCATCGCGGCGCTCAATCATCCCAACATTTGTACACTTTACGACGTCGGCCCCAATTATCTGGTGACCGAGTTGGTGGAAGGCGAAACCTTGCGTGCCTCGCTGCGGAACGCGCTTCCCGCGCAGAGAAGCTTGCGCATTGCAAGGCAGGTGCTGGAGGCGCTTGGCGCGGCGCATCGTGCGGCCATTGTACATCGCGACTTAAAGCCTGAGAACATCATGGTTCGTTTCGACGGTTACGTGAAAGTGCTTGATTTTGGTCTTGCCAAGCGGGTCCCAACGTCTCCGGTCCAGGCGGAAAACACGGCCAGCATGGACTTAAGTCTTCCCGGCCGGATCCTCGGGACGATCGCCTACATGTCGCCCGAACAGATCCTCGGGCAGGAAACAGATCCCCGGAGCGACCTGTTCGCGTTTGGCATCGTTCTCTATGAGATGCTGACCGGGCATCATCCATGGCCGCGGCAGTCTCCGGTGGATATACTGCACGCCATCCTTCACGACGATCCGGCTCCGGTTCCCGATGCTTTTGGAAGCGCGGAATTAGCCGCCAGCGTGCAGAAGCTCCTCAGCAAGAACCCCGCGGAGCGTTATGCGTCGGCCGAAGCCGTTTTGGAAGCCCTCGCCGGCTGTGCCCCTTCCGCGGCATCCTCCGCCTTCAGCCCAAAGCCGGGAACGCTCACGTCGATTGCCGTACTGCCTTTTGTTTTCTTGAGTGACATCGATCAAAGTAAGGCGCTTTCGCTGGGCTTTGCGGACGCTCTGATTACCGTGCTCGGGAGTCTGGAGGATATTAGCGTCCGTCCCACATCCGCGGTACTGAACTACCCCGCGGGGGCCGACCCCGTCCGGGTCTGCCATGATCTGGGGGTTCGCTATGCCTTGCAAGGAAATGTTCAGAAGCTCGAAGAATTGTGGCGCGTCTCAATCCAGATCTTCGATGCGACAACCCAAAGGATTAGTTTGTCGGAGAAGTATGACTTCCTGCCGAAGAACATTTTCGAGCTACAGGATGAAATCGGGCGCCGGCTTGTGGAATCGCTCCAAGTCCGATTTCCACTGGCTGTGCCGAAGTCCCGCGACCGCTACAGTAGCAATCCGGAGGCCTATAACGAATTCATGTGCGGCCTCCGGGAGAGTTATTCCGACCGGCCTGAAACGCTCGAAAGCGCTATTCGGCATTTGTCGGCGGCCGTCGAGCATGACCCCGAATTTGCCCTGGCGCATGCCTGGCTGTCATATGTCCTGGCGAGCGTGTATTTCAGTTTCGATCCGCGGCGCACCCGGCTTGAGAAGGCCGAACACCACTGCGGCAGGGCCCTGATGCTCGACCCCACGTCGCCGGAGGCACATTTGGCTTGCGCATGGATCTTATGGAGCCCGGCGAAAAACTTCGCGCACGCCGATGCGATTGCGGAGCTGGAACAGGTCCTGGCCCTCCGGCCCAACCTGGAGCAGGCACATAACCGGATGTCCTCTATTTGCGAGCATATCGGACGACTGCCAGAAGCGCGTATCGCCCACGAGTACGCGCAGCGCTCGAATCCCAAGACTCGCAGTGTAAACCTCGAGCTTTTCTATCTCTATAGCGGAGATTTCGCGAGCGCCGAAAAGGCAGCCGAGGCCTACCTTCGAGGAAGCCCCGGAAGCACCTATGCGCTCTGGTTTCACCCACTGCCACCCCTGCTGAGCGGAGATCTGGATCTCGCGGAGGAACGGTTGGCGGAGGCCCTTAAACAACTGCCAGACGAGCCTTTAATTGTCAGCCTGCAAGGCATGCTGCACGCGCGGCGCAACCGGGCAGACCCGGCGCTCGAGTGTGTTCGCAGAACGCTCGACTTCCCTCGTTCCTTCGGCCATCCGCATCACACCTATTATCAAATCGCCTGTGTTTATGCGGTATTAAGGGAAACGGACAAAGCCATGGCGTGGCTGGAGCGCAGCGTCGACACCGGTTTCGCCTGCTGGCCCTTCTTTCGGCTGGATCCACATCTTGAGAGCCTGCGTGCGGCGCCCGAATTCCAAGGACTGGTCGCCGATCTTGAGCGCAAGTACGCGGCGCTGAAGATCCGGAGGTTATAGAGCCTTTTCTGTAAAACAGTATCCGGCCGTCAATCCGGCGATCCGGATTTCGCCATCCGATCAACCGCGTGAACGACCCCGTACCCGTCACGGAGAGGTCGACAACCAGTCTGGCGCGCCGGATTGACAATCAGCTTGGTGTCGCGCCGAGCTGCAGGGCAGGGGCGTGGTCGTCCGTCGAGACGCGGGCATACCCGTATTGCATGCCCTCCATTTTGCGCTAGACATTTGCAACATGCCAAGCCCTTTGTCTTACGGGCCTTCCGGCGATGATGCAAACTTACCCCTTTTGAAACAGTGCGGGGGCTATAATGTGTAGTGAAAGGGGGCTAATCCTGTGTATACACTAGCACGGCAACTTGTTCCTGAAACTGTTCGCGGGCTTTACCGAGAGCACAACGTGCGATTGACGCCTCGCCAGCTTGCCGAAGCGTTGAGGCAGTCTGTTTCAGAACTTGTCCGCTTGCGCGTCCCAGTTGGGGCCGATGGCTTGATTGGACGAGCTGAAATATCGGCCTGGTAAAGCGGCGCGGCTTCCACGTAGGCGTAGTCCGAAGCAACTTCGCGCTGCCGCAGAAGCCGCACCTACAGGGACGCCAGCATATGTCTGCCATATCGAGGCCGTGGCAACCTCTAGACTGACACTGGAATGCGGACACGGCGGGCCTCGATGAGGCCGGAGCATCGACGACTCTGGGCGTTGACGAAGTGGAGCGGATAGGGATTTGGGATTTGAAAGTTGAAGTGAAATAGCACGATGGCTGCCAAAAAAACACGCACAAAGGCCTCGGCCCGTAAGCCACGAACGGAACGGAAATTTCCCGCGCTCATTCTTGAAGAGGCATTGGAAATCCCGGAAGGAATTCAGAGGTATGCTGCGGGTCAAAGGGTCCGTAGACTCACGCTGTTTGAAAAACTGAACAAGGAACCTGACAGCCATGAGGCGCGCCGACTCGTGACGGCATCGGGTCAATACGGTCTAACGAAGGGCGGGTATCAGGCCGAGTTCCTAGAATTGACGTCCGAAGGGAATGAGGCCACAAGCGAGGTAATTTCTCCAGCGAAGAAACTTCAGGCCCGCTTCGATTTAGCCATCCAGAAGCACGCGCCATTCGCTTTCTTATACGGGAAGTTGAAGGGGAACCGGATACCAGCGAAGGAAGTGCTGGCAGACTACCTATCCGAGGCAAATATAGAAGAGAGCGAGAAGGCAGAGTGCATTGACAAGTTCACCTTGAACGCGAAGTTTCTCGGCCTGCTCAAAACGATTGGTGGGTCGGAACGGGTTATCCCGATTGAACAGGCTCTCGAAGAAGTATCGGTTGCGCCAGCAGCTCAGGGCGAGACAACAAGGCTGGGAGGAAGCGTTGTGCCGACGGGCGAAGGCGCATCTGGAACTGCGGATTTCGCCAAGATTTGTTTCTACATCTCGCCGATCGGAGAAGATAATTCTGAGGATCGTCGCCACGCGGATTTCCTGATGGAGTATATTATCAAGCCCGCCGTGGCGGAGTTCGGTCTGACGGTAGTGCGGGCCGATCAGATCGGCAAGCCCGGTATGATCGGCAAGCAGGTGATTGAGCACATTTTGAAGGCGCGACTAGTGGTCGTCGATCTATCGTTCCACAATCCGAATGTGTTCTATGAGTTGTGCCTACGGCATACCACCCGACTTCCCACAGTTCAGGTCAAGCGCACAGTGGATAAAATCCCGTTCGATCTGAACCAATACCGCACGATTTCGATTGAGACGCGGGACCCGTACACCCTTATGCCGAAGATCCAAACGTACACGGCTGAAGTTGCTAATCAGGTAAGGCGAGCGCTTGAGGATTCGGAATCTGGCGATAACCCTATCTCTCTGTACTACCCAAGTGCCAAGCTAAATTGGGATGAGGGATAGCCAGGGGCGTTCAATCAGGACGGGGGCCGAGGGGTTGGCAGGCGGAAGCGCCTGCCAACCTTTTTTTATAGAATAACTAGCTCCTTCTGTACCTCCCCCGTCACCCGCGCCTCCGTCTCCCCCACAAACATATTCACTTCCGACCGTATCCCGAAGTCTTT
>Ga0182015_10008161_pt1 | contig 10036 bp, 10 predicted proteins | sample 712P3MmetaG_FD_120478 | JGI IMG/M metagenome (GOLD analysis project Ga0182015, IMG submission 120478) | Permafrost microbial communities from Stordalen Mire, Sweden - 712P3M metaG | ecosystem: Environmental > Terrestrial > Soil > Wetlands > Permafrost | place: Sweden: Stordalen | collected... | reverse complement strand
GGTGACAGAAAACAGGTGACAGGTGACAGAAAACAGGTGACAGACAGGACGATCACCTATGAGCCATGAATCTGTAAGTAATCGTCCTGTCTGTCACCTGTTTTCCCAACGAGGCCAGCCCCGTATACGCTGGCATAGCGAACGCGAGCGGCTGGGTCTGCGACTTTCGCAACTGTCCATGCCTCGATCACATCTTTCTTCGCTGTGCTAATGTCGCCGAGCAGGAACGCCGCGATTCCCTGCTCGCCGATGGCTCTGGAAGCTAGCAAATAATGGTGCTGCTGTCGCGCTAGAGTCTCGATCTGGGCCCAGGTACTACGTGCCATGTCCGCATCATAGTTCACCTCAAGCATGCCGAGAATTGTCTGGATTCGAAGTCGGGTCTCTGGGTCTTTTGCTTCTGGCAGCGACAGGTCCTTGGTGAGTGATGCGATCTGGGCAGGAAAACTGATCGAGGACTCGCTCTGAGCCGGAACCTGGCTTACCCGCGCGTAGAGAGCTTTGGACAAGTCATGCTCTTGAAGGCATTCAAGTTCGGCTTGATGATAAAGAGGCGCAGCGGCAATCCAGCTGTTGAGCCATGACATCTCATCGGCACGCTCCAAAAGCGCCTCTGGCGTGCCACGTTCTCTCTGATGGAGAATGTGATATCCAATCGCACCCGCCAAGGCAGCCAGGAGAAAACCAGCGGCAATGCGAAGAGTGGGGGAGACAGCGACTCGCATAGCACATAGGTCGTTCTGCTGATAATGGTGACAGAAGCTGTTTCACAAATCAATTTCTGTAACTTTTGACCAACGGCGCGATACGAAGGAGGTTGCAAGTGCGGACAAGTTAAACACCTTAGAATGAGTACCAAATGGCCCAAACATCCCACGATCTTGTAGCAAGTCTCGCGATTACTTTCGTGTAGCCGACCGCTCGCGCCCGAATCCGCGGAGACAATCGGGTTCACTCACGACTCGGCCAGTATGCGCCAACTGACTTTCGGGCTTGTTTCCCTTCGCGAACAGATTTGTAAACACTGGCCGACTTTCCGGTACCGATCCTGGCTCCCCTTGCTGAATTACTATTTGCACGCGTCATTGTCCGCGTCGGGAACGCCAATAAACACGATCGTTGCGGGAGACATCGTGATTGTTCCGGCAGGGCTAGGTGTGCCATTGAGCGCGGGCAACGCATCATTCGCCCCGAGTTCAAGCAACGCGCCGTTTAGCCGAATGCCATTACCCTGAAGAGGCTCGGCCGACAACACGTATTTGATCGAGGAGTGAGGCACGGCAAGCATTTGTGCTTGCTTTTGGTCTGCGTTGATGGCGAGTATAGCCACGCCCCCCTTCACACCTCGGAGACAATGAGCGTAAAGGTGAAGGTTTGGTGATGGCGACTCCTCGGCCTGCAGCACTGCGGTTCCCATCAGCCTGCGCCAAAGCACGGCCGCCCAGAAGTTCGGACGTGGTGCGAAGTCACCTTCGTGCAATAGTCCGTAGTCGCTGGAATCAAGCGTATTGTGCATGACGACCTGTACGCCGCCGTGTGCCATCATGCCGAGTTGGTTCAGGTATCGAAACGTATCCAGAAAGGTTGATGCCCACGGATTACCGCCGCACGCGGTGTCGGCCGTTTCGGTGATCCAGAGCGGCTTCTTAGGATCGAACTTGTCCCGTAAGCCTGCGTAGTAGGCCTCGATTGCTTGGGGTCGGGCAAGCCATTCCGCAGAGAGAGCATCAGCGGAGGTGGTTCCCATCGAAGCGCCCATCTTGGAGCAACGATTGGAGACAGCCGGGTAAACGTGAAACGAAAATGCATCAAAGGCGGAGCGTGAGGCCGAAAGGAGATCAGTGCTGGGTATGATGCCTGGGCCCGGCATAGACAACACACCGCCCTCACCCACCGAACCAGGACCAAGCAGAATTGTCTTGGCAAAATGCTCCGCAAGGAAAGACTTGAACACCGCGATATCTTTTCCATACTCCGCAGCGTCGTAACCCTTAGGTGCGCCACCCATAGAGGCTGCATTCGGTTCATTCATGAACTCAGTCGCAGCGATCTTCCCACCAATGGATCTCGTGTACGCAAAGACCTTTGCTGCTTCCACTGGCGTCCATTTCCCCGAGGCATCCCGCACACCAGGGCTTATCGCAACCGAGGTAACGAGTTCTGCGTTGACGGCATTTGAGAAGTCCACGACCCCTTTCCATTGTTGCTGGGTGAGGACACCTCCAAACCCAGATGGTGGCGTTTTCGGAGCCGGTCCCGGACCATCCTTGAAGTAGGTCGTGTTCGCCCACGTCCCACTTACCCTTACGTAGGCTGGACCAAGAGCCGCGGCCAACTTCCGCAGACGCGCGTTGGCGAGATCCACCGGTGGACGATACTCATACATGTTCGGATCCATGCCAGCGGGAGTATCGCCGGAGGATGCTGCCGATCCAGTCGCTTGTTTCGCAAGAGAGCTATACGGCTTCCAGAACTTGCCACCGGTCACTTCGAGCATTTCAACGTTGTAGGACTGGAATCGCTCATCGATTGTGCCGATGCGCTGCATCTTGGCTGGATCGAGCGAAATGGATTGAGCACCTGCGAAGAGCGTGGTCATTGATACGGTTCCGAATACCGTCGAGACGATGAGTTTCCCGAATCGCTTTCCCATTCCTTGCCTCCGTACGCCGATCAGGCCTGCCTTTGCTACGTTGTAGGGGCTGCGGTTGGGATAGCCGAAGCGCCCTCAAGCCCTATCCCAGACGCCGCAGCAGTGATAAGTACTTTTTGACCCATAATGCCTCCTAGTTGGAGTGTGCTTCATGAATCAATCGCCGATCCTGCGTTTCACCGTACGCCATACAAAGGCGCTTACTTCTTTATCCTCCGCGTATTCTCATAGTGAGATGCCTAGGTGCATGCAGGAGGCTCACATGACGCAAAGGAAACAGCCAACGGAAATCCTTCTAAATCTTGACGCAATGCTTCCGGAACTGGAAGCGGTCTACAAAGACATACACGCGCACCCCGAGTTGTCAATGCAGGAGACACGCACTGCGGGGATTGCGGCGAGTCATCTCAAGGCCAACGGCTTTGAAGTCACCGCTGGTGTCGGCAAGACGGGAGTCGTCGGTATATTGCGCAACGGAGACGGCCCAACCGTAATGCTGCGGGCTGACATGGATGCGTTGCCCATTAAGGAAGCGACCGGTCTGCCCTATGCCAGTACCGTTACGGCGACAGGTCCAGATGGAAAGACCACACCGGTGGCTCACTCCTGTGGGCACGACATGCACGTGGCCTGCTTGATTGGGGCTACCTCGCTCTTTGCCAAGCGCCGCGATAGCTGGCAAGGAACGCTCATGGCAGTCTTTCAGCCAGGGGAGGAGACGGCACAGGGCGCGCAGGCCATGATCGACGACAACCTCTTCAAACGATTCGCAAAACCAGATGTTGTGCTTGGCCAGCATGTCATGAGCTTGCCATCCGGGCACCTCGATTGGCGTACTGGAGTTGTCACCTCTGCTGCCGACAGCCTGCAGATCCGAATGTTTGGGCGTGGTGCGCATGGCTCCATGCCGGAGGCCAGCATTGATCCTGTCGTCATGGCTGCCTCTACCGTGATGAGACTGCAAACGATCGTTTCCCGTGAAGTCGCGCCCACGGATTCTGCCGTGGTGACAATTGGGGTGCTGCAGGCAGGAACAAAGGAGAACGTTATTCCGGACGAGGCACTCATTAAGCTGAATGTGCGTACCTTCGATGAGGGGGTACGTAAACATGTCCTCTCAGCGATCGAACGAATTGTGAATGCCGAGGCAGCTGCAGCAGGTGCGCCGAAACCACCCGAGATCACGCCCCTGGACCGCTACTCCTTGGTGACGAACGATGTCGATGCAACTAACAAGGTCGTTGACGCGTTTCGTCAAGACTTCTCTGATGGCTCTGTGGAGCAGACGAAGCCAAGCATGGCGAGCGAGGACTTCGGATGCTTTGGAGCAGAGTGGCACGCCCCATCGGTGTTCTGGTTCTTTGGGGGCGACGATCCTGCGGTCTATGAGAAGGCGAAGAAGGATGGCACACTCAACGAGCTTCCGACCAACCACAATCCGCGATTTGCACCAGTGATCCATCCCACTTTGGAAACAGGTGTGAAGGCTCTGGTCGTCGCGGCACACGCCTGGTTGGCATCGTGAACGACATTCTGATTCACGGAAAACACCTCGCGGGCCCGTTTCTGGTCGCGCTCGACCTGCTGGGTACATTCGTCTTCGCACTCAGCGGTGCAACAGCGGGCGTCAAGAGCAAGCTCGATCTGTTCGGCTTGATGGTGCTTGCCTTCGCGACAGGGAACGCAGGGGGGATTACCCGAGACCTGCTCATCGGCGCCGTTCCACCGGCAGCCATAAACGACTGGCGCTATTTGGGCGTCTGTCTGCTGGCTGGCTTGGTGATATTTTTCTGGTATCCCAAAATCGACGTGCACCGCAGGCCTGTGCTGTTGTTCGATGGCGCCGGCCTGGCTCTGTTCGCCGTCACCGGTGCGCAAAAAGCGCTGGCCGCCGGACTCAATCCAGTGATGGCTGCGATTATGGGGATGTTGACTGGAATTGGAGGCGGAATGCTGCGTGATGTTCTCGTGAACGAAACTCCTACTGTACTCCGTGCAGATCTTTATGCCGTTGCCGCACTTGCCGCCGGCATCGCGGTGGTAATCGGACACCTTCTGCACTTCCCATCTTTTGCGACAATGATCGTGGGCGCACTCCTCTGTTTTTGGCTCAGAGTGATGGCCATATTCCGCGGGTGGCATCTGCCGATCCCAGGGACATCAGCTAGACCAAACGTTACATAATGCCGATCTGTTTCATCAATCCGACTAAATCGTAGAAGAGCTTCTCTTCGACGATTTGGCCGTCCTTCCAGTGCGCGACTGTGCAAAATTCAACATGAAATTTCTTCCCAGTCGGGGCGATCATCTTGCCATCCGCCCCCTTCATTGGACCGGTCATTGTGCCATAAAAATCCGCAACAGTGCAGGTCCAGTCGCCCTGAGCAATCTCAACTTTATAGGGATGATTGATCAGATGGTTATCGGGAAACGTCTTGAAAAACTGCACCGATTCGGCCTTGTGATTGTCGATGCCCCGCGTAGGATCCGCTTGGCCTGGCCAAGATACGACGGTATCTGTGGAGTGCCGTTTTTCAAACGTATCCCAGTCTTGCGCGTTCCATGAGTCATCGAGTGCACGCATCAGCTCCAAATTGCTCAATCCATTCGGCTCTGCCATTTGATCCTCCAGTCGCATCGTAGATGACGCTCGCTCAGGACCTGATTGAGTTGTTCTGTGTTTGGGAAGCGTTCTTGGCGGTTCTTGAGCGGCTGTCATATTTCGTCCGCGGATGTTGGCCAACTATACTCAGGCACTTATCGGAACGCAAACCAGACCATCTCATCGAATCTAACCGCGGACTCGGTGTGAACACATTTGATAGGTGGCATACAATCAACGCGAAGACACACGGAGGTTCACGTGGGCATCGCCAGACCAACCACTGTAGACACAACCTCTTTAGGCATCAATCCTCCCACCTTTCGCCTGCCGGCAACAGCGAGGATCGGGCGAGTTCGCCTCGCGGTTTCGCAACTCGCAAGGTCAGTTCATTTCTATTCGGAAGTGATTGGTCTAGCCGTACTGGAGATTGACGGCAAGATCGCTAAGCTCGGAGCCCAAGATTCCAAACTTGTTCTTCTGGAACTGGAGGAACTGCCCGGAGTTCACGCTATTGGTCGCCAAACCCGCCTCGGTCTTTACCATACGGCGTTTCTCTTACTCAGCCGGCCAGCCCTCAGCAGCTTTGTACAACATCTACGCCAAGACGGAATCGAATTCGGTGCCGGGGACCATATCTACAGCGAGGCAATCTACCTTGTTGACCCCGATGGTCTCAGCGTTGAAGTGTATGCCGACCGGCCGCGTTCTGAGTGGGTTGTGGAGAATGGAGAACTTGTCAGCGCCGCAGATCCAGTCCGTTTCGAAACGTTTCCCGCAGTCGCTCCTGATAGTTGGCGCGGCGCACCTGCCGGAACGACCATGGGACACGTGCATTTCTACGTAGGCGACCTCGAACAGGCCAAGAAGTTCTACCATTCCGGGCTTGGCCTCGACATCACAACATGGCGCTACCCCGGTGCTCTGTTTACCTCGGCCGGCGGATACCACCATCACGTTGGCCTAAACGTTTGGGTGGCCAACTCGCCCGTTGCCTCAAATGAAAATTCACGTCTGCTCTTTTGGGAGATTCTCCTTCCAGATAGGGACGAGGTTCACCGCGCCGCCGAAAGTCTGGTGAGAGCGGCCTATCCGCCTCTTCAAGAAAGCAACGGATTAATCTTCAGAGATCCCTGGGGCATCACCGTCGCTCTTAGAGTCGCGGGGCCGAATGATTGATGAATTCTTTTTCGCCAGGCCCGGACGGCGAGCGCGGTGTCAATTTACCAGAACATGCACTCGTTGAGCTTGGGTTAAGACCTACGGATTAGTTCTCATAAACGCGCCAGGGTCCCGGTATCCCAGCATTGAGGCCCGATCAGAATTCCTGAACACTGGCCGACTTGTAGGTACCGATCCGCAACTTGGAAGTTGAAGCTGCGCGCTAATCGCTTACCGAAGAGCGCATGAGTGGCGTTCATGCGTTCTGTCAATTCGCCTCTATGCCTTTGTCTGTTCTTCCTTCGAAACGCTGAAGAGATCCACGAGCGTCCTCACTCGCTCCTTCTGACGGCTGGGCGGAAATCGCTTGGTTCTTGTAAGCTCGGCGATGCCGTGGAGAGCCGCCCAAAAGAGCTCGGAGAGAACTTCTGGTCTCGAGCTCTGCCCCTCAAACAACTCCAGAATCTGGGAAAATGCGAATCGCAGTTCTGGAGGAGTAGCCGGCTGGCCGAACGGGATGCTCAGGCTGAGCGAAAACATCGCCTCATACAATGCGGGTGATGATGCTGCAAACTTCAGATATGCGTCCGCGATCGATTTGACGGCGCTTCCACGCTCGACTTGCTTCCGCGCCTGCTCCATTGCCAGGCCAAGCTCCCGGAATCCTTCGATCGCAATCGCGGCAAGAACTCCCTCGCGGCTTCCGAAATGAGCGTAAAGAACAGGTTGGCTATACGAAATCTCGTCCGACAGCCGTCGAACTGTTACGCTAGGCCAGCCCTCAAGCTCCGCGATGCGTCGCGCGGCACTGATGATGTTTGCCCGGCGCGCCTCCTTGTCCCGCAGTTTTCGTTCCGCGATTCGGCTTGGTACCGGCGTCGTTGCCATATGTAGATATTATAGCGCTGCTAGAAATTGTTTGAACCATTCCATTAAAACGATCGTCATATATAGCGTTGCTAGATTCTGTACCAAGGAGAAAGTTCATGCATTCCACCCTTCCGCTCGCTATCGCCGTACTCGTCTCTGTTGGGATCTTTTTGATCGGATGTTTCTACGTTGCCGCTCCGGAACGAATCGTGGAAGGTTTTGGCCTTAAGCCACCTGCACCCGATGCTGACACTCGCGCGTGGCTCCGTCTCAAGGGAACACGGGACATCGCAGCTGGATTGGCCGTGCTCACCCTGATGTTGACCACAGACCACCGTACTGTCGGCATAGTCCTCCTTGTTTTCGCCATCATCCCATTCGGCGACATGTCCACCGTGTTGTTATCGGGCGGGCGCAAAGTCACGGCGTTCTCCGTACATGGCGTGACCTGCGCGGTCATGCTCTTCGCCGGCCTCCTGCTGATCCGCGCATTCTGAGGAAGCGCCTCCCATCCCTGCCCAGTTCAAAGAAAAGGTATCAGTAGGAGCCGCTCATGCACTTGTTCAATATGGCAACCGTCGTCATCGTAATTTCCCTGGTAAGCGTCGAATTCTCCGTTGCTGTCTTCATAGACCCCGCCGCGCGGCGACTTGACCCCGAACCGCAGCTGAAACTGCTCAGCCGTTTGGCTTCCGTGCTTGGAAAAGTGATGCCGGTCTGGTATCCCGTGAGTGCTTTATTGCTTGTTCTCCAGACCTGGCTATTTTGGCACTCGTCGGGGCGCGGGATTCTGCTTACAGCTACTGCGATTTGGCTCCTTGCTTCGGTGGGATCGATCCTTTTCCTAGTTCCGCTGAATACTCGCGTGGCAGAAGGTGACGCCGATTGGCAGCGGATAAATCGGATCTGGGACAAGAGACATCGTGTGCGGACTGCCGCTCTCGCCGTCACGGCCGTCCTGTTCACATATGTAGTGGTGCGCTAACAGGGCGATCCGCTCAGATTAGTAATGCTAAACGCCTCAGTGTTTACGGATTTCTTGTGGGTGTCTTTCCCTTTGGGCGAAAAGTCGGCTTATCGTAAAGTTGGTCGCCGAGCTGTGGTCGAAGTGAACCATTCGCTGCCAATCAACACGAGTGATCGGCAATTATTTTTCTCAATTCTTATCCGGATATTAGTAAGTTACCTGGGTCTCAGGTGACATATTGCCAGGCTCGCGCAAAAAATATTTAGCTTAACTGGCTTGACAGCCAACCAAAATGACCCCTTCCAGTAACTACGTAGTCAATGATTTGTGACACTTCCGGAAAACGTCGCGTACCGCTTACTCTTTTTGTTGATACTAAGTCACCTTTTCCCGGAGTAACTAATGAGTTTTCGACAACCATTAGGAACAGGAATAGTGTCAAATCATGACAGCTCACATCAACACAGACCTCCTGCAGCCGGAGCGGCTAACCTTTGCGGAGATACAACGCCGCAGGGCTGAGCAGCACGGCTTCCCGATTGACCATCAGCCACACAACCAGCGAGAGGAGCAGACCCGTCCTTCTCCCCCCGCCCCACCGCCGCTCCGCGATGCAGCTTCTCCCAGGCTTCCCGTGGCCGCTCTTCACGGCTACGCCGGGCTCGCCGTCCGCACCATCGCTCCGCACACCGAGGCGCATCCCGCCTCCATTCTGCTCCAGCTTCTGACCGCCTTTGGCAACATGGTCGGCCCCGGACCTCACTGCATGGTCGATGCCACCCGCCACGGTCTGAACCTCTTTCTCGTCCTGGTAGGCGATTCCAGCAAAGCGCGCAAGGGCACCAGTTGGAGCCAGATCGCCCGCCTCTTTGCGGAAGTCGACCAGCCTTGGCTCACGACCCGCGTCACCGCCGCTCGTCTTACAGCCGGTGGTCTTGTCCACACCCTTCGCGATCAGCAGCCGCCTACCGATCGCCGGCTCCTCGCGCTCTCTGAAGAGTTCGCCTTCGTCCTCCGTATGCTCAAGTCAGGCAACGGGCACTTATCGCCCCTGCTTCGCTGCGCTTGGGATAGTGGCCATCTTCCGGCGCTCAACATGAACCGGCCGGAGCAGGCCACCGGAACCCATCTCAGCCTCATTGCCCACATCACCCAGCGTGAGCTCACTCCCAATCTCCACGCCACCGAAGCCCATAACGGCTTTGCCAACCGCTGCCTCTGGGCCTGGGTCGAACGCAGCAACTGCCTGCCCCACGGGGGAAGCCTTACCGCCAATGATCTATCCCCGGTCGCCCGCGAGCTCCGCAGCGCCCTCGATTGGGCCACCTCGACTCCCGAAATCCTCTTCCGGCGCAACGCTGCGGCCGGCGAGCTTTGGCAGGATTGCTATCCCAGCCTCAGCCAGCTTCGACCCGGTATGCGCGGAGCCGCCACCAGTCGTGCCGAGGCCCAGGTTCTGCGTCTCAGCGCCATCTACGCGGCGCTCGATTGCACCTCCGTCATCGCCCTGCCTCACCTGGAGGCCGCCCTCGCCGTATGGGATTACTGCTACGCCAGTGCCTCTCTCCTCTTCGGCATGTCCACCGGAGATCCCATCGCCGACCGTATTCGCGAAGCCATTGACGCCTCCGGCGGCGCATTGTCGAAGTCGCAAATTGTCCGCCTCTTTCATGGCCACGTCGAGAGCGACCGTATCGACACTGCCCTCGAAACACTCGTTGCTCTCGGCGCCTTGGACAAGCGTAGCGAGCCCACCGGGGGGAGACCCTCCACTCACTGGGCG
>Ga0182015_10008160_pt1 | contig 10036 bp, 8 predicted proteins | sample 712P3MmetaG_FD_120478 | JGI IMG/M metagenome (GOLD analysis project Ga0182015, IMG submission 120478) | Permafrost microbial communities from Stordalen Mire, Sweden - 712P3M metaG | ecosystem: Environmental > Terrestrial > Soil > Wetlands > Permafrost | place: Sweden: Stordalen | collected... | reverse complement strand
TTGATGCACAAGAAAATGCTCCGCGTGGCCGGCCGCATCGCCTCTGCTCCAAAGCGCCGCAGCGGTTCCAAAGCCGCCGAAGAGCTAGCCACAGCCCGCGATTTCCTGCAGCGCGCCCAATGTAACGATGCCTACTGGCACGGAATCTTCGGCGGCCTGTACGCTCCCCATCTACGCACAGACATTTCGCGCAACCTCATCCGCGCAGAAGCCATCGCCGACCGCCACACACCCAACGCGCAGATTCCGCGCGTCGAAGAGCTCGACTACGACGGCGACGGCGTCGACGAACTGCTCTTCACCGCGCCTCAATATCAAGCGCTCGTAAAACCCTCCGACGGCGGCACACTCGCTGCGCTCGATTTTCGTCCTACCGATTCCACGCTGATCAATTCCATCCTGCGGCGTCCCGAGCCTTATCACGCGCGCCTGCAAGATCCCAACTATCGTCCCGCCACGTCCACGGCGGCGGCCTACGAGCAGACCAAAGTCAAGGAAATGGGTCTCGATCGTTTTCTTCTCTACGACCGCTGGCCGCGCCACACATTTCGAATTTTTCTTTTCGATCCCTCGCGCACCCCTGCCGAATACGAAGCTCTAAAGCTTCAGGAGGACGCGGGATTCGCCGCGGGCGTGTTCACAGTGGAGAGTTCCTCGTCGCAAAGCGCAGACCTGAGGCGTCACGGAAATCTCGCGCGGACAGAAGACACTTCCGCGCCGGGCACCGATCTAAGCGTCGTCAAGCATCTGTCGTTCGGCCCCGCGCCCCGCGGTTGCGAAATTGCCTGCGAATTGAGAGTGAAATTCAAGCACCGGCCGGAGCGGCGTCTGGCGATTGGTCTCGAGTCGGTAGTGAACCTGCTGGCTCCAAACGCCGCCGATCGCTTCTTCGAAACCCCCGAAGGCCCGCAGAGTCTCCGCTTCACCGGTGCGCTTCCCGGCCCAACTCTACGGATGGAAGACGGCTGGCAGCGCGTAAAAATCGCGCTACACGCCCCAGGCGCGCAGCAATTCTGGATTGCACCGATCGAAACAGTTTCAGAATCCGAAGAGGGTTTTGAACGCGTCTACCAGGGCTCGCAAATTCTAGCCGTCTGGTATCCAGATTTTGCCAACAACAATTCCTGGCTGGGCCGCCTCGTCTGGCGAGTCGAAGAAATCTAGCGATTGGCTGCGAATCTGTTGCCGCAGCCTTCCGAAGCGAGCGCTTTTACGTATTCCTCATAGCGCTCGCCGCACTACTCGCAAATCAATAAATTCTGCGCAAACGGCCACTCCTCATCGATCCACTGCCCGTCGCACCGAAAACCAGTCCGTTCCGCCATAGCCACAACTTCCGCCGGTTGATACTTATGCGAACTCTCCGTCCAAATTGTCTCACCGGCGGCAAACATCACCTGCAAATCCGCGGCAGGAACGGAAACAGTTTGCGCTCGCATGGACTTCAAGTGCATCTCGATGCGCCGCTCCACGCCATTCCATCGAGCCTCGTGCCGAAACTGCTTAAGATCGAAATCCGCGCCCAGTTCCCGATTAATCCTCGCCAGCAAATTAATATTGAACGCCGCGGTCACACCGGCAGGGTCGTCATAAGCCAAAATCTGCACGGCAACGCCCTTTTCAAGGTCGGTCCCCAGCAGCATGGCGTCCCCCGCTCGCAAGATCGCCCGCACTTCGCGTAGAAAAGCATCTCCCGCTGCGCGGTCAAAATTACCGATCGTGCTTCCCAGAAACAGAACCAGCAAATGCTCCTGGCTGTCGCGCCCATTAACCACGGCGCGCAATCCTTCCAGATAGGGCTTTTCATAGCCCACAATGCTCACAAGATCGATCTGCCCCAACTCTTTTTCGCAAGCAGCCAACGCCGAGGGCGAAATTTCAATCGGATAATAATAAGTTCGCTGGCGCCGCGAGAGCGCCTCTAAAATCCAGCGCGTCTTTTTCCCCGTGCCGCTTCCCAGTTCGGCCACTTGAATGGGAAATGGAAGCCGGTCCACGATTTCGTGCGCATGGGTCTCCAGCAAGCGCGCGTCAGCTCGCGTCAATCCATACTCCGGCAGCACGCAAATCGTTTCGAACAGCGCCGAACCCACCTCATCGTACAAATATTTCGACGGCAGTTCTTTCTGTCCAGCTTTCGTCAGACATTCGCGAACGCATTGCGCGAACTCGGACACATGCCTTGTGGGAAGGTTATAGGTAAGCATTTTGGCTCCGGAAAGTGATTTGTCGGCTAGTCCTCAACGCATCGGAATGTTGCGTATACATAAGGATAGTTCGGTTGGAACCAATTCCGAAACGATCGTCGCAACATGCAGGCGGCAGTGCGGGGTGAGCCGCCCTTCATCACGTAGTGCTTTCCGTCAAAAAAATTCGCTGAATAACCGGGATAGAACGACATCGGCTGAAAACCTGGAAACGCCGCAAATTCCGTGCGTGTCCATTCCCACCCGTTGCCGACCAGATCGTGAACTCCAAACGCGCTAGCCCCGCGCGGGAATGATCCCACCGGACTCGGATCCCAGTGGTTAAAATCGAAATTGCCATACCGCTCGTTCGGCGCTTCGTTGCCCCACGGGTATTCGCGCTCCACCCGTTCATCCGACGTTCCATATGCCGCGCGATGAAACTGTTCTTCCGACGGAAGTTTGCGCCCCAACCATTTGGCGTATGCCGTCGCTTCCGCGTGACTCACATACACCGGCCAATCCAGCGGCAACTGCACGTCGCCGAACATGGTGCGATACATCCACAAGCTTCCTTCGCTGCGCCAAAAAGTCGGGTGCGCGACTCCTGCGGCATTCTTCCAGGCCCAGCCGTCATCGCTCCACAGCGACCTGTCCTCGTACCCGCCCGACTGGATGAACAGCAGAAAATCCCGATTCATCACATTGTAATTGTCGACCGCGAATCCAGGTACGAATGCCTCCGAAGCTTCAAACTCATTGTCCCAGCCGAATTCCGATCCACTTCCGCGCTGCAATCCCAGCGTAGCTGGTCCCGCGGGAATATCGACCAGGTGCGACTTTGCCCGCGGCGTCTTCCACACCGCTTCTTTCGCCGCGCGAATTTTTCTGTCGGCCGGCAATTGATGCAGCATGTACGCCAAAGTCTCCGCATGCATCAGCCGGTGTTCGATCGACACTTCCAGCATTTGCGGCAGCAGCGGATGACCCTCGGAAGGATTCGCCAGCGTTCGCGTAATCGCCTCGTCCAGGCTCGTCCTCAGCCGCTGATTGTATTGATCCACTTCTTCGCGCGACGGCCATTCCGAAGGTTTGTCGGTAGGCAGACCACCGCCCACTGGATCGATCCCGAACGCGAATAACTTATCAAAAGTGTCGTGGAAGGATTGCAATCCAAAAGCCCGCTGCGCCAGCAAATTCCAGTCGAAGGATTCTACGTGTCCAATATAAAAAATGATTCGGTGCCGCTCGCCAATCGGCCGGTCATAAATCGCCTCTTCGCGAACGATCGCAAACAACTCATCCGTACGTTTGCGTGCTTCTGCCAGGCGGGAATGTAGGTCGTTACGAAGTCGGACGGTGCTAGAGGCGCCCATGCAGGTTTCTCCCCTCGTTTGGATGCTGCTTCCGCCTGAAGGATGCACCAAAATTCTGTGCCGAGAGCCGGAGGGAAGTATGATGTTCCCTCGCCCGCTGCAAAGGTGTCAATCGAAATGAACGAGAAACCACGCGCGTCGCAGGCATTGGCTGAAAGTACCATTCAATTCACCGACGTGACATACAGTGTTAACCGTAAACCCGCTCAGGGCGCGCCTCAGGCCATCGTTTCGGGCATTTCCCTGGGGGTCGGCGCTGGAGAGACCCTGGTACTCCTCGGCCGCAGCGGCAGCGGTAAAACCACTCTCTTGAAGCTCATAAACCGCCTCTTGGAGCCACAAAGTGGAAAAATTTTGGTACAAGGCCGCTCTACCTCCGAGTGGGATCCAATTCGCCTTCGCCGCGGCATCGGCTACGTCATCCAGGAAGGCGGATTGTTTCCCCATTTCACGGTCGCGCAAAATGTCGGCCTCGTCCCGACGCTGGAAAAATGGGAGCCGTCTCGGATTGCGACTCGCGTCGACGAGCTTTTAACTCTCGTCGGTCTCGACCCTCGGCAATTTTCGAGCCGCCGCCCCAACGAACTCTCCGGTGGCCAGCGCCAGCGCGTTGGCGTTGCCCGCGCCCTCGCTGCCGACCCTCCAATCTTGGTCATGGACGAGCCTTTCGGCGCGCTCGATCCGGTAACCCGCTCCGAACTTCAAAAAGAATTCGGCAATCTCGCCAGTCGTTTGCGCAAAACAATCGTCTTCGTCACCCACGATCTCCGCGAAGCCCTTCTGCTCGCATCACGCATCGTTCTGTTGCAAGCCGGCCGCATCGTAGCGTCCGCAAAGCCCCAGGAATTTCTGCGCATCGATCATCCCGAAGTGCAAGCTTTCGCGTCTTCGCTGGGCGTTCAACCCGGAGCCCCCGCGTGAGCCCCTGGACGTTTTTCGTCGACCATCGCGAGGAAATTTTTGAAGCCACCGTAGCGCACATGACGCTCGTCCTGATCGCTATGGCCATCGCCATAGCCATCGCCGTGCCTCTGGGCATGTACATCGTCCAACGCCCCGCTCTTCGAAACATCACGCTAGGCGTCGCCAGCGTTTTCCAAACCATCCCTAGCCTCGCGCTCTTCGGCTTCCTGATACCTGTCCCATTCATTGGCGGTATAGGCCGCCGCACCGCCATCGTAGCGCTGGTTTTGTATGCTCTCCTGCCCATCCTCCGAAACACCTACGTGGGCCTGACCGGAATCGATCCCGCCGTCCTGCAAGCCGCCGAAGCCATGGGCATGACCGACGCCCAAATCATGTGGCGCGTCCGTTTTCCTTTAGCCCTACCCGTAATCCTGGCCGGTATCCGCACAGCCACAGTCATCACCATCGGCGTAGCCACCATAGCCGCAGCCATCGGCGCAGGCGGCCTCGGCACCTTCATCTTCCGCGGCGTAGCCATGGTCAGCGACGCCGTAATCCTGGCCGGCGCCATCCCAGCAGCTCTTCTAGCCATAGCGGCCGACCTGATCCTGGCTGCCGTCGAACGCCGCCTAAAGGTCGCCTGACACTTTCTCCTCTCTGTGTCCTCTGTGAACTCTGTGGTGCAAGCCTCTTCCCGGGTTCTCCGCGAAACCTTGGCGTCTCTGCTTCATCTTTTCCAGGTTTTCGCCTCCAATCGTGAGACATTCTTAAACCAATGCGCCGCAAACTCCTCGCCCTAATTGCAACCGCCACTCTCCCGCTTTTCTCCGGCTGCCAAGGTTCCTCCCAACCCCACATCACCATCGGCTCAAAATTTTTCACCGAACAAATCATCCTCGGCGAACTCCTGGCCCAACACATCGAATCTCGCACCGGCATCCACGTAGAGCGCAAAACAAATCTAGGCGGCACCCTCCTCTGCCAAAAAGCCCTCGAATCCGGCCAACTCGATCTCTACGTCGAGTACACCGGCACCGCCCTGACCGCCGTCCTCAACGAAACTCCATCCGGCGATGCGAACACCGTCTATCAGCGAGTAAAAATGGGCTATTCCGACCGTTTCAACCTGGAAGTAACCGAGCCGCTAGGTTTCGAGAATACCTTCGCCATGGTAGTCCGCGGCGCAGACGCCCAACAATTCCATCTCACCACCATCTCCGACATCATCCCGCTGGCCCCGAAATGGCGTGCAGGCGTTGGCTACGAATTCCTCGAGCGCCCCGACGGCTACCCTGGTTTCAGCAAGCGTTACGCCCTGAATTTCAAAGCCCAACCCAGCGTGATGGATCTGGGCCTCATCTACCGCGCCCTGGTCGACAAAAAAGTCGACATCGTAGCGGGCAACTCCACCGACGGCCTCATCGACGCCCTCCACCTCGTAGCCCTCACCGACGACCGCCGCTATTTCCCTCCCTACGACGCCGTCCCCATAGTCCGCCGCGACGCCCTGGCCAAATTCCCGCAGCTTCGCCCCGCCCTGGCCGACCTGGCCAACAAAATCACCGCCGAAGACATGCGCCATCTGAACTCCGAAGTCGACGCCAACCAACGCGACGTCCCCGCCGTAGTCCGCGCCTTCCGCAACGCGAAGAACCTCTAGCTCACAACAAATAGGTATTTTTTTGGCGCTTCGACTTGAACAGTCGAAACCAAGCCTAGCGGCCGCCCACAAGGAAATCGAAAACCACCCGCGCGTTGTCGCTGCGTAAACCTATCGGACCCTTGAATTTCAAAACCACCGGTACCAGCGTTCCTTGCCACACAATCACGTCATCCGTTTTCACCGTGAGTTTTTGTCCCTCCAGCTCAGCGGAAAGAACGTGAGGCGCGCCTGCCCGCACTATCGGAGAGGGCGCCCACACCCGCGGCTTGATGTCATTAATGTATCCCCGGTCCAGACATTGCTCGTGGGTGTGCTGGCCGGGATTCAATTTCACGGTCACAGCAATTTTTTGCGTGTCGAAATTCCACATCGCGTAAATCAGGTTGCAGATATCTTGAGCTTCGAGCTTAAATCCAAACTGGTGGCGTATCTCTCCGTTACCCAAATGGGAGACTTGTTGCGTCGGACCCAGATAGGTGAACGGGACTCTAACTTTTTGGACGCCGTTCGACTTCAGCGTGGCGCGCATTTCCTTCGAAAACACTATCAGGTGGTCGCCCGCTGCCTTGTCAATCTTTCCATCGGAAACGTCAAAGTCTTTTGGCCTGGCCGCCTCTTGCCCTTTAGCGATGGGAAGAAGAATCAGCGCGGCCAGCGTCATTCCCATGATGGAACGGGTCATCTCCCGGATCCTCTTTCAAATCGGCGGCTTTCATTTCTGCTGGATCGTCATCACCAACGTCGCGAAACCATCGACCAGCTCGTTCTTCAATTCCAGCTCCGCTCCCCCCAGCTCCTGCACGAAAACCGGCCAGTCCAACTTTGCCCTTGACAAACTAGTTACGGTACTGGTATACTTTCTCTTGTGAGAAAGTGTGCCCGCCTCAAGTAGCACAGACACTCCCGTCTGTGCCAACCGCAAAAACCCAAGCCATCCAGAGCAGCAAACCTGGGTCCCTTTAGAATGAATACTTACGAAACTCTATCAAAACAAACGCCTTTAACTACCGTAGAATGAACACTTACAAAAAACAGGGGGGGCCTCCAAACCAAGAAAACCTACTCCGCCAACGTGAACGCCACCACGTAATCGCCTTGCTTGGTACCGAACTTCCCGTGGCCCCCGGCCGCGATCACCAGGTATTGCTTCCCATTCAGGCTGTAAGTCATCGGCGTCGCCTGTCCGCCCGCAGGCAACTCGTACGACCAAATCTCTTTCCCGGTTTCCACCTCGAACGCTCGAAGGTGGCCATCCCAGGAAGCCGCCGTAAAAATCAAGCCGCCCGCCGTCACAATGGGACCTCCGAAATTGATAGCTCCAGTCTTCTGCCCGGCTAGATGGCTCCCGAGCGGAACGTCCCACGCTTTCTTTCCCGAGAAAACATCCACGGCGACCACCGTTCCCCATGGCGGCGGCGTGCAGGGAAGCCCGAGTCTTGGTGATAAAAAGGTTTCGCGGTACATCCCGTACGGCGCCCCCGTTTGCCGCGCAAACTCGCCTTTCATCCGATTGTTCTCTCGCTCGGAATACACTGCGGCCAGCTTGTCGCGCTCGATCAGCTTCACCCACATCGCCAGGTGATTCGTGTTCATGATCAGCAAATGATTCCGCGGATCGAACGCCGAGCTGCTCCAGTTCACGCCGCCTGCATTGCCGGGGAAAACGATCGTCCCCTGCAAGCTCGGCGGAGTAAAAATTCCTTCCGAACGCGAAGCCTTGATGCGATCCTCGCACCATTTCCGGTCTTCCTCGGTAATTCCGAAAGCGTCGCTTACTTTCAATCCTTCCGGCACCGTCGAAATTCCGGATGGCTGCGTCGGCCACGCATCCTCGCCGGGAATGTCGCTCTTCGGCACGGAAACTTCCTCGACGGGAATCAGCGGTTTGCCGGTAAGGCGATTCAAGACAAACACCCGCCCCATCTTCGTGGTGACCGCGATCGCCGGCGTGTTGTCCTTCCACATAAAAAGTGTCGGCTGCGACGCCACGTCGTAGTCCCACAGATCGTGATGCACAACCTGAAATCCCCACACGAATTCGCCGGTGGACGCTTTCAGCGCCACCACCGAATCCGCCCACTTGTCGTCGCCCTTGCGGATGCCGCCAAAATAATCCGGGCTTGCGCTGCCCGTCGGCACGAAAACCAGGTCGCGCTCCGCATCCACGGAAAGTGTCGACCACGCATTGCCCGCGCCGGTGCGCGGCTTGGTGTCTTTCGCCCACGGAATCGGATCCCAGCTCCAGCGCATCTTTCCCGTGCGCACCTCAAAAGCCCGCACGATTCCGCGTTCGACATCCACGGCGCGATTGTCGCCGATCGAAGAGCCTGCGATCACCAGATCGCCTGCGATCGAAGTAGCCGACGTGACTTGATAATCGCCCACATCGCGCAGCTCCACGTCGCGCGTCAAGTCAACCTGGCCTTTCACGCCAAAGTCGCCGCACGGCTCGCCCGTCTGGCCGTCGAGCGCAATCAGCCGCGCATCCAGCGTGCCAATGAAAATTCGCAACGCGCAAGCCGCGCCGGCCTTCGCTGCACGATCGCGCCACGCGGACACTCCGCGCGACGTAACTTCCGAATAGCCATGGGTCAAGTCCAGCTTCGGATCGAATTCCCAAATTTTGGCGCCGGTTTGCGGATTCAACGCGATCACGTGATCGTACGGCGTGCTGAGGAATAATTTTCCGTCCGCAAGAATCGGCGTGGCTTCAAAAGCCGCCTTGTGATTCAAATCCGTCTGCACATCGAGCGCGCCGGTGCGATACGTCCACGCTACCTTCAGCTGCGCGACATTGTCGCGAGTAATCTGCGACGCCGTCGAGTAGCGCCCGCCGCCCGCATCATTGCTGTAGTTTGGCCAGCCTGTGTCCGGAGCGGACTGTGCGTGCGCCACGCAATCCACCCCCAGCAAGACGATCGCCAGCAGAATCCACCAGGCCCAGCAACTGAGTTTTGTAGTGTTCATGAAAAAGGAATACCGCGTGGGCGCTTTGCTGGCAACAGATTTGTGACCAACGGGCCTAGGCGAGGGACGAGCGGGCTCGGAATCGCCGTCCCTGAAGACCGTCGACACCATGAAGGTCGCGGCGCGCCACCGAACTTCCGCGCCCCTATTCGTCGCCTCCGTGGGAACTACTTCAGAAAATCTTCCACGGCCGCCACAAACTCCGCGTTCTTCTCCATCGGTGGAACGTGGCCGCGCTTGTCGAAACTCACGAATTTTGCGCTGCTCACAACAAATCGCACGCACCCGAACGCACCTTGCGGTAGGATGCGGCCATGAAAAAGCCTTCATCGTCGATCAGCCGTCGCAATGCGCTCGCGATTCTGGGGGGAGCCGTTCCCACGTTCCACGCGCTAACTTCGGGTGCGCAAGAAAGCCCCGACCCAACTCGAATCGCGGCAGGACCGTTTCAAGCCACGCGCGAATCGCTGGCCGCGTACCAAGTGCCGGAATGGTTTCGCGATGCCAAGTTCGGCATCTGGGCGCACTGGGGACCGCAATCCTCGGTCGAAGCCGGCGATTGGTACGCCCGCAACATGTATATCCAGAGCGAGCCGCAGTATAAATATCATCTCGAACACTACGGCCACCCCTCGAAGTTCGGCTACAAAGATTTGATCCCGTTGTGGCACGGCGAAAAATTCGATCCTGAATACCTGGTAGGTCTGTACAAAAAAGCCGGTGCGAAATATTTCATGAGCATGGGCGTGCATCACGACAATTTCGACATGTGGAACTCGAAATACAATCGCTGGAACGCCGTGAACATGGGCATCAAGAAAGATGTGGTCGGTTCATTCCGGCAAGCAGCCAGGAATCACGGTTTGCGATTCGGTATCAGCGATCACCTCTGGATCAGCTACAAATGGTTTGCCGTCAGCCATCTGTCCGACAAAGAC
>Ga0182015_10008159_pt1 | contig 10039 bp, 5 predicted proteins | sample 712P3MmetaG_FD_120478 | JGI IMG/M metagenome (GOLD analysis project Ga0182015, IMG submission 120478) | Permafrost microbial communities from Stordalen Mire, Sweden - 712P3M metaG | ecosystem: Environmental > Terrestrial > Soil > Wetlands > Permafrost | place: Sweden: Stordalen | collected... | reverse complement strand
GATCACCGTCGGCCAGCAGTCCGTGAACATCCGCGGCATCGGGCTTTTCGATAGCGGCGGCAACGATGACTTGACCCAGGGCTGGCACGTCAACGACATCGAGAACGTCGTCCTCGGTGAGTTTAATGGCGTGCCGGTCCAGATTAAGGACGTCGCCAAGGTTTCGGTCGGCTACGTGCCGAGGCTCGGCATCGCCGGGTTGGACCACGACAGCGATGTTGCCCTGTCGATCGTGGTCATGGGCCGAACCTATCATACCAACGCCGTCGTACCTCGCATCAAGGCCGAAATCGACAAGCTGAACACCGACGGCGAGCTGCCGCCGGGGGTTAAGCTCGTGCCCTATTACGACCGCACCGGCTTGGTGAATATCACCACCCATACGGTGCTGCACAACCTCATCTTCGGATGCGCGCTGGTTTTTCTGATCCAGTGGATTTTCCTGGGCAACTTGCGCAGCGCCATCATCGTTGGCGTCAATATCCCCTTCGCACTGTTTTTCGCCGTCATCATCATGGTGCTGATGGGACAGGACGCCAACCTGCTTTCGGTCGGCGCCGTCGATTTCGGCATCATCGTCGACTCGGCGGTGATCCTGGTCGAGAACATTTTCAGGAACTTCCAGGCGTCACCGCAGGCGAGACAAAGTCTGCTGCAGCAACTGTCGGAAGGCCGATTCGGCGCTGATCCGACGCGCTCGGTAGAGGGCGGCTGGACCGACCGCCTGCGCATGATTTTTGCCAGCGCCCTTCAGGTCGACAAAGCGATCTTCTTCTCGGCGCTGATCACGGTGGCGGCGTTCGTCCCCTTGTTCACCATGGAGGGGGTCGAAGGCCAGATTTTCAGCCCCATGGCGCGAACCTACGGGTTAGCCCTTGCCGGGGCATTGCTGTCGACGTTCACGATTACGCCGGTCCTGGCGTCATTCCTGCTTCCTCAGCGCGTCGCGGAAGCTGAGACCATTGTCGTGCGCATATTGCATCGGATTTACGCGCCGGTCCTGCATTGGTCGCTGGGCCACCGGAAGACCATGCTCGCGTTTGCCGCCGTGTTTCTCGCCGTCATCGCCTTGCTGGCGACGCGGCTCGGCAGCGAGTTCCTGCCGGCGCTTGAAGAAGGCAATCTGTGGATTCGAGCGTCAATGCCGCCGACGATGGGACTGGAGACGGGCGAGCCGGCGACGACGAAGATGCGCGAGATCCTACTGCGTCATCCCGAAGTGCTCCACGCCGTTTCCCAGCACGGCCGGCCGGACAATGGCAGCGACGCTTCGCCGTTCTCGAATGTCGAGCTGTTCGTGCCACTGAAGCCCTACGACGAATGGCCAAGAGGCTTCACGAAAGACCAGTTGATCAATCAGCTCCAGCATGAGTTTACCAACGAACTGCCGGGGGTGACCTTCAATTTTTCACAGTACATCCAGGACAATGTCGAAGAGGCGCTCTCCGGCGTCAAGGGCGCCAATTCGGTCAAGATCATTGGTCGCAACCAAAACGTTTTGGAAGACCTGGCCACTAAGGTCCAGCACGAAATGGCGCAGGTCAGGGGCATGACCGATTTGGGCATTTTCCACGTTCAGGGGCAACCGAACCTGGATGTCAAGGTGGATCGTGCAAAGGCGGTTCGCTACGGCCTCAATACCGGCGACGTCAACACCGTCGTGCAGGCGGCGCTGGGCGGCGCGATAGCAACCACGCTGCTCGAGGGTGACCGCTCATGGCCCGTTCAGGTTCGGCTGCCACCCGAGTATCGAGAGAACCTCGAAGCGGTCGGCAATATCAAGGTCGGCTATCAGACTCCGGCCGGTGTCAATGCCTACGTTCCGCTGAGCGAACTCGCTGACATCTCGCTCGATACCGGCGCCTCGTACATCTATCACGAGTCGAGAGACCGCTACATCCCGATCAAGTTCAGCGTCCGCGGCCGCGATCTTGGCGGCACAGTCGCCGAAGCGCAGCAGCGTATTGCCAAGAACGTGAAGCTGCCGGTAGGCTATCGCATCATTTGGGCCGGCGAATTCGAGGACCTGCAGAAAGCTCAAGCGCGCCTTGAAGTCATTATTCCGATCAGCATCCTGCTGATCATGGTGCTGCTCTACGGCCTGTTCAATTCCCTGCGCGACAGTCTTTTGGCGCTCGCCGGCATTCCTTTCGCGGTCGCCGGCGGCGTACTGGCGCTGTATTTCTCCGGCCTTGATCTCAGCATCTCGTCGGCCATCGGCTTCGTATCGTTGCTCGGCGTGTCGGTCATGGACGGCATCCTGATGATCACCTACTACAATCAGGTCCGGGCAACGGGAGTGGCGACCACGGAAGCGATGTTTCATGCCGCGACCCAGCGGATGCGGCCGATGCTGATGACGGCGCTGTCGGCCTGCATTGGTTTGCTCCCGGCGGCGGTCTCGACCGGGATCGGCAGCCAAGTGCAGCGGCCCCTCGCCACCGTCGTCGTCGGCGGCATGCTGGTAGGCCCGATCATGTTGCTCGTGGTGGTGCCGGCGCTGCGGATGATGTTCCTGGAGCGGGAGCACGGTTCGCACGCGTCGCCGGACACCAGCCAGCCCGCGCCCGCCGAGTGATGAACTGGGACTTGATGGCCATGAGCCACCGCAAGCGCTTACTGGCAAGACTGATCGCCGCGCACGTTGTGTTGTTCGGAGCGGCGACGGTGAACGCCACCCGGGCCGAAGACGCCGCTCCAGGTTCAGATCAACGCGATGTCCTGCCTGGAAGCGACGGCGCAGGAAGCGCTGCACATGGCGGCATATTGGATACGAAAGCGAGCGGCAGAAGCGATTCGGGCGAAGGTGACGGCGGAACTAAAGGGAATGAGAAAACAAAGGTCAATGAGAATGCCGCCGACAAAGTCGATACTAATAGCGGCAATATGGGGGAGCGTCACACGGGCTCAACGGCAGGTCCAAATGGAGAGGAGGGAACCGACAGCAAAGGTGTACGGCACGGCGAGGATCACGCCGGCACCAAACCCAGCGGAACCGACTTGGGCGCGATCGACACCAGAATTACCGTGTTTGGCAGACCCCGGTTCGGGCGCTCAAAAGCACACGATTGGAAGAAATCCAAGATTGCCCGACCCTCAGGAAATTCCCGCGACCACCGAACCTTGATGCGTGGCACCAAGGTTGGCGTTGTGAGAAATGCGATTGGGCAGCCCATCCATCCGACGAGCACCGACATCAAAGGAACTGACGTGAACGCCTCCGAGCGGGCTGGCGTCGACGGCACGCAGAAGAACGGAAGTCCTCCGGGAAACGGCGGAACGGAAGTGGGTGGGATCGATTCTCACCGCCAAGGGTTTGTCCCTCTCAGGGCAAGCGGGGTCACGCTGCACGACCCACGAATCAACACACCGATAAATCATTCTATCATCGACGGTCGCGATATGGTCCGTCCGGGATTGGGCGCCAGCGCGATCGGCGGCGCGGGAAGAATAATTTGGATGTCATCAACGGAACCAACTTCCGGCCCCGGCATCCGTGATGCAATAGCGCGCGCGCTCAATCAGATTGCGATCATTGATGTTTATTTCACGATCAAGGCGGTCTGCGACGGCCGCGCCGATGTGCCCTTGGCCAATGGAGTGTTCGGCGAGTTGCTGCCTTCGTCGCTCTTGCCGGGAACCGGGAATGCGTAGCCGATGCTGGCCTTGACCACCAAGCCATCCGATCCCGGGGTGAAGCCGTAACCGACGCCGAGTTCCACGTCGACCGTATTCAGCTTGAAATCCGTGACGGCGAATATTCGATGACTCTGCTGCTGCAGCGGCAGGAAATCGCCGATCTTGCCGAAGTCGGCGCAATATTCGAGGCCGATGAACCGGTCCTGCCCGAGATTGCGGGCGAGCCGTACTGCCTGGGCGAAATCAGCCTCGCCGGCCTCGCCGAAGCCGACATCCACGATCGGATTGACGATAAACTCCCACTGTGTGTTGCGGACCCCGATGATCGGCCGTATCTCCAGCGCCCACCGCGTCAATGAGAACTGTGGCATCTCGTAGCCGAGTTCGAAATTAACGCCGCTGAAGAGGCTGTGTTGGGCGGCGTTCGGGATCACGAACAGACCGCGGATCTTGGCCCCATCGGAAAGGAACTCGCCTGCTCCGGTGACCGCGAACGGCAGACAGAAGCCGGCCTCCCACCATTTGGTCACGCCATAGGCGAATTCCGGAGTGCCCTGCAGGCTGTGGTTCGAGACGAATCCGCCCGGGAACTCCGGCTGGGTTTGGCCTCGCCACGCATAGTTGAAGTGCTGCTCGTAGGTCCATTGCCCGACTTCCGCGACTCTCGGCGTTGTAGGCCTGGATCTCGTCGCGAACCTCGTCGGCTGCCAAAGCGGGCCGGGTCGTCACCAAGAAGACCACGGCGGCGCAAAGGCACAGTCTCGAATCCCCGTCCATTCCTGCATCATGCTAAACTTCTATGACATTTGAAACAGGTCGCGGGAGTTGCCGCGAGCGGAAAAGTTTCCGCTCAAAGCACCCGGACGAAAATTACATTGGCTGATGTTACGGTTTGATCAGGCCGCTGGTCACAACTTTGGTCGCGGCCTCCGTCCGCGTCGCCGCGCGTAGTTTGATCCGGGCATTGTCCACGTGAAAATCAACTGTGCGTTTGGATAGGCGCAGCTTGCGTGCAATTTCGATGGACGTCTTGCCGCGGGTCACCCAGGTCAGGACTTCGATCTCGCGAGCGTTCAGCTTCACAAGCCTCGGCGATAGCTTGGTGCGCGCGACTCCGTCAAGCCGGGCATTGATAATGAAGACGAGCCGCTCGTAATCGATGGGTTTGGTGACGTAGTCGTCGGCTCCGAGCCGACGTCCCTTAAGCTCGGTGTCCCGATCGGCCAGCGCGGTCAGAAACACGAAGGGTATATGTCCAAGGCGGGGGGCGAATTCGGTCAAGCGCTCGAGCACTTCAAACCCCGTCATCGCCGGCATGCTGATATCGCACAACACCAAGTCTGGCGTGGCCTTCATGATGGCCAGAAGGCCCTCTCGACCGCCATGGGCGATGCTGACGTCAAAACCGTGATCGATCAGCTCTTCGGCAACCAGTGCGGCGGTCTCACGGTCATCTTCGATGCACAGAATTCTCGTGCCCATGTGCCATGCGACCCCTCACCGGAAGCAGATGCATCGCTACGCAACTCAATCAGCCATCAACATGAAATGTAGCGAATTAGTCTATCCGCGATACTGTAATAAATCGCACGGAGCAGTGTGATTAATCCGAGTTCTGCAATTAATTACATGTGAGTCGCTACGCCTTCCTAATCGGCGATTAGATTTCACGCCGCGCCTTTTGCCCATGCCGGAAACTTTGCGAACGGCAGACCCTTTTGCGACGGCTCTTCCGAATTGTACTCGACGGCCGACGTGGATTGTGCGGCGACAACGATCGGCAAATCGATGGAGTTCGGGCGGTGGGGGCGATCGATCGATCATGAGGCCGCCGCGGCGCCGGCTGAAATCAGCAACGGGGTCATCGACAACAGATCGGAAAATCTGCAGCACTGACAGTAGCGCGCTTGATTATGCTCTCGCCGGGCTGCGCCGGGCGCGGCTCTGAACGATCTGCGGAATTTGTCCCCGTTAACCCGGTTCGCTGCCCATTCGCGCGCGCCAATAATAGAGAAACAAGGCGACTGGCTAACCAACCGCCCCTGCTCAAGCTTTTCTACAAAGAGTCCGATTCCAACGAACGGCTACGCGTCAGCAATTGGATTGTGCAAAGACTCTATAATTATGCAGTCAAGAAAGCCGTCGAACTCCGACTTCTGGCGGTCGTTCAACATGTAGCTGATCCAACCCGCGTTCGCACCGTCGCGGACAAGAATTCGGCCGTGACCCCACTCGACCTTCGCCCAACAGTCGCAGATCAGGTTTTCAAGGGCAACAGCATCAAAGTGCGAGGGCAATTCAATTGCACAATGAATATGCCATCGACCGGATGTGCCACGCTCCCATGAACGCAATGCGCGTGCGCGTACCTCGCCCTTTTCAAGTACGGGTAATACACGAAGACGTTTGCCGTACCGACGAAATGCAGATCCATACACGGCTCTGTTGAGGAGGTTCATGAAGTGCCGAAAAGCTTGTCTGCATCGATAGTCGTCGATCTTTACCCAACCGCTCCTGTCGGGCTGGTGGCCTTGCTTCAAGGTTAGAGTGACGTCGCAAAAATCACCCCAGCTGCTCGTATCGAACAAGTTTGATTTAGCGGATTCGCGCGATATCGGCATGCCGGCCTGTTTCTTCCCGAGCATCTCGACGATGGCCTCCTCGTAACGATCCACGAAGTGCGAAGGATCGAAGTCCGTCGTTTTTCTGCGGAGGATCTGCTCGGCCAGCTTGAGCATATCGGGCGGGAGCTCGATGTCCGGGATGTGGTCGAAATACTCCCTCGCATCCCGAATCTCATATGGATAGCGTAGCGTGGTGGCCGTCAGCCCCTTGTCCCAAGGCTCGAGCATGATGACCCGCTCACGCTTCGCCAGCACGACGCGACCGAGCGCCACCATCCTCTTGCCGCGCATGGCCTCCCGGATCACGGCAAATGCGTCCTGCCCGACCCGATCGCTCGGCGTGATGTAGTAGGGGCTGTCCAGGTATCGCTGGTCGATCTGCTCGCGCGGAACGAACGAGTCGATCTCGATGGTATGCTTGCTCTCGAGCGCAAGGGCGTCGAGTTCGTCGTCATCCACCGGGATGTAGGCGTTCTTGGCGTATTCGTAGCCGCGGCCCTTGTCCTCACCTTCGAGCGGCGCGCGCGTGACCTCGTCGACCAGCTGCTGGCGCAGGCGGTTGCCCGTCTTCTTGTTGATCTGGCGAAAGGAGACCCTCTCGGTCGATGACGTGCCGGCGTAGAGGGCGATCGGACACGAGACCAGTGAGAGCTTGAGGTAGCCCTTCCAAAACGGACGCGCGGGCGCCATGGGTTATCTCCGCTTGATTGCTGGCGCCACTTGGGCACCGGCCGCGTTTACGGACCACCTTGCTCGGAGAAGCGCAGGTTGGCGCGGGCCAATTTGGCGTCACATGCGCGACCACGGATTCCCCAAGCCCGTCCGGTTTGGAGGCAAGACCTCGGCCCGTCATTGGCTCCTCACAGACATCGAACAATGGGAGCGCGAGCGCGCGAAACTCGCGACCGTGGAAATCGACCCCAAGCAGTCACGGGTCGGTCGTGCACTGAAATCCGACGTGAATTCGGCGCGCGGGTAGGGCGCCGGGTAGGTGGCTCTGAGACCCTGGATGTCTCGGCTCGTGCGCAGCAGCGAAAGAAAAATAAAGGCGATTTTTCTGAGCCGCGCGTTCGCGATCAATCAATCAAAAAAACTTCGTCGTTAACTATCCTTTGCTGTTGACGGCAAAATTGGTCATCCTATGTTGCGGTCATGGTCGGGGCTGCCAGTGACTGCTAAAGCCCGAGGCCCCCGTAGTCAGTCCACCCTCGACCTTCGGGATCAGCCGGCATCGCCTCAGTCTGCGAGGTCAGCCATAGCAGAAAGGGTCACCCGTTGTTTGGGAGACCGCTGCTATGCATACCGCAGTATCAAGTGTTCAGCATCGAATCCAGGTTTCGGGCGACGCCCGCTTTCTGACCAGCGGTCAGGTTCGCGAGCGATATAGTTGTAGCGACATGTGGATATATCGCCACATGGCCGCGCACGGCTTTCCTAAGCCGGTAAAGTTCGGTGGCCCGACGAGTGCTCGGCATTGGCGCCTGTCCGAAATCGAGGAATGGGAGCGCCAGCGCGCGAAGCTCGCTAGCAATTGATATCGGAAGAGCCTGGGAATGCGTGGCCGCGTTTCAACTGCTCGACTCCCCGTTAATCCAAATCAACTTGTACAAGCAGCATGGAGGAGTTGGTTTGATCCGTCGCGCAGCCGGCGGGGCGTGCGCCCCAACCGGCGCGACAGTGTCGCCGTCAAGTGTTGTTGCGAGGAGAAGCCGCAAGCGCACGCGATTTCGGCGATCGTCGCATTGGTATCCCGCAACATGGCGCTCGCGCGTTCGATGCGTTTCTCGATGATAAGATTGTAAGGAGAACGCCCGGTGCGAAGCTTGACGCTCTGGTAAACGACGCGGAGCGGCATGTTCACGGCGCGTGACAGGTCGGCGCACGAGAGCTTGTCTTCGAGATTGCCCTCGATGTAGCCGCACAGCCGTTCGAACTCTTGATCCGACAACATATCCCGGTGCGCAGTGGCAACCGTGTCGAGCTGCCGCATGGTTTCAACGTAGGTGCCAACGGCGAGGAACTGGAGCTCCAAAGCTTGTAATGCCTCGGACCTGCGCAGCCGGTCTTTCACATACCGCGCGAGGAATTTGATGGCCCCGTTGCGAATATTGTTGCAGCTTCCACGTCGACGCAGCGTATCGATGCTGTGGTCGTCCAGCACGTTCTGAAAATCATTGGCATAGCTGAAGGCGATGAAGCCGTGGCGCACGTCGGCCGCGCGTACCCGTACATTGCCGATACGCGGATGGAAGGCGGTGGATTCTCCGAGAAATACCAGCGGCTTCTCGCGATTGTCCTCGAACTTGGTGCTGCTGTTGATGTCGCCCAAGAGCAAACAGATGACGTCGGACGTATTCGAGAACTCGAGTGCGTAGGGTTTGGCCCCGGCAATGCAATAGCCAACCCCGTTCGTGTCGCCACGAACATGAAACTGATCAAGACCACGAAGTGCGATCGAGCCCGGCCGCTCGCGGGCGGACAGCGTCATCGTCTTCCTCCCCAGGGTCGGTTCCGCGGCATCGAAGTGCGCGCAACAACCCGCTGCTCTTGGGATTCTCAATGTCCCGGTGATCGAGCAGCGTATTCTTACGGTATTTCGCCACTGCTGACAACGCCATGTCCCGGTTTTTCTTGGCGTTTTCAGGATTCGATAAAAGCTGAAATTTGAAAGATTACGAGGGCCAGACGGCGGCATTCTCTCCACAGCAAGATCAGGGAGGACATTACTTGGCGACCATTGCGCGCAAGTCTTCGGCACCGGCCGCGGCCAAGGGCAAATTCGACGCCGAGGTCGATATCGTCACCATCGGCAGCGGGGTCGCAGGTCTAGCGACCGCTTTGTTCAGCGCTTGGCGTGGGGACAAGGTCCTTGTTCTCGAGAAGGCGTCGCAGCTCGGCGGAACGACGCGCAAGGCCGCGTTTTGGTATTGGGTGCCGAACAACGCGGCCATGCGCGCCGCCGGCACCAAAGATCCCAGGAAGGATTGCATTGCCTACATGGCGCGGCTGTCGCGGCCGGAAATCTACAATCCCGAGGCACCCCGCTTCGGCGTGCCCGCCTGGGAATATTCGCAATACGAAGCGATCTACGACAACGCATCGACTGCAACGGAACTGTTGAGCAAGGAGAGCGCCCTCGAATATCGCCACTGCGATTTCGTGCCCGACTATTGGGCCGAACTTCCCGAGGACAAGGCGCCGAAAGGTCGTGTCCTGTTGCCCAAAGACGCGCGCGAGACGATGTCGGACGGCGGGGAGATCGCCATCCGGACGATGTCTGCGGCGGCTAAGCGCGACGGTGTTGACATCCGGACCGGCCATCGCGTACAGCGATTAATCAAAAACGCTGCCGGCGAAGTCATTGGCGTCGAGGCCGATACGGACAAGGGCAAGAAGCGCTTCTTCGCCCGCAAAGCCGTCGTGTTTTGTACCGGCGGCTTCACGCACGATGTCGAGCTGCGCAAAAATTATCTTGCCGCCCCGGTTTACGGCGGCTGCGCGGCGCGAAGCAACGAGGGAGATTTTATCTACATTGCCGGCGCTATCGGCGCGCAACTGCGCAACATGAACTATGCCTGGATGTGCCCGATCGTCTTTGAAAAGGCGATGGCGCGCGATCCGGAGCTGATCGGGACATTTTCGCCATCCGGCGATTCGATGATCTACGTGAATAAAGAAGGCCGCCGCGTCGCCAACGAGAAATTGGCCTACAACGAGATGGCCCAAGTCTTCTTCCAATGGGACGGCGCGCGGTCCGAATATCCGAATCTTTTGCT
>Ga0182015_10008157_pt1 | contig 10042 bp, 11 predicted proteins | sample 712P3MmetaG_FD_120478 | JGI IMG/M metagenome (GOLD analysis project Ga0182015, IMG submission 120478) | Permafrost microbial communities from Stordalen Mire, Sweden - 712P3M metaG | ecosystem: Environmental > Terrestrial > Soil > Wetlands > Permafrost | place: Sweden: Stordalen | collected... | reverse complement strand
CGCCACCTGCAGGACGGCGTCGATATCCGCACGCTGCAGGGGTGGATGGGCCACCGCGATATCGCCTCTACCATGGTTTATCTGAAAGGTGTCCGTAACGCCGATATTCAGAACAGGATCAACAAAGGCAGTCTGGCTGCCTTTGCTTAGTATTAAATTCCTTCGTGCTTGCCGGACAAGAAGTTACGTTGAGTCAGAACACTTCATTGTGCTTCAATGCAATGAAATCTTACCGCGCGTGGCGCCGATCTTACGGCCCACAACCGACTGAAGGCGTCCCGCCGCCGGTGCATAAGATTTTTCCATCCGTCTGAAATCCGCTGATCCATTCCCCCGCAGGGCACTTCTGACAGGGCAGGGGCGGCGTATATTGCGGCGCGCCGCAATCTCCCGTCCCCTTGCTTATACCGCTCATAACCCAAGAATTGGGGCTACCAATGCCACTGTTGTTCTTACAATTTATGTTGTTTAGGTCTCCCGTTCCGGTTATGGCGCTCGTAAAGAAACAGTTCGTGTTGTTCTTGTCGCAAAACTGGGCGGCCTTGGTGTTGTTTTCCGCCTGGACGATGCCGTTGGTTCCGCCTGTGGGATCCGCCACATTCAGCGTGACGTCATTTGAAGGCGGCGCGGCGGAGGTTCCCATGTCCACGCTGCCCGGATTGAGGTTCACCATGTCGGAAGCGCCGGGCAGGTTGCCCCAGATGCCCGCCACGCCGCTTTTCGCGAAATAAATATGGTCGTCATAGTGAGACGCACCGGTCGCGGTGCTGTTGCCTATCGCTTCGATGAAAGTCGAATTGTTTGAACAGTTCTCAGTATCGAGACCTGCGCCCGGCACGCCGAAATTGCAGATGCTGGCCATCTGTCCACCGCTTGAATAGGCACCGACCCGGTCCGGGCCGTGGGAAACGACCACATAGTGGGCATCGTCATTGATTCCAGCCGTGGGTCTGCCGGCCTCATCATGGGCCGTGATCACCCCGTTGGTAAACTTGAACGTCGTCGCGCTGGTCAGGGTGACGGATACGGCATAGTCCAGCTTGCTGCCCCAGCCGTCGAAAACCACGTTGATGCCGGTGCCCAGCGGTACAGACGCCCTGAGCGTATTGACGGGAACCGCCCCTATGAGAATGGGATCGTTGACCCCGTCGCCGTCCGCGTCCCGAAGGCTGGGAACCATGCAGACACCGCCGACGCCGTTGGTGCCGGCAGGCGTGAGCTTCGGGGCCCCGTTGGTTGAGTAACAAAAATTCACTGTCAGTCCCACCGCGGCGGGATCGATTTCCAGGCCGTAATTGGGATCATTGACGGACAGCGTCCGGTCGGCTGGAAAGGGGTACCGGGAATTGTTGGTTTCAAATAATGAAATGTCACTTACCGATGCCTGTATATTCGCTTCTGTATTATCAATGGCCTGCTGCAGGACGTAGCGCGAATAAAGGTCGAACAGCGAAACAAAAAGCAGCCCCGAAATGACAGTGACAATGCATAGTTCAATCAGCGTGAAGCCTTCCCGGCGGGGTCTGTTTTCCTTTCTGCGCAATGTGGTTTTTTGCATTCTTCCTCAGCCTCCCGGTGCCTTCTTCAGGTTGAGTATCCTTTTTGACAGGGCTCAAATCGGACATTACCAGTCTTGGCGGTGAAGGCAACCGGTCATAAACGATGGGGCACCGTGATAATGGCCTCAACCATGGTTTACCTGAAGGCCGTCCGCAACAGCGACATTCAGGCCAGGATCAACAAAGGCAGTCTGGCTGCCTTCGCATAGCGCCCAGATTTAAAATAATAGGGGTGCCATGCGTCCTGATGGGGGAGGGCCATAACCCGGACCCAAAACCATTTCAGGCCACTGTACGGCCTTCTAATGCGAAAGCTCCGACCAAGACCACATTCAATTTACGGAATATTAATTCCCCGCCTGTAAAATCTCTTGATGGGACAGGACGATGGCGACATACCCGAAGACAAGCTCCTCGAAATGCCGGAACAGACTGTTCCCGGCCACCTGTCGCATATCTGGTCTGTCCGCTCCGGCCTCCTGCATCAGCAGGAAACCGACGAGATAAACCGCGAGTTGGCCGGGGATGCCGCGCCCCACCTGATTTTCGCGTCAAGCAGCGTTGTCGAGAAACGCCGGATCGAGGAAAAACGCCGCCGCGAACAGCTCGAATTCGAGCGCGCCATGCTGGAGATCAGCGAACGCCAGGATCGGCTGCTGCGCGAGATTGAGCAGGAGCAGGTCCAGCTGTCAAAACGCCACAAGGAGATTGAGGACAATGCCCTGCGCCTCCACGATGGTCGGCGCGTGTATGTCGACGGTGACCGCTTCCGCGATGATCAGGGAACGTTCCTGACCGGCACCGATGAAGCCGAAGCGGCGCGGCAACATGAATACCGCCCCGATGCCTCCACATGGGCACAGAAGCAGGAAATCGAACGACGGGAAAAAGACGCCCAGGACCTGAAGGACAAAATCGAACAGGACCGCGCAAGCGGACAAGGGACACCGCAGGAATCCGCCCAACGACTGGACGGTTACGAAAAAGAATTTGCCGACAAGGTGCAGGAACGCGCCGCGCAACCCGTCACCGATTACGGCTCGGCGGATTAGCGGATTACATGAGCGCCCTCGGTGACGATGCGCAGATTTCAGCCGTTCCCGCCTTCACGGCGGCCGCATCGCCTGTTTCACGTGAAACAATACGACAATTGACAGATGATGAAACCGGCGCTCAGACGGCAGACATCAAAAAACCGGCCCAGCCTTTCGGTCAGGGCACCCTCAAACCTTAGGAACAGGGGCGGAACGTCCCAGCGACCATAACCCTGTAATCTACTTCTGGGTTCGTTCGCTTTATTCTCGCATTTAGTTCATCGCGTTCTTTCGTGGTCAAGGCTTCAGTCACCATAATAAGCAGCCTGTCTTCAGCTTCATTTGCTACGCCCACGACCTTTTCAAACTCAGTCCGTAGTGCCATCTTCAGATCACCGTACTTGTCTTCTGCCATTGTTCTCTCCCACAAACTGTCGAATGCCGCCACACAATAGTCAGAAGATTCAAGATCCAACAACAAAAAAATGCGATAACCCTCCGATTGAAGCACTTTCAACTTCCCATTTCCTTCAGCACAAAAGATACAGGCCGCCCTTCGCGTGTAAAGGGTTTCACAAGCGCACACTGCCGCGCCCTTGACTCGCTGCGGGACTGTCCTGTCTAAGACTTTGCTTTACATGAAGGAAATGGTTGGTTTTAAAATGCTTGTAAAATAATTGGCAACATTGTGAAAGGAATCGGGTTAGAATCCGTCATGCGCGTTTTGATAGCAATTCTCGCTCTCATCGTCAGCGCCCAGGCCACCAGCCTCAAAGAATTCAACGCCAAGACGAAATCAGAACAATCAGCCTGCGTGGTTGGCTTCATCGACAAGATGACGACGGATTTGCGCACAAAGAACGAGCCCCTGGCAACCGATATCCGCAACTGGTTCGCGGTGAAAGCTGACGGCAAGCCTCTGTCCGAAGGAATGGAACGGCTGTTTGTCGAGCTGACCGCCATCGACATTCAGGCCAAAGACGGAAAAGCCGACCTTTCGAAGATCCAGCTTGAATCCGTGATCGTGTGGGTCGTGAAACAGAAGTTTCCGCCACCTGTTACTGCACAGAAATGAAACCGCTGTTTATCCTCGCCCTCATGCTGGCCGGTCTGCCGGCACTTTCTCAGACTAAATATGTCCCCACGAGCGTCAGGGACTGGGAAGCTAAATCCGATAATGATCAGGTCCGTTATGTCCTGACCTTCGTTAACATGATCGCCGGCGGCGAGTCGCGCGGGTATAAAGTCGCGCCCGGAGAGATCCTCGCGTTCTTCACCGACAAGGCACCCGGGCATGATATGTCCGAAGGCATCACGATGGTCCTCGCAGCCAACGGACTGCTGCACCGCGCCGCGAAGACCGGGGGCGCCGATCTCTCGAAGATCACCATCGAGGACGTTGTCGACTGGGCGATACAGATGAAATTCCAAGTCAGGCTGCCGGTCAGCACCAGAAAATCTGGCTCGGCGAAAACCAAACCAAAATCGCCGGCAACAGACGACGATCCAATTGGCAGCGGAGGTTTCATAACGCCTCCTCAACCGCAACATCACTTGCCGTAATCGAGGTTAAACGGTATGGCTGACGACCCTGTCGATAAATTTCTCACCGATCAGAAAGCTCTCGAAGCGCAGCGCCACGAACTCATCAAGGAAACACTCCGCCAGAAGGAAGCCGCGATCAAGGCCTTCGACGACAAGCTCGCCCGGCTTGGTTATGATGGCGAGCATGCGAAGCGCAGCCATCACCCTAAGCACGATAACGAAAAACCGGCATAGCCTATTTCCCCTCCGCCACCCGGACATAGAACGCAATTTTATTGCGCGGAATTTATTTGACGTAAGACCGAGCCTCTGGCAGGGTGAGGCTGCAACGTGCACCTTGTGACAGGGTAGTTTTCCTAAGTGGAGATGTTTCAGACCCTGGGCCTATCACAGCACGAGCTGCAAAACAGCCAATGAACTGACGCGTTCAAGGTTGTTTGCATGTTCAGATCTTCCTGATCACAACACAACCAGCCTTGAACAACGCTCCTGAAGCGCTGCTGACATTTGTGTCAGTCATCGCCGAAGGAGTGGATCGTTAACAACACAAGAGCCGCAAGAGGCATGACGCGGCAGAGCCGCGGAAGGGACACCTTAACGGGCCGACTGCGGGAAACCTGAACAATAGAAGGAAAGATCATGTCTGTAGAGAGCGCACAACAGGACGTTCAGGTGAGCGTCGGGAAAGATTTCGTAATCATAGGAGGCAACCGGGTCGAAGTCAGCCCCGACGGTAAAAAGGTGACGGCCTATACGAATGACGGCGTTGAAACGAAGGCCGCCGTCGAGCGCGCGGCGGGCATCACCATCAGCGCGGATTTCAATACGGTCGTCCTGAATGGCGCGACCATAGAACGCGCCGCCGACGGCCACCTTGTGATCTCATCTCCCGGCGCCGTCTTCACCAAACCCGGCCCGGCGAACGATACCGCTGCAAAACCTGCAACGCACGAAATCGGCGCTATAGAGAGCACCGGAGAACATAAAGGCGAGATATACGGCGGCATCTACCCTGCCGACAATAAACCCATCTGGTTTTCGGCGGCGCCCAGGCTCATGGATCATTACAAGGCTGCCGCATGGGCAGAAGGGCAAGGCGGCTCTTTGCCGACAAGGAAACAAGGGGACTATCTGACCACCCTTAAAGGCAAAGGCGGCGCGTTCACGGAGATTTTCAACCGTGGTAACTCGTTTCCCGCCGGGTACGTCTGGTTGGCGGAGCCTGGCGCCTACCTCAGCTACGGCGCTTGGTGTCAGCGGCTCAGCGACGGTGTCCAGTTCAACGGCTTCCGGTACGACGTTCTGCCGGTCCTGTCCGTCCGGAGATGAATTATTTAATCATTTAATTATTTCTTGTGGTCGCGCGTAGCGCGGTCGCGGGAAATCTCAAAGGCGGGTTTGTGATTCATGGCGCAATACCAGCATTTGCCGATTTATAAACAGACCTACGACATCCTGCTGCGGACAATGACGGCTACCAGGGATTTTCCGCGCGAGTACAAATACACACTGGGGCAAAAAATAAAAGATGAGCTGATCGAGCTGGTCGTCATGATCTACCGGGCCAACAGCGCCGCCGACAAGGCGCAGCACATTGAATCAATCGTCGAGAGGGTTCAGGCGGTCCAGCTTATGATGCGCCTGTCCCACGATATGAAGATATTGCCGCGCCGCCACTACGCGGCGCTTTCAGAAATGACAGACAGCCTTGCAAAACAGGCGCAGGGCTGGCTCAGGAGTTCGGGAAAGGGGAAGCCAGAACGGGTTCAGGTTGCCAGAAGTGATGGGGCCTGACCCGGCGAGCATATTCATCTCGGATGGCGGCGGTATCCATGCCCATGAATGGCGCGGATACCAAAGCGGAAGTGAAAACTTCCGGGTCAGGCGGACGAGCATCGTCCGCCCGCACCAAGAGACCGCCATCGATACGCTTGCGGCTCGTTTCCCGCCGGGTACGTCTGGTTGGCGGAGCCTAACACCAACAACAGAAACAACGCTTGGTGTCAGCGGCTCAGCGACGGTGACCAGAACAACAACAACCGGAACAACGATCTGCCGGTCCTGTCCGTCCGGAGTTGAAGCCCCTTTCCCGGACATCTTTCTTATGGTGGAGAAATTCATGACGGATGCTTGCCTGACGATAGAAGCGGTGTTCGACGCCTATTTCGCTTGCCGCAGGACCAAGCGCAACTCCACCAACCAGCTGCGATTCGAGGCCGATCTTGAAAGCAATCTGGTCGGGTTGTACCGCGACCTGCAAAGCGGAAATTATAAAATCGGGCGCAGCATCGCCTTTGTCGTAACGCATCCGAAAATCCGGGAAGTATGGGCGGCGGATTTCCGCGACCGGGTTGTGCATCATCTCATCTACAACGCGATTTCCGGCCATTTCCACCGGCGCTTTATTCGTGATTCCTACGCCTGTATTCCCGGACGCGGAACGCATGACGGTCTGCGCCGGGTGTCAGGCTTTGCCCGTTCGATCACCCGCAACTGGACCCGGCCCGCCTATTGCCTGAAAGCGGACGTAGCCAATTTCTTCAACAGCATTGATCGCCGAACCGTGGTTGATTTGGCAGATAGTTATGCAAATGAGGGGGCGGGGTACTGGCTGCATGACCTGATCCACCAGGTCGCGCTGCACGACCCCCGGCCCGGCGCCGCCATGCGTTCGACGCCCGCGTTGTTCGCGCGGGTGCCGCGCCATAAAAGCCTGCTGCATGCGCCTGAAGGTAAAGGGCTGCCCATCGGCAACCTGACCAGCCAGTTTTTCGCAAACCTTTATATGAACGAACTGGACCAGCATGTTAAACACGTTCTAAAGGCGCGGCATTACGGGCGCTACGTCGATGACATGGTGCTGTTCCACGAAGACCCGGCCATTCTGAATTCATGGTATGTGCAGATGGACAATTTTTTGAAATCCCGGCTTGGCCTCCATCTGCATCCGAACAAGAAGCACATAAACCGCGCTGATTCGGGCATCGATTTCACCGGCTTCATCATCAAGCCGGGCCGCACGTATTTGCGGCAGACGAGCCTGTCCGGCTGCAAGCGCAAAATCAGGGCGTGGGAGCGCAAGGGTGCGCCGGTCGATCCGGAAACACTGGAAAGAGTTTCTCAAAGCCTCAACAGCTATCTGGGCATGTTAAGACAAGTTAACGGCTACAAGGCAAGAAAAGCCCTATGCTGCCGTGTTGAAAGCCTGTTCCTGCGCGCGGATCGCGAGTGTACCAAAGTCAAATTAATTGATTCCGTGATCGGTACACGTTCAGAGGGTATTAGTAGTTAGCAGACCCGGCAATCTGAATCCAGTGCGTTCCGTTGTACATGAGCTGGAGAATGGTCTCGGCGTTGTGGGGCGCCCAGTTAGTGAAGGTGATACTGGCGGGGACAGCGCCGGCGGCGCCGCTGCAATTGCCGTGACTGACGATCTCGCCGCGGTTGGTCGAAGAGGTCCACTCGACGATCACGACCTGGCCGAGAGTACCGGGTCCGAAGCAGAAGATCCGATTGGTCTCCGTCGTGTTATCCGACGTCACCTGAAAATAGGACCTGTTCGCCGTGGCGAGGACGGTATTGTTGGCGGTCAGGGTGACGGCCGTGGGTTCCATTGTCACACCGCCGTTCACATCGAGGGCAGTGCCTGGGGTCGTAGTCGCCACACCCAGCCGCCCGGCGGAGGTGAAGACCACTCCCGCCGAGCCCTGAGCACCGATATACAGCGGGTTGAGGTGCGAAGTCGAAGCCGTCGTCAGGTTCATCAGGTAGCCGGTGCCGGTGTTTGCTGTCGTGTCGGTCAGCTTGAACAGGCTGCCGGCACCGGTCGCGGCGTTATAGGTAAAGGTTGAGGCATTCGCACCCATCGCGAGACTCAGGTTGCCGGCCGGGTTCGTGAGCGCGGACCATGCCGCCGTGCCGCCCGAAGCCACCTCAGCTGCCGTGAAGCAGTTGTTGCCGCTGACATCGCAGTAATTGATCGCACCGATATTGCCGTTGACATCAAGGTCCGTATTGGGATTCGCCGCCGTCAGCCCCGCCGGGGCACCAGGGTCAATCACCACCTGTCCGCCCAGGATGGCCATGGTGTTGTCAGTGTCTACTTGTGCGAAGTTCTGATTCCCCATAAAGATGCCATAGGAAGAGTTGCCAGTGACGTTTGGCGAGGTAGCGGGGGGCCAAGGAGGCATTCCAATATGAGGTGAGGATGGCTGTCCCAGGCCAAGCGCCATGGAATATTGCCCGTCGGCTTCAGCCGCGTTGCCAAGCGCCATGCTGTTATCGCCCTCGGCATAGACAGACGATCCAATGGCGGTGCTGTCATCGCCATCCGCCGCATTTGTATCTCCCATCGCCGTGCTGCCATCACCACTAACCTCGTTGGTGCCGCCGAGTGCCGTGCTGAAAAAACCGGTGACCACATTATTTTGCCCGAGCGCCACGCTGCCATCGCCACTGGCCTGATTATTCTCTCCGATCGCAACGCTGTAGTTGCCGATATTGCCGGCGTCCCATTCGTTGTCACTGTCATCAAGGACGCCAGCGCGGAAAGCGCCCTTGAGTGGATTCCAGAACATGCTCGTCTGGTTGCCGGACAGGCTGATGGCGAAACCGCTGCCGAACGTGCCTGTCGCGGCGAGATTGCCGCCGGAGATGAAGAGCAATTCGCCGGGGGTGGTAGTGTTGAGGCCCAGCCGTCCGTTTGTTTTATCCCATGTCAGGCCGGCGCTGCCCCCGAGCACGCCACCGGAGTTGAACTGCACAGAACCGGACGGACCGGCCGCCGCAGCGGTCGCGCCGTTCCTGATGTCGGCCCATGCCGCGCCGTTGCAGCCTTCGAAAGCGGACGTTGCGGTGTTGTAGCGGATAGCGCCGATCGTATCGCCGTCGCAGGCGACCGGGGTGGTCGAGACCTCGGGCACGGACGGGAGCCTGCCGGTGAAGTAGTAGGTTTGGGCGTGCGCGGCAAGCGGGGCTAGAAACGCGAGGAGGGCGAGCAGACCTGTGCTGCTGTTCAGGTCAGGTGAGGGCGATGCGCGTGTGGTTGGGTCGTGAGCTCGGTAGCCGGGTCTTAGTCTTACGCAAAACGAGGCGCGGGCTCGCACGGCAATTCCTGATGCGAGCCCGTGTAGTGCTGTCATTCTTTCCCCCGAAAAGGCGGTACTACCACTCTGAATATTATGAGCTGAGAAGGGTTAAATAAAGACTTATGTGGCAAATACATATCTGGGTTGTTGAAATCGCAACACGCGGCTTCAAGTTGTAATGAACACTATCCGCCGCATCACCGCGTGCTCAGTCCCACGTCCCCTGAAAACAAGTTTTTCTGGCTGACTATTTAATCGCCCGAACACAATCAGCAGCACCACCACAGCCCATCACGGGTGGCAAAGCTTGAATGGGGGGATCAACGGCTCTGATGCAGTCAGCAATACCGCCGCAACCCATCCCAGGCGGCAAAGCGCGAATGGGAGGCAGGGCGGTGGGCGGTTCGAAACTCCCGCCACCGACAGATCCTGTGGGAAGGATCGGCGTCGGAATAACATGGGGTGGCACTGCATAACTCGGCACTGAATAAGCCAGCCCGGCCACCAGGCCTCCGACTAACAAGGCAGTTCTAAACAATATTTTCATTACAGCCTCTCTTTGTTATTAAGAGTGTTACACGAACGCTTCGTACCACAAGTCGCGCGGGTTTCCAAGCCTCCTCTTTCTTATGATAAGCACGAGATATTAATAAGCCCCTAAAAAGGCTCAAGAGTGTTTGCCTGTAAGCCAACGCTGGATAGTGATGTTGCTATCCATAACAGATGCCCTATGAGGTCGCGACCCAGACAAAAGTCCACGATCCTTATTTATCTATAGGCCTGGAATCTTGATACCGCATTTAGATTCGCCGCCCTG
>Ga0182015_10008156_pt1 | contig 10042 bp, 11 predicted proteins | sample 712P3MmetaG_FD_120478 | JGI IMG/M metagenome (GOLD analysis project Ga0182015, IMG submission 120478) | Permafrost microbial communities from Stordalen Mire, Sweden - 712P3M metaG | ecosystem: Environmental > Terrestrial > Soil > Wetlands > Permafrost | place: Sweden: Stordalen | collected... | reverse complement strand
GTCGAGCTCGGCCTCAAGAGCGAAGGCGTTCTGGAGCGGGCGGAATTTGATGACCCGGATAATGTCAAGGTCGGAGATGAAGTCAAAGTTCTGCTCGAGGATGTCGAGGGAGACACCGGCCTGGTAAAAATCAGCAAGCGCAAAGCGGATCGCATCATCAATTGGGAAGCGATCATGCAGTCGAAGAAAGAGGGGAATCCGGTTTCGGGAAAGGTTACGAAAAAGATCAAGGGCGGATTGCTGGTGGATATTGGGGTTCCGGTGTTCCTGCCGGCAAGTCAGGTGGACATCCGCAGGCCGGGGGAGATTTCGGATTGGATTGGGCGCACGATCGACGCGGTGATTTTGAAGATCGACGAAGAGCGGCGGAACATCGTCATTTCCCGCCGCAAGATGATCGAACAGCAGCGCGAAGAGATGAAGCGCAAAACTCTGGATGGACTGGCGGTGGGCGAAGTGCGCAAGGGAACCGTCAAGAACATCGCGGATTTCGGGGCGTTTATCGATCTGGGCGGGATCGACGGGCTGTTGCATATCACGGACATGAGCTGGGGTCGGATCAACCATCCGAGCGAGGTGCTCAAGATCGACCAGGAGATCGAAGTCAAGGTCTTGTCGATCGACAAGGAGAAGGAAAAGATCGCGCTGGGCCTCAAGCAGAAGGAAGCGAGCCCGTGGGAGAATATCGAGCAGCGGTACCCGATGGGGAGCGTTCACGAGGCGGAAGTGGTCAACATCATGTCGTACGGCGCGTTCTGCAAGCTGCAGGAAGGCGTCGAGGGGCTGGTGCATATCAGCGAAATGTCATGGACGAAGCGGATCAACCATCCCAGTGAGGTGGTCACGCAGGGGCAGCACGTCAAGGCGAAGGTGCTGGAGATCAACAAGGAGAAGCAGGAGATTTCACTGGGAATGAAACAGGTGGAGGAGAACCCGTGGGAACGGGTGGCGGAGAAATATCCGCCGGGATCGGTCGTCGAGGGCAAAGTTCGGAACATCGCCAACTATGGCGCGTTCGTGGAGATCGAAGAGGGGATCGACGGCTTGCTTCACGTTTCGGATTTATCGTGGACGAAGAAGATTGGGCATCCGAGCGAGGTGCTGAAAAAGAGCGAGAGCATCCGGGCGGTGGTTCTTTCGGTCGATCAGGAGAAGCAGAGGATCGCGCTGGGGCTCAAGCAGATGCAGGAAGATCCGTGGACGACGGTGATTCCGGCCAATTATCAGCCGGGCATGGTGGTGAAAGGGCACGTGACGAAGATCGCGAATTTTGGCGTGTTCGTGGAACTGGAGCCGGGGCTGGAAGGGCTGCTGCACATTTCGGAGATTTCGGATCAGAAGGTGGAGAAGCCGGAGGACATGCTGAAGGTGGGTCAGGAATTGGAAGTGAAGATTCTTCGCGTGGACAGCGAAGAGAGGAAAATCGGTCTTTCTCTGAAACGTGCGCAATGGGCTCAGGAAGAAGAGGCGCGGGAGAGTGCGCGTGCGCAGCGGTCGGAGAAGCGTGGGCTGCGCGGCGGACTGGAGGGTGGCGAGCAGACGAGGGGGCTGGGGGATATTGATATTGCGGAGTAAGGTCGAGCGAATCATTTGAATCACTCGAAGCCCCGGATGTACATCCGGGGCTTTTTTTGGGTGATTGGCGCTCGTTGCAATTGCTTTCCAGAACAAAAGTTGGTCCTGCCGCGTACCGATAGTAATCGGAGTCTGAACAGCGCTTGTGAGGATGGCCTTTTGCGGTCGCGGTGTAACCGACCGCCGGCAAAGGCTTTGCGCCCAGATCTCAATTCTATGTCAACCACGGCCGTTCAATCGGGATTGCAGCTATATCTGCGCCAGATCAATCATTCGCGCCTTTTGACGGCGGCGGAGGAGAAAGAGCTTGGGCGCCGCATCGTGCGGGATAACGATCCGGCGGCGCGCGAGCAGATGGTGAGCGCGAATCTTCGCCTGGTCGTCAACATCGCCAAGCATTATGTGAACCGCGGGCTTTCGCTGCCGGACCTGATCGAAGAGGGGAACATCGGTTTGCTCAAGGCGGTGGAGGGTTTTGATCCGGAGAATGGGGCGCGATTCAGCACTTACGCCAGCTGGTGGATCAAGCAGGCGATCAAGCGGGCGCTGATTAACAGCGTGCAGCCGATTCACATTCCGGCTTACATGATCGAGATGATGTCGAAGCTGAAGCAGGCGATCCGGGAGCTGGAGGATCGGCTGGGGCGTTTGCCGGCCGTCGATGAGATTTCTAAGCACATGAACGTGCCGGCGAAGAAGGTGAAGATTATCCGCAAGGCGGTGAAGGCGTATTATTCACCGACGCAATCGGGGAGCGCCGACGGGGAGCTGACGATCAATGAGCTGGTGGCGGATTCGCATAATTTGCCGCCCGATGAAATCGTTGAGGATGAGGATGAGCTTCGACAACTGGAAGAGCTGATGGTGGACATGGATCCGCGGGCCGCGAAGATTCTGAAATTGCGATACGGCCTGGAAGGGGACGATCCGCTGACGCTGAAGGAAATTGGCGAGAGGATCGGGCTGACGCGGGAGCGGGTGCGGCAGATCGAACACGACGCCCTGAGCAAACTTCGCGACGCGATGTTCGTGAAAGCGTAGAATTTCCCCAGTACAACGTGTTTCGTCGAAACTGCCCGCGGTTGCAATGTCATGAAACGACTGGCCCGGCAAATGGTTCTGCGCGCATGGCGCACGCTCGTACCGAAACGGGCGAGGAATTCGCTGCGCTTGTGGCTGGCGCTGGAAATCCCGGATACGGCGCCGCGGCTGATCGAGGATTTCAGCGGCGGACCGGTGGTGGTGCTGGCGCCGCACATGGATGACGAGATCATCGGGCCGGGCGGGACGGTTTTGCGGCATTTGCAGGCGAAGGCATCGGTGGTTTTTGTTTTCATGACGGATGGGATGGCGGGGGAGCCGCACGCGAAAAAAACGTTGAGCGAGGAGCGGAAGGGGGAAAGCCGGCGGGCGGCGGAGATTTTCGGGGTCAGGGATTTGGTTTTTCTCGACGGGCCGGATGGCGGGCTCAGCGATACGGAAGAGATTGTCGCCGCACTGGCAAACATCCTGATTGAACGTAAGCCCGCGATCATTTATGCACCGGGGCTTACGGACCATCATTGCGATCATTGGGCGACGAATCGAATTTTGCGCAAGGCGTTGGATCGATTGACGGGAGAGTTGACCCGCGACCTGGTTATTCGCGGGTACGAAGTCTGGACGCCGTTGCCGGCCAATCGCATGGCGGAGATCACGGAGTTTGCCCAGACCAAGCGGCAGGCGATTGAAGTATTTGTCTCGCAGACCCGGCTGATTGATTATGCCTGGACGATTCTCGGATTGAATCAGTATCGATCGATGGTGTATCTGAAGGGGCGCGGATATGCCGAGGCGTTTTTTGAGACGACGGTGGAAGAATATCGGTGGTTTTTCGATCGGGTCAGCCTGACGATGCCGTTTGATATTGAGCATACGCCGTGGGAATAGCGTTATTTCGGGTCTGATAACACTTCACGGGGGCGGCAGGGGATGGGATATTGCCGATAGATTGATTGATGCGGTTTGTCGCTTTTATCGCGATTTTTTTGCTTTCCGTTGATATCGCTGCCGGTCAAACGACGCGGCCGGCTCCGGAGGCGCTGCCGCAGTGGGAGCGGATGGTGAGTTCGCTGACGGCGGCGGTGGCGGCGCGCGATGGGCAGGCGATTCAGTCGCTGGTTGGCGGTGATTGCCGGGTGGGACGCTTCAATGCCGGGACGGATGGAGACGGGTCGGAGCTTATCGATGCAATTTCAACGGGGATTGTTCTTGGGGATCATGCGTATATTTTCCCGGCCGGAGCGCTGGCGGCGGATATCGCCCAGGACGTGAATTCTTCCAGCCTTGTTCCGGATTTGGCAAAGCGGTCGCTGAATCTTCGCGACCAGCGATCGCAAACGATTGCGATGCAATGGATAGCACAGGCTTTGAACGCCAATGATGGGGAGCTTGTCGGGGTTATCGTTCTTTGGGATTCTCGGCCGGAAGCGGAGGATCAGCATCGGCTGAGCTTCGTGTTGTTGAAAGGGCAGGGGGATGGGAAGGGGCTTGGATTTACGCGAATTATCTATGGGGATCCGTTGCAGTGAATGTTTCATCGATATTGCGCCGATGATTCGATTTTTTTCAAATTCTTCACGGGCGCGACGCCCGTGCCACTGTTTATTTCACTTCCACCACGATAATTGAGACGTCATCATGCGGGGATAGACTGCCTGTTTCGCGGTCGAGGCTTTCGGCGAGTTCCTTTAATAATTGTTCGGTGGGAAGGTCGGCGCGGCGCTGGATCTCGGCGCGCCATTGCTGGTTGTCCTGGACCTGGTCGCCGGAGAAGGCGACTTCGATGCCATCGGTGTAAACAAACATGCGATCGCCGTGACGAAGCTGTACTTGTGAATCGCCGAATTTTTCGCCGGGGAATATGCCGAGGAGGGGGCCTTCGCCGTGAATGTTGAGGATGCTTCCATCGGCACGAAGAATGAGCGGAGGCGGATGACCCGCGCCGGCGAAGCGGCAGATCAGGGTGTTTACGTTGATGGTTCCATAAAGCGCGGTGGCGAAGGTTGCATGGGTGAGGTTTTGTTCCACGAGCGCCTCGTTCAGCAGGGACAAGGCTTCACCGGGGGCAAGCAGGCGGTATCCGCCGGGCAGAATTTGCTTGGTCACGAGGGCGTGCTTGATGAACATGGTGAGCAGGGCGGCGGGCATGCCGTGCCCGACGGCGTCGGCGATGTAGAAGCCGACGTGGGCCTCGTCGAGGCGGGCGACATCGTAAAGGTCGCCGCTGACATACCCGGCTGGGCGGTAGAGCGTGTGAAAATGAACGGCGCCGATCTGCGGCAGGGTTTTGGGCAGGAAATCCTGCTGAAGCCTGGCGGCGAGGCGCAATTCCTCATCCAATCGGTGCATGTGGAAATGCAGGGTTTCATCGCGGCGGTTGAGGAAATTGATTTCCTTGCGAAGGGCGTCGAGCTCGGCCTGGAGCTGTTCGATCCGCTGGATGGCTTCAGGCGGCTCTGATACGGACGGATTATTTTCGGTTGGTTCAGCGCGCACGAAGTCCTCTCACACGATTTCGGTCAGGGGCGATAAAAACTTGAATAACGGGGGGGAGATTTCGAAACGGTCGATTATCATTGAGGGGAGACACCCATGACACATGGCATTGCGGTACATCCGGGCGCAGTTCTCAAAGACGAATTGCAAGAGCGCGGCATAACGCAGACGTCCCTTGCGGTACATATAGGCGTCCTGCCGCGAACCATCAACGAGGTCTGCCGGGGCAAACGCGGCATAAGCGCCGAATTGGCGGTTAAACTTTCGATGGCGCTGGGGGCCAGTCCCGCGTTTTGGATCAACCTTCAAAAAAATTGGGAGCTTAGCCAGGTCAAGCTGCGCGGGGCAAAAAAAATTAAGCCGATTGCAGCGTAAGCTCGTGGTAAACCGGATGTCTTCGAGCGTCCTTGGGGATTCCTAGCCATATTTGAACCGGGACCGGTATAATGCCGGTGTATTGTTAAGGTGACGACATGGTAAAAAAAGCGTCTGACGTAATTCACAAAATCGATTCGCTCGCTCCGAGTGAACAGGAGTTGTTGGCACAGTATCTGAGCGACCATTTCGATGAAGTACTCGACGAGGCAAGGTGGCAGCAGCTTTTTGCCCTTTCCTCTTCTACCCTTGATCAATTTTCCGGTGAAGTGGATGAAGCAATCCGTACAGGTCAGGTGGCAGAGCTGGATCCGGACGAATTGTGAAATCGTTCCGAACCCAAAAGTTTAAACAGGCCTTCAAAGAGCTTGCGCCCGAAGTTAAAGACACGGCGCGAAAAGCATATCGTCTTTGGCTGGCTGATCCACGTCATCCCTCTTTGCATTTCAAACCGATTCGAGCAGAAGTTTGGAGCATTCGCATTTCTCTTAACTATAGAGCTGTCGGCCTGCTCAAAAATGGAGCCATCTATTGGCATTGGATCGGCGCGCACGAGGAGTACGAGCGAATCATTCGAAGTTAATTTAATCGCTGGCGGATAATAATCTGGTTCATTGTGCTGACGGCTGACTCGTCGCATTGATAACATCCTTCGGCAAATCGAGGTGATCGCCGATTTTTACGTGGAGGCGGGCGGCGGTGCCGGCATTAAGCTCGATGACGTATTGGGCGGGGGCGTCGCTGGGGACGACTTTTTCGCTGTAGGCGTCAAGATGCTTGAGGCTCACGACGTTTCCGCTGGAGCCGAGGAAAATCAGGTCGAGCGGGAAATGCGTGTCGTGGTTCCAAAATGTTTGGGGCTTCACCGAGTCGTTGACGAAAATCATCCCGTGGTGGGGATCGAGGCGGTCGCGGTGCATCAGGCCGACTTCCTGGTCGTGGGGCGATACGGCGATCTCCAGATCGAAATGCTCAGAGCCGATCTGCATGGACGTGACGGGCAAATGGCTGGCCGGTTTAGAGTGGCAGCCTGGAAAAAGAGTCAGAAAGAGCAACAGGATTGGAACGAGGATTTTTTTCATGGCTGGTGGCCGGATGTATCGCGGGGTTTGCGGCGAATCGCCTTGGTGAGATGAATGTCGGCGGCGACGAGGCCGACAATCAGCAGGAGAAGCAGCATGGAGGCCATCCAAACCGCGAGGTAAATGGCGGGAGAGCGGCGATCATCAATGGCGTTGAAGCCAACGTAAAATGCGGCTCCGAGCAAAAACATGGCGGCTCCGCAGAGGCGGCGGAGGCGGATACGCAGGGTGTTTTTCGCGGGGGGTTCAAACGGAGCGAGTCTTGTCGCGGCTTTTGAGTAGAACAGATAAAACCAACCGGCTACGCCGCAGGCGAGGGCGAAAATATCGACGAGGGCAGACATTATTTGTAAGGGTAACGGGAAAATCGGCGATTGCATATCAAGTTAATGCGTGGGATCGATCCCCACTTTGCGGAGCAGCCGGACGGTGGTGGTCATTGGCAGTCCGACGATGTTAGTCAGGCAGCCGTCAATCCGGGCGACGAAGGGATCGGAGTCCTGGATGCCGTAGGCGCCGGCTTTGCCCTGCCACTGGCCGGTGGCGATATAGGCTTCTATCTGCGCTGGAGTCAGGGATCGCATTTGGACGGTGGAAGCGATGGAGTCGGAGAGGATTGTTCCGGATGCGCGGTGGAGGATCGACAAGCCGGTAATGACGCGATGGGTCGTTCCGGAGAGAAGCGAGAGAATTCGACGGGCATCGTCTGCATCGGCGGGCTTGCCAAGGACCTGCATGTCCAGGGCAACGATGGTGTCGGCGGCGAGGACGACATCGGCGGGGAATTTCGCGGCGACGGCGTCGGCTTTGGCGCGGGCGAGATAAACGGGCAGATCGTCCGGTGAAAGATTGGCCCTGGCGGCGAGGGCGGATTCGTCGATGTCGGCGGGGGATATTAGAAATTCATACCCGGCTTCGCGCAGCAGGGCTTGCCGACGCGGACTGGCGCTGGCGAGGATCAATCGGGCGCGGATCAATGAATGGCCCGAACGGCGGCATCGCCTCGCACCGGAACGCGGCCATGGGGTCCGGGATTGGAGTAGCGGACGGTGATTGAGTTCCTGTTGATGGCTTCGACGTTCCCCAGGGTGAGGGTTTTGCCGTTGGAATCGATGAAGGTGATGATGTCGCCGACGGTGAAATCGTTGACCGGCACGCTGCCGACGGCGGCGAGGTTGGCGTTGGGGAGTACGGCGGTGACGAGCCCGACGCGGGCCTCGCGGTCTTCGCGGCGGAATTGATCGCGCATCTGGGTCAGTTGTTCGGGACTGACGGGCGGGGCGATGGGTTCGGATCGAGAGGTCAGGCAGCCGCTAAGGCACAGCATAGCGAGAAGCAGAGTGGTAATCATCAGTCGCATTCAAAACTCCTTGGCGGCGTTTGAGATATTCTCACAATTGCATATTAACCGAGAGGGCGAAAAACGAAAATCTGTATTAATTCGGCGACTGGATTGTCGCCGCGTGTCCGTTTAATTCCCGGACGAGGGGCTGAAGCCGGTCATCAAACCGGGCTTTGAAGAGGATTTCAGCGCTGCGGTAGAGGTTGTAGGCCTCGGCGGGAGTCAGGTCGAATTTGGTGGAGATGGCGTTGACCGAGCTACCGAAGCTGATGCCGCTTAGTTCACCGATTTGAGAGAGGCTGAGATGGGCGACGCGTACGAGGCGGCCGCCGCGGTCTTTGATTTCGACATAGTGCTCGCGGCGGAGTTTTTCGATGAAGGCGCGGAGGTCGGTGATTTTGTAATCGCCAAGCGCGCCCTGGACGAGCACGTCGGAAAGCGTGGCCGACCCGGTTCGGTTGAGCAGGACGGCGCTGGAGAGGCTGAGGCCCTCGAGCAGGTTTTCCACACCACCGAGGCGGGCTTTGGAGCTGAGGCGGGAATTGCTTGGGGTGCCGGAATCAATCACGATGAGAATTGCGCCATTGGGATAGGGATTGTCCGGCGATTGCGATTCGGCGGCGTAGGAATTCACCAGGGTTTGCACGCCGAGATTGTCCACGACGGCTCCATCGACGAGATGCTGGAACTGGGGAAAGCTTGTTGAGTAGTCGCGAAGGGTGACGGGTTCGAGAATGGCTGGAACGGCGGAGCTTGCCATGACGGCGTGGGCGAGGGGATAGCGATTGAGGTCGGAGTTGAGCTGATCGAAATCGCTGTTGTCGAAGAGGAAGGCCCGGCCGGTTTGCATGTCGGTGCAGTTGAGGAGAAGTCGCGGGCGGTCGCTGCGCAAGTCGGCGAAGGTAAGAGGCCGGCCGTTGCGGGTAAAGAGCATGGTCTGGAATTCCTGGGCGAGCATATCGCTGCGGTTTACGGTGCCGATGAGCAATCCGATGAAATTCCAGGGGAGAAGGATTTTGTCGATGACGGTGGATTCGAACTGGCCGGTGAGTTTTTGCTGGACGTTTTGCGGGTTCCAATCGGAATCTGGGCTGCAGCAGTAATAGGTTGCGACGAGCGACCCGCCGCTGACCGAGGAGATGCACTGCACGTTTTGCAGGAATCCGATGCGCTGGAGTTGAAACATGCAGGCGGCGGCAAAATTGGCGGAGCGCGATCCACCGCCGCTGATGGCGAGGCCGACGAAGTAGCCGTTGTTGCTCAATATGGCGTGCTTGACGGCCTTGGCGCGTGGGCGTTCGTCGAGTCCGGGGGCCAGCACGGGAAGGAGAAAACTTTCGGTGCGGAGGTTGGTGTTGAGGGTGCGGTTCTGGGGAGTGAGGCGCAGATCGTTTTTGGGCCGATTGAGGTATCCGGGACCGCAGGAGGCGGTGAAAATCAAGCAGGCGGCGAGGAGGAGGGATATTGAACGAATTCGAGCGGGAGGTTTCATGGGCGGGTTTCATTTTGGAGGGAGTCGGCCACTTTTTCCAATACTTCGTGCCAATCGCCGAGTTTTGATTGGCGGAAAAGACGCATGGTGGGATACCAGGGGCTGTCCGTACGTCTGAGCATCCAGCGCCAATCGGGAATCCAGGGAAGGAGGAGCCAGACGGGTTTGGCCATGGCGCCGGCGAGATGGGCGACGGCGGTGTCGACGGTGAGGATTAGATCAAGATTCTGGATGAGCGCGGCGGTGTCGGCGAAATCGGTCAGGTCCGCGGTCCAGTCGATCAACCTCATGCCTGCGGGCGGCGCAGCCGCCTGGGCGGAGGCGGGGCCTTTTTGCAGGCTGTAGAAGGCGGCGGATTCGATCGAGGAGAGGGGCGCGAATTGCGCCAGATTCATCGAACGGTTTCGCTCGTTGATGTGCTGAGACCCGCCGGCCCATGCGAGACCGACGCGAAGGCGCGAGTCGCCGGCGTCGAATCTTTTTCCCCATTGTTGGGCCAGTGCGAGGTCTGGCTTCAGATAGGGAACATGGCTGGGAATCGTCTCGGCCGTCGCGTTGAACACGCCGGCGAGGCTGAGGAGGGGACAGTGAACATCTATATGCGGCAAGGGCTGGCCGGACTGTATGAGTTCGGCGACG
>Ga0182015_10008154_pt1 | contig 10042 bp, 8 predicted proteins | sample 712P3MmetaG_FD_120478 | JGI IMG/M metagenome (GOLD analysis project Ga0182015, IMG submission 120478) | Permafrost microbial communities from Stordalen Mire, Sweden - 712P3M metaG | ecosystem: Environmental > Terrestrial > Soil > Wetlands > Permafrost | place: Sweden: Stordalen | collected... | reverse complement strand
ATGCGCGCCGGAAGGCGACTGCTGGGTCGCCATGTCCGAATATGACGTGCACAGCCCGGCGGGGGCGTACAGCGATCCGGTCATCGAGGCCACCCATGACGGGGGCCTGACCTGGTCCGCTCTCGCGGTCCCGCTGGCGAAGCCGCCCATCGCAGACGTCCTGACCCTCAGCTGTCCCCCCTCGGGTGACGGCTGCATGGGGATCGGGAACCTGCAGGATCACTTCGTGCTCCCGCCGAAGGGCTCAACTGGGCGGCCCGCGCCACTCTCGGGCCCACTGGTGATCTCGAACCTGCCGACTTCTCCAAGTCCAGGGGCCTAGTGCTGTAACCACGAACCTTCACCCCTTGGGCAAAGACGGGCGGTTCCTCGCTCGAGATGCCTTGGCATCTAGAGCGAGCGACTCCTGGGCGGCGCCGGGATCGACGTCGCTTTGGCGGGCCACAGCGGGCCAGGGACGCCCGTCGCGGACCCGGTTGCCCAGGGCGACACGTCGGGGGTCACGCCGGGTCCGGCCTGGCAGGTGCCGGCCGGCTCGACGGTGCGTGGTCACCAACCCCGTGGGGTCGATGACGGTCCCGCCGCGCGGTGAGCGCGCGGCGATGTTGGCGGCGCCCACCACATCACGGTGGGCACGCAAAAGACAGGTCGGGCACGAGAAGCACCGGCCCTTGGGCTTAGGAACCCGGGTGGCACAACGCGGGCAGGTCGAAGAGGTTCCGCGCTCGTCGACGAGGACGACGGCGATGTTTGCCACCTCGGCCTTGTCCTTGAGGGCCGAGATCAGCTGGCCCGGCACCCAGTTCCTCGTGGCCAGGTTCTGGCGCCGCCCGGCGTCGCGTCCGAGCAGGCCGCGAGGATCACCCAGCACCAAGGTGCCGATGCGCTGTGCCTGGGCGTGCTCGATGACGGCCCGGGCCGCCTCGTGGCGGGCCTGGGAGAGGCGCCGGCGGTGCCGCGCCTCGAGCACCTTGGTGCGGGCCCGATAGTGGCGCCAGCGCCGCGAGCCGCGTTGGCCGCGCGAAGGCGCCCGTCGGGCGACAGCGCGCCGGCGCGCCTTGGACTCGGCGAGGTGCAGACGCGATTCGGCCCGGAGAGCCCGTCCCGAGACCACCAGGGCCCCGTCGGGCCCGGCCAGCGCGTAGGGGTGGATGATGCCCAGATCCACCCCGGCGATCCGCGCCGGGTCGGGCTCCTGGCCCTTTGGATACGAGTCGAGGGGGACTTCGGCGCTCACATCGACATAGAGCCGCGATCCCTCGGCCACCAAGGTGACCGAGCGGATACCCGAAGCCTCGTAGGGGACGGAGCGGGTGAGGCGCAGCACCAGGGCCGGAGCGCCCCGGGCGACCGGCAAGGTGAGGTGGCGCCCGCACAGAGAGAACCTCCCGGCGTAATAGCGCGAGGGCACCAGCCCCTTCTTGCGCCGCGGGTAGTGGGCCGAGCTGTCCCCCTGGCGCCGGCGCTTGGCCGTGGTGACCCAGGCATCGGCGTAGCGACGCAGGATCGAACGCGCCCCGGTCGTCGAGAGCTCGCCGAAACAACCCGGACCAGCGGCCGTCAGCTCACGGCACAGGGCCTGGTAGTTCACCACGGGATACTCACCGCGCTGGCGGCGGATCTCGTTGAACTCGAGCACGGTGGCCCAGACGTCACCGCCCGAGCGCAAAAGACCGAAACAGCGCCGGCGCTGGGCCGGTGTCGTGCGCAGGGCGACACGCGCCGTGCGGTGGACGACTTTGGGCGCATCGGTGGCGCGCTGACGAGGCATACCGATGATCGTGCCTCGAGGGTGTCACAGGGCAAAGGGTGGTGGTCGAGGCACTAGCCCCTACCAGGAATGGAAGACGGCACTCACTGACGCGGTCGCGTGAGCAGGAGAGGTCGACCCGTCGAGGAAGTACACCGCTGCGGTTGACGTAGGATTTCGCCATGGCAGCTTTCATGTCCGTTCAGACCCGCACCTCCTGACGGCGGCGCGACCTTCGCGCTCGAGCGTGTAGCTCGAGTTGCTGCCCCGGTCCCTCCTGGGACCGGTCCGTGCGCTCCGCCGGCTGACGTCCCGCCGGGTGGTGCGCGCTCTCTCGCCTCTGTGCTCCCGGCTTCCGCCGAACCTCAGGAGTGCAGATGCCGCGCCACCCCCGTCGTCCCCCCGTTGTGCGTTCTCGTTCCATCCCCGTCGCAGGCGGTCCTCACGAGCTTGGTCAAAATTGGCTGGTCGACCGCCGGTTCGCCGCGGAGATGGCCGGGATCCTGCGCCACGCGCCGCCCTACCCCGTGCTCGAGCTGGGGGCGGGGAACGGAGCGATCACCCGTGCCATCGTGGCGAACAAAGTCCCCGTCACCGCCGTCGAGTTGGATCCGCGTCGCGTGGCCCAATTGCGCCGTGCCTTTAAGGGCCAAGCCGAGATAGTCCAGGGCGACATGCTGGCGTTCGAATTCGGCACCGGGGCGCACAACGTCATCGCCAACGTGCCGTTCTCCCTCACCACTCCGGTTCTCCGACGGCTTCTCCGCCAGTCGCAATGGCACACCGCGGTCCTCCTCGTGCAGTGGGAGGTAGCGAGAAAGCGAGCGGCCGTCGGCGGCACCACGATGCTCACCGCCATGTGGTGGCCGTGGTACTCGTTCACTCTCGGCAGCAGGGTGCCAGCCGCAGCATTCGCTCCCACGCCGTCGGTGGACGGAGGCATCTTGGTGCTGCGGCGACGGGACCGTCCGTTCGTCGGGACACCCGAGATGGCGGACTATCAGGCCGTGGTCCGCACCATCTTCACGAGCCCCGGACGCGGGTTGCACGGGGTGCTGCGCCGACAACTGCCGGAACGGGCCATTCGGGAGTGGCTCTCCCGCGAGGGGCTGGACGGCCGGATCTTGCCGCGCGACCTCACCGCGGAGCACTGGACCACGCTCTTCCGGTTGATCCGGGCAGCGAACGCGTTCAAGAACGAGCACAGCCGTAGATCCGGTTCCCGCGGCGAAGCCACTGACAACGCGACCTTCTGGCGCCCCGACCAGGCCCGTCCATAATGGGAAAATGCCGCAACGGCGCGCGATGGTGCACGAAACGCCTCCAGGGTGGGTGGTGGTGCTGAACGGACCTCCCCGCTCGGGCAAGTCCAGCATCGTCGAGGTCATGCAGGAGACCTTCGAGGGCCCGTGGCTGAATCTCGGTGTGGACGTGTTCTCTCAACACGTGGTACCGCCGCGCTATCGGCCCGGGATCGGGTTGCGCCCGGGCGGGGAGCGGCCGGAGATCGAGGCGATTATCCCGGCTCTGTACCCCGCTCTCTACGACTCGGTGGCGGCCCACAGCCGTCAGGGCCTCAACGTCGTAGTCGACGTCGGGCATCATGACGCGTATTCGGTTCCCCTGAAGGTGCTGCCCGATGCCGCCAGGCGCCTGGAAGGGCTCCCCGCCCTCCTCGTCGGCGTGCGCTGCCCCGTCGAGGTCATCATGCGCCGGCGCGACGCCGGGCAGGCGGGGACGGAAGACCGATACGTGACAAGCGGACCTGGTGGGGAGATACCCGAACCTGTCGTGCGGTGGCACGACGCAGTGCACGATCCGGGCATCTATGACCTGGAGATCGACACGTCGACGACGACACCGCAAGAAGCGGCCGCGTTGATCCGGGCGCGCCTCGACGGTCCGCCGCCTTGGGCCTTCCGACGGTTGGCCGCGGGTCGCTGACCCAGGCGCTCCGGCTCGGCCAGTGCGATCAACCCGGTCGCCGGATCACTCCGCGGGGGCAGGGAGGAAGCTGAAGCGCACACGCCGGCGGGGATTGTCCACGTTGAGATCCACCAGGACCAGCGACTGCCAGGTCCCGAGGGCAACCCGACCCCCGAGCACGGGGAGGGTGGCCGACGGGCTGACCAGCGCGGGGAGCAGGTGGTCGGCACCGTGGCCGGGCGTGCCGTGGGCATGCCCGTAGCGTCCATCACGTGGCAAGAGGCGCTCCAGGGCGGCGAGCAGATCCCTTTCGGACCCCGAACCGATCTCCATCATGGCCAGGCCCGCGGTGGCATGCGGCACGAACGCGTTCACCAGTCCATCACCGCGGGCGGAGCAGAACCGCGCCAACTCCCCGGTGAGATCCACAATCCGCTGCCGGGAGGTGTCGACGTCAATTTCGACTGAAAGCATGGGGAAGGCCTCCTCAGGCGTGGGCGATCAGGGTGCCGATCTCGATGACGACGGCAGGAGTGGCCACGCCGGGTAGTTTTTCCTGTAAATGGCAGCCAAGGAAGCACAGTCCGCAATGCCGGTGGAGATCCTGCACCTCTCCTCGGTGATCAAGCGACCGCTGGTCGACGAGGCGGGCGATCGGCTCGGTCGCGTCCAGGATCTGATCGTCCGCGTCGGGGAGAGCCCCCACCCGCCCATCGTGGGCCTGGTCGTCAAGATCGGAGGGCGCGACCTCTTCGTCCCCATCCGCAAAATCGCCGGCTTCGAATCGGGCCGGGTGCATTTCGCCGGCGAGCGCGTCGACCTGCGGCGCTTCGAGCGACGTGAGGGCGAGCTGCTCTTGGCCAAGGACCTCATGGCGCGCCATCTCATCAACCTCGTCGGCGGGCGCATCATCCGGGCCAACGAGATCGAACTCGCCCGCATCGACGGCACCTGGGAAGTCGTCGGGGTCGACCCGACCAGCCGCCCCGTGCTCCGCCGGCTGGTGCCGCGCCGGTTGGGGGAGGGGATCAAGCCCAAGGCGCTGGTCGATTGGGCCAGCATCGAGCCGTTCGTCTCCCACGTCCCGACGGCGAGGCTGCACATCCCCTACCGCAAGCTCGCCCGCCTCCATCCGGCCCAGATCGCCGACCTGGTAGAGGCGGCGTCGCACGAGGAGGGCGAGGAGATCATCGAAGCAGTCGGGCAGGACCGGGAGCTCGAAGCGGACGTCTTCGAGGAGCTCGACACCGAACACCAGCTGGAGTTCGTGGAGTCCCGATCGGACCCCGAGGCGGCGCGGCTCCTCAGCTCCATGGCACCCGACGATGCCGCCGATCTGATCATGGAGGTCGACCAGGACCGCAGGCTCCCGATCCTGGCGCTGCTGCCCGAACCGCAGCAACGCAAGGTGCGCAGCTTGCTCAGCTACAACCCCGAAACCGCCGGCGGGATCATGAACCCCGACTTCCTCAGCCTTCCCGAAGATGTCCCAGTCGCGGCAGTACTCGATGCCATACGGACCAGCAGGATCCCGCCCGAGTCGCTCCAGGTGGTCTTCGCCACCGCTCCCGGGGGGGACTTGACGGGCTCCGCCTCGGTCGTCTCGCTCATCAAGGCGGACCCGCGGCAGACCTTCGGCACCGTCGTCCGACCTATCCCGGCCCACGTCCATGCCGATTGGGACCTCCACGCCACCGTCCGCAAAATGACCGACTTCAACCTCGTCGTAGCCCCGGTGCTCGATCCCGAACACCACCACCTCCTCGGCGTCGTCACGGTCGATGACGTGCTCGAGTTCGTGCTCCCGACCGGCTGGCGGCGGGATTTCGGCATGACGTCGGCAGAGGGTTGAGACGGTGTACTGCCGGCAACGAAAACCCAGGCCGAGCGGTCGGGGCCCCGAGCCGGCTGCTCATAGTACGAACTACTAGCCCCATCGCGCCGCGCGCCGACACCAAGGGAGCGGGGGCGCTGTCGCGCGAGGGCCGGGGCCGTCCGTTCCCGCTGCGTCCGTTCCGCCGCGGCTTCGCACCGCATGTCCGATCCGCCCGCCGGCGCGCCGAGAGCCGTCCCAGCACGTGACCACACAGCACAAGGAGGTGAACCATGAACGAGGACCGCACGCAGACAGAGGCGCCAACGGCGGTCCTCGACGAGGCACACGTCGGCGACATCCAGGGTGCCTTCGGCACCATTCGCCAGCACGACACCGGAGCCCGCCGGTCCTGGACGGCCCGCCTCCTGACCCTCCTGGCGATCATGGGGCCCGGCCTCGTGGTGATGGTGGGCGACAACGACGCCGGGGGCGTCGCCACCTACGCGCAGGCGGGGCAGAACTTCGGGCTCACCCTGCTCTGGACACTCCCGCTCTTGATCCCGGTCCTCATCGTCAATCAGGAGATGGTCGTCCGCCTCGGCGCGGTCACCGGCGTCGGTCACGCCCGGCTGATCAACGAGCGCTTCGGCCGGTTCTGGGGAATGTTCTCGGTCGGCGACCTCTTCATCCTCAATTTCCTGACCATCGCCACCGAGTTCATCGGGGTCAGCCTCGCCCTGGCCTACTTCGGGGTGAGCGAGTACATCTCGGTCCCGATCGCCGGCTTCGCGCTGATCGCCATGACGGCGTCGGGCAGCTTCCGTCGCTGGGAACGCTTCATGTTCCTCTTCATCGTGGTCAATTTCCTCGTCATCCCCCTGGCCGTCTTCAGTCACCCCCACGCCGGTGCGTTCTTCCACGGTTTCGTCGTCCCCGGGGTGAAGGGCGGCTTCAATTCGACGTCGGTCCTGTTGATCATCGCCATCGTGGGGACCACGGTGGCTCCGTGGCAGCTCTTCTTCCAGCAGTCGAACATCGTCGACAAGCGGATCACGCCACGGTGGATCAACTACGAGCGGGTGGACACGGTGCTCGGCTCGTTGGTGACGGTGTTCGCCGCCTCCCTCCTCGTGGCTGTCACGGCGGCGGCGTTCTCCCACACGGCGCTGGCCGGTAAGTTCACCGACGCCGGCGGGGTGGCTCGGGGGTTGAACCACTTCATCGGACACGCGACGGGGGCCATCTTCGCCATCGTGCTGCTCAATGCGTCGATCATCGGTGCCGCGGCCGTCACGCTCGCCACCTCCTACGCCTTCGGCGACGTGTTCGGCGCCCGGCACTCCCTCCATCGCCACTGGCGGGAGGCGAAGTTCTTCTACGGCGCCTTCACGGGGATGGTGGTGCTGGCGGCCACCATCGTCCTCATCCCGGGAGCCCCGCTCGGCCTGATCACGACGGGGGTCCAGGCACTGGCCGGTGTGCTCCTGCCCAGCGCCACCATCTTCCTGCTGCTCTTGTGCAATGACAAAGCGGTGCTCGGCCCCTGGGTGAACCGGCCGTGGCTCAACGCCGTGGCGATCGTGATCGTGTCGATCCTCCTCATGATGTCCTTCGTGTTGATGGCCACGACCCTATTCACCAAAATCAACGTGAACGACCTGGCCGTCGCGCTGGGCGCGGCGCTGGTCGTCGCGTACGTGGTGGCCGGCGGGCTCTACTTGGTCAGTCGGACGAGGCGTGCCGGCGACATACGGGCGCCGTCCAAGGAGTTCCGGGCCAACTGGCGCATGCCGCCGCTGAACCTGCTCGAGCGGCCGAAATGGTCGAAGGGACGCCTGACCGCCATGTACTCGTTGCGGGTCTACCTGGTGGTGGCCGTCGTGCTCCTGCTGGTCAAGGCGATCCAGCTGGGGGTCCACAAATAGCCTCCCCACCACTGGAAAACACGCGTGCTCCGGGTGGACTAGCATGTCAGCCGGGGGCGGAAACGCCCCGCTGATTCTCGGTCCCAGAGGAGGAACTGATTCGATGACGACCCTCACCACGGAGAAGCCCGAGCGCCTCGCCGTCCTGGATGCTGACTCCCACCTCACCGACGTCGACGACGTGTGGACCAAGCGGGCTCCCGCCAAGTACAAGGACAGCATCCTTCACGTCGAAGTGATCGACGGGCAGCGCATGTGGGTCGTCGATGGCAACGCAGTCGGGAAGGCCGGAGGTGGCAGCACCATCGACAAGGCCGGCGCCAAGCACCCCTTCCTCGACTCGATGGTCGAGTGGGACTTCGAGAAGGCCCATGTGGCGGCCTGGGACATCGATGCCCGCCTCGAGATCCTCGACGCGCAGGGGATACAGCACCAGGTTCTCTACCCCAACGCGCTCGGCCTCGGTGGCCAGGCCCTCGTCGATGTGAAGGATCAGGCGCTGCGCAACTTGTGCATCGAGATCTTCAACGACTCGCGCGCCGAGATCCAGAGCCGCACGAACAACCGCCTCCTGCCCATGCCGATCCTCCCGGCCTGGGACGTGGACCAGTGCGTGCGCGAGGCCCAGCGGGTCGCTGCCATGGGCCTGCGTGGCGTGAACATGACGTCGGACCCCCAGGACCTCGGCGCACCGGACCTGGCCAACCGGGCCTGGGACCCGCTGTGGGAGGTCTGCGCCGACCTCGAGCTTCCCGTCCACTTCCACATCGGGTCGAGCCTCACCGCGATGAACTTCTTCGGGCAGTACTTCTGGCCGTCCCAGAGCGAGTACGTGAAGCCCGCCATCGGCGGCGCCATGCTGTTCATCGGCAATGCCCGCGTCGTGATCAACACCATCTTCTCGGGTCTCTTCGACCGCCACCCCAAGCTCAAGATGGTGTCGGTGGAGAGCGGCATCGGGTGGGTGCCCTTCATCCTCGAGACGATGGACTGGGAACTGCCCGAGAACGCTCCGGTCCAGGCGGCCGAGCTCTCGCGTGCGCCATCGGAGTACTTCAAGACGAACTGGTACGCCACCATGTGGTTCGAGACCGGCCGGGGCCACCTGCAGGAGCTGGTCGACAAGGTCGGCGAGGACAACATCATGTTCGAGACCGACTTCCCCCACCCCACCAGCCTCTGGCCCAAGCCGCTCGAGCACGTGCACGACACCCTCGCCACGCTGCGGCCGGAGTCCCGCATGAAGATCCTGGTCGAGAACGGGCGCAAGCTCTACCGCCTGGGCTGAGCGAAGACAACCGGACGCAGCCCCCGCCGGGACGCGAGGCGTGGGCCCCCATCCGGGAGACGACGAACTCCGCCGGCGTGCCCTGGACGTCCTCGTCCGCAACCACCGCGACGGCTACACGGTGCCGGCCCTCGGCCTGTACCCGTACCAGTGGTGCTGGGACTCCGGGCCGATCGCGCTGGGCTGGGCCGCGGCGGGCCGTTGGGACGACGCCTGGGGCGAGCTGGCGCGGTTGTTCTCGGCCCAGTGGGAGTCGGGCATGGTGCCCCACATCGTGTTCTGGCACGAGGACGACGGCTATTTCCCCGGGCCCGACGTCTGGGCGACCGGCCACACCCCGCCGACCACCGGGCTGACCCAACCGCCACTGCCGGTGAGCGCCGCGGCGCGCCTGTTCACCGGCGATCCCGACCGCGCCCGCGCGTCGGCGGCCTTCCGGTCCCTGTGGCCGGGCCTCGTGGCCTGGCTGTCGTGGATCGAGCGGGCGCGGCGCGGCCCTCATGGCGCCGTCGTCATCGTGCACCCCTGGGAGTCGGGGATGGACAACTCGCCGTCGTGGGACGAGCCCCTGGCGCCGGTCCCCGCGGTCACCCACGAGCGCATCGAGCGGCGCGACGTGGCGACGGTCTCGGCCCGCCAACGGCCCTCGCAGCATGAGTACCGGCAGTACCTCGGGATTGTGGACGCGCTGCGTGCCGCGCGCTGGGACACCGAGCGCCAACCGGCGGACAGCCCGTTCGCGGTCGAGGATCCCGCCTTCACGGCCATCACGGCCCGAGCCGGCGCCGACTTGGCATCGGTGGCGGACGCGGCGGGACTCGACGGCCAAGAACCGGCGCGCCTGGCCGCCGCGGCGCACGCCGGGCTGGAGGCCTTGTGGGACGAGGAGTTGGGGTGGTACCGGCCCTACGACACACGCGCCCGACGGCCAGTGGGCCCCGTCACCTCCACCGGCATGGTGGCGTTGTGGGCCGGGGTGGGCCCCGCCCGGCTTTCCCGGATGCTGGCGCGCCTCGACGTGTGGGCCGAATCCCTCCCGTGCCCGCTTGCGACCTCGGACCCGGGCGATCCCTCGTTCGATCCGATCCGCTACTGGCGGGGCCCGGCGTGGGTGCTGGTGAACTGGCTGGTCGCCGACGGCCTGGCGGGCGCGGGGCTGGCCGACCGGGCCTCGACCCTTCGCGCCGCCACCCGCGCGCTCGTCGAGCAGGGATTCTCGGAGTACTACGACCCCCGCAGTGGCGCGGGCATAGGAGGGCAGGGGTTCTCGTGGAGTGCGGCACTGACCCTCGCCTGGCTCACCGACGAGCGCCCGTAATCGCGCCGGGGCGTTTGCT
>Ga0182015_10008153_pt1 | contig 10043 bp, 9 predicted proteins | sample 712P3MmetaG_FD_120478 | JGI IMG/M metagenome (GOLD analysis project Ga0182015, IMG submission 120478) | Permafrost microbial communities from Stordalen Mire, Sweden - 712P3M metaG | ecosystem: Environmental > Terrestrial > Soil > Wetlands > Permafrost | place: Sweden: Stordalen | collected... | reverse complement strand
CCGCGTCCGCCGCAAACGCCAGCGGCTTCCTCCTAGTCTCCTTATCGAAAACGCCTCGGATCGATATCCCGCTCCGCCCCAAAAGTCTGCCCCGCGGCGTTTCCGATCAAGGCTAGCGACCATTCGGAATAAGCCCAAAAGGAAGGCGAGCATGACGCTCGATTCTTCCTGCTAGCTTATTGAAAAGTCAATGACCTCGGCGCGATCTAGTTTTGGCGAAGCACACGCCTGAGATCTGGCCTTACCGAGGTTGCGCAAACACTATCTTCACTGTGATTCTTCGGATGCTGACAACCAGAAGAGGGCTAAAGGCGGATGTTGGCACGAGAACGTTCGTTCATTACTTCCACGGAACTCGACCCGCTAAACTAACATCACTTCAACTTGCCGCAATAGTAAAAACAGGCAAAAATCGATGGATAAGCTCGACTCCTCAGTGGTCGGTTAGTTGCCTTCTTTACGGGCGCAGGGAGGCGGCCTTGGCATTCCCGCTGCAGGCGGGAGTGTCGTAGCACTTGCGGAAGGCGGGCACGACCAGCGCCTGTTCCAGCGTCGGCTCGTTGAAGTTGGCCAGGATATCGCTGGTTCGCCTGGCTCCAGCGCTGTATCCAATCTTCTGATATGCAAACGCGAGCAACCGCAACGAAAATGGATTATCGGGATCTTCTTCCAAATGGGAGATGGCTTCGTCGTACTTATGCTCGGAGAACAAGACCGCGCCGGCGGCCCCGTGATACTCGACCTCGATCTGCTTGTCGTTAGAGGTTTTCGACATCTCCGCCAGCTGCGCCAAATTGGAAACGGCCATTTTCTTCATGTCCATTTTCAGCGCGACGTCCACGCGTGCCCGCAAAATCTGCGCCAGTTCCTGCTCTGTCGCGATCTTTTGTGTGTTTTTGCTCTCTTGAGTGGCGGCTTCGGCTTTATCCAGAAAGACCAGAGCGTGTTTTGGATTCTGTTGATACAGGGCCATCTGCCGGTAGGTATCGGCCTCCGCGCGGCTGTTCTGTCTGGAGCGGGCATAGTCCGCGATGGCTTGGAAGGCGTGGCCCGCGTTCTCATAGTCGCTTTCGCGGATGAAGGTGGTCGCTTCCCTGGTTCTCCACTTGATCTGTTGCAGTTCCGGTGAGGAGAACTTCTGGAACCCAATCTCGTACTCCTGGCGGGCACGAACCTCGTCTCCTATCAACGAATAGGTATCCGCAATTCCGAATTGCGATGCATAGAACTGAGGATTGATCGCCAGGGCCGCTCGGAAATGCTCGATGGCCTGATCAAAGCGTCCAGCCAGAAGCGAAATCTCACCGTAGGAGTCCTGAGGATTGGCTTCGTTCGGCATCATCGCCGCGTACCGATCCATCAGCACAAACGCCTTGTCAAACTGCCGGATGCGAGCGTTGGCATAACCCATGTGGTTCGTCAAGCCCGGGGAATTGGTAATTCCTGAGCGTTCAAATACGGCTATGGCGTGGTCGTACTGAGTCTGCCTAGTCAACCACAGTATAGCCATCCAAACTACCCACTTATCCCGCGAGTACTGGTGAAGCAAAGTATTCATTTTGGGGACCGCGGACATCAGCTTCTGGTCTGCGGCGTCCTGAAACCAGTCGATCGCCAATTGTTCCGCGGGGCTGGCGTGACTTCTGGTGGCAAATGCCTTTTCCTGTTCTCTTACTTGCTCGGCAGAATCAAGGCTGGCCAGGACCAGAAACTGATGCGCGATCGCGAACTCGGGATCGATCTGAAGTGCCTTGCGCAGGAGTTCGATCTGCTCTGCCCGTTCCAAGCGGTCGAAACCCTGCTCCAGGCTCTCTTCGACTAAGCGGCGAGCCTCGGGAGAGTAGGTGGTCAACGGGAATACTCCAATTTGCGAATCGGCTTGCTGGGAGCTGGTTTGTTGCGCAGCGCACGCGACTGCTGTGAGCAAAAGAGCAGTGCCCATCAATGCTGCCATCGTCCCACGGCTCGTTGCTTTGCGGATATTGCCTCCGCAAATCGTGGTATGGCGCATCATCGCCTAGTTTCCCCTCAATAAGTAGCCCTGCTCGACCGGCAATTTGCCGTCTATCTTCATCACGTTGACATCTTGAGTAAGCGAATATAAATCCACGACCCCGATTGCCCCCTGCGAGGTCGAGACAAAGTGAAGGATGGCATCGTCGGACTCGGCGACGGCGATGGCATCATGATGAGCCCGAATGAAGGCATGGGCTTGTTCGGAGGTCATGTTCAGGAGTTTGCGGAGCACCAATTGCATATCAGCGGAAGAGGGATCGCGCACCACGACGATGATCGGCTTTCCATCCGGCCAATTCCGGCTGCGCGCGTTGAGGATCTTCACCAAGTCAGCGGCGGTAAGATTCGTGGTGGTGTTAGCCTTGTCGGCGATAACCGCGAGTTGCCTGGCCCGGAGGGCGCACGGCCAACTCGCAACGCACACCAGCAGCACCAGAAATAGCCGCCTGTTTGGCACAGTGGGGTGATTCTAATTGTTATCCAGTACCGCAAATAGATCACCAAGGTAACTCATACAACTCTGAAGCGCGCGGTTGCGAACGCCACCAAATGGGTTATTCACCCGAAAACAGAATCCACTCAGTTTGTGTTCAAGGGAAGATGAGGCGTGCCAAGATGCCAGGTTGTCTCTCGGTCTATCTCAATCACCATGAGATCCTTTGCAATCACGAACGGACCCTGGTATTGCCCGCGAACGGCTTCTACCAGTCCCTGTTCGTCCTTGTAATGATAAACGACGGCGAGTTTGGGTTTCGCGGCCGCGAACACGCGCCCAGCATCTTCTCCCGATGCAAGAGATCGCAAGACCTCTGGAGTGGGGTTCTTGGAACCGGCCAGCCAGGCAACATGAATCAGGCAGTCCGCACCCTTCGAGAAGTTGACAAGGTTTTGAGAGAACCTGGTATCGCCCGAAATGACCACTGCATGTCCAGAATAATCGATCCGATAGCCAAACGCCGGTTTCACAGGGCCGTGGTCGACGAGAAATGCGGACACTCGCAGGGGACCATGAACGTAAACGTCGCCCTGTTCGATTTCTTTGGCGTCAATCTCCGCCCCTTTTGGCGGCAAGTTCTCCGTATGTTCTCGAGTTTGCACGTCAAATTGAAATGCCCGAGAAAGATACTCGGTCATTTCACGCGTTCCTGGGGGCCCCCAAACCCTGAATGGGTGGTCGCGTCCGAGAAACCATCCTGTAAGCCATAGATCCGGAATTCCCACGGTATGGTCGGAGTGGAGATGAGTGAGAAAAAGCGCATCGACGCTGTCCAGAGGCACTCCTGCCTGGGTCAAGCGGATCACAGCGCCGCGCCCGCAGTCGAACAGTAATTTCTCCCCACCCGCCTCGACCAGGATAGCCGAGCCGAATCGCGCAGCATTCGGGAATGGGGTGCCGGTGCCGAGGAGCGTTACCTTGATCATGTTTGCGGGGCTAGCTACCCCAACATTGCTAAAGGTTAGTAGGCAAAGCCAGATGGAAAATAGTCGCATCGAGGATCTCCTCTTCGTGGGTTTGAGGAGGATTGTATCGGAGCGGCGGCTTCAGTGTTTACTTGTCCTCAAGTCCTGCCGGGGCGAATCTTGAAATGTACACAGCCAGGAGCGATGGCTTGCGATCTTCAATCTCAGCTCGCTCCTTGCTCGCAACCGCGGCCCGAACCAGATGAGCTCCGATAAACCTTATGGGTTCGGGGGGGAAACTCTCAGCTCTACGTCCCACGAGAGGATACTGGCTCCAATGGTTGTCCTTTTCCAACGCGAGGCTAGCCAAAATTCTCCCTCCGATAACGCTCGGCCCTACACCATTACCACTCCACCCTATGCCGTAACAAATGTTCTTTCTTCCGCCCAGATACCCAATCAGGGGAAGGCTATCTGGCGTTCTGTCGATGGGGCCGGACCAGTCGTGAGTGATTGCAACGCGCTCCAGTTGAGGATAGTAGCGGCGGAAGTCCGCAATCACCTCTGTCGCGCGCATCGCTTGCCGGTCGAAATCGGGCCCAATATTTCCGCCAAACGCGATCGTCCACCCACCTTTACCGAACGCCACCCGGCCATCCCGCGTAATGCGGTAATAATCCACCATAGTTTGGGAATCGGTGATGGAAAGATCTTTTTGCCAGCCTATTTCCTGCAGTTGAGGAGCGATGGGTTCGGTTACAACCATGTCGCTCGAAATAACCGTCATGGCCCGGGAGAGTTCGCGGATGTTCGCGGCCCAGGCATTGGTCGCGATGACCAACTTGTTTGCCGTGACTGTTCCGCGTTCTGTGTGAATTCTGACCGGAGAAGTTCGCGTGAATTTCTTTACCGAAGTGTGCTCGAAAATACGGACCCCGAGTTCCAGAGCGACACGGCGCAGACCACGCACTAGAGCGGCAGGCTGCACAATTGCGGCCTCCGCGGCATATACTCCGGCGCGATGAACACTGGATCCCGACCGCGCAGCGACCTCTCTGGGTTCGAGTCTTTGAAAAGCAGAGAGTCCATTCCGTTCACTGAGCTGAACCACGCTCTCCCAGGCACCGAGTTGGGCCTTGCTGGTTGCGGTCCACAACCACCCCCCTCTGCGGAAGTCGGCGTCGATTCCGTGTTGCGTTGCGAAATCCGCCAGCTCACCAATCGCGGCCACCGAGTCCTTCGCCATTCGCAATGCATCCTCCACTCCGAAAAGCGCGCTGAAACTGGAGAACTTGGGCATCCAGGATAATACGAATCCGCCATTTCGACCGGACGCCCCACCACCGCAGATGTCCTGCTCAAACACGGTTACGTCGCAAGCAGGCATCAGTTCTTTGATGCGAATCGCGGTCCACAGCCCGACGTAGCCGCCGCCTGCGATGGCAACGTCAGTCTTGATTGTGCCTTGAAGCGCAGGTGCATCGGGGGCGTCGCCAGCAATCTCTTGCAACCAAAAAGAGCGGTGCTTGTGACTTGCGTTGCGGGGCGTATGCGAGCGGCGAAATAGCATCTGCTCTTCTTACAGCTTTCTTAGCCGAATTGCTACTGTTCTGCGAACAGAAAGTAGTATGCACCGTTCACCGCGTCGTTCTGTGAACGTGATGATCCAATAGGTTCAGCATTCGTGAGGGAAGTCGGTCTTCGTTCCTTCCCGCCGATTTCTTCGTTATTCAATCCCGAATGTCGGGAATGCTCCAAAGAATTCGAGGTTTAAGTTAACACGGAGAGCGAAGAGGAGACATCGGCAGCCTTGCTGCCATTCGCTCGCCCAATGAAATTCATATCAGAATGTGGAGTGAAAACCATGCCCAAGAGCGTAAACAAAGTCATCCTCGTTGGGAACGTTGGCAAGGACCCTGAGGTCAGGTATTCACAGAGCGGCACTCCGGTCGCCAATTTCAGCCTAGCTACCAACGAAAGGTTCAAAGACCGAAACGACGAATGGCAGGACCGGACGGAGTGGCACAACATCGTGGCCTGGCAGCGTCTGGCGGAGATCGTTGGGGAGTACGTCGCTAAAGGCTCCAAGGTGTACGTCGAAGGCAAGCTCCAGACCACAAGCTGGGAGGATCGGCAGAGCGGGGCGAGGAAATACCGCACCGAAATCGTCGCCCGCGACCTGCTGCTGCTGGGCCCGCGGGAAAACAGCGGCGGAGACCTGTGCCTCCTCAAAACCTCACGTGATCCATTTCGGCCATGGTTCCGCTCGCCCAGAACCTTCATCTGTTTTCAGTGGGTCTGGCCTTGGACAAGCGAAGGTCGCGGCGGCACTCACGACAGGAGCCGGAGCAGAGAGCTACCGCGGTAAGGGAACTAAGGAAAGGACTCTTCTCTAGAGAGGCTTCGTCTGTCTACGCCGCGAGATTGTAGCGATGGTGCAGTCCTCCGATGCGGGGCGAGGACTGAATCGTTCTTTCGACTCCAGACTGGATCTCGACCGGCCGCCCCACGGGCGTATCCTTTACCAGCCCCAAATGCGTCCGATCCTCCTGGTAGTAGCGCACATACTCGCGCATCAGCCGTTTCAGGTGCCGCTCATTCAGCACGACCACGTGGTCCAGCAAGTCGCGTCGACAACTCCCAACCCAACGCTCCGCGATGCCGTTCTGCCACGGACTACGGAAAGCAGTACGCACGGGCTCGCTGCCCATGTCCTTCGCGGCAGAGACCACGTCGTTGCCAAACTTTGAGTCGCGGTCGAATAGCAGAAACCGGTGTGCGTGCGCATATGGCCATGCTTCTCGCATCTGCTGCACGACCCACAAGGCAGTGGGATTTCGGGTGACATTGAAGCACAAAATCTTCCGACGGTCATGACCGATAACTAAAGAAGCAGTACAGCACTCCAAGGGTGAGGGTCGGAACTGTGAAGAAATCCATTGCCGCTAGTGCCTCGCGATGGTTTCTCAGGAACGTCAACCAACTCCTACCTACCTCTGGACTCCTGGGCACTCGCTGGAGCCAACGCGAGACTGTCGGCTCCGAGACATTGAAACCAAGCTTTAGCAACTCGCCGTGAATACGTGGAGCTCCCCAGGTTGGATTCTCAGCAGCCATGCGAAAGATGAGATCCCGAACCTCCTTGCCGATAGGCGTACGACCTCCAGTCCGCCTAGCTCTTGACAACCACTTCCAATACAGCCGAAAGCCGGCACGGTGCCACTCAACTACGGTTCGCGGTGTGACCAGGATTAGAGGCTTCTGCCAGCTCGACCAGAGCCTTCTCAGAACAACCCAAAACAGCTTCTGCAGGGTCGAAAGCCGACGGCGAGGCCGTTTGGAATGCAATGCAAGCAGTTGCTGGCGGAGAGCTACGTTTTCCAGAATGAGGTCTTTCCTCGAGCCGAAGCTAATGAGGATCCAGCCGAAGATGTGCCGGAGCAAGTTGATCATGAGCGGAGATCATACTGGAAGGTTTCGGTCACGGCCCTTCCAAGTCCTTGATCTCATGAACGCGCGAAGTTTTGAGGAGGTACAGCGGGCGCACCCGCCCGCGAAAAGCTTGGGATTTGCGCTGGTGTTTTCGCCCGTCGAGTACTGGTTCAGAGTTTCCCTAGCAGCGAAACCTCCAGGTGGCTTACTTCCTACGGGAGCAATTCGCGGAGCACGAGAGTGGTCAATCCACGATGCCCCTCGCGATTGTAAGTGATCGGCACTGATGTTCCTGGGGGTTGAGTGAAGATGTGCAACAAGTCTCTCCTGGAGAGGATTTTCACGCTTTTCCCCGCAACTTCAATGAGCGTGTCACCTTTGCGAAGGCCTGCCTGCGCCGCCGGGCCGCCTTCGACGACGTAGACTACGTCCGCAGAATCGGGCGAGCTCTTGGAAAAACTCATACCACCGCGCGGAAATGGGAGCGATGTGTATCCGGGTACGGACTCAAACCAGATTTGTCCCCGCGAGTAGTCGAAGTCAAGCGTGAAATTGGCGAGGACGTCGGTACCAAGGTTGCCAGCCTCTGTTCTGGAGGAAAAGGCGCCGTGTTTGTCCTCAACGTAGCGACCCACGAGGTTGTGAAGAGTGACTCCCGCGATCTGGAGCTCGGCAATGCGGCTGGCCCAGTTGCGGGTTTCACCACCGGACCCGAAGGAAACCATCTCCACTCCGCGCTTCAGGCGGTCTGCCAAGTCGTGCCGCTCTGCCCAAAGATGCTGGACGACCAATGAGCCTCCATTGCCGGTGTCGAGCGCGAAGTCTCCCGCAGCGCCGTCGAGTGTGGCGGTGAGCAGAGGGATATCGTCGGAGAACGTGATGGCGACGGATTGCCCGGGGCCGGAATGCTGATATTCATCTTTCGGCCAAAACGTCATGGTATGGACGCTATAGTCCAACCTGATGGCTAGCCGTTCGAGAAGTTCGAGCCCTAGAATGCCAGCCAGTGGAGGGCGCTGGCCACGCTCAACTGTGTCGTATTGCAGCGGAATGACGAAGAAGTTCTGATTCCGGATGAGGACTCCGCCGATCTCCAGGCTCTTGACCTTCGCGTATTGAACGGAAAGACGATCACTGCCTGCGCCTCCCGCCGAACCCGCACCAGCGGGTTGTAACCCAAGTGCAACCGCTGCTTCGGGCGTCAGGATGTCGTGGCCGCCGGTATCGAACAGGAAAGCGAAGGGCCCGCGTCCGTTCAGCCGCGCCTCCAATATGATGTATCCATCCAGTTCAATGGGAACCGTGGACTTGCCGCCGTTGACGACGGTGTCATCCGGTGTAACAGGCGCTTGAAAGGTACTGACATTAATTTCCGGGTTGAGATTGTACTCGGAAATGTTCACGGCATCGACGGAACCCTCTCCGTCCTCGGTCAGGATTCGGCGGGGAAGGAGCACTCTGCCGACCGGCCTGTAATCACTGTAAGCTGTGGTTTCGACTGTAGTCGGCATGACTCGAACGGTCCGGACCAGGAGATGAGTAGCGGCGTCGAACCAGAGTTCGACGGGCTGCCCATTCACTGGCGTGGCGGTGAGGACATCGGTGGGTTTTCCCGAATCGCTTCGGCTCTCGACCGCTCCCAACGTCGCGTTTCCCGCTCCTTGCTTCAAGTACGCCCGGTGGGCAAGCCACTCGTCGGTCGCGCTGGCTTGTTTGGCGAATTGCGAATCCAACGGATGGACGCCGCCCGACACTTCTTGACGCCAGTGATGCAGGCCGTCCCAAACTTCGAGGACACGCACCACATGGAAGTCGGACTCGCGCCGAATGCGACTCTTCTGCAGATCCTGGACGACGTGAATCTGTCCCTTCATGCCTGAACTGTCCTCATTGCCATCGTAGGCAACGAGCGCGACTTGATCCCACGCATCTCCACCAGCGGCCTCACGGGCACGCTGCAAGAGCAGCTCATTTGTTGTAGACGCCCAGCAGGTCGCACACGCTGCGACCAGGACTACGAGGATCGTGCGCCTGCAAAGGGATAAGTTGGAGAAGGTGAATCGTCTCATGGGAGTTAGGATGTCCCATGCCCTGTGCCTGTGTCTTGGATCTATTTGACGTGCTTCCGCCAGCCGCCCGGGGTTTGTCCTGTCAGCAGCAGGACAGTACGGGTCATGTGGGACTGATCGCAGAAGCCTGCGTCGATGGCGAGCTCGGACAACGCTTTCCCGCAATCCATGGCTCGCCGCCAGGCTGTTCTCCCTCTCATCTGCGCCCGATAGGCGGAAGGGCTCAGGCCATACACCTGGCGGAATCCGCGTGAAACGGTAGCATCCGCCAGCCCGCGCTGAGAAGCCCAGCGTCCAAGCTGGAGATGCGGGTTATTCGCTATGGCACTCGCCAATTCATCGGGCCAGTCGGCGATCTCGCTTTTGCGGGGCCGCATATTCGACACTAGATAGGCCACGGCTTCACGCGGGTCGCGCTCTGCCAGCCGAACGGCTGTATCCGGATCGGATGTTTCCATCAGAGCAGACTGCGGCTCCATCCAGCGTGGAAGCGCGAGGTTGAGAACCTCCGCACCGGTGGCGTCATACCGATTCAAATGAGCTTCGAAGCCACCATGAACAACGAAATCTCCCGCATGGACCCGATGACGTCCGCGATCTCCGGCCTCTTCGTATCCCCCGGAAACAACCAGTGCCAAGTAGCTACCCCGGTGACGGTGACGAGACAGAACGGTAAGGCCTTCCCTACGTTGCCTTCCGAAAAATGCTTGGGTGAGATTGCACATCAGCGGCGAAATCCCGTGGTGCACACGAACCTAAAATGGAGCGAAAGGATCTCCATGAGTATTGAAACACAAGCGAGTGTTTCATGCGATAGTTGCGGGAAGAACAGCGAGGAGGTTAGGGGCCGCATAGAGTCGATCGATATGGCGCGGGCGAAATGAGGGCTTCACATTGGGATAAGAACGACACGTCCGGAATCTGTGCTCGTCAAAAGAAGTGGCTATCTAGAGACCGGCTTCCGGGACGTTAGTGGGGGCGGACCGTCGGATGTTCCACGCACTCCTGATATGAAGTGAACTGTCAATCCCTATTTTTATGCTGGACTGGTGTTGGTGTTGATGTTGGGTTTCATGGGTTATTCGCCTTTTGAAGGTAGAACGGGTAGCGATCGAGGTCGCTTTT